>Ga0315293_10005468_pt1 | contig 11959 bp, 14 predicted proteins | sample YL17G13_20_MG_FD_203071 | JGI IMG/M metagenome (GOLD analysis project Ga0315293, IMG submission 203071) | Sediment microbial communities from Yellowstone Lake, YNP, Wyoming, USA - YL17G13_20 | ecosystem: Environmental > Aquatic > Freshwater > Lake > Sediment | place: USA: Wyoming | collected... | reverse complement strand
GCAATATTTTTCTTCAGGTCGGTTCCAATGGCAGGCCTGTTCATTGGCTTCTATGCAGGCTTCTTTTTGTTCAAAGAAATGGAATTAAAGCAAAGAATTCTGCTGCGCAAAATGCTTGCAATAAAATACGCAATTGGATTTGCCATATTATTGGCAATATTCCTGCCATGCGAAGAAATCATCAGCATTGGAATTGCATTGGGCGAAACAGAAAAATTTGCATTATACGCAATTGCAGGCTTTTGGATAAGCTGGATTTGGCCTATGCTGTTTGAAAAATTGTTTAGGGGGCGAACAAGCAATGCCAAATAGGAGAAAGATTCTTGCAAAAAGAAGGAAGGGAAAAGAAATTGCAAGAAAAAGAGGCTATAAAGAAAGAAGCCAGGTAGAATTTGTTAAAAGATCAATAGCCGATATGCGCACCAATTTGGCTCAAAAGGAGGCGTATCATTTACTTAACACAATTCGCAGAAAAGTTGAGGAAAAAACCCTGTCTCTTGTAAGGGCAATAGAAACAATGCCGGAAGGGGAAACAAAAAAACAAATGGTTAAAACAGCAAAGAGGATGTACAATAACCTAAAAAAAGTAGAAACTTTTTGTTATGACGCCCCACTTGACAAAAGAATTGGAGAAAACCAGGAAGACGCATACGAACTGCTTTTTAGGTTGTATGGCCCAAAGTGGAGGGATGCTTTGGAAAAGCCAAACCAATAACTTAATATAAATTCGCTGGAAGATTATTTATTGAGGGCAAAAGGCACCCGCCTTAGCTCAGTAGCTAGAGCGCTCGGCTGTAGTCTTTGGATACCGGCTAAATGCCGGTTGGTTCAATGGCTGTCCGGTTGGCGAGCCCGAACAGGGCGAGCATGCTGCATCGAGCGATAAGCGAAGATGCTGCTCAGACCGGTCGGCTGTGGCGGCCACCGAGAAGTCCCCAGTGCAAATCTGGGAGGCGGGATTAATCAATCACGCCGAGCGGAAAGAACCAAAAATCAGTTATCACCACAACACATAACATATCGCTTTTTAATGTTTTCTGGTGTTAACTATTGTATGTTTGTTTCAAAAAGGAAGATTAAGGGAAAAGACTATTTTTACTTAGAGGACAGGATAAACGGCAAAAGAGCCAGCTTTTTTCTGGGAGACAAAAAGCAAGCGGAAGAAAAAGTAGAAAATGCTTTTGATGAATTGGTTAAGAAGAAGGCTTTGGAGAATGCAAAGGAAAGCCAGAAAGAATTTGATTTAGAGGAATTGCCGTTTGCAGATTTGCTTTCTCTTGAAAGGCTTAAAGTCAACTTCGAAATAGTGAAAAATTTTTTTCCGGAAGGATTCGAATCGTTCAAAGAAGACGAGTTTGTCAGATATGCACAAGGAAGCGCCTCGGTCGAAGGAAACTCCTTAAGCCTGCAAGAGGCAAACATAGTTCTGACAAAAGGCGCTTCAATAGCGGGAAAAAAGATTGACGAAATAAGAGAAATAGAAAACATGAAAAAAGCAGCAACTGTTTCAGGCAGAATAAAAGAAATAAATGAAAAAACAATCAAAAAAATCCACTCAGCAATAATGAACGGATTTGAAGAAAATAAGCCAGGTGGATACAGAGATGGGCCAATATTCATTCAGGCATCAAAAGTAAAACCTGTTAAGGCTGAAGAAGTAGAAAAAGAAATGAAAAAATTAATCGAATGGAACAATAAAAGAAGAAAATACAGTATTGAACTTGCTTCAGAATTCCATGCAAGATTTGAATACATTCACCCATTCCGTGATGGAAATGGCAGAACAGGGAGAGAAATCTTAAGCTGGGCGCTGCAAAAAGAGGGATTTCCAAGGGCCATAATAAACCTGCAAAACAGAGGAAGCTATGTCGTGTTACTCGAAAGAGTTCAGCTATCCAAACAATACCACAAATTCACCAGATTTGTAGTTGCCTGCTTGGAAAAAAGGGCAAAAGAAATAGAAGAAATAATCAAAGAAAACAAAAAACTCATAATTGGAAAACTGTTGAAAAAAGTGAAAACATGAAACCTGAAAAACACAGGCCACACACTGCAAACCGCATACCAATCTGCAAATCTGGGAGGCGGGATTTATTACACATTTTTGCATATTACACATATCTTTTTAAACATATTTGTGTAATAACTATTTTATGGTTTATTTGGCAAAGCAGAAAAAGGGGAAAAACACTTACTACTATTTAGTTGAAGTAATTCAAATAGCCAAAGGCAGAAGAAAACAAATTAGAAAATATTTGGGAACTGAAAGGCCTTCTGAAACAAAACTGCAAGTGCTGATGGCACAATTTGAGGAAGAAGTGGAAAAAGAAAAAATCAAAATGCATGGCTTTCACTATTTAACTAAAGATGAAATAAAAGATATTGATGAAATTAACAAAGAATTTTGGCAGAGATACAAAGAGCAGAACAAAACAGTGCAAGAGCAATTTGACCAGAACTTTGTAATGGCCTTTGTTTTCAACTCAAATTCAATTGAAGGTTCTACTTTAACGCCAAAGGAAATCGAATTACTATTAAAAGAAAATATTGCGCCAAATAAGCCACTTGAGGATGTGCTTGAAGCAAAAAATGCAGAAAAAACACTAAACTTTGTGAAAAATAGCAAAGAAGAATTAACAGAACAATTTTTGCTGAACGTTCACGAAATGTATTTCAAAGAAACCAAGCCATACATTGCAGGCAAATACAAAACAGCACAAAACAGGATAACTGGTTCTGCATTTGAAACCACGCTGCCAAAATTAGTGCAAACAGACATGAAACTATACTTCAAAGAATATGAAAAACTCAAAAAAGAACTTCATTCATTAGAATTGGCAGCATGGGTACACTGGAAACTGGTAAGAATTCATCCTTTTCAGGATGGAAATGGCAGAACAGCAAGAATAATAATGAATTTCGTTCTACACAAAAACAACTATGCAATGATTGACATAAAAACAAAAGAAAAACAGCAATACTTCAAAGCATTAGAAAAATGCCATTACAACAACAATGCAAGAGCATTGGCAATAAGATTGGTTAGAAGATTCAAAAAGCAATACCAGAATGCATTAAAAGAGTGATGAAAATGAATGAATGCATCGAATGGGCTTTTGAATGCAGGAAAGTCTTCCCAAATCTTGACAAATTTTCCATTGAAGCGGATTATGCAAAAACACCAAAGAAGGCTTTGGGAAGAGTAAAAGGAGTTGTAAAAGTAGCGCAAGATTTTGACGCAATAGAATTGCTTTTAACAGGAACCAAGAAAAGCAAAAACAGCAAAAAACTCGGAGAAAAATTTATAATAGAAATAAACCAAGAGATAAAGAAAGTGGAGCCTGAAGAAATAAGAAAAATGGTTGTGCAACATATCCTAATGCACGAATTGTTGCACATTGAAAACAAGGATTTGCTGACTCTAAGCAAACAATACTGGAAAAGAAAGACAAAAAAAATTCACAAAAATGAATTTGAGGAAGAAATGCACAAAAGATATAATGAACTGCGAAGGCTTAATGGTTTGCCTGAAATAAAAAACGCAAAAGACGCCAACATGGCAATTAACAAAATTGTAGGGAAAATACTTGAAAATCAACAAATTTGAAAGAGGTATTTGAATGCCTTGGTATGAACCAGACTTTATTGAAGAATATGAAAGAATGCACGGAAGAAGAATAACTGCAAAAATAAGTTATAGCGAAACATGACCGTATGATTATATTTCCAAAAATTTTGAAAAAGGAGAGGAACGCCACATAGAAGTCAAAAAAAGAAAAAATTTGAAACAAATTGCACTGTCAAGAGCAGAATTTGACGCCCTAAAAGCAGATGAAAAATATTTCCTTTACTGGATTTGCTGGAAAGAAAATAAAGAAGCAAAGGTATTCGAAATACCGCAAAAAGAAATTTTAAAAGAAGGCCACACTGATTTTCAATTTGTATTAAATTACAAAAAAGAATATGAAAAATATTTGGTCAAATAAAAAAAGAGTGATTCGTTGGTTTTAGAATATAAAGAAAAAATAGCGTCAAAGTTTAATGGAACAATAATCGACATAGAAACAATCGGAAACTTTTTGGGTTACTCTGACTCAAGAAGATGCTCACAAATCACTCCAATAATCCTCGGATATCTTGACAAAGAAGGGCTAAAAATACATTGCGCAAAAAAACAAGAATCAATCGCAAAACTCAAAGAACAAATGCCAAAAATTTTACCAGAACTGAAAAAAACCATTTCATGCTTTCAACTGCTCATTCGAAATGTCAGTATTTTTTCACAGTTTAGGAATAAAAGTGCCATTCCAGAAAGAACTAAACCAAGAAAAATACGAATCCAAAAGTAGGGCAGTATCTTTCCTTGGAATACCACAATACAACGACCCATTCAATGACAATGGATTGCTGTGCATGAATGCCTGGCTTAAAGGACAAACAGAAAAAGCAATAGCCCACAACAGAAGTTGCCTGTTAAAAGAAAGGGACATTCTTTTGAAAAGAGGCACCAGAAAACCAGACAAACTGAAATTTATAGAATACTGAAAGAAATAACACAAAAAATCGCCAAAATTTAGCGGGGGTTGCACCCGTAGAGCAGTGTTGGGAGGCGGGATTTTACCGCCGGAAAGATTGCCGGCTGGAAAGGCTTATAAATTAGTTTAACTAATTTTATATTAGGTGAAGTTATATGCAGAAAACTGTTGCAATGAATGTTAAAGTAAAGGATTACACAAACAGGGTAATTGGCGTTGTTAAAGAGAAGTATGGCTTGAAAGACAAGGGGGAAGCCCTTGACAAGTTTGCCGAGCTTTGCGGCGAGGAATTTGTGGAACCTGAAGTCAGGGAAGAGGTTATCAGGGAAGTGATTGAATCCTGCGACAGGCACATAAAGAAATACGGCTTCAGAAGCAGGAGTGTCAAAGACCTTAGGAAGATCATTGAGGCGAAATAATGCCGTTCAAATACGACTTCAGCGATGAATTAGAGGAAACTCTCGAAAAGCTATTCAAAAAAGACAGGAAAATGTACGAAGCACTGATGAAAAAAATTGAAGAAGTTGCCTCAAGAGATGAAACCACAATCGAATTCTATAAAAACCTGCGTTACGATTTGAAGGAATACAAACGAGTCCACATCGCAAAAAGCTTTGTGCTATTTTTTAAAGTATTCAAAGAAAAAAATTTCATTATGTTTGACAAATTTGGCCATCACGATGACGTGTATAAGCGATGAATACTGGAAGCCATAGGCTCCTTGCCAAAAGCCACTCGCCAACCCGCGAATCCCGGCGTCCTGAATTTTTTTTACCTGCCTGGCACAGGGTTGTTTATGTCGAATATTTTCACTTCAGGCAGCTTTTTTGGCGGCATTTTTTCTTCTTTTGATTTTTTTTCTTTTGTTTTTTTTCTTTGCCCTTTTTCAAAGTAGAATACAGCGATTGTGGCAAAGACATTGGTTAGTATTACAATCAAAAGGACAATGCTGTTGAAATCCAGGTTCAGCCCGAATGCAATGGGCAGCGTTGCAAGCACGGCTGTTGCAAGGCCCCTTGGCATCATTGCCAAAAGGATGGGCTTGGATTCTTTCAGGGGTTTGTCAAATGCCAGCAAAAGCTTTACTGAAACATATCTTGCAAGCATTATTGCCAGGAATATGGCAAGCGCGATTATGATGAGCGAGATGTTGAAAGCGGCTAAGTCAAAAACTATTCCCATGTAAACGAAAAACATTGTTCTCACAAAAAAGCTGACTTCTGTCTGCATTGCCTCCACTGAATAATCTATCCTGAATTGGCTGTTGATGTTCAAGGCCGTTGTAATCGTGTTGTAGTTTGCCAGGGCAAGGCCAAATACAAGGATTGAGGTAACGCCGTTCCCCCCAAGCATTTCTGCAACAACATACAAAAGGAAGGCGCTTGAGATAGTCAAAAGGTAATGGTAGGGCTGGTTTTTAAGGTAGGTCATTATTTTTGCCCAAAGGAAAGCGGCTGCAAAGCCCAGCACTATTGCAATGCTGAAAGCGCTTGCAATCTTCTGGAAAGGGTCTATTGCATCAAAAGTTTTAAGTGAAACCAATTGCACCAGGGCAATGGCGCCGATTATTGTGATGCTGTCGTTGAGGGTTGATTCAAGGTTCAGGAAAGTCTTTGCTTCATTGGAAACTGAAAGCCTGTTTACAAGGGGAATTATTATCTCATAGCTTGTTCCTGCAATAATGAACCCCAAAAGCAGCCCATGGAGCAGGGGAAAGCCGAGAAAAAAAGTGAATATCATGGAAAAAACCGCGGTAAGCACGCAAACAATAACAGTGAACGCGGTTGCCTGGGGCAGTTCTTTTATCACTGAATAAAAATCCAGCTTTAAGCCGCCTTCAAAAACAATTATAATCAGGGCTATTGCCCCGATCAACGGCGCAAAAGCAAGCAGTGAAGCAGAATCAATGTAGCCGAAAATCGGCCCTACAAGCATTCCGAGGAAAATCAAAAACAGGACATCCGGGATTTTTGTCCTCTGGAAGAAAAGCGAGGCAAAAAACCCGGCAAAAATTGTTATGCCAATCAAGGCAATGATAAAAGATACATCAGGCATTCAAGCACCGTTCTTTTAGGTTAATGTTATAAGAGGTTAAATAATTTTTGCTTTCAGGCTGTGGGGCAATTGCACCAGCTTGGCTTAAATAGCTTTTAGCTTTTTTATTTAAGGGTGCGAAAATGGATTCACAGCAGGAACAGCAAAGCCAGGGAGCGCAGGCAGCTGCTATTGGCGAAAAGGAAAAGCTGCTGCATTTGTCTGAGATAAGCCTGCTGCTGGACACTTATGAGGATATTTTTTCTGACTTTGACCCAAGGAGTTTTTCGCAAAGGGCCTTGTCAGGGGACTTTTTGCTTGAAGCCCAGAGGGCAAGCAGGGAAAGCGGCAAGGGAACAATAACACTCAAGCTCTTGATTCCAAAGGATAAAAGGAACGAAAGCAGCGAGGCAATGATAAAGAAAAGGCTGAAGGAGCATTTCAAAAAGCACAGCGCAAGGATTGGAAAAGAAATAAGGGACATGGTGAAAAACGGCATGGTTTTTGCTGCGCTTGGAACAATAGTAATGCTTGCTGCTTCGCTTGTGCTGTTCTTTTACGCAACAGCAAGCATTTTTTCAAGCTTCCTGGTTGTTTTTTTGGAGCCGGCAGGATGGTTCTTTTTCTGGGAAGGCCTTTACCAAGCCATGTTTGAATCAAAAAAAATGAAGCCAGATTTTGAGTTTTACAAAAAAATGGCAAAATGCGAAATAAGCTTCCATCCGTATTGAAGCCCAAGCAAAAAAAAGATTTTAGCCGAGCAACGCGAGGCTGCTTTTAGCAAAGCTTTTTTTGCGCGAAGCGCTGTTTTGGTAAAGCTTTTTGCTGAAAGCAAAAAGGTTTTGCAACAGCAAAAAAAAGGTTTTTTAAGTGTTTATAGGAATTTGCTTTAGTATGGGCATTGGCAATTCAAGGGAATTTTTTGGGAAAGGCGCAAAGAAAACGCTTGTGCTTGAATTATCCGAAGGCGAGGACATTTTTGAATGCATAAAGCAGGGCATGCTGCAGAATCAAATAGAGAAGGCAAAGGTTGAGGCAATTGAAGGAAAGGTAAAGGAAGCGGGAATAAACTATTTTGTTGGCTCCAGCTACAAGAACAAGGAGCTGGAAGAGGCTGTTGTTGAAAAAGCAGGCGGCAGCTATGAATTAAAGGGAAAGAACAGGGAAACTCTTTTTGGGAATTTGCACATAGTGATTCCAATCGGCGGAAAAAAGAACACTGTAACGCTCACAAAAGCAAAGGCTGCCGAAGGGCTGAAAGTATTCATATCATTCATAGAAATAACGGAATAACTGCTACATAATTTGTTTGGGTTCTTTCAGCGGAAGCCAGCTACCCCAAAATAATTATTCTGCAAATTTCCCTTTTTTTGCATGAACACTCTGGAAAAGCTGCAGCGCCTTGGGGCTGCAGCAAGCTGGGACAGCTGTGGCGGCGTGAAGCAGAAAAGTTTTCGAAAAGCCGGAATTCCCGCGAGCTATGCGCCATTTATCCATGACTGTGCTGCAACAAGCGAGCAGTGCAAACTGGTGAAAGTGTTGCAAAGCAATGCATGCACCCACGATTGCAAGTATTGCGTGAACAGCACTCACATTCAGAAAAAGGTTGAGCTTGAGCCACTGGAGCTTGCGGAAAGCTTTTCAGCTTTTGAAAGAAAAGGAATTGTGCAGGGGCTTTTTTTGAGCAGTGCTGTAACAGGCAATGCGGAAAAGGCGACAGAAAAAATGATTGAAACAGCGCAATTGCTGAGGAATAGGTTTGGCTACAAAGGATATATGCATTTGAAGGTTTTGCCAGATGCCCCAAAATGGCAGGTTTTTGAATTGGCAAATTATGCAGACAGGCTTTCAATAAATCTGGAGGCGCCTAACAGCGGCTTTTTTGCAAGGCTTGGAAGCACAAAGAATTACAATTCCGATTTGCTGAAAAGGCTGCATTGGATTGACGAGGCAAAAGGCAGGGGCAAAGTTTTGAGCTTTACAACACAACTCATTCTGGGCGCGGCTGGAGAAACTGATTTGGATGTATTGGAAACAATGGATTCCTTGTACAGGGAAACAAGATTGCACAGGGCATATTTTTCGGCTTTTCAGCCGGTGCAGGGAACAGCCTTGGAAAAACAGCAGGCTGAAAAAGAGTTCAGGGAAAGCCAGTTGTACCAGGCTGACTGGCTTTTGAGGGAATACAAATTCAGGCTCAGGGAAATAAAGCTAGGCCTGGATGAAAGCAACAATTTTGGAAACGCAAGGGACATAAAATTCAGGATTGCATTGAACAATGAAAACCTTTTTCCAGTTGACGTGAATTATGCAGGCAGGGAAGAGCTCTTGAGAGTGCCTGGAATTGGGCTAAAGGGCGCGGAAAAAATTATCCTGCAAAGGGAGCAGAAAAAATTCCAAAATCTCAAGGATTTGAAAAAGGCAGGCATTATCACGCGAAGGGCGCAGGGCTTTGTGGAAATGGAAAAGCAAAGGCAGGCAAGGATAAGCGCATACTGCCAACCTTTGCAATTAAATGGTCATGGCAAGCATTAGGCATGCAATCAGTGCAAGGGCTGCGCCTGCATATTGGTGGCTTTTGATTTTTTCCCTGCCAAGGGTAACGCCGAGGAACATTGCTATCGCAGGGTATGCTTCTGTTATTGCGGTTGTTATTGCAAGCTCTTCTTGGGCCACGGCGGTTGCAAAGAAAACCCATGCAAGCGTGTCAAAAACCCCCATTCCCAAGATAGTGCCTTTGTAGCGCTTGAAGTTTTTCGCCATTTTTTTTAAGCCCTCATGCCTGCAGATGAAGAACAGGCAGATGATTGTGAAAATGACGGCAGGCACCCAAACTACCATTATGGGGGAAATCTTCCTTGCGCCGGCAGCCGTGAAAAAGTTGAGGAAAGCCATTGCGGCAGCGCAGACAACAGCCAAAAAAACGCCTTTTTCAAACTTTTTCAAATAGTGCTTTCTTGAGATCACATTGAGCGAAATCATTCCAATGCCTGCAAGAATCAGCAAAATCAGCACAGCCTGCTTGGTTGAGATTGTTTCCGCAAAAAAAACCAGGCCAAGCACCGCTGTTATCGGCAGCTCTATCTCAAGCACAACTTCAACCACTGAAAGCTTTCCCTGCTTCAATGCCTCAAAGTCAAGCAGTGCAGCAACAAGGGTAACAATCCCTATGGCAAAAAGCAGCTGGAGGTTTTCAATTGAAAAAAGCAAAGGAAGCTCCTGCAGCGCAAAAGGCAGCAGCATTGCCGTGCCGATTATGCCTACGAACGCAAGCGATTCAATGTCCCCTGATTCCCTTGTGCTTTTCTGTATAAAAAAGTCGCCAATGCCCCAGCAAAGCATTGCCCCTAGGGCGGCAAGCACGCCGAATTCAAGAATCATCAGGCAAAAAGAAAGAAAACCAAGAATAAAAACTTTCCTGGGAAAAAAAGCCAGCGCTTTGGAAAGGAATAAAAGGGGTTTCCAGCATTAATTGCAGCAAATGGGCCCGCTTGCTTGGATTCTTTTTGCCACAGGAATTAACAGCCTTGTTGCCCTTGTTGGGGCAATTACTTTGGGCTGGAAAAAAGAAACCCTTGAAAAGATACTGCACGCGCTTGTCGGCTTTTCGGCAGGGGCGTTGCTTGCAGGCGCCTTCTTCCACCTTATTGCCGAATCATTGCTTGAAATGCCTGCAATGGAATCGTTTTACTTTGTTTTTGCGGGATTCATCCTCTTCTTTGTGCTTGAAAGGTTTCTGCACTGGCACCACTGCCATGAGGGGAAATGCGATGTGCACGCTTTTTCATACCTGATTCTTTTTGGGGATGCAATACACAATTTCATTGACGGCCTGATAATTGCGGCTGGCTTTCTGGTGGATGCAGGCATTGGCTTTGTGACAACGCTTGCTGTCATAAGCCATGAATTGCCGCAGGAATTGGGCAATTTCGGCGTTTTGGTTTATGGCGGCATTGAAAGGAAAAAAGCCCTGTTGTACAATTTGATTGCGCAAATGACAAGCATTCTGGGGGGCATACTGGGCTTTTTTTTCATCGGGACAAGCGGCATCGCAATTTTCCTTCTGCCGTTTGCTGCAGGCGGCTTTATCTACATCGGCGCATCTGACTTGATTCCGGAGCTGCACAAGCAGCCAAGCATGAAAAAAACCATCGGGGCATTTGCATTCTTCCTGATTGGAATAGCATTCATGATTGCAATAAAGCTGTTTTTGGGAGAATAAGGGCTGTTTTTCTTTTTTTCCAAACAAAAGGTTAATTGCATGATTCCACAAAACCTGAACGAATTGGTTACTTTCATTCCAAACAAGGAAGAGCCAATGCACAACTGGTTTTATTACAAGGAAGGGTTTTCAAGGAAGCTTGTGGATTGGGCAATAAAAGAATTCAATTTGAAAGGGATTGTCTGCGACCCGTTCTGCGGGGTCGGGACAACATTGCTTGCATGCAAGCAGCTTGGAATTGAAAGCATTGGCTTTGATGCAAGCCCGCTCGCTGCATTTGTTGCAGAGGCAAAGACAAGGGATTATGAAACAGGCAAATTGGAAGAAGAAATGAAAAAGCTTGCTGAAATCCATCCTCATCAGGTTGGAAAATTCCCGAACAAGCAGATAAGGAGACTGTTCAGGGAACAGCAATTGGACGACATTTATTTCTATTATAAAAGAATAGAAGAGATAGCTGATGCAAAAGCAAGGGCATTCTTTTTGCTTGCATTGATTGACACAACAGGCAGGGTGGCAAATGTGATAAAGGTGGGGGGCTCGCTGCGGAAGCAGAAAAAGCCTGCAATGCCGGTGAAAAAGCTTTTTTTGGGGAAGGCAAAAAAAATGCTGCTTGACTTAAAGCAGGCAGGAATGCCGGGCATTGAGCCGCAGGTTTTTGAGGCAGATGCAAGAATGACAAGGCTTGAAGAGAACAGCATTGGCGCAGTGATTACAAGCCCGCCTTATCTGAACAAGATAGAGTATGCCAGCGTTTACAAAATGGAGCTTGGATTGTTTTTTGGAAAGCAGGAGACAAGGTTGAGGGCGCACATCCAGGATGCCGCAACAGGCAGGGATAGTGAAACAAAAATGCCTTTGGTTGCAAAAGCGTACTTTGATGACCTGCAGAAAGTTTTGCAAAACATGTTCCATTATTTAAAGCCTGGCGGAAAGGCAATCATTGTTGTTGGAGGAGGCTGCTTTCCATATGAAACTGTTGAAAGCGACGACATTTTGCTGAAAGAAGCCGAAAAAATCGGCTTCAAAAAGCTGGACAAGATTGTCGCAAGGCAGGTGCAGTGCATGAGGAACAGGACTATCAAGGTTGGAACAGTGAGGGAAAGCGTGCTTGTGCTGGAAAAGCCTGCAGCATGGCCCTCCAAAAGTGGCTTTAATCAAAGCACTG
>Ga0315293_10005466_pt1 | contig 11960 bp, 8 predicted proteins | sample YL17G13_20_MG_FD_203071 | JGI IMG/M metagenome (GOLD analysis project Ga0315293, IMG submission 203071) | Sediment microbial communities from Yellowstone Lake, YNP, Wyoming, USA - YL17G13_20 | ecosystem: Environmental > Aquatic > Freshwater > Lake > Sediment | place: USA: Wyoming | collected... | reverse complement strand
GAGACCGGGCCAATCGACAGGGCCAAAATCGATGAGGCTGAGTTCGATGTTCGCTGCGTTGTGGGCGGACTACTTCTGCAAAAGCGAGACCTGGTCGGGTGGGAGCCGAAGGTGTTGACATATCCGACAAAGACCAAGCCGACAAAAAAACAGCTTGAGGATTTGAGGGTTGCGTGGATTACCGCAAAGCATAGCAAGAGCAATACAATTGTGCTGGTCAAGGACAGGAAAGTATTAGGCGTGGGTGCAGGGCAGATGAATCGAGTTGAGTCCGGTCTGATTGCATTCAAGCACGCCGGCGATGAGACGAAAGGCTGTGCGATGGCTTCGGATGCGTTTTTTCCGTTCCCTGATAACGTTGAAAACGCTGCGAAGGTGGGCGTGGCTTGCATAGTTCAGCCGGGCGGCTCGAAAAAAGACGACGAGGTAATTGCTGCTGCGGACAAGTACGGAATCGCGATGGTCTTTACAGGAAAAAGGCATTTCAAGCATTGATTCGTGGCTCGTGGTTCGTAACCTGAATTAGGCACAGAGGGACAAAGGCAGAAAGTTGGATTTTTAGATTGGGGGCTTTGGTTTGATGGGGACTGGTTGTTGTTTGGTTTGAAAGAGAGGATATGTAGGATGGGTCTTGCACTAAGTTACGAAGATGTAAGGATAGGTAAGTAAAATGAGTGGATGGCATAAACCAAGGGGTAAAGAAATTGAGAAAATTTATAGGAACAGGCCACGGAGACATGGTAAAAAAGCTAAGCAGCAGAGTCAGAATGCTGGCGAGGACACAGAGGATACAATAGTTCAAAGACAAGCAGGAGAAGCCTATAAAATACGCCAGGAATTTGTTAAAGAGTTTAAGGAAAGCAAGCACAGCCACAGAGCAATTATTACTGCTGCGAGTTGTTACATAGAGTGGATGGTAAACTATATAGTGAGGAAGAGATGCAAGACAGGTAAAGAAATAGTGAAAAAGCAACATATTAGTTTAAGTTCGAAAGTTGTTTTGCTTTACGAGTTGGAGATCATAAACAAAGATTTATATTGTGACGTAATGAAACTTAATAGTTTACGTAACGACGCTGTGCACGAGGTCAAGTTCAAGCTTCAAAAAAGCGACATTGCAAAATTTGATTGTTTCAAGAAGGCAGAAAAGAACACACAGGAAAACTTGAAGAAAAAGAAAAACCCTATGGTTGATATTGTGGAGCATATTCTACTGCAGTTGGAGGAAAAATATATAAATTATGTGCGGTCCGCAACAGAGGCAAGTTCAACTTGAGATGGGATAAATGAGATTGCTTCGCTGCGCTCACAATGACGAGGTAATGGATTCCCGCTTTCGCGGGAATGACAAAAGAGATTTGGGCGACCACATAGGGTCGCCTTTACAAGTTGGGCAACCACATGGGGTTGCCCTTACAGTCCAGCGGCTTTTCTTAGTTTATTTACCATATCGGTTTTTTCCCAGGTGAAATTGGGGAGGTTTCGTCCGAAATGGCCGCCGTAGGATGTCTGGGCGAAGATAGGCCGAGCAAGTTTCAAATGACGAATCATTTCCCGCGGGGTCAGCGGAAATAGCTTTCTTACGATTTGACTTATCTTTTCCTCGCTTATCTTTGCGGTCCCATCGGTGTTCACCAGCAGCGAGATAGGCTGGGCCACGCCGATGACATAAGATAACTGTAGTTCGCAGACGTCGGCGAGTCCTGCTGCGACGATATTCTTGGCGATGTAGCGAGCCATATAACTTGCGGTCCTGTCAACTTTAGAGGGGTCTTTTCCGCTGAAGCAGCCTCCACCGTGACAACTGCTTCCGCCATAGGTGTCGACGATGATTTTTCTGCCAGTGACGCCGCAATCGCCCTTTGGGCCGCCTATTACGAATCGGCCGGTTTCGTTGATGTGGAATATAATGTTTTTGTCGACAAGACGCTTCGGCAGGACGGGCAGAACAACCTTTTCGATGATTTGTTTGCGCAACTGTCTGTAGGTTATGGTGGGGGCGTGCTGGGCGGCAACAACAACCGTATGAATGCGTTTTGGTTTATTGTTTTCATATTCGACTGTTACCTGGCTTTTGCCGTCTGGTCGCAGCCAGGGAAGTTTCTTAGTCCGTCGCATTTGTTCCAGCCGGGTGGTTATAGCGTGTGCGAGCTGGATGGGCATAGGCATAAACTGAGGTGTCTCCCGACAGGCGTAGCCGAACATCAGGCCCTGGTCACCGGCGCCCTGTTCTTTGTGCAGGCCGGCGCCCTTTGTTACACCTTGAGAGATGTCGGGGCTTTGTTTTCCAATCGATACCATAACGGCACAGCCTTCACAATCGAAACCGAGATGGGGGTCATCGTAGCCGATTTTTCTTATTGTTTCGCGCACTACGGTGGGTATATCCACGACCGCCCTTGAGGTAATCTCTCCTGCGACGATAACGAGATTGTCTTTGACCATCGTTTCACAGGCCACCCTGCTTTGGGGGTCCTGAGCGAGCATTGCGTCAAGAATCGCATCGGATATGTGGTCTGCTACTTTGTCTGGATGGCCCATTGTTACAGACTCGCTGGTAAAAAGGTGTCTGCGAGCGTCACGGTGTGGGTTGGTGTTGATAGGTTTTTTGGCCATTTTGGTTTTTTCCTTTTTAGTAAATGTTCAGTTTTTTTGCTGGAAGTTATAGAAAGGAAGTATCATAAGGATTATCTGCAAAAAGTCAAACTAAAAGTAGCGATTCTGAAGAGAATGATTTGCGTGCCGGCACCCATGTGTTGCTTTCCCTCGACTTCGCTCGGGATGGTGAGCAAAGTCGAACCATTTGGGTTATTCGTTTAAGTTCCAGTTGTAAGCGATGTAACTGACGGAGTAGTTTTCCACTTCGAGAAACGAGACATCCTGCGGAGAGATATAATTGTTAATGAAGTTCAGGACGGCACTGGTTTCAGTGCCTTTGTCCTTAAATTTTTTGTCGGTGGCATATTTGCTGACAAACTCACTGCCAAACCAGGTTGGCTGAAGCAGTGCGGAAAGATATACGACGCCGGCGTTTTTGTCTATGCGGAATGCGCGGGGATTTGCCAGGAATTTTTTGGTCTGGTCATCGAGCTGGCTGTGCAGTTTGTGCCCGTAATACGGTTCTCTGCGCAAAGGCGGACCAGAGAGACTGGCTCGCGAAAGGGCAAAGAGCACCCGCGGCTCGTCAAACTCTTTGTTGAAGAGGCGCTTTTCGATATCACTGAGGGTGAATTCCTCGTCCATTACGATGAATTTGTATTTGTTCCATATGCCACCGACGTCGCCTTCGATATGTCTGATGCTTTTTGGGCCCCACAGGACGCTGAAAACTCGAGAGGGTTTTATGGGGTAGTTTTTGACAATTATGTTCAGCATCTGCATATTATAGGCGTTTATCCAGAATGCGATTCTGTCCTCTTTTGTCCAGGAGTTGTATTCGGCTGGGGTGAGCTTGTCGAACTTCTCCAGCACGGTGATTAGCTCGCCTCTTTTTCGTCTGAGCATGTCATAGTTGACACTTCCATTGTCATTGACATAGTTATTCAGGATGTCCGCACAGATGTCGTGAAATGTTTGAGATGTCTGTACGATTGGCGGCGTATTAGGTTCGGTTGTGTTGGGTTCAACTGTTAATGGTTTGATGGGCTTAGGCGCCGGCTGTTGGCAGCCGGCAGCGAAAATAAGTGCGCTTAGTAGGGTTATGAAAAAAACAGGCCGGTTTGTCATTTTTTTACCCTTTGGTAATTTTAGTTTTTTAGCAGCAGGAGCTGCCAGAACTGGTATTAGCATAATGGGTATGGCAATAATTGCAACAATTTGTTATTTGTTTTTTGTCCGTCGATTCCAACGTATAGGTCATCATCTTTGGTGAGGTGAACTTGATTGAGCCACGCGTGTTTTCTTGATAGTATCTGTTCCATAGGTCATTCCTTTCAAATAAGGGTTGATTTGCGTTTTTTGCTTTGCACAAATCATAACCGTTGAAAGGATGACCTTCATATTATCTAAATAATGACGTCGCCGCTGCGGCGACGTCTAAGGGAACTTTTTAACGGCCTTGTGATTTCGCTGGTGTTTTCAGGTAAAAGCCGGTGCAGGGGAGTTCCAATTTCTGGCCGCCTTTTATATTTACAAAGAGTGTATCCTTGAACACCCTCTGGTTGGTCTCTGGCAGCGGCGGGGTAATCTCCAGCTCGAACTTGTATCGATTGCCTATTTTTTCCCGTGTCAGAACCTTTATGATGTTGCTCTGTGTCGAAACCGACTCGATTTCAAAATCCTCGTTATAGTTGCTGATGACCCATATTTCTCTTGTCAGTGGTTTTTCGGGTTCGGCCTTTAAGATGATAATTTTCGCCGGCGAAATATCAAATTCCTGCAGAACGGTAAACGGGATGGTGATTCTATCGGCAGCGGGATGGGTCAAGGTGATGTCGATACGTCCGCTGCTGGTTTTGCGGAGTTTGGCCATATCAACCTTCGGCTGGAGGACGAAAATCGGTTTTTCCTCTGCCCCATTATAATCGGCAGCTATAGTGTCGTTTGTCGATTTGAAACTCTTTATGGCAAATGGCTGGTTATTGAGACTTTTGATTGTGATTTGAGGACAAGCGGCATTTTCATTTTTGAGCGAAAGGTTCAGAGTTCTGGGCTCATAATCCACTTTCAGGGAGACATCGGCCTTTACAGTGAGCTGGATTTTGGGATTGGCGTTGTCATTACTTGATACATATAGATGTTTTTCTGTTGAGCCGGGGTGTCTACCCACATTATAAGTGACTTTCAAAGTGCCGCTTTCGCCCGGGGCATACTCCTTTTTATCCAGTGTGTACGGGGTGCAACCACAGGTTTTGCTCACCTCTGTTATTTTCAATAAATCGTCACCGGTGTTTGTGAAGTTAAACTCACAGGTGTTTTTTGTGTTTGCACCGATGCTGCCAAAGTCATAGACCAACTTTTCAAAGGTGATTTGTGGGCCTTTTCTGTTGGCAGGTAAATCCTTAACTTCTGCGGGGGCGGCTGACGGCACAGTTACTTGCGGTGTCGTTTTGGGTTCTGCTGTGGCGAAGGTGTTTTGCTGGCAGCAGGGCTGTAACAATAAAACATAACAAAACCCAAAAATCGTCGTAATCAAGTATTTGCGACCCATATTCTGCTCTCCAAAACCAAACTGTGATTGAGTTTTTGGTTAATCGAAAGTTTTAGTCTAACCAGAAGCAGCTTCCAAGACAAGGAATTTTTGGTTTTAAGATTACAGTTGGCGGTCTCTTGCAAAAGCGGTGCTAAACCATTACTATAGTGCGATAAGAGCGATTTAATATGGAGTAAATTATGGATAGACAGCGTCCCCTGGTTTCGGTAGTCGTGCCGGTGCTCAATGAGCAGGATAATATCGGCACGCTTTATGAGCAAATTAAAGAGAGCTTGGCTGACAAGTATGACTACGAGATAATATTCGTGGATGACGGCAGCACAGACGACAGCTTCGCTATATTATCCCGACTACAAAGCAGCGACCGGCGAGTGCGGGTTATTCGCTTTCGCAAGAACTTTGGTCAAACGGCTGCTTTAAGTGCCGGCTTCGATTACGCACAGGGTGAGACAATCGTTGCCATCGACGCCGACCTTCAAAACGACCCTGCGGATATACCTAAAATGATTGCCAAACTCGACGAGGGATTCGATGTTGTAAGCGGGTGGAGAAAAAAAAGGCACGACAACGCCGTCACGAGATTATTGCCCTCTATGATGGCGAACTGGCTTATCGCCAGGATTACGGGGGTGAGACTGCATGACTTCGGCTGTACACTTAAAGTCTATCGGCGGGAAGTTATCGCGGAAACAAGACTCTACGGCGAAATGCACCGATTCATTCCAGCACTTGCGAGCTGGAGCGGCGCCAGGATATGCGAGATGGTGGTCAACCACAGGCCGAGAACCGGAGGGACCGGCAAGTATGGCCTTGGGCGAACACTCAAGGTTATTCTCGACCTTATAACTGTAAAGTTCCTGGGTTCATTTTCCACCAAACCAATCTACATTTTCGGGGGTCTGGGTGTTTTGTGTGGAGGCGGCGCGGTTGTTTGCGGCGGGGTTGTGTTCTATCAAAAATTTATCTCCGTGCAACAGTTGGCTATGAACAGAAATCCGTTGCTGGTGATTACGGCTATGCTCATAACAGCTACGATTCAGTTTATTTTGATGGGTCTGCTTGCAGAACTTTTAGTCCGGACGTATCACGAATCGCAAAACCGCCCAACTTATGCTGTCAAGGAGGTTCTGGGATTTCCAATGGATTCGACCCCTCGACTTCGCTCGGGACAGGCAGGCTCACCATATAAGGTAAGCGGAGACCAACGATGAGCAGATTGCCGCGAAATAAGAGGCCTGCCGGGGGGCAATTGCAAAAGCAAAAAACAGGAGCTTTTTCTGAGCACCAGAAAAGCGGAAGGCGGTTTGCGGTTATCGCCGCGGTGGTAGTCCTGGCGGCAATTCCACTTGCACTGGGAAAATACTTTGAGCTGAGTTATCCCGACCCATTCGACAGCGGCGCCAACGTCTATTCGGCAAAGCACATTCTGGAAGGCGCAAGGATAGGGATTGAAGAAAAACCAAGCGCTGCCTTAGGGACACTTCTGGTGAACATTTTCGGGGTCTGGCTTTTTGGTTTCAGTGAAATCGGTCCGAAACTTATCCAGGGAATTTTACAGGCTGCGGCGCTGGTTTTTATGTTTGTTGCGATGCGGAAGCTGTTCGGCACACTCGCTGCGGCAGTCGGTGTGATAATCGCTTCACTTTATCTTTCCTCCCCATTGGTGGCCAAGTTTGGCAATGTAAAAGAGCAATATATGATTGCCTGTATGGTGATGGGGATAAGCTGTTTTATAATGTGGCAGTTGGGAGGCAGATGGTGGTGGGCTTTTTTGGCGGGTGCCTTCGTCAGCTGGGCGCCGCTTTTTAAGGAAACAGGCACCTCGGCAATCGGGGCGATCGGCTTGTTTGTTGTTGCGGAGCCGTTTCTTAAACACAGGACATTTAAACAAACAGCGGTTGATATTCTATTGTTGCTGGGCGGAGCCATCGCGGCCATTGCGCCGCTGTATATCTGGATGATAGCCTGTAACGTGCAATCTGGGCTGCCGTATGCATTTGTCTGGAATGCTGTTAAAGGAGTGTTGCTGCCGACTAAAGGTGCAGGGGGAGTAGGTTCCTATGTTTCCGACACCAGAGAAATGGTGCCATTTGCGCAACAATGGCCGAAGGTACTGCGGTTCTACTGGCTTTTGATATTGCCAATGGCTCTGGCGGGCGGGGCGATAATCGCAAGAGTGGTTAAAATAATTTTGCAGTTGGTGAGGAAATTGCCCTGCGAGGGCAGAAAGAACTACGACAGGTTTGTTCTGCTGTTGGGGGTGTGGTGGATTCTGGATGCGGCGTTTGTGTGGATAAGCTCTGCTTCGTATGAACAGTATTATCTGCCGTTAAATGCCTCTGCGGCTATGCTCGGTGGGTACTTAATAGCACTATATAGCGATAAGTACTCCAGCACTACGGCTAGGGGCAAATGGGTGCTGGTCGGCGCAGGAGCAGTTGTTGTTATGGTTATTATGTCCTGGCGTATATTTTTCGGGACAGATATAAGCCCACACACAGGTCTCAATTACGGAGCTAAAAGGTGGGGATACCAGCAAAAGCTTGAGGAAATTTCGCGGCGGCGCAAAGGTGAAAGAGGGCCGTGGGAAAATGTGGGCCAGTATATCCGAACACACTCGAGGCCAACCGACAAGATTTACGTCTGGGGCTGGTACCCGGGGATTTATGTTGCGGCGCAGCGGTTCAGCAGTGCTTCAGTGGCTTTTTGTATGCCTCGGCAAGCACCAAAGGAGTTGGCAGAGATAGTGGCAAATCTGCTGACTGAATTTGAACTGGAACCGCCCAAGTTTATCGTCGATTCGCGCAAACGTCACGTACCAACCGAAAGGCCGCCTTACGAACTATGGCCTGCAGTGCCGAAAGGCTTTATGGGAATACAAAGGCCGGGGCTGCTGCCGCCTGACAACAAGGAGTTAATAGCGCAATATGACAAATGGTGGAGCGAGGTTCTGCGAAGGAATTTTGGCGAGGAAGAGGCGGCGAGATATGAGGTGCTTCGGCCGTTTAGAGAATTCGTTATGAAAAACTACGAGCTTACGGAGCCGCAGTTATATGTGATAACGGAAGACGGCCAGGTTTTTCACAGGTTGTTCGGTGAGCATCGAGTGTTTCAACTGAAGAAGTCAGCGGCAATTGGGGAGCTGCATCAGTAGTGTCAAAGCTGAAGATATTAATGCTTAACCACGAGTATCCGCCTATCGGAGGCGGAGGGGGTTACGCCGGCCGCAACATACTAAGGCAATTTGCCGGGCGCAGCGATATAGAACTTGACGTTATTGTTTCTCGGCCGCAGCCACCAACTGTAACAGAGAATTTGGCGGACAATATAACTCTGCATCGAGTGGGTGTTCAAAAAAAAGCGATGCAGTTTTGGACGAGGGCGGAAATGATGCGATGGATGGCCAGGGCCTATAGAATCCATAAAGAACTTTTGCGGCGAAATCATTATGACCTTGCCCATGCGTTCTTTGGTTTTCCGGCGGCTGCGCTTACGTGGCGTACTACTTCCGAATTGCCTTATATTATTTCGCTTCGCGGCTCCGATGTTCCAGGTGTCAACGTCAGATTCTCATTAGACTATAAATTACTGGCTCCTGTTTTCAGACGGATATGGAGAAATGCGAGCGCACTGTACGCCTGCAGTGAAGGGCTGCGCCAGCGGGCACAAAGGTTTATGCCCGAAGCCGAGATACACGTGATACCAAATGGAGTCGAGCTGGACAGGTTCAGGCCGGTTGGTAACAGGCAGAAAATCGAGGACCTAAGACTCCTTACGGTGGGCCGGCTTTCGGTAAGTAAGCGGATTGAACTGTTGGTATCGGCTGTGGAGCTGATACGTAAGCAATTTCCAAATGCTACACTGAAGATAGCAGGCGGAGGAGGACTTGAAAAGCGGCTTCGCCGATTCATAAAGGATAAAGGTATGGAGGACTGTGTTGCTGTGCTGGGCATCGTACCTGCAGAAGAGATGCCGGAGCTATATCGTGGAAGCGATATTTTCATAAGTGCGAGCGCGCAGGAAGGGATGAGCAACGCGATGTTAGAGGCGATGGCATCAGGTGTGCCGATTATTACCACCCGCTGCGAAGGTGTACAAGAGCTGATAGCTGACAACGGAATTGTAGTCGAGGAGGCTGATGCAAAATCGATTGCTGATGCCGTCATAAACCTTGCGAAGGACGAAGGGGCGTATAATGCGATGTGTGTCGCAGCCAGGAAACAGGCGGAAAATTTCAGCTGGCAAAAAGTGGCTGAGGAATATTTGAAGCACTATCGAAACATCAAAAGCATACACAGCTCTGTTGCCGCCGGTGCCGATAAATAGCGGGGTTTCTCAATGGGAAGATTTCTTTGCGTGACAATCGATACTGAACCCGATTGCGATATCCATTGGAAGCGGTCCGACCCACTGACCTTCGAGTCGGTTTTGTCCGGCATACCTGACATCCTGCGACCGCTGTGGAATAAGTACGATATCAAGCCGGTGTATTTTGTTTCTCCGGAGGTGGTGCAAAATGACGATTGCTGCCAGGTCTTAAAACAGGAAATCCGGCTTGGCGCTGAAATCGGTGCACATTTGCACAGCGAATACATAGAGCCGCAGAAAAAATACGAGAGCTTTGCAGGGACACGGAGCGATGAATTTCCGTGTTTTGCGTACAGCAAAGAGATAGAACTGGTCAAGATAAAGAATTTGACCGAACTGATTGCGAAGAAGCTGGGTGTTAATCCGGTATCCTATCGGGCTGCGAGGTACGGGGCTGACCTCGATACGATAAAATCTCTGGAGGAGCTGGATTACAAAATCGATAGCTCCGTCACACCTGAGATAGACTGGTCAAGGCAGGGTGGGCCGAACCATTCGCGGGCGCCGAAGCAGCCGTACTTTATTTCTGCGAAGGACTATTACTCGATGGGTGAGTCGGGCGTTCTGGAAGTGCCGATAACGATTTTGGGAAAGAGGTTTGTGTTTTTGCCCGATAGATGGGTTTATTACCGCTGGCTGAGGCCGACACATATGACTGCTTTTGAGATGAAGGCACTTGCCGGTGAATTTGTGAGAAGCTACGCCGAGCCGGTGCTGAATTTGATGTTTCATTCTATGGAGGTTGTGCCGGGCAGGACGCCTTTTGTGAGAACAAAGCTCGGCCAGAGGATGTATTTGAATCGGCTGGCGTCGATTTTGAAGTATCTGGCGAAGATGGGTTTTGAAAGCAGGACGCTGGCAGAGATATACGAGGCAATGAGAGCCGGTGCACGGGTCGGCGGGTCGGAGCGATGAGCTATGTGTGGGATAGCAGGGTTTAACTGGAAAGACCAGTCGCTTGTCGAGGCGATGGGCGAGACGATGCGCCACCGCGGTCCCGACGACCGGGGGTTTTACCTCGATGAGAATGTTTCGTTAGGACATACGCGGCTGGCGATTCTGGACCTGTCGCAGAAAGGCCACCAGCCGATGCACTTTGAAAACCTTGTCATTGTCTATAATGGCGAGGTGTATAACTTCAAGGAAATCAGGGACGAGCTTCAATCCTTAGGCTACAAGTTCAGTTCAGGCACGGACACTGAGGTGATTCTGTGCAGTTATCATCGCTGGGGGCCGTCGTGTGTCGAGAGGTTCAACGGGATGTGGGCGTTTTGCATCTACGACAAAAATAAGCAGACGCTGTTTTTGTCACGCGACAGGTTCGGTATAAAGCCGGTCTATTATTACTTTGACGGCCAGCGCTTTATTTTCGCCTCGGAGCTGAAAGCAATCAGAAGACATACTATTGCGATTGAGACGGACGTGTCGGCGTCGAATTTCTTTTTCTACCAAAAGTATATCGGCGGGGATTTGACCATTTACAAAAACTGCCGAAAATTGAAACCGTCCGAAAATCTTCTGTTCGACCTTAATACAAAGAAGCTTGTCATCTCAAAGTACTACGACCTGGAAAGCGAGATAGCCAAGCGACACAGCATAACTGTAGACGAACGGCTGGAGATGGTGGATGAGATTCTCCAGGACGCGGTGCTCAAACGGCTGGTAGCAGATGTGCTCGTCGGAAGCTTTCTGTCGGGCGGGGTCGATTCGTCGCTAATATCCGCCATTATCAGCAGAAACAAGAAAGACTTTGACACCTTCTCCATTGGTTTCAGGGACGAATCTTATAGCGAGCTGGAGTTTTCCAAAGCCGCAGCCAAGCATATCGGGACGGCTCATCATTACGAATATATGGATGTTAACGAGGACATCATCGAGCGGGTAATCACCGAGATGGATGAACCATTCGGCGACTCTTCGGTTTTTCCGACATATCTGCTGTCGAAGATTACTCGACAGAAAGTTACGGTATCGCTGTCAGGCGACGGGGGGGATGAGGTGTTCGGCGGCTACGACACTTACAGGGCATACAAATTAGCGAGGTACATACCCGCTCCGCTGGCGGCATTGTCGCGGTATCTTGTCAGTGCAATTCCGCCGTCGGACAGAAAAGTTACACTCGGCTTTAAGATGAAGAGGTTCGTGCGGGACTTCGATGCAGGTTGCGACAGGCGGCATTTGAACTGGATGGCGACCTTCGGCGAGGAAGCGAGAGGGAAACTATTGGGCAATTGCTTTATACCCTGCGAACGGCTTATCAATTGCAGCGGCGAAGACAGTCTGCTGTCGGTGCAACTGAACGACATTCACAACTATCTCGCGGAAGACATACTCAAGAAGGTTGACCTTGCCTCGATGTTAGTCTCCCTGGAGGCGAGGGTGCCGTATCTGGACTATCGGCTGGTTCCGCTGGTTCTGTCGCTACCGGAGAAGTTCAAAA
>Ga0315293_10005464_pt1 | contig 11963 bp, 9 predicted proteins | sample YL17G13_20_MG_FD_203071 | JGI IMG/M metagenome (GOLD analysis project Ga0315293, IMG submission 203071) | Sediment microbial communities from Yellowstone Lake, YNP, Wyoming, USA - YL17G13_20 | ecosystem: Environmental > Aquatic > Freshwater > Lake > Sediment | place: USA: Wyoming | collected... | reverse complement strand
CGTCATCACCGCTCCGACCAGCAGTCCGCCGTTGCTGCCGCCTTGAATGGCCAGCTTGTCCGGCCGCGTGTACTTGTTGTCGATCAGCCACTGGGCCGCGGCGATGAAGTCGTCGAAGACGTTCTGCTTCTTGAGCTTCGTGCCCGCCTGGTGCCAGGCCTCGCCGTATTCGCCACCGCCGCGGAGGTTCGGCTGGGCGTAGACGCCGCCCATCTCCATCCATGCCACGCGGCTGATGGCAAACGAGGCGGTGAGCGAGATGTTGAAGCCGCCGTAAGCGTAGAGGAGCGTCGGGCTGGAGCCGTCCAGGCGCAGGCCCTTCTTGTGGGAGATGAACATGGGGATGCGCGTGCCGTCCTTGCTGCGGTAGAAGACCTGTTTCACTTCGTAGTCGTCGGGATTGAACTTCACCTCGGAGCGGCGGAAGAGCTGGCTTTGGCCGGTGAGCATGTCGTAGCGGTAGATGCAGGGCGGCGTGGCGAAGCTGGAGAAGGTGTAGAAGGTCTCGGTGGCGGTCCGCTTCCCCTCGAAGCCGGTGGCCATGCCGATCCCCGGGAACTCGACCTCGCGTACCAGCCGGCCCTCTATGGTATAGATCTTCACCTGCGGCTTGACGTCCTTGAGATACGCCGCGATGAACTGGCTGCAGACGAAATCCACGTCGATCAAGGTCTCTTCGGCCTGCGGGATGAGTTCCTTCCAATGCTGCCGCTGCGGCTTGCGCAGGTCGATGGCCACCAGGCGCCGCCGCGGCGCGTCCAAGTCGGTCTTGAAGAACAACTCTGGGCCGTCGTTGCCCACGAAGGTGAACTCGTTCTCGAACCGGTCGATCAGTTCCAGCGGCATGGCGTAAGGCTCGGCGAGGTCCTTGACGCTCACGCGGTACTTCTCGTCCGTCCCCAGCCCGGTGACAATGACCAGGTAGCGGCCGTCTTCCGTGACCGTGGGGTCATACCACCATTCGGGATGCTCGGGCCGGAAGTAGACCAGTACGTCGTCGGACTGCGGCGTGCCGACGCGGTGGTAGCAGAGCTTGTTGTTGAAGTTGAGCGACTGGAACTCGGTCCCCTTCTTGGGCTCCTCGTAGCGGGTGTAGAAGAAGCCCAGGCCGTCCTTGGTCCACGCGGCGCGGGTGAACTTGGTCCATTTGAGCTCGTCGGCCAGCAGGCGGCCGGACGCGATCTCCATGACGTGCCAGTTGCACCAGTCGGAGCCGGCCTCGGAGCGGCCGTAGGCGACGTAGCGGCCGTCGTCGCTGAAGCCCAGCCCCGCCAGGGCGACCGTGCCGTCCTTGGACCACTGGTTGGGATCGATGAGCACTCGTGGCTCCCCGCTGAGCGATTCCTGCACGTAGAGGACCGCCTGGTTTTGCAGCCCGTCGTTCTTGGAGAAGTAGTACCGGCCGCCCTCTTTGTGCGGCGAGGAGTACTGGGGGTAGTTCCAGAGCTCGGTGAGGCGCCGGCGGATCTTCTCCCGCTCGGGGATCGACTCCAGGTAGCGGAACGTGAGCTTGTTCTCGGCGGCGACCCAATCGCGGACCTCCTGCGAGCCGCGCACGTCCTGTTCGAGCCAGCGGTAGGGGTCGGCCACTTTGACGCCGAAGTACGTATCGACGTGATCCACGCGCCGCGTCTTGGGATACTCGATCTTCTCTGCCGCCAAAGCGGGGCCCGCACTGACGGTCAAACAAGCCAAGATCATTGCCACACAACAGAACCGAAACATCATAGAGTCCTCCGCGATAGCGCCCCAACGGCCAAACGTACGGTATCAGCCGTCAGCTATCAGCCGGCTAACGGCTCACGCCCGATGACTGATCGCTGATGGCTGAAAGCCTCGCCAAGTATACGCCCTGGGCCGCCGAGTGTGTACTTGCCGGCCCAGGGAAGGTAGAATCGGCCCAGAGTAGCCCGGTCACTGCGTGGCCGGCAGGCAATGTAGCCCGGTCACTCCGTGACCGGCAGTGCGGGTCACGGAGTGCCCTGCCTACATTGGATTGCCCGCCCGCTCAGCCCGATAGAAAGGACGCCCCCCATGCCCAAGGTCCTTATGCCCATCGGCGACGCGACCGAAGTGCTCGACACCATGTACCCGTACTACCGCTTGCCGGAGGACGGTTTCGAGGTGGACGTGGCCGGCCCGGAAGCCAGGCTCTATCATGGGGTCCTCCACGAGATCCCGCCGGGGGCGGACCCGCCGTGGGACATCACCCAGGAGCGGCCGGGCTATCATATCAGGGCGACCGTTGCCTTCCGGGACGTGAAGCCGGAGGTCTATGCGGGCCTGTTCGTCTCCGGCGGCCGGGCCCCGGAGTATCTCCGCTACAACCAGGACCTGCTTCGGATCACGCGGCACTTCTTCGAGGCCCGGAAGCCGGTGGCCGTGGTCTGCCACGGGATCGAGATCCTCACGGCGGCCGACTGCATCCGCGGGCGCACCGTGACGACGGTCGCCAAGTGCGCCATGGACGCCCAGCAAGGCGGGGCCACTTACGTTGACCGCCCGGTCGTGGTGGACGGGAACCTCGTGAGCGCCCGGACCTGGAACGACAATACGCTCTTGCTGAAGCACTTCGTCGCGATGCTCAAGTCGGCATAAAGGCGCGACCGGCGGTCGCGGCTTTATGAGGAGCACTTCCCATGCTGCACAGTCGCCGTAAGTTCCTGGCCGCTACAGCCGGTGTGCTGGCTGGCGCGACGATCATCCCCTACGTCTTCACCGCCGACGCCGAAGAGCGGGCCAAGCCGAAGTCGAAGAACGACCGCTTTCGCATCGGGGCCGTCGGAATGCGCTACCAGGGCACGGTGATCGCCGAGAAGGCCGCTGCGCATGGGGACATCGTGGCCATCTGCGACGTAGACCGCCAGATCGCCGAAAAGGCCCGCGAGCGCTTCGGCGGCAAGGCCTCGCTCTACGAAGACTACCGCAAGATGCTCGACCGGAAGGACCTCGACGCGGTGACCATCGGCGCTCCCGACCATTGGCACGCGGCGATCACCGCTGCCGCCTGCCTGGCCGGCAACGACGTGTATTGCGAGAAGCCGCTCACGCTGACCGTGGATGAAGGCAAGCTGCTTTCCCAGGTGGTGGAGCGGACGGGCCGCGTCGTTCAGGTCGGCTCGTGGCAGCGGAGCGACCACCGCTTCCGGCTGGCCTGCGAGATGGTCCGCGCCGGGCGGATCGGCAAGCTGAAGCGGGTTACGGTTGTCTTGAACAAGAATCCCCGGGGCGGGCCGTTCCGCGTCGAAGAGCCGCCGCCGCACTTGAATTGGGACCTTTGGCTCGGCCAGGCTCCGCTGGTGCCCTATATCAAGGAGCGATGCCACTATACGTTCCGCTGGTGGTACGAATACGCGGGCGGCGAGATGACAGACTGGGGGGCACACCACATGGACATTGCCCAGTGGGGGATCGGAGCGGACCAGTCCGGCCCGGTGGAAATCGACGGGAAGGCCGAGTTCCCCAACGTCCCCAACGGCTACAACGTGGCCACCTCGTTCTCGGCCCGGCTGATCTATGCCAACGGGGTCGAGCTGGCGGTCGAGGACCGCGGGCGAAACGGCGTGACGTTTGAGGGGGATCAAGGCCGCATCTTCGTGAACCGGGGGACCATCTCCGGCAAGCCCGTGGATGCCCTTCGCGACAACCCGCTCCCCCGCGAGCAGTTCAAGCTCTATGCCCACGACAATCTCGCCCGGCCGCCGCGCATGGGCAAGCTGGACTCGATCATCAACCATATCGGAAACTTCTTCGACTGCCAGCGCGACCGGCGCCGTCCGATCTCGGACGTTGGGACGCAGCACCGCTCGGCCAGCGTGTGCCACCTGGCGAACATTTCCATGCGGTTGGGGCGGAAACTGAAGTGGGACCCGCAGAAGGAGCTTTTCGTGGGGGACGAAGAGGCGAACCGCTGGCTGAGCCGAACTCAGCGGCGGCCGTACAAAATGACAGTAGTCAGTAGACAGTAGTCAATAGACGGTAGACAGTAGATCGAGGAAAGTCATGTCATCATCTTGGAATCGACGGCGGTTTGTGAAATCCGTGGCCGCTGCGACGGCGCTAGGGCCTGCCGTGGCGGCCTCGGCAAAATCCGCGGCGGATCGTGTGCGGTTGGCCTTGATCGGCTGCGGCGGGCGAGGGCGGGAGAACCTGGACGTGCTCCGGCAGTTCCCCGACGTCCAGCTCGTCGCCCTCTCGGACGTCATCGAGCCGCGTATGGATCAGGTGGCGAAGCTCCTGCTACCGCGGGTTCAACAACTTCCACACGGTGCAGAGCCGGCCGAAAAACCACGGCATCTGCTTCCACGGCAACAAGGCCACGATGGTCCTGGACCGCAGCGGCTATGAGTTGTGGGAAGACCGCGACACGAGCAAGTCCGTCCAGAAGGAAGACAATCCTCGCTTTTGGCGCGACGGCAAGCCGGGCAACGAAGTGGACGGCCCCTGGCAGCGGCTCTTCATCGACTGCGTCAAGGCGGAAAAGAAGCCGCCCGCGGACCTCCAACAGAGCCACCGGGCGACGGTCTGCTGCCACCTGGCGAACGTCTCCTATCGCACGGGCCACAAGATCGGCTGGGACGGGGCCAAAGAGAGGATCGTTGACGACCCGGCGGCCTCGGCCCTCTTGAATCCGCCGCGGAGAAAGGGGTACGAGTTGCCGCGGCCAACGTAGTCCATCCCTCTTTCAAGAAACAATCGGCTCGGGTGTTTCTCCTCTTGCTGCACAGAGCCGCTGCGTCCCCGTTTCGACGTCCCTTGGACCGCGGCAGTGGTGGTGACGTAACTCAAAACTTGCAGCCGGGCAATACTTGGCGGACCTTCTTCATGCCTTCGGCTGTGATCCGGGTATCGGCAAGGTTCAACCATCGGAGTTGAGTCAATCCCTTGACGTGTACCACCGCAGCGTCCCTGAAGTAGGTCCCTGCTAGCTGCAAACTGTCGAGTTGAGTCAACTCCTCGAGATATCTCAGGCCAACGCCCCGAACGTCCGTTTCGCTGAGGTTCAAGTCCGTGAGTCGGGTCAATCCCGCGAGGTCTTTCAGCCCAGCGTCCGTGATGTGGTTTCCGCTGAGGTCCAAGTCCTGGAGTCGGGTCAATCCCGTGAGGTGTTTCAGTCCAGCGTCTGTGACCAAGGTGCCGCTGAGGACCAGACGGGCGAGTCGCGTCAATCCTTTGAGGTGTTTGAGCCCCGCGTCGGTAACCTGGGTCTCCCGGAGGTCCAACACTCGGAGTCGCGTCAATCCTTTGAGGTGTTTCAGCCCCGCGTCGGTAACCCGGGTCGCCCGGAGGTGCAAGAACGTGAGTTGTTCCAACTCTTTGAGGTTCTTCAGCCCCGCGTCGGTAACCTGGGTCGCGCTGAGGTCCAACTCCGCGAGTTGTTTCAACTCCTTGAGGTTCTGAAGCCCCGCGTCGGTCACCTCGCTACTCCTGAGGTCCAACCGTCCCAGTTGTGTCAATCCCTTGATGTGCTCCAGTTCGACATCCGTGATACCGCTGAGAAGGATTGGGTCGAGCTCTTTGAGTTCCGTCAATCCACTGAGGTGCTGCAGCCCGCGAGCGCTGACCTGAGTGTCGGAGAGTTCCAGCCGTTGGAGTCGCGTCAACCCTCTTAGGTGCTGCAGCCCAGTGTCGGTCACCTTAGTGTAGCCTAGGTCCAACCAACTGAGTTCCGTTAACCCCTCGACGTGTTTCAGCCCAGCGTCCGTGACCTTGGTGCCACGGAGGTTCAACGTTTGGAGCTTGGTCAACCCGCTGAGGTGTTTCAGCCCAGCGTCGGTTACCTTGGTTAGTCTGAGGTCCAACGTTTGGAGTTTGGTCAACCCGCTGAGGTATTTCAGCCCAGCGTCCGTCACCTTCGTAGAGCGGAGGTCCAACGTTTGGAGTTTGGTCAACCCGCTGAGCTGCTGCAGGCCAACGCCTGTGACCTGGGTGCCGCTGAGGCAGAGATTCTGGAGTTCCGTCAATCCTCTGAGGTGTCTCAGCCCGGCGTCCGTGATTGAGCTGACGGGAACTTCAGGTCCATTCGTGGTGCTCAGGTCCAACACCTGGAGTTGGTACAACTCCTTGAGGTGTTCCAGCCCGGCGTCCGTGACATGGATATCGTCGAGGTTCAACGCTTTGAGTTGCTTCAACTGCCTAAGGTGTCGCAACCCAGCGGCTGTGACGTCAGTTGCACTGAGGTCCAACACCGTGAGTTGCTTCAAGTCCTTGAGGTGCTGGAGGCCGGCGTCCGTGACCTTGCATCCAGTGAGGTCCAGCGCTTCGAGTTGACTCAATCCCCCACTGAAGTCCCGCGCTTCGAGTTGACCCCACTTCCCATAGGTAGGACGGGAAACGCTGATACGGTAGCCGAGCTCCAACCCTTGCAGTTGCGTCAGTCCATTGAGGTGTTTCAGTCCGGCGCCCGTGATGTGTTGGAAGCGGAGGTCCAACCAACGGAGTTGGCTTAGCTCCTTCAGGTGCTCCAGCCCGGCGTCCGTCACATCGGTGCCACTGAGGCCCAACGTTTGGAGTTCGGTCAACCCGCTGAGGTGTTGCAGCCCCGCGTCGGTTACTTTGGTCCCGTCGAGGTTGAGCCAACGGAGTTGACTCAACCCCTTGAGGTGCTCCAGCCCGGCGTCCGTTACTTTGGTCCCGCTGAGGTCGAGCCAACGGAGTCGGCTCGACTCCTTAAACTCTTCGAGCCCAGCGTCCGTCACCTTCGATAGGCTGAGGTCCAACCTCTCGAGTTCGGTCAACCATTTGACGTGTCGCAGCCCGGCGTCGGAATTCACTCTGGCTCCGACGATGTCCCGGGACTTATCCCGGGAGAAATGTCCAAGCACCCACGAATACACTTTCGCGAAAAAACCTCGCCGTGGCGCTTTCGCGCCGTCGATAACGTTGCTGTCAGTCTGCAATCTCAACCGCGACCAGTGATGGAACGTCCATCGATTCGCCTCGTCTACCGCGTCGCCGGATAGATCGACCTGGGAGTTACGAGACACGTACCCGCCCGAGTCGGCTATTATTTCGCGCAGCGCCAAGGCCTCTCTGATGTCCCCCCAGTGCCAGAGGAACAAACTCGCGGCGACGATTCCTGTAACAATCGCGAGTCCCGCCAGCGTTCTCGCAATCCGTCGATACCAGCGGCGATTGGGTGTTGCATCGGCATTCATATCCGAATGCTAACATCCCGCGGGTGGTGAGTCAACTCCATCCACCTCGCTGGGGGGTGTCGCTAATCGCGTTGGTGGGCTGGAAAGGCCCGACGATCGTAATCGCGTCCGGAATCTCGCCGACGACGCCCCGGCCGCGTCCGCCCTCTTGAATCCGCCGCGGAGAAAGGGGTACGAGTTGCCGCGGCCAACGTAGTCCATCCCTCTTTCAAGAAACAATCGGCTCGGGTGTTTCTCCTCTTGCGGCACAGAGCCGATAGAATCCGTCCCGCAGGCGCGGCCACCACTTGACATTAGACGAAACGACGGCAATGGGACATCACTGATTATTGGAGACATCTCTCGCTCGGAAAATCAGTGATGCTCCCTTTTCCCGTCCCTGGTCCAGGTGCCGCAAAACTAGGTGCGTCCCCGTTTCGACATCCTCGCACTTCGTGCCCTAGCGGCTATTCCTCCTCGCCCGCCAAGCGCTGTACCGCGCGACGCGTGCGGGGATCGAGCCGAAAGCCGAGGGACCGAAGTCGCTCCAGGAAGGGGCCCACGGCCTGGACCAAACCGGCTTGCTTGGCGTCCAAGAGCAGTCCGAGGGTTCCCTCGACGGGGATTCCCAGCGCCGCGGCGACCCGTCGCGCCAAGGCGTCGTCGAGGATGACCAAAGGATCGCTTGATTCCAACGCCAGCGCCAGGACCTGCGTCTCGCCAGCCCCGAGGTCAGTGACAAGCTCCGTGGCGCGGACGTTCCGCGGAATGCGGACTTCCACCCAGTCGAGACCTGCGACGTTGGGGAGGTTCAGTCCTCCGGAAAGTCCGGTCGCGAGTTCCTCAACGACGTCGGGCGGGATAACAATCCGCCCGGCCAACTTCTGCAAGAGGGGGAGAAGCTCCAACTGATGGAGGTACTGCAAGGGCGACGTGTTGCAGAAGACCTCACGCAAGGCGTTGCTCCGACTCAAGCTCCTCCTGAGTCAAGCGGAAGGTGTCGATGCCGTAGTCGGCCAACTTGGTGAGAAACAGGCACCGGGGAATGCCGGCCAGCTCGGCTGCCGCTCCTGAGGAGAGTCGCCCCAGTTCGTAGAGCTTCATCGCTGCCGCCAGGCGCAGTTCCTCGCCGGCTTGCCCGGGAGTGACCTTGAGTGCCAGCAGGGAGCGATCGGGAATCGAAAGCGTGATTTCGCTCAACTTTGGACCTCCTCACCAAGGTGGAAGACGGAGCACTCTCCAATTCTACCACGGTTGCCGGCTTGCGTCACCATCGTTGTAGTAGAGAGGCACGAAGAGGTCATACTCTTTCACCGGACTCTGCTCCCTCCAGACGAGGCGCGCTGGATTCGTAACTCAAAGCGACGAAGCGGATGCCGGATTTGCGGAGTTCCGCCACGGCTCCCTCGTCGAGCACATAGGTCCGGTTTGGCAGGATTGCGCCGGCCGAGTGCCGCAGGAGGATGGGCAGCGCCCGTGCCTCTTCCGGCTTCGTAAACTGGATCACGGCTTTCATGATACTGGACCTCATCGCGCGGGGATGAATGCACGTCTCCAAGCATTGTACCACGTTTGCGACCATCGAGGCAACACCGCCCTCGCGCCGTCATGGCGCCCGGTGCAGGGAAAGTGCTTTTCACTCCTGGAGGGTTATGCTGAAGCATAACCTACGGTTTCGACGGCTCTGTGGCGACTGGCGTCAATCGCACGTCGCGGAAGTGGATCTCGTCCCCTTCGGCCGTGAGGCAGATGGGGCCGGGGACCACGTCGCAGCCCGTGGCCCGGTTGACCACCTGGCCGTTGATCTTGAGCGTGACCGTCGGGCCGTCGGCGATGACCTCGTACTGGTTCCACTCGCCGGCCCTCTTGACGGCGTCGCGGGCCCGCTTGAGGTTGGTGAGTTTGCCGAACGGGCTGGTCGGCACGACCTTGACACGCTCGGCAGGGCCGCCAAGCTCGTAACCGTCCAGCCCCCAGAAGTCGCCTTCGGAACCGGCGTTGAGCTGGGCCTCCAGGCTCTTGGGCCAGATCTTGTGCTTGCCCGACGTGCGGATCAGAACGCCGCCGCTAGCGGGCTTCTTGCCGGGCGCAGTGCGCCACTGGAGCTTCAGGACGAAGTTGGCGTAGCTCTCACCACAAAGGCACAAAGGACACAAAGAGGATGTTCATTCCGACCCGACCTGGGCCATGATCTCCTCGGCGATGTTGAAGTTGGAGGAGACGTGCTGCACGTCGTCGTGGTCGTCCAGGCGGTTCAGCAGCTTGAGGATCTTGCGGGCGGCATCGGGGTCCGAGACGTCCACGGTGTTCTTGGGGATGCGGCTGATCTCGGAGACCTCGGGCGGGATCCCCGCCTTGGCCAGCGCCTGGGAGACGGCCTGGTAGACCTCCGTGCCGCAAAGGACCTCGAATTTGTCGCCGGCGCGGCGGACGTCGTCGGCCCCCGCTTCCAGGGCGAGCTCCATGAGCGTATCCTCATCCGCTTTGTCGGCCGGGATGAGGAAGAGCCCCTTCTTCTCAAACATCCAGGCCACGCAGCCCGCGCTGCCCAGCTTGCCGTCGGAGAGCTCGAAGACCTTGCGGATCTCCGAGGCCGTGCGGTTGCGGTTGTCGGTGACCACGTCGCAGAGGATCGCCACGCCGCCCGGGCCGTAGCCCTCGTACAGGGTCTCTTCCGGGGCGGCGCCTTCGATCTCGCCGGTGCCGCGCTTGACGGCCCGCTGGATGTTCTCCTTGGGCATGCTGACGGCCTTGGCGTCGTCGATGGCCAGTCGGAGGCGGGGGTTCATGTCGGGGTCGCTGCCGCCGATCCTGGCGGCGACGATGATGGCCTTGGAGAGCTTGCTCCAAAGCTTTCCGCGCTTGGCATCAATCAGGGCCTTTTTGTGCTTGATGCCGGCCCAATGGGAATGTCCTGCCATGAGTGTTTCTCTCGAAAAGCTGAAAGCTGAAGGCTTACAGTCCGGTCAGCGGGCTTCGCTATGAGATGGACTTGATCTTATCGCCTATCCTCTTGATTTTCTCGGGGTCGGGGTCCTTCTGGAAGGCCTCGACGGCCCGGCGCCAGGCGTCCTTGGCCTTCTGGGGCTGGCTGAGCGCGCGGTAGGCGTCGCCGAGGTGGTCCAAGACCGTGGGGTCGGGCTCTTTGGCCGCGGCCTTCTCCAATTCCGGGAGGGCCTCGTTGACGCGGCCCTTCTGAAAAAGGACCCAGCCCAGGCTGTCCCGGTACGCCGCGTTGTCCGGCTCTTTGTCCACGGCGATCCGGATCATGCGAAAGGCCCGGTCCAGGTGCTTCCCCTGCTCCGCCCACAGATAGCCCAGGTCGTTCAGCGCCCCGGGGTCGTCGGGGAACTCGTCGAGGACCTGTTGGAGCCAGTCGGTGGCCCGGGCGTTGTCCTTTTGGATGACGGCGATGTTAGACAGGCCCAAGCGGGCTTCGCGCAGCACCTCGCGGAGTTCCGTCGAGGTGTAGTCGGAGGCGTGAGTGCGGACGAGATCCTCGTAGGCCTTGGCGGCTTCCCGGTAACGCTTGCCGTGATACAGGATCCAGGCCACGCGGCTCTGATAGCCGGAGACGTTGTGCCTGGCTTGCGGGAGCTTGGCGGGCTTTCCGGCGGGCGGCCGGGCGGCAGCCAGCTCGGCGGCCTTGCGGGCAGCGGCCAGCGCTTCCTCGGTGCGGCCGGCCATCTCCAGCGCACCCGCCAGGTAGTAGTGGAACGTCGGATCGTCCGCGGGCAGGGCCTTCTGGTCGAGTCCCCGGCGATAGACCTCGACGGCGCGGGCGTGCTGCTCTCTCAGGGAGAGTCCCAGGCCCCAGCTCAAGAGGAGCCTGGCGGCCTGATCGGGCTTGGCCTGGATGGCCGCGTTGTAGAACTCGGCGGTGGCATCGTACTGCTTGGCCTCCAGCGCCAAGACCGCCGCGGCGAGCCGCGATTCGTAAGGGAAGCCCTTGGGGTCCGTCTTGAGCTGCGCGCGGGCGGTGGCCAAGGCCCCTTGGACCAGATCCTTGTCGTCGGCCAGAGGGCGGCCTTTCTCGGCCAGCGGCTCCAGCGCGCCCACGTGGCTGATCGCCTCGCCCAGCACCTTCAGCAGGGCATCGTAGCGTTTGGCCTTCCGGTAGATCTCCAGAAGCTCCCGGTAGCCTGAGATGGAGGGCGACTTGGCGATCAACTCGCGGTAGGCGGCCTCCGCCTTGTCCGCCTGCCGGGCTTTCAGGTACTGCTCCGCCAGGAAGTGCCCGAGGAACGGGTTGTCCGGATCGGCTTTCCTCGCGGCCTCCAGACGCCCGATCAACTCGTTCTCCTTGTGCAGGGTTTTGAGCAAGTCGGCCAGGAGCCGATAGGGAGCTACCCCTTCGCTGGCCAATCGGGCGTCGAAGCAGGCTTGGAGCCGGTCCAGGGCTTTCTCGGGCTTGCCGGTGCGGGCGTCGATGCGGGCAAGCTGATAGCTGAGGAGCCCCTTGTTGGGCGCGGCCCGATGGCCTTTCTCGAAGGCCGCAGCCGCCTCGGGGAAACGGCCGGCCAATAGAAAGGACTCGCCGAAGAGATTCCAGGTGAGACCCGGCTCGCGGAGAAGCGCCTTCTTGGCCTTCTCGCTGAGCCCGAACTGCTCGGGATGCTCCAGGGCATGGATGACCCGGGCGAATTGGTCCGCGGCCCGGTCGTACCTCTCCGTCAGGTGGTACAGCCGGCCCGTCTCGAGCCACAAAGGAACGTCGTCCGCCGTAGGCTTGGCGTCTTTGCGCGCGGCGTCGGCCTTCTCGTACAGGGCCAGAGCCCCCGGCCAATCCCCGTTGTCGGTCAGATAGACGCCCAGGCGCTTCAGCAG
>Ga0315293_10005462_pt1 | contig 11967 bp, 18 predicted proteins | sample YL17G13_20_MG_FD_203071 | JGI IMG/M metagenome (GOLD analysis project Ga0315293, IMG submission 203071) | Sediment microbial communities from Yellowstone Lake, YNP, Wyoming, USA - YL17G13_20 | ecosystem: Environmental > Aquatic > Freshwater > Lake > Sediment | place: USA: Wyoming | collected... | reverse complement strand
TGCGACTTCTTCTCTTGTTTCTTTCAACAGTTTGAACGGACACATTGATATTCTCGTCCTTTTCAAATCGTTTTAGCTTGCTGACTTGATAGTCTAGTAACCTTAACCTAGAAGCTTGATTAATATAAGACATCTCCTCACACCTTTACAAATATCTCTCGTTTCTTGGTTAGCATAGGCTTTGACAAAAGACCATTTCACTATATCAACCTTATTGATTGTTTTTCTTCGCTAGAACCTTAGATCCCAAAAAAAACTTTAGCGCGCGCGCTTCCGAGCCTGAGAATATTCTGATTGAGAAAAAAAGGGTTCACTTTGCCCGGAGAGAGGCCGAGACTTGAAAGACTCGGCCTTATTCGGATTTCAGTTTGTACACGAAGATTCTGGACGTGTGGTCAATAGTGATGAGACCTGCTTTTTCTTGGGCAATGCAGAAGTTTTTGATACGAGAATCATTATAGCAACGCCAATCCGATGGTAAATTCAGCAACTTTCTAATTTGGTGGGTTGTTTTAGGTCCGTCTTTGAGAGCCTCTAAGAATCCTTGCGCCAATTTGGTGTCGGCATCCGCTATCTCCTTTGAGACTTCCTTCTTTGGTTTGGTCGTTTCGACTGTATGAGTCGGCTCGGGCATCGGTTGACGCTTTTCTTCTAGCTTGTTTTTGCTCTTTGACTTCTTGCTCTTTCTCTTTTTCTTGTCAAGATCGTTTGCTCGTTCAATCGCGGCGTTGCCGTTCAGCTTGTTTTTGATGATGTCCAGTTGCTTTTCCTTAGCGTCTAATTGCTCAGTTTTCTCTTCGAGTTCACCAGCGAACCCTTTCTCTTCATCAAACTTTCCTTCTACAGAATCTTCTATTTCAACTTCTTTTTTCTTCATCTTGTTTCGCCTTGTACTCTAAGAGTTTGTTTGCTTGTTGTTATGTTTTACTGCAAGTGCAACCGTGAAGTACATAAGGACGATGAGAAAGAGAGCCGAAAAGCCTAGCCTCCCGGCACTAACTTTAGCCCTTCATTTGACAATTATCCATAGCTTCTCGTGCGCGCGCGTGAAAAGTAGTCTTTAAATGGGCTGTGAGACTAAGTAAGGTTAATCACGAAACCCACTCCAAGTTTAATTGTTTGGTGCATCAAATGCCGAAAGGAACTGAAAGAAAAGTCTGGTCATTCTTTATCTCCAAGCTTGCCCTAGCCTGCCTAGTCTTTGCTGTATTCTACATCATCGGAGATTCGCTTCATATAATTCCTGACAGCGTAAAATCATTTTTTTCTCTTCTAGCTGGAAACTTATCGCTGTGGGCTTTTCTGTTCTGTTTCACGATCGGCGCATACATCTTTCTTCGGATCATCCAAACCAGAAGAGGAGAACATCGCCGATGAGCAATTTTTTCTATTGGATTTTTGCCGTGATTCTCGGAGCGTTTCTTGAGCAGCTAACAGTGAATTTGAAAATTGAAACATCACTGATTTTTCCTCTCGTTCTGTCGCTGTTTTGCTTCGCCTATCCACAGGTCAGATTTTACAAAGATAGGAAAGCAATCAAAGCTCTAAAAACTTTTGTGAAGGAGCTAGAGAAGAATGTCTCAAAACAATAGACTTTCCAAACTTGAAGAAAGCAACATTAGAAGGTTTTCTAATCTTATCTGTGCTTGGCAACGATGCAACAAGCCTCTGGTAGTTGGAGATTCAATAATCACTAAAAACAGAGGTAGATGTAGAATCAAGCACTACCATCTCGCTTGTTATTCGAAAATGTTCTTTTGAAGGTGATTGTGATAACGGAAACTTTAGCGATCTCGGAAGCTCCTCAGAAGCAAGGTTGGTGGGCAGATCGTGAGAATCATCCTTATCACCGTTTGAGAGTTGACACTTACATTGAAGAGTTCTGTGGCTGGAAAGCTCTTGAAGAGTTAATCAAATACATTCCTGAAGAAATACAGAAATACTTTTTCGTCACGATGTTTCAGACGGGAGCGCGGGCATCTGAAGCACTTTCATTAACGAAAGAAGTCTTTACAGTCTTGCCTAAACTCGGAGCCATCAAAGTCTCTGGAATGAAGCTTCTCAAGAAATATGAAAAGACAGGTTCATTTGTAAATGAGAAAGGCGAGAAGCACTGGACAACTGAAAAGAACCTTACAGCCGTCAGAAAGACTTTTGTCATTAAAAGGTCTGAGCCTTTCACTCCGATCCTAGAAAAGTATCTAGAGGGCATAAGACAACCAAAAGCATACTTGTTTCCGAGTCCTCAAAGCCACAGTCGCAAGTTCACAAAGCTTCACACGATAGACGATAGCCTTTTTGACGTGAACGGAGATGTTCCATATTCAAGAGTATGGGCTTACCAAGTGATCCGTAATGTGAACAATAATCTTCCTAAAGACTTGAAACAGAAGCTCGGCCTACTTACACCTTTCAGAGTTACAGAGAATGGAAAAGTCGTAAAGATCGCTTCCGAAATTCATCTCTGGTTGCATTGGTTCAGATCTCAAAAGGCTTCACAACTTGTAGCTGACTATGATTTTGACGACATGGCTCTCATCAACTATTTTACTTGGCTGAACATTGAGACCGCTCAACGCTATGCGAAGATGGGTTGGCGCAAACAACTACAGAAGATGAACGATGCTCAGGCCGATTATCGCTAGTTCCGTCCGAGATTGTACTAGCGATTAGTATGCTTCTATCTTTTTTTGTTGACAAATATCTAGGCTCTCTTTTCCAAGCCTTCGAACATTAACTTTTTAACCTCTATCTCTTTGAAGTAAATAGTCTACGTGCCTTCATTCATCTTGTCTAAGTATTTAGCACTTAGCCGTCTATTTACTCTCCATAGTTACCATAAGAGAAATCCTTTCTATCGAGCCTTTGAATGTGAACCACATCATTCTATCTTACCGAACCATTAGCTAAAAACAATTATCGTTGAATCACTTTCAATTCTAGTATGGTTACAACGTCCTTATCTTTTAAGGACTTTCCATCGAATCTCCATAAGCCTCTTGCCTATTTACCTAGTCGATTGTTTCTCTGTTTGCTTCAGCTTGCTTATGTCTACAGCCTAGCTCAACGATGGATGGATGGTACTTCTTTCGTAAGTTTAACCTTAAGTATCTTAGGATAAACTTATGGAGTTTCATGTCCCAAAGCCTAGCTGCTGAGTCTCTCGTGTCTCTGAGTAGACGTTGCAGAAGTAACTATGGCAATTAAGCTAAAAAAGTATAAAGAGTTCATATTTCCATCGTCAAACATTGTCATTTCTATGTAACCATGCCCTTATCCTTACAAAACCCCAATCAAGACTTTCCAAGTAGACTCTATCAACAGCTTTGTTTACATAATCGCTGACGGCTTTCAATCGCTTTTCAAACAAGCTAAAGACAACAATCAAATCAACGAACAAAAGACCACTGAGACATACCGCATAAACATACTTCAGATTGTAAGATTCAAAAATCACTACACCTTCAACATTCGAATGTGGAGACAATATCGGATCTGCACGCAAGTTAGCATCACCCTTCGTCTGAACAAAACTTCCATTGTCCCAAACAACACGGTGAGCAATACGCAAGTCTCCATTGTAGAAACTAAGGTGAACAACCACAATCATATCTGTAAGGTTCTCAGGCAACAAACTAGACAAGATAACTGTAAATTCTTCTGGATAAGTCGGCTCCATACTCTTACCATTCTGAAACAATACAATCGGAAAAGCAAAAACAAAAGTCACTAACAACACAGCCCACAATGCCGATAGGACGCAAACCAGTGACTTTTCTTTCTTCCTCTTATGAAAAGAAAAAAAGGGGATTTTATGGGTTTGTATTGATATCACTGATGGTCGTTTGTTATGGCTATTACCATCTTCAGCGTGCCGCCTGTATTCATCGTGAAATTGAAGCTGTAGTTCTTCACACCGCTTACACTGTCAGAACCGCTTGCTATTGTCTTGATAAGGTTGTTGTCGCTGTCTAAGACCGTCACCGAATAGGTGTAGCTGGCTGGGCCGTACATATTGGTCAGTGAAAAGCTGACTGTTCCTTGTTGACCTGTTTGTGTTGCACCTGAAACTGTAGGGCTAGGAGCAGCAAAGGCCACATATCCATTTTGGATGCTTGTTTGTATTGTCCAGCTTATCGGCACATTGATGAGTTCTGCATTGTGGCTTTGATAGGTCAAGACAAGATGGTACGTTCCAGCAGGACCGGGGGCTAGGAAGCTGTTCCAGATTGTGATGTCTTGGTTCGGCATAAGTGGCACGTCGGTCATATGTGTGCCGTTGCCGAATTGTCCGTAATGCGTGGAGTTCTGCCAATACGCAACTGTCAAGCCATCGCAAACCGTGTTTATCAGGTTGTTGCTGCTGTCGTAGATTTGAAGTTTGTATGTGATTCCGTTTACAGCATACGACTGATTGATGTTTTTGGTTGTAAAGCTGTAAAGCACTGTCGATCCCAATGGGTAGCTGGACGAATTGAAGTTGTCGCTGACGAACTCGAAATATTGATTTGAGTCACTTGCGTAACTCACAGTTGTCGTTCCGAAAGAGTCGCCCGAACTACCCACGTTAAAACCCGATGCAATATTGTACGCAAAGTTGCCGTTATACGTTTGGCTGCTGTCCATCCCGAGATCGGTCAAAGTTATGTCGAAAGCATAGGTTCCGCCTTGAGGAATCGTGTTCTGACTTGTTGAAGTGCTATTCAAGAACGTTGTTGTGAACGTATAGAGAGCCGTCGAATCTGGAATTACATCAGTCACGTTTACTGCTGAAGTGCCTATGTTCTTCAGGATGAAGCTCTCCGTTATCGTTCCAAGCTGATTGACAGTGAACGAGATAGCGTTTACTTGCTGAAGGGTTGTTGCGTTCAGAAGTTGTAAGCCGTTTGCAGTGCTGACGTTCCAAGTTGCTGGTACATTCAAAGTGTAGAGAATCGTGACCGCGCCTAAGACTGTACCGATTGCTAGAAGCGCAACCAATAGAATTGCCGTGGTACCGCTTAACTTGCGTTTTCCAATGTTCATATTCTTTTCTCCTTTTCTGTTTCGCCTTTTGCTGACGATTCGCGGATGCCCCGGCTCGAAGGAGATCCTTTAGGTCAAGGCAAACCGCAAACTCAGCAAATAGTAATCTCTAAACAATTACACATAACAATTTACAATTATTCCTGATATATGCCCACAAATTATGTTTGAAGGGCTTTTGGCTAGTTCTCCCAGTCCGACTCTAGCCAACACCATAATGAAAACCACTTGAATTCAATATGGCCTGACGAACCTGACGACTAGGCCGCTTTACAGCAACGAAACAACAGAGGATAATGGAAACAAAAAAAGGAAGATCGTCGTTGTTCACTTACGGCTATGAACTCACGGTCACATTGAGGAATAATCAAATGCAAAACATCTTCGGTTCATGACTAAAGTCAAGGCTTCATCTAAGTGATGCTGAGATGCTATCTGTTCAGGAGTGAGACCGCTTTTGTATTCATCCGTAAAAAGTTTAACATTAAAGTTTTTACGTACTTTGTAAACACCATCAACCGTCATTCCAACAGCACTTCCTATTTCCTCTTGAGCCCAGCCTAACAAGTGAAGCTTGAAAATCTCATGGATTTTGTTAGTGATGATAGGGTAAACTTAGCGCGGTTAGGCTAGGTTTTCTCTTCCTTCTCATATTCTTGTCTTAATTTTACCAGAGCCTTCTGAACCGAAATAGCTATATTGTTGCGGTTACAAACTGTAACGCAAAGGTGTCATACAGATGATTGAAAGAAATCTCGTAGAAAAGGGTTACGTAGGTGAAACTTATGTCATCGCCAAATTGATTCGTGATTTCAATATCGCAAGCGTAAGAGTGCCTCAGCAATTCTTTTCTTATGATTTGATAACTAGCAATAACAAACGGCTTGAAGTGAAGACAGCAGTAATCATAAAATCCGCAAGAAAGCATGAGAAATATGGCACTTATTACTCAGATACGTGGGAGTTCAGAAGAAACTCTAGACAGCTACATGAAAACGCAAGTAATTTTGTGGTTTGTGTCTGTTTCAAATCTGAGGATTTCTCAGAAGAACCAAGATGTTTCATAATTCCCTCAGATAAGTTACATGGCCACTCAGAAGTGTTTAAGATTAATGCAAATCTGAAGAATGATGAAAAACTCAAATTCTGGGAGTATGACCATAGATGGGATTTGATAGTAGAACCCAAGGAACTAATCAGAATTGGTGATACTTGATGACGATAGATGATGAATTACTTCTTGAACTCATTAAGCCAGACAGACTTGGAGAAGTTGGAGAATATGCTCTCATTGTGAAAGTTGTGGGTACTCGGAAAATCAAGTACAAATTGGAAGAGTCACCACATCCAAGGTATGTAAGGAGTAGCGGTGAAACAGAAAGAGAATTTGCTAAGATAACACCAGATATAATGGTTACAATTCCACACGAAAACAATAGGCAAATTGCTGTAGAACTTGAGAATGACATTCATTGGGATTTTCAAGAATCATTACGACAAATCAAGAAGTATCAAGGTAGGTTTCCCGATACAAGGGTAATAATCCCTTACGAATACGAACGATTTGCACCATTATATAAGAATGAAGGTATCCGTGTCTGGCTTTGGCAAGCAAGACGAAGATGGAAATGTTTGAGATGTGGAACTATAAACGTCAACGAAAGTCGTGTTCCACCTCAATGTAGAACTGGGAAATGCACAAATAACAGTAGAGACGAGTTTGACCTAGTTGGATTAGAAAATGCTGACTTTAACGAATATGAGTGAGGATTCTCAAGAGAATCAGAACGTAGAAGGTGAAAATTATGAAACCAAAAGTCTATGAAGGAAAAGTGATAGAATTAGAATTGAATGGCAAAAAATTCCTAGCGTTTGACCTGCTTCGTAAACCCGAAGAGGTTAAGATGTCATTACCTCTCGATTCGGATTGTAAACGATTCCTCAACAAAAAGGCAAGAATAACAATCGAGGAAAAGAAGATGACGATTGAAAAAATAGAGGAATGACTCCCCTACCCTTTTTAGCCTATTTTTCCAGAGCATCTCTAATGTAATAGGAACCACCATCTTTTTCGTGAAGGATTCTTGTTTGAAACTATGGCGTTCTTCACTTCTTTGTCTCTGAGGTCTATTGCCGAGTGTCCTGACAAAGAAATCACCAAATCGAGCTTTTCAGCCCAGCCGAGATTTTGAAGTAAGCCTATGACTTCTTGAGGAATTTCTATGGCAACTGATTGCTCTACCTCTCTTTCGATTTTCTCGCAATCGCTGACGAAAGCATCCCGGTCTTTCGAGTAGAGGATTGTAAACTTCACAACAGCCTCTACGTTTGACTTCAAATCCACCACATCTCCTTAACTTTCACGATTTGGTTTTCCAAAGATCCGCGCTCGCGCCAGCACTTTTCACAAAAGCCGAACTTTTGCACGTCTTGATTATGCTGATAGATGTGGCTAGAGATGGTTTCAGGGCTTCTTGCGTGAAGGCGAATAGTTTTTCCTTCAATTTTGAACGAGCCTCCTCTAGAGAGCTTTATCTGTCCAATTTTTCTGTTCGTATACACCGTGAGAATGTTCACATGTTCCTTATTGCTAACATGTTTCATTTAGATCAACCCTCCTGCACGTTCCTTGAAATATTCGATGATCTCATCAAGGTCGAATGTTAGAATCCACAACAAGCCTAGATAGGCCGCCGGGATCTCTATTGCCTTTTTGATCCTGTTCAACAGAGCTTCCGCTGTTCTTTTGTTCATAACAAAATCACCATTAAGTTACAGGATGATTGAGGCCGAGGATCTCTTTTAAATCCTCAACACTGTAGCCTGTAAACGGACTGCCATAGGCATTCTCAAGTTGCTTAGTTCGAAGCTGAAGGTTTTGTTTATATACTTTTATCAAGAGAGCATCGAACTCTTTTTTGTTCAGGTTGAATCTCACACACGCTTGAGTTTGTGAAATATACTTCACGCCGTCTCGGAGAAAAGTGTGGTTCCAATTCTGTTCGCTCATTCAAAACTTCTCCTTGAATATGACATATCGAAATTAATGCTTAAATTATTAATGAAGCCTTCTCCGTTCTTCTTTCTAGAAAAGAAGCTTAGTTTAGCCTTCTCTGATTTTATACTTATGCCTTTAATACTTTCTTCTCTAAGTGTAAAAATATATAGTATAGGAGTAAGGCTTTCTGTGGCAAGGTGTAAAAAGTGTAAGTGTAAATTTTTTGGCATAGAAAACAGTGAGCTTCTAGCGAAAGAAGCTTTTTCTGAGGTTATTATATACTTTAAGGATAAATTCACTCAGATTCACCTATCCATTTGTGCAGAACTGGAGCTATTCCTCTGAAGTTCTTGATATGTTGACGATCCTTCCATTCTTGAGTCTGCTTAGCGATGAAATCTCTGCTCTCCTGACCAGCCATTGTTTCTATCTTCTTTTCAAACCAAAGTGAAGAAATCGTGTCAGTTAGTTTCTTGTTTCCTTCGTTCAGACGTGTTTCATCGATGATAAGCTGTCTAGAGGCTACTCCTTCACGTTGAATTATAGCAGAAATCGTGTCTCTTATGGTTTCATCAGTTAGTATTGCATACTCCGCTCGTCTTCTCCCAGACCTCCAATTCTCAAGCATTTTGCAGAAGTTGGCAAAATAGAACTCTTGCGATTGAATAGCCAAATTCAAATCGTCTTTTGAACAGATAAGCTCACCGGGAGTATCCTCTGGAAATCTTCCCAAGTTCTCTTCATCTGTTGAAAGAATACCACTGTCCAAACGCATATTCCTGCTAACTGTGTACAGAGCAGCTCTCTTCAGAACCTTCTCAGCTTGCCTTGCTAGATACGCTCGTTTTAGATCTCTAGACTCCAACTTTTTGATACGATCTCTAGTTCCTTTTTCATAGTTGACCCAAAACTTCTGTGCTTCATCATCAAGCCATACCAAGTTAATCGGAGATTCAATCAGGTTTCTAAGTCTAATGGCGAAAGGCTCTAAAATTTCTTCGTGTTTGATTCTTCTGAAGAACTCTTCGTGATTAATGATTTTCTCCTCACCACTTTCTTCAACAACTACATAGTCCAGTCTATTGCCTAGTCCTTGAACAAAAAAGTCTTCATTCCAAACTTTATAGACGAAAGGTGTGGTTGCTGAAAGAAATGCTTTAATGCATTTATCAACAGTTTGAAATCCGTGAGTAATTGTTACTCTATTTCCGATGCTAGTGTCATAGACTTCACTCAGATGCTCAGGGACATCTGACATGTAATCCTTTGTCTGGAATCCTTTTTGAATCTGAGTCCATTCATCTATTGGTATGAGGCCTACATTGCCTTTAGCTTGAACGGTCTCATATTCTTTAGTCTCTTCGTTGTAGACTTCGTGACTATGCCAATTCATAAATTTGATGTGTGATTCTACGTTGAAGTGTGAAATCATAAGAGGGTGAGTTGGATCCTTCTCTTGAACCTTCTTCATTATTGGAATAACCCAATGTTTAATCGGAAGAGACTTCACTCCGAGGCCACTGGGAAGAATTGACATATTCCAAATTACTATGTAGACATCGCCTTCAGCATCTAGAGTCTTGATATTGAAGCAACAGCTTGAGAGTAGAGATTCGGAACACTGAAAAGCGAAGGCCTTATTGATTCTTGGAATCTTTTCAATCATTATGTTCATCATATCGGTTAAGAATCCAGAAGGAGTCTTAAGCATTTTCTCAAGGCTCATTCTTTCACCCTCTCGACAAGTCGGACGAACATATGCCATTTCTTCGTTTCTTCGTCAAACTTGGCTTTGGAAGTGGCGATGACTTCATAGCCTCTATTTAGCACGTTTGCAATCTTTTCAAAATCGTCTTGGTCTTGAGTGATAATTTTTAGAACTGTATCTTCCTTCACTTCTCATCACTTTTTCTCCATTGTTTATCGTGTTTTTGGTTCTCACTTCTCCGTTCTTTTCATCTTTCTCGCGGATCTCTCTGGAGCCATAACAATCTGCTGAGGCTTCTCCGTTAAACTGACGAAGAGATAGAAGCCATTGGGGTCTTCCCGTCTGTCTGAAGTTTGAATAACAATATACTTCTGCTCAAGAAACTCAAGCAAATCATCAATTGCCTTCGGGTCTTTGTCTTTGATTTTTAAGAATGTAGCTCTCGCCATACCCTCTCACTTTCAAACATTTTTTGTTCTCCTAAGCGCACGCACGCGCTTTCGAGCGAAGCTTACTATATCGTTTCAGGTATTTAAATACAATATTTCTCTACCCTTAACCTACAAGACAAAAAATCAATATAAGACTTCAACAACGACAAAAAAAGAAAGAGTGATTAATCACTTCTGTTTCTTCAGCTTCTTTGCTTGTTCATCCGCTTTCTTGAAGAATCCTTCCTTGCCAAGTTCAGGTTTGGCTTCATCCTCTTGTTTGCGGAGAGCCTTTTGTGATTCCGTGTTGAATTTGTCCATCCATTCTTTTTCCCATCGCCCGCGCTCGTGCTCCATCGTCTTTTGAATCAAGGCTTCGATTCCGTTCTTGAAGTCTTCGAGTTCTTTTTCTGTTTTTTCAACCCTATTCGTCAAATTAATGTTCTGTGTGACTAGGCCGTTTACGAGAGGTTGAAATTCTGCTGACACTTCAGTTTTCACTTTCGATTTGAATTCTTCCAGGTTGGTTTTTGGAGCAATACTGATTAGTGGCTCGTGTTCGAGATACATCTTCTTCAAATCTTCAAACTGAACGCTTTTGTAAGCCCTAGCCATATCTCCGATCTCGTGGCCTAGCCAAAAGTCTACGATAGTGTCCGGGACGCCGCTGTTCGTCATTATGCTTCCAAAACTTTCTCTGAGAGCGTGCGGAGAAAGAGGATTGAAGTCGTTTCCGTTGTTTTCACCGTCTACGAAGCCAGTTCTTATAGCCAATTCCTTCATCATATCCTGAACGTTGTTTGTTCTGATCCTAAGTTTTCCGCGCTCCTGAATGAACAAAGCCATTTTATTGTTGAAGTTGACTCCTCGGCTTTTCATGTCGGCAAGATAAGCCTTCAGCGCATCTGTTCCGTCCTTGCCTATGAAAGTGTAGAATTCAACTCCAGTCTTGACACGTTGCGGCTCGATCTTAAGAGGATAATCATTTCTAGCTAGTCCTTCAGCTACATCACCATAATTCAAATCACATAGAGTCGAGACATCTAGACCACCTTGAAACAAGAAAAGCAGTACAGCCCTGTCTCTAGGTGTTCGGGCATGGTCTACCAGCATCTTCACTTTGTAAACTTCGTCAGGTTTGATGATGATTCTTTTATTCTCAACCTTAGCCTTGGGCATTTTGTACCTTTTTGTCAGTTTCACCGTAATGTCATAGGTTGCATAGAAACTTCTGATAACATTCGTCTTCATCTGAGCAGAACTTTCCGTCACGCCTTTTCCTACTACTTCGTGAATACAGTTGCCGCGTCCGTGTCTCGGATAATCAGTTTTCAAGTATTTGTAGAAGCTTACGAGCCTATTCAACACAACATCTTTTCTTTCTCTGGGATCTCTTTTGAAATCCTCGATAGCTTCATCAATCAACTGAGAGGCCGTTAGTTCAGTGAATCGTGCAAAAATTCTAAAGGTTGATTTGTACAAGTATCTTGTGGAGATGTGAGTCATCGGGCCTAGCCATCTTTTCAATGTCTGTTCTTCCCAGTCAATATCCTTAGAAATCAGGTCTGTTCTTTTACCTTGTGTGCGTGCCACTTTTTGAGTTTTAGACATTTTGTTTTCGCCTACCCTACTTCTAGGCCGAAGTCTTATATATGATTTTAGGCTAGTAGGTTAAGGTTAGTCTAGTATAGAACGTGTCAGTGGGCTTAAGCTTTAATATCTAAATCCTAATGGTTATTCAGAAACAGGGTTCATTTCGAAGGCCGATGGAGAACAGGGGAAGGCAGACTAGATGGTCAGTCAAC
>Ga0315293_10005459_pt1 | contig 11971 bp, 14 predicted proteins | sample YL17G13_20_MG_FD_203071 | JGI IMG/M metagenome (GOLD analysis project Ga0315293, IMG submission 203071) | Sediment microbial communities from Yellowstone Lake, YNP, Wyoming, USA - YL17G13_20 | ecosystem: Environmental > Aquatic > Freshwater > Lake > Sediment | place: USA: Wyoming | collected... | reverse complement strand
CTGTTATCGGTGCTGGCCCCCGACCTCAACCGAGATCGCCTCGGCAACCAAACCGCAGAAGGGAGGATCCAGTGGGCAAGCGTAAGCATGACCAAGACGTGGCAAGCATGATCCGGCGGTTCAATAAGTTGGTGCCGTCTCGGGGCTGCGCTGCGGAGACTAAACTTGGCAGGCACACCATGGTGTTGGTGACCGATAGAAAGGGCGACCGGACGTGGATGGGCGTGTTGTCGTTCGAGGCCGAGCTGAAGAAGGAGGAAACGCATGGCAACCGAACCTGAGTTGACCGTAGCCGTGAAGAACGATCTGGTGCGGCACATGAGCGCAATCCTCGGAGACCTCGAGTTTGCGGGACTCGCTTCGCCCCTCATCGATCGAATCGCGATCAACGCGCTGGCCCTGTTTACTATGGACACGTTGCGCGTGGTTTGGAGTTTGAGGCGTCTCAAGGAAAAGCGGACTCCCGTCAAGAGTCGCACCGAGTTTCTGCTGAACCTGATAACCGAAGCTCCCAAACAGATGGCCGAAGCCTCGGCGCCCGAAAGGCGGGCCGAACAGCTGCAAGTCTTTCTGCACGCAATGTCCGTTATCCTGGAACAGGCTGGAGTTCAAGAGCCTCGCCTGATGTTCTCATACAAGTCTTGACAGCCGGCGAACCGTGAGGACTTGGCCTGTCGGCCGAGTCCTCCGGCCCGCTTACTGCGGGAGAAAGAAAAGGTGCATCTATGTCAGCAAACGTGGAGTCCATGGTCTACGCGGGAGAAACCCCGTGGCACGGGCTCGGGGTGCGTGTGGACAAGGAAATCACAGCTGCCGAAGCGATCCAGAAGTCCGGGCTGGACTGGAAGGTGGAGCTCCGGCCGATCCAGACGGTGGACGGAGTGGCGGCGCCGGAGCACTGTGCGGTGGTGCGCGTCCGCCCGGGAAAAAAACCCAACGTTCTCGGCGTCGTCTCGAAGAAGTACAAGCTGATCCAAAACAGCGAGGCGTTTGACTTCTTCGATCACGTAGTGGGACACAAGCAGGCCGTCTATCACACGGCGGGGGCGCTGGGCGCGGGAGAGCGCGTTTGGATCCTTGCCAAACTCCCAGGTTCGCTGGCTCCCGTGAAGGACGATGAGATCCATAAGTACCTGCTGCTGACGACCGGACACACCGGGATCATCGCGCAACGGATGCTGTGGACTCCGATCCGAGTTGTCTGCCAGAACACCCTGAACATCGCGTTAAGCGGTCTCCGGGCCGGCGAGGGAATTCGGATCAGGCATGCCGGGAACATCGAGGCCAAAATCGAGGAAGCACAGCGGGCGCTGGGCCTTTCGATCAAGTACTACAACGACCTCGAGGACAGCTTCAAGCTGTTGGCAGGACACCAGATGAAGAAGGATCAGGTGGCCAGGTTGTTCGACACGATCTTCCCGCTTCGGGAAGACCGCAAGGACGACACCTCGAAGGGCAACGCGGGGGTCCGGGAGCGGATTCTTCACCTCAACGAAAAGGGCGCCGGCTCCGACATCAAGGGCGTCCGCGGAACTGCGTGGGGTTACTACAACTCGATCGTCGAGTTTGTGGACCATTTCCGCAAAACCCGCGGCAAGAACGTGCAGGCCAAGGCGGAGTCCCGTTTGACCTCGCAGTGGTTTGGCACCGGGGCGCGCTTGAAGCAGCAGGCGTTCAAGACGCTGACCGAGATCGCGAAGTAGCTTCGCCCGAAGGAGCGAACCTGAGAGCCCCCGCAAGGGGGCTCGATGGCCCGCATCAGCGGGAGAAAGGACGGTGCTTATGGCAGTTCGGCGGCATGTGGTATCTGAGTCCGAGAGGTGCCGGTGGCCGGGATGCGGCCAAGCCTACGGGCCCACCTATCTGGGCCGACCTCTATGCTCCTATCATTTCGAGTTCGTCATGCGGGACGGCGCTCCGAGGCAGTTCGTATCGGAGGCGTTGGACGTGCCGCTCCTAACGGCCAAAGATGCGGCGTTGTACCGGGGAGTGTCCTACCACGACCGAGAGACCCGGGTCAAGGGCGCGGCGTGCCAGGGCTGTAAGAAAAACGTCCCCGACTCGGAAAAGGGCGCAGAGGTCTGGTGTTGGCGGTGTCTCATGGCGGGAAAGGGTCGACCCAAAGAGGAACCGGTCAAGCAGGAAGAGGCCGAGACCTCCACATCAGGAGGTCGAGGCGCCGCTGATGAGATCGTTCAAGCGGCGGCTTCTGGAGTAACCAGTTACACGGGAAACGGAGGGACCATCACGCAAGGTAAAGAGCCCGACAGCGTAGCGGTATCCGATGCGAAGGGCGTTACGACCTACAAAATCAAGGACGCCACGCATCTGAGGATCCTCACCGCCCGAGTCCAACGCTGGTTACGAAAGGGGGCACTCCAGTCGAAGCCCGGAACGGTTCCCGTGAAAGGTTCGAAACTTGAAGTGCGGCTCAAGGAAGCATAGCTGTAAATGCCTGTTGCACTCTCGTAGGATTGGTGATAACCTATTAGAGCCTGCCCCTTCAAGGAGCGCCCCGCTTGGGGCGCTCAAATGAGAGGGCAACGCCGGCGTGTGCCGGTGGCTCTCGCGGAGACAACCTGTTGGAGGAGAATCGCATGGATAGCGCAAAGACGCTGATCGTGGGCGGCAAGGTCGTGGTGATCGGAAAGGTCAAAGATGAGTTCGACGCCTTCGAGGCGCTCATCGTCAAGAAGGCCATCACCAACAAGAGCGTCACGGTGATCCGGCTGCAACACGCCGATCAGGCGCTCAAGGAGCACGGTGTGGGCTGGATGGAGATGGTAGTCGAGGCCGAGGACAACGAGGATCTGATCCGGATCGAGATCGAGAAGATCCACAAGGCCACCAAGGACGTGAATGCCTTCATCGTGGATTACAAGCGGATGGCCGAGCAGCGCAAGGTGCTCACGAAGCAGATGGAGGCGCTCGCCGGACGCTACGGCTTCCACGTCAGCGCCGATGAGTTCGCCAAGAAGAAGGCGGCCTCGAAGAAGAAGGAGGCCTCAAAAAAGGAGGAGGCCAATCCGGCCGTCCAGAAATAACGGACCACGGTGGGTCGCCTTTGGACCCACCAGGGCCCGTCATTTCGGCGGGAGAATTTTACAGGAGGATACCATGGCAGCCAAGAAGGTCAGCAAGGCGAAGGTGACCAAGACCTCCGGCATGCGCAAGGTGCTGTACTTCGGAGCGGCTCGCGCGGACCTCATGAGGAAGGTCGACGCGGCCTGCCGGGCGCAGAAGATCAGCTTCGCGGCGCTCGCCTGCAAGGCTCTCGCCAAGCTCGTCTAGCACCCGCGATTCCCTCCCTCAGAGAGGCCCGGTCTCTCCCGACCGGGCTTCTCCTTAGAGGGCTCCGCTTGGAGCTCTCCAAGGAGAATGAAAACTAAACTGCTGCCCCACCAGAATGCCTTCATCGCCTGGGCGAAAGACCGGGACATCGTTGCTAATTTTGCGGAGCCCGGTACAGGCAAGACCGTGATGACCCTGGCGTGGCTGGAGAGGCATCGAGCCCGCTTTATTCTCTGGATCACGATACCGCCCTATCTGCGGGAGACGATACAAGAAGTTTACAAACACTCCGAATATCGCGCAACGGCTTTGCGCACCGCCGACCAGTTATCCGGTCCTCGTCGAGTGCACCCCGGCACCATTTTCGTTGTTAACTATGAGCGCGTTAAACTCCTATCTGATACTCTGTCCCGCACTCCGTTTGATGCCGTCGTGGCCGATGAGTCTACTTGCCTGAAACGCATTCAGGCGCAGCGCACCAGGGTCGCGATTCGATGCCTCAAACATGTTCCGAAACGCACTATCTTGTCGGGGAAACCTATCACAAACAGCCTGTTCGATATCTGGTCACAGTATTTATTCTTGGACCGAGGCTCCACGTTTGGGCGATCCTACGTGGACTTTCGATCCCGGTATTTCTATCCTGCCGGTTTTGAATTCAAGCCAAAGTCGTTTGCAACAAGCGACATCAGACTCCGACTCGAAGGCTCGGCCTTCTTCTGCCAAAAGAGTGACTGCCTCCGGCTGCCTCCAAAACAGTCACACCTCATCGCGGTTGACTTAGCCTCCAAAGTTCGGCCCATATATGACCAATTGTGTACTGATTGGCTTACCGAGTTTCAAGGCAAGCAGATAAGCGTGATGCAGGCCGTGGCGAAGATAACCCGGCTGGCCCAGATAACATCAGGCCGGTTTGTAGCGGATGACGGCTCCGTTCAGATACTGCCGTGTTCTAAACTGACCGTTGCGCAAGCGCTCTTAGACCACCTGTTACAGATCCACGATAAGATAGTGGTGTGGTGTCGCTTTGTATCTGAGGTGGAGGATATCCAAGCGCTCGCCGTCCGGCTCCGCAGTCCCGCAGCCACCGTGTCAGGCAAGTCCGACATCAGCGAGTCGTTGGATCTCTTTAAGAAGAACAGCACCCGACTGATCATCCTCACTCTCAGTAAAGGCTCGCGGGCGCTCAACTTATCTGCCGCTTCGGCCGCCGTGTATTACGGTAGAGACTTCAGCGTGGATAGGCGCGAGCAGAGCCGCGACCGCACTTATCGGATAGGATCCGAACGGCATGACTCCGTCCAATACTATGATATCTGCACTCGAGACACGGTAGAAGTCTCTATGTTAGATACCGTCCAGAGCGCGGCATTACTGGGCGGTAAGATAGTGGACACTCGATATCTTCTAAAGTACCTTGCCGGTAAATCGTCCTTGACTAACTCCGTGGATGGAGTAGAATCTACTACATCGTAAAGGAGACGCGCATGGCAGATCCAGGAGAGAGTGGCCGCGTGAGCACATCCATCTACTTCAGAGACCCCAATCTCCTGAAGCGGATTGAGGAACTGGCCGACAAACTCGGAATGTCCACAAGCATGATCACAGAGCGGATTCTGAAGTCCGTCTTGCCCGAAGCTGAAAAGAAGGCGCTCCGAACCCGCACATTCCGTATGGAGGGGGAGATCACGATCTGACGTTCCGGAATCGAGGGAGGCTTCTATGGTTGCGTTAAAGGTAGGCAAACCCGTCACTATCACCCACAGTAGTAAGGCCGCGTTTCTGGACTGCCCACACAAGTACTATCTAAGCTACGAGCGCCTTTTATCTCCGGTCACGCTATCTACCAACTTAGTTATCGGAGATGTGGTTCACCGGGGACTGGCCGCAATCCTCAGTGACAAAACCACCATCGAGACTGTAATCTCCGACGTGATCGGCCCCGCCCTTGACGCTGTTCGTAGTGCACACTTCGATGATCCCGAGGAGTTCGAGGCGCACGCTACCGCGGTTGACGCCATGATCGTGGGTTGGAGCGAACATCGCGGGTTCTTAAAAGACCTGCGGGCCGCCCGTGTAGGCGAGCGGCAGATGATCGAAATTCCGTTTGACGTTTCAATACCCGGAACTGCCGCCCGACTGTTAGGCAAAATGGATGCCATCGTCTCGTTGAAAGATGGCTACTGGATAGTTGAACACAAGACAGCCGGTCAACTTGGCGAAGGCTACATCAAGCGCCTTGCCGTGGACGACCAGGTCACCAACTACTTTTACGCGGCCTCTCAGATACTTCCCTCCAAGCCCGTGGGCGTCATTTACAACGTTCTGCGTAAACCTTCGGCACGCCCGACAAAAAAGGAAACACTCTCTCAGTACTTGAATCGAATGGTCGAAGACTACAAGGCTCGGCCTGACTTCTACTACTACCAAACCAAGTTATACCGAGACAGCGACTCGGTAAAGCGTCTCTGTAATAGCCTGAAGTACGTTGTAGAAGATATCCAGCGTTCCCGGGACCGGAGTTTCTGGGTCAGGAACACCTCTAACTGCACTCGAATGGGGACATGTTCTTTCCTTCCTATCTGTACTGGGGGCGAACTTCCTGAGGTTATGGCCCGGTATGTCGTTCGAGAGGAAAGACATCCCGAATTAAAATCCGATTCGGCCGATTAGTTCAGGAGGAGATATGCCGCTTCCCAACAGCCGAACGTCCGTGTCGAAGACAATGGAGGAACTGTACTGGCTGGTGTACGGACCTCCCGGCATCGGAAAGTCCACATTCGCTGCGGGCTTTCCCGAGGCCATTTTCCTCACAACTGAAAATGCACACAGGCATCTTCAGATATACAATCGGCCGATCAAGGACTGGGCCGATTGTAAAATGGCCCGCATGGAACTGAAGACCCAGGATGGCAAGCGGTTCAAGAACATCGTCTTCGACACCGTGGACCTGCTCTACAAATTCTGCCTCGAGTTCATCTGCAAGCGCATGGGGATATCGCATCCCCAAGATGAAAAATACGGGAAGGGCTACGACGCGGTCAACACCGAGTTCCTTCGAGAGATCGTGATGTATTCCCAGTTATCAAAGGGGCTGTTCTTCATCTCGCATTCCAAGGACAAAGAGGTGACCTCCCGAAACATGACGTACACTAAGACCATCCCCTCCCTTTCGGGAGGATGCCACACCATTCTCGTACCCTTCGTGGATGAGGAGTGCTATCTCGGGTTCAGCCAGAAGGACGGCCAACAGCGCGTCGCGATCTTTGAGCCGAGAGAAGTCCTCGAAGCAAAGGATCGATTCGGCCGATTCCCCAAAGAGGTCTCGCTGCCTAAGGGCCGCACCTACGAGGCCATTAAGGCGGCATGGGAAGCCGGGACGGGTTTGTCTACGGGACCGAAGAAGCTGAAATAGTAGCGGCTGCATGTCGTGGCCGCACATTGTTAAGGAGCGCACTATGCCCACCAAGAAGTCTCCAGCGAAGGCCGCTTCCGCGTCCGTAAAGAGCAACGCGGGTGTGAGCGGGTCCGCCCTGAAGGCGCAGGCCTCGACGTGGCAGGAAGTCGCCACGCCCGATGCGGGATCGTTTGCGGCAATGCCCGACGGAAAGTACCGGGCGAAGATCGAAGAGGCCGTGATCGAGAAGGGCGGAAAGGACCGGAACCGCCTGCAGGTCAAGTGGCCATTCCGCATCGTGGGACCCACCCACGAGAACCGGATGGCTTGGATGAACACCGGTCTGAGCGACGCGATCGGGATCGAGTTCACGAAGCGCGTTCTCGTCCAACTGGAGTTGGAAGTGCCGGGCGCGATCGAGGAGCTGCCGGCCACGCTCGCCAAAGCGAAAAACCTCGTCGTGGACATCAACCTGAAGACCAAGGAGACCGACGCGGGCACTTTCCAGAACACCTATCTGAACAAGCTCGTCAAGGAAGACGACGCTGACGCTGGCCCTGGCAAGGAGGAGGAGCAGGTCAACTTCGTCGGCAAAACCGTGGAGTTCGACTCCGAAGATGGAGCGATCCGGGGCAAGGTCCTGAAGCAGGATGGCGACAATCTCACGATCAAGGATCAGGCTGGCGACAACTGGGAAGCCGGTATCGCGGATGTCCGCATCGTGGAGTCCAAGCAGCCAGCCAAAGTGGCCGCAAAGGCGAAGCCCAAAGCAGAAGTTGAGGAAGCTCCCGCCGAGGAGCCGGCCGAGGAGCCGGCCGAAGAGCCCTCTGAGGAGGCACCGGCCAGTGACTGGCTGAACAAAACCGTGGAGTTCAGCGACGACCGAGGCAAGAAGCTTCAGGGTAAGGTGATCGCTGACAACGGCGAAGGGGCGCTCACCGTCACGGTCGGCAGCGACGAGTGGGAAGTTCCCTCCGAAGAGGTGAAGGAGGTCAAGGTCTCGGGTCCGAAGAAGGCTGTCGCAAAGAAGAAGTAACCCGCCCTCTCTCGATTCAGGGGAGGGGCGTCATCCAGGTGGAGCGCCCCTCCTCTTTTATGGGAAGGAGGGAGGCGACGTGCACCCGGATACGACAAAACTACACGAGATGTTAGTGTCTCGGATAAAACCCGAGACAGTCTTTAATGACCACTGCGGTGACCAGAAAGTTGACTTCACCCGCGCCAGTTCTCACAACATCTGGTGCGTGTTTCATGACGAGGTTAACGCACCGTCTTTATCACTTACGGAGGAAGGCAAGTTTCACTGTCACAGCGCGGGATGCGAAGTTTGTGGACGCGATATCGTCCAGTTCATAGAGAAACTGCACCAAGTAAGACAGCATGCGGCTCTTCGATATCTGTACACAAAATATATCCGGCCTCTGATAGACGAGCGGATCAACGACGGTTTTCACGCCAACCTAGTACACACCCCTGAAATGATGACCTGGTTACTAGAAAGCCGAGGAGTAACTAGGGAGTCCGTAGATCGATTTCATTTAGGCTTCGACAACAGGCGCATCACGATCCCCATTCGAGACGAGTTTGGTCAGCTAGTAAATATTCGCCGATACGACTGGACAAAGCGCGAGCAGGTCAAGATGCTGCCTTACATGGCTGGATACGGAACGGTTACACTGTACCCGTACACCACTATGCGCTTTGACGACATCATCCTCTGCGAGGGGGAGTTCGATTGCATTTTGCTGAATCAGCATGGCTTCAAGGCCATTACAACTACCGGGGGCGTGGGAGCCTGGAAGGAAGAGTGGTCATCCTTATTTAGCGGAAAAAAAGTAACTATCTGTTACGACGTCAACGACCCCCAGGATGCGGGACAGCGGTGCGCCCGCAAACGTTCGGAACAGTTAGCTCCCTTCGCGCGCGAAGTCAAGATACTGAAGCTGCCTCTGAAAGATGCCGGAGGTGATGTTACCGACTTCTTTGTCAAGCACGGACTTCCAGTAAGCGATTTCACTAACCTGATCAAGGGCTCCCCGACAACCTCGAAAACCTCTGGACAGACCGTCAAGGCGATCCGCAGCTTCGAGGGAGTCATCTATGAGGTTCCTCTAAGTGAGGCCTCTTCGGCTACATACTACGAGAAGCGCATTCGCATGAACTGCACAGTAGCGGGAAAAGACCTTGCTCCCTACGTTCCGCCCAAGGACATTAAGGTAGTTTGCACCGAAGGGGGATGTGCGGCGGCCAACGGTTGTCCCTTTGATTCTAAAACAAGCGCCTTGGATATGAAGAAGGATCCCAGATGGACGCTACAGTTGATAGACTGCCATCACCGAACCTTAATGCATAACATCAAGTCTATCGCAAAGGTGTCTCCAGACTGTCCCGCAGAGTTTGCGATTCAAAGCGCCTTCAACGTGGAGAATGTACAACTGATCCCTGAAATCGATTTTTCAATTACCGGGGCTCCGTATGTAATGCGCAATGCCTACTACGTGGGTCATGGGCTGAAGTGTAATCAGACCTATCAGTTTGAGGGTATAACGATCCCCGACAAAAAACAGTATGCGGTTCACATTCTAACCAAGGCGACCCCTGCACAGTCAGCCATAGAGAGCTTTGAGTTAACTCCGCAGATACAACAGCAGCTATCGGTGTTCCAGACCAAAGATATCGGAGAGAAGCTGTTAGATATCTACTTCCATTTGGCAACTAATGCTACTCGGATATTTAGAAGACCGGACCTACACCAAGCTGTGGACTTAGTGTTCCACTCGCCACTCCAATTCCGGTTTAACAACGAACTAGTCCACAAAGGTTGGCTGGAGGCGCTAGTCATTGGGGATACCCGCACGGGTAAGGGATATGTGGCCGAGGGGTTGATTAGGCACTATCGCCTGGGAGAAATAGCCAGCGCTGAGAACTGTACCTTCGCGGGCCTTGTTGGAGGCATGCAGCAGCTGAATAACCGATGGATGATAACGTGGGGAAAAATTCCGCTCAATGACGGACGCCTTGTCGTAATAGACGAGATTAGCGCACTGTCTGTAGATGAGATTCAAAGGATGTCCCGAGTCCGCTCTGAGGGCATTGCGGAGGTTACCAAGATACACACCGAGCGCACCAACGCGAGAACTCGGCTGGTCTGGCTGACAAATCCGCGCAGTGGTGACGCGATGAACACCTACAACACGGGCGTAGAAGCGGTCCGAGAACTAATAGGACGCAACGAGGACATCGCGCGCTTCGACTATGCCGTAGCGGTCGCTACGGATGAGGTGCCGTCGTCCGTTATCAACCGATCTTCTACTAAAAGAATAGCCTCCCCCTACACCGGTGAGGCGTGTCACAATCTTATTCTGTGGGTGTGGAGTCGCGCGGTGGACCAGGTAGTCTTTACGCCCGAGGCTACAACCCAGATACTAATGTTGGCAAAAGAGTTGGGACGCCGCTATACTCCGGCGATCCCTTTGATCCAAGCCGAAAATATCCGAATCAAGTTGGCCAAGATAGCGGCGGCCGTTGCGGGCCGGACTTTTAACTGCACTCCGGACGGTAAGTGTATCCTAGTTACCGAGGCCTGTGTTAACGCCGCGCACAACTTCCTGAATGCCTGCTACACCAAGCCTTCGATGGGATACAACGCCTTCAGTGACGCGGTTTTGGATAGAGACGCGCTGAAGGACGAGGCTTCACTGGACACGCTCGTCGACAACCTCAGTACGCATGCGTTGGATTTTGTAGAAGGTTGTTTGGAGCAGTCCCAGCTCACGATCCCGGATATCGCGGATTATGCGGGGACTGACCGCGAGCAGGCACAGCACTTGGTTGGAACGTTAGTTCGTCAACGAGCGATCAAAAAGAACGGGACCTTCTACACCAAGAAACCTACGTTCATTGAGTATCTACGCCGCCGGCGTGCGCACTACTTGAAAACGGGACCACCTAAACCTCATTTTTAAGAGGAGCTGTTATGTGGCTAGTTCGAGACTGGACGTGGGCTATGGCCCACCGCTTGACCGGAGGGTATCAGGGACCGTGCTCTAATCTGCATGGACATACCTACAAATGTCAGATGTCCATTGCGGGTACAAAGTACAACCCTCACGGGATGTTGATGGACTTCAAGGATATCAAAGAACACTTTCAGGGGTGGATAGATCTGTATCTGGACCACGCGGTAATCGTGGATTTGCAAGACTCGGCGTTGTTGGCCTTTCTGACACAAGAACACTCCAAGTACTACGTGTTGGGTGCCTGCAACACGACCGCCGAGAACATTGCGAAACACCTGTTCAAGATTTTCGACTGCGAATTGGCCGCGCACTTCCCGGGCCTCAAGCTGGGTCCGTTAGCCGTCTACGAGACCGAGCACAACCGAGCGGTCTGCTTCGACTCTGATGTGGGAACCGCTCCTCCGGGATTTGGGGTGTAGCATGAACTTTGTACGGCCCAGGCTCCTACTAAATGAGACCTTCGGTCCCACGATACAGGGTGAAGGTCTCTATACCGGGATCCCCAGTTACTTCATTCGGACCGCGGGCTGCAGTGTGCGATGCGCGGGATGCGACACCAAAAAGAGCTGGGGCGCCTCTACTCGAGGTGGGCCTCATTGGAGAAGTGTTCAGACCATTCAAAGTACGGTGTTACACAGTGGTGTGCGGCATGCCGTGATAACCGGCGGCGAACCCCTTGAATGCCGCAGTCCTGAAGCGCTGGCTATGCTGGTGCGGGAACTGGCCTGTCTTGGCATCTCGGTTACAGTAGAAACCTCGGGCTCCATAGTGGCCGACTCGGCCGTTATGGCTGAACTGGTTCGATTTGTAGACCTATGGTCGCTATCTCCTAAACTTAGCGCCATGCAGCCGCAGCGCAAATGTAACCCGGAGTTTGTGGCCGCGGTTACAACCGGAGCCCTGAACCACGGACATAAGGTGCAACTGAAGTTTGTAATGGACCCCGATAACTGGGCGCGAGACTTTAGGGACCTACACGCGCTGCTGTGGGATTTTGCTAAGCAGCCGGTACCCGTAGTCCCTTTAATTTTTCAGACCTACACAAGGCCTGGAGACACGGCCCTTGAAATACTGGACCGCACTAGAAGGCTGTTCCAGCGGTTCATGTTGGAGGGATCCATCGACCGCTTCGTTGACAAGTGGGACTTTTGGTCTGCCCGATTCCTACCTCAGCTTCACGTGCTTGTGGGGGTATCATGAGTTACTTTGGATCCAAGGGCGATGTCACGCATGGTGGCAAGGTAGATGTGGACCGTGCGCAGTT
>Ga0315293_10005457_pt1 | contig 11975 bp, 12 predicted proteins | sample YL17G13_20_MG_FD_203071 | JGI IMG/M metagenome (GOLD analysis project Ga0315293, IMG submission 203071) | Sediment microbial communities from Yellowstone Lake, YNP, Wyoming, USA - YL17G13_20 | ecosystem: Environmental > Aquatic > Freshwater > Lake > Sediment | place: USA: Wyoming | collected... | reverse complement strand
GCGGGGGGAGCCCAATTTCTCGTGGCTTTGATAAGGGCCGCCCAGAAGGTCAGCGTGCAGCTGATCCCCCAAAAGCCATGAACGGCGATGGAAAGTCCGTAGGAGGGGAATGTGGCAAAATACATGCCCGAAATTCCCGTTGCCATTAAAGATAATGTTATCAATATTCTGGGAGAGATCCGGTCTGCCAGCCAGCCTCCGGGAAAATAAGAGGCCATGGCGGTCAGCCCGAAAACACTCATTGAAACCCCCAGCTGGGTATTTGACAAATGCAGGGCCTTCTGAAGGGGGATATAATAAACTTCCCTTAAGAACGGCAATAGATAGATGATGCCGCCGGACAGACATAGGCAGGTCATGATGATCCAGCGCCGAAATGTGCCCATCCGTTCTTCTTTATCATAAACGGAAATGATTTTATAACTAATTTTCCGAACCTTGACAACGATCCCAGGACAAAAGCCGCGGAAACGCCGCGGATATGGGGACGGCGGCCGACGGCTCTCCGGGCCCTCCCGTTTTGACTGTATCCAGCTGTTTATGTTAAATAATGAAAGGAAACCTGCCCGTCTCTTGCGGCCCCCAAAGAGGGAAAAGGACGGAAACCCGGACAGTTTCGATCGAATGGAGGACATATGATCAAGAAGGATGGACGCCTGACCGGGGGACGTGACCACCGGAAAATCCCCCTCTGGAAAAATGTCTCCGCGGCCGGATGGGACGACTGGAAATGGCAGCTCAAGAACAGGATCACCTCGGTTGATCAGTTGAAGCAGGTCGTGGAGATGACGGAAAAGGAACAACGGGAGGTGAACACGGCCCTGAAGTCCCTCCGCATGGCGATTACACCCTACTATGCCAGCCTCATGGATGCCTCCGACAGGAATTGTCCCATCCGTAAAAGGGCCATCCCCGCCGGGAAGGAAGTCAAGATCAGCCCCGAGGATATGGTCGACCCCCTCCATGAGGATGTGGAGTCGCCCGTCCGCGGACTGACGCACAGGTATCCCGACCGCGTCCTCCTCATGGTCACCGACCAGTGCTCCATGTACTGCCGTCACTGCACGAGGCGGCGGAGCGCCGGCGAGACCGACCGGGCCCTGCCTAAAAGCGATATCCTGGCGGCCATTGAATATGTCCGGGAAACGCCCCAGGTGAGGGACGTCCTGATCTCCGGCGGCGACCCCCTGACCCTGTCGGATGCGTTCCTTGAAGACATCCTGCGGCGGGTGCGTCAGATCCGCCACGTGGAGATCGTCCGTCTGGGGACCGCGGCGCCGGTGGTCATGCCGCAGAGAATCACCCCAGGGCTGATCGCCATGCTCAGAAAATATCACCCCATGTATATCAACGTCCATTTCAACCATCCCAAGGAGATCACGCCGGAATCTAAAAAGGCCTGCGAGATGCTGGCCGACGGCGGCTTCCCCCTGGGCAACCAGTCGGTCCTCCTGAAGGGGACGAACGATTCTCCCATCGTAATGAAGAAACTCGTCCATGACCTGGTCCGGATCAGGGTCCGCCCTTACTACATTTACCAGTGCGACCTCTCCCAGGGCATCGGCCACTTCCGGACATCCGTGAGCAAGGGCATGGAGATCATCGAGAACCTGAGAGGCCACACCACCGGTTTCTGCGTCCCGACTTTCGTCGTGGATGCCCCGGGGGGAGGGGGCAAGATCCCCGTCATGCCCACCTATCTGATCTCCAGGAACGAGCGCCGGGTCGTCCTCCGGAATTATGAAGGGGTCATCTCCGTCTACACCGAACCCGAACCTTCCGAGGGGAGGTGCCCCGACGAAGACGAACTGCGCCGGGAGTTCCCCGGTTTGGAAAACCGGGAAGGCGTAGGGGCCCTGCTCCGCGGCGGCCGGGTCAGCATCGCCCCGGCCGGCCTGGAGAGACAGCGCCGGAGCAAGCTCTACAAGAAAGGTAAACTCACACCATGACCCAAGCCTTGAACACCCTCCATTCTCATTTTCCGTCCGACGGGGATATCCGGGACCTTCTCGTCCGGCTCATCCGGACGCCTTCATATCCGGGAGTGCCGCGCCAGGAGGAGGCCGTCGCCCGGGAAATCGGCGGCTTTCTTCAAGTCCACGGCATCGAGCCGCTCTATCAAGAAGTCCGCGAAGGGAGGCCGAACCTTCTGGCTTCGGTAGGGGGGAAACGGCCCGGTCCGCACCTTCTCTTCTGCGGCCACATGGACACTGTTCCCCCCAACACGGGAAACGCTGAAGATGCGCTTGCCGCTGCCGAAAAAGATGGCCGTCTCCACGGGAGGGGGACTGTGGACATGAAAGGCGCCTTGGCCGCCATGGCCGGGGCCTTGGTGGCCCTGAAGAACGCCGGGGAGCCCGCCTCGGGCCGGGTCACCCTGGCCGCCGTGATCGATGAAGAGATGGAAAGCCTCGGCGCCGAGAAACTCATTCTTGAAGGGTTCAAGGCCGACGGGGCCGTCATCGGTGAACCGACCGGCAACAGGATCGCCATCGGCCACAGGGGTTTGGAGTGGCTGCAGATCGACTTCCAGGGCCGGGCCGCCCACGGCGGAACGCCGGAGGCGGGTCTTAATGCCATCTTGGCGGCGGCCCATTTCGTCCATCTCGTGGAAAACGAACTTGTTCCGGCCCTGGCCCGAAGACGTGACCCCGTGCTCGGCCCCCCGGTCATCAACCTGGGGACCATCACCGGGGGAGATCAGCCGAGCACGGTCGCCGCCCATTGCCGGATCAGGCTCGATCGGCGTTGGGTGACGACGGAGACGATCGAGATGGTCTTTGAAGACCTGGAAGGCCTCCTGCGCCGTGTCCGCGAAGCTCGCCCCGGTCTCAAGACCGAAATATCCCGGATGCCCGGTGGGATGGCCACTATGGTCCACGGCCCGATGACCATTCCCCCGGAGCACTCCCTTGTCCGGGCCGCGGAAACGGGCCTCGCCGAGCTCGGCCATTCATCCCGGCCCCTGACCGTTTTTCCAGCTTGGACGGACGCCTCGCTCATCTCCGGGGAAGGGCACATCCCGTCCATCGTCTGGGGCCCGGGGGGGCTTGAATACGCTCATTCTCCCGAAGAAAGCATCCTTCTAGCGGAGGTCTATCAAGCCGTCAGGCTCTACGCTCTGGCGGCTTGGCATTTCACCAGGCCCGAATGAAAATCAAGATCCCTCACACGTACGTTCTTCTCATCTCCTTGACCGTGTTGGCGGCCATCCTGACATGGGTCGTCCCGGCCGGGCGGTATGAGCGGGCCGTCGACCGGGGCCGGACCCTTATCGACCCCGCGTCCTTTCATGCCGTCCAAGCCCAACCGGCGGGAATTTTCGAGATCCTCCTGGCGTTTCCCAAGGCCCTGGTTGAAGTCGCCGACATCATCTTCTATATCTTCATCATAGGGGGCACATTCGGTGTTCTCAACAGGACGGGTCTCATCCAGGGCGGCATCCAAGCTTTGGTTAAAAGAATCGGCGGCCGGCAGGCCTTGATCGTCCCCGTCCTGACGCTCGTCTTCGCCATCGGCGGAGGGACCATCGGCATCGCCGAAGAGACGCTTGTCTTTCTGCCCGCCCTCCTTCTACTGGCCCGCTCCCTAGGTTATGACTCGCTCACCGCCGGCGGGATAGCGCTTGTTGGCGCCAACGCGGGGTTCGCCGCGGCCTTCATGAACCCCTTCACGGTAGGAGTGGCCCAGGGGATCGTCGGACTTCCGCTGTTCTCGGGAATCGGCTTCCGGGTCGTCCTATGGGTGGTCATGACGACGGTAACCATCCTCTTTCTCTCCCGCTACGCGGCCAGGGTCAAGGCCAATCCCGGGATCAGCCTGATGCGCGAATTTGACCTGAAGAGGGAGACCAAGGCTCCGGGGGACGAGAACATCCTTTTTTCCCGGAGGCATGTCGCCGTGCTTGTCGTGACGGTGGCCGCCCTCATCGTCCTGGTCCTCGGAGCCATCCGCTGGCATTGGGGCCTATTACAGCTCTCGGGCCTATTCTTCGGTCTGGCCATTGCGGCAGGCCCGATCGGCAGGCTGTCGCTCGATGATACCGCCCGGAGTTTCATCCAGGGCGCCCAGGACATGACCTATGCCGGCCTTGTCGTCGGATTGGCCCGGGGGTCTCTCGTCATCCTTCGGGACGCCAACGTAATAGATTCCTTGACCCACGCCATGGCGGCTGTCGTCGGGCGCTGGCCGTCCTCCATCAGCGTTATCGGCATCTACATCATGCAGAACCTGCTCCACTTCATCGTCCCTTCGGGGAGCGGCCAGGCCGCGGTATCCATGCCCATCCTGGCGCCCCTCGGGGATTTGGTCGGCATCACCCGTCAGACCAACGTTCTGGCTTACCAGCTGGGAAACGGGCTGACCAACGTCTTCATCCCCACGCAAGGCTATTTCATGGCCGCCCTTGGCATCCTCAAGATCCCTTGGGAGAAATGGGTCCGCTGGCTCCTGCCGCTTCTTCTCATCTGGCTGGCCTTGGGCATGGCCGCGGTGGTCATCGCCCAAGCTTTGCATTTGGGACCGTTCTGAGAAATAGGGGAGCGGGCCGATGGCCCGGTCAGCGGCCGGCATTTTCGTGGGAGTGACGAAACGGCTCGTCCTTCGGAGCCGGGGCTCCTCCCGTTTTTAAGGGAGACCCGATCTTATCCATGAAATTGGCCCGTTTCTTGACCTAAAGCGCTTTCCTTCCAAGGGCTGGGCCGAGATGATCCGAAAAGTTTATGAGGTGGACCCGATGGTCTGCCCCAAGTGCGGGGGGACGATGAAGGTCATCGCTTTCATCACGGAGTATGCCGTTGTGGACCGGATTATCGATCATCTGAAGCTGACGTTTGTGGCGGATAAGCCTCCGCCGTCCCATGTCTTCGAGCAGGTTGCGCTCACGGCAGCCGAGGAGAGCGGGGAATATTTTTAAGTATTTCGTGATCAGGGGGAACGGAAGTCTATTGTCTTTTGGCCGGTGCAGCGGGGTTTCTTATCCCGATTAGATCATCGGGCAATCTTTTCGCGACTTTTCGCGGCGCTTGACAGGGCAAACAGGCCGGAGATATAGTACCGATATAGAGTAGGAGGGGAGATTTATTGTCCGGAGCGGGAATTCACCACAACTCGAAAAAAGGAAAATCCTATCCTTTATTTTTCATTTTTATTTTTATTCTTTCGGCCACAACGCTTGCAACAACGACCAATCCCGCCGTCTTCGATTTCTCGTACGTGCTTAAACTCCTCGGTGATGGAAATATGGAATTAGCCCTTGGAATTGCATTTCTTAATGCCGGAGAATATGAAAAAGCCTTAAGACTCCTCGAAACTGCTTGGGTACACAAAAACACGCTCGAGCTCGCGAAATCTCTTTCTTTTGCCGCATTTATGAGCGAAAATTTTGGACGCTCTGAGTTTTTTGCGAAAATTCTATCTGATCAATATGGCGATTCACGCACGGCTTATGATCTCCTTGGTTCGATTTATCTTATACAAGACCGGATTCAACAATCACTTATCTATTGGAATCAAATTGGCAAACCTGTTCTTTATGATATTGTTTGGGAGTCCAATCCTAGATTCATAGAAGTTTTATCTAAAGCAATTCCGGTCTACAAAGGGAAGATCCTTCGATTGAACGACTTCAATTCCCTCTGCGCATTATTACAAAGACTGAATTTCGTTCGCGATTTCAAGCTTCTTCTGATTCCGCGCGGCGAGAAGCTTTTTGATCTCCGCATCCAAATCAAAGAGAAACCTCACTTCTTCGAAACTCCACTTCAGTTTTTTATCGACGAGGCGATCAACGCGCTGCAGAGCCAATTTCAAATTGAATGGAATGACATCGCCCACAGTCGAAGTACGATCGGACTTCTCCACCGTTACGAAAATAATCGGAAGGCGTCTTCAATTCAGGTTGCACATTCGCTTGGATTCGGAACAAATTCGGATTTTCATTTGAGTTTGCTTTCCCGCAATGAAACTTGGTTTCCGTTTTCTCAAAAAGCGACGTCAGTCCGCCAAAATATCATTCAAGCGGAGGCGGAAGGTGAAATATTCGGAGGCATTAACGACGGATTGGGATTTTTTTACAAAGAAAACGTCGAACAAAACATCAATCCGCGACGATATTTTGGAAACAGCGCCCGCAAGCGATTTTACTTTTTTGGCGGGAAAGATCCTACCGCTTCAGCCCGATTTGATTTTGGATTTCAATGGGAGATTAAGAATTACAGGCCAACGCATGCGTATCTAAGCGTATTTTTATCGACATATACTAAAGCGTCTGTTTTAGGTGGTCGCTGGAAAGGCAGCGTTCAATACTCGTACACCCAATTTCCCGATCTATCTGATTATCTTCAAATTGGGATCGGGCCGGGGATCCGCTATCTAATGAGAGCGCACTCCTACCAACTGAATAAGGACATTCCAGAAAGCGCGGCTTTAATTTCAAAAAACTTTTTACTGGCCAATTCCCAATTCGAAAAAGAAATATTACCCCGAAGTCTTATTACCGTTAAAGCATTCATATTCTGGGATTGTTTTTATCGTTTCGACCGTTTTCGAATAAATTCCCCTTCTTTGATCAACGATGTCGGATTTGGTTTTGATGTCGGCTTTCTTTCTAGAAGAATTGGAACTCTATGTTGCGGTTATAATCTCGAAAAGCGATCGCTTTCTATATATCTCGGCCAGTGTTGGGATTGGAATTAATTTCTAGATTCACCTCGCTCGTATAGGGGATAATTATACAAAAAAAGCAATAACTAGATGCCCAATCGATGATAAACCTCGCATAAGGGATCTTCAGCTTTTCGCCTTGGCTCGGGTCGTGATAGAAGAATCCCTTCTCATCAAACCCAATTAAAACAACTGCATGCTTGATATCGAACGCGGCGCCCCTTAACCCCACAATGATCGGATATCCACTTCTCAACCACTCTCTAAGCTGATCAATATGCCCACTGCCCATCTTATAACTATATTGGGGAAGGGTTTCTAAAAAAGTCGTTAATTTTTGTATGGTTACGCCGCGATTATCCGACCAGCCGGTTTTCTCAGCGATTTCGTATTGCGTGGTGTCCTCGCCCCAATACAGCATTACCATTGCGAGACACGAAGCTGCACAAAAGTATCTTTCTTGTTTAATATAGGGGACTTCCAAAACGTTTTGGAAATTGAATAAAACTATTACAAACCAAATTCCCGATTTTCTATGCCCACCCATGCAGATATCGTTTTATCTTTTCGTTAATCCCTACCGACGAAACGAAACACCTCCTTTTCTTTGAATACTCCGTCTCGTTAGAAAAAGGATTACTTCAAACGATGATCAATAATAATAATAATGATAAGGATCGGTATTTCCTCGAAGCGCGACCAATAAAACAACTATTAAAACTATGACGACCACCGCAATAATGATCCACATGGTGGCTATTCCGCCGCCGCCGCCGCCATATTGGCCAAGGGCCAACGATTTTTCGACCATAACGCATTGCGAATATAAAAGGTCAAGCTTCTGGGGAGGTGCAAAGGCAACCAGATCTTTAATATCGTTTTCTTTAAGACGTACTCCCGCTTTTTGAAGGGCATCATTTACAGGTTTTAAGGCTAACGTCTTGACTACAAAATCAACTTTTTCTTGCTTGGCAATCTGTTTCGCCCTAGTCATTTTCGCGACGGCGCTCAGATCGATGGTGTTGCCAATTGCCGAGACAGTCCCCAATAGAACAGTAGCAAAGACAAGATACACAGCCAAAAATTTGCGCATCATTAAACCTCCTGTTAATTCAGTGAATTAAACATTAGTTTTGTTTTGCTAATTGAACCATAATCGTAAAATCTACCGCTTTATTGGAGGGGGCAATCTGGCGAAACGTCTTAATCTCGGCTTTCTCAACGGGAAATGGAGCCCAGCCCCATCCACTCTCGATTTCGGCCCCGTCTTTATCGCGCCATTTTACTTTGGTTTCCAAGTTTAGAAGGGAGTTAGAATAACTTTTGAAGACAGCCTCGGCCTGCAACATCCCATTTACTATAGTCTTCGACGTACTGACCACAGCAAGTTGTAGAGTGGTACTCAAATCCTTGAAAACGACCGGACTTCTTAACTCAAGAGGCGTCCCCGTATCAACTCCCATCGGTTCATAGAGACACGCCGCAGCAAACACTAGCCCGCCGATCAAAAGAATCGCTGTGCAATAATGTCGCGTCGGTTTTAATTTTCGCAAAATAATAAATTGTCTCATCGTGGTTCTCATTCTTCGTTATTTTTTTTTATGGCTGCCGGCCGCACACCCGTTATCACTTCTTCGAAATTTTTCGTGGCCACCGTCGGAGTCGACATACATTTGCCTCCCTTGACCACATGAGGGCCGTGATCACACATGTTATTACAGCCTTTATGATCGATATCCAAGGTAATCCCGCTATTATGATACCTTTTAATAAGATCGTCTTTTGTCATGTCTAAACAAAATCCGTCTTTTTGATATTGTTTCATCAATTCGTTTGTTGGAGTGCAGCAACATGTCCCTCTTAGGATCCAAGGTTTGGATCCAGCCATATGTCTGATCGCGCTAATGCAATATTTTATTGGCAATTCCGGATGATCTTTTTTTGCTATGAAAGGACCTAACGAGACGGCGCATCCGGCTAAATAAAGAACGCATGATAAACCTAATCCCAATTTCGCCTTGCCCAGTTGTTTTGACATTACGATGTCTCCCTTTTGAACAAGCAATTATTTTTTCGGAGCCATATTATGAAGATCAAAAATGCTTCGTAAAACTAACACTGTCGATTTCGAAGCTTTAACGGGGACGTAGTACCAGTTTTGTTGAAAGCGCTCCTGTAATTGTCCCTTCATGTCGAACATTTTTACTTTAAAGTCATATAAGCCCGGGACGAGAAATGCGACCATTAAATTAATTTTGCCTGGCAACGTAAACCAAAATCTCGTATCCGCCTCATTTCCTCCGAGTACCAGATTGGTTAATCCTCCAACAATGGGGATGTAACTAACCGCCTTTCTCGCCACTGCTCCAACTAATTTTTTCGTAAAAGCCGCAGTGAAACCTCCTGCGGTATTTGCTTGAAAATACATATCATCAGCGGAATAATCCTTACTAGTCCAATCGACATTTTCAACCATGAAACTGTGTTCGGCATAATTAGTTGTATAAGATCGTGGCTTAACAAGGCTCATCGCCCCAAAAAAGGGGTCAGGCTTCTTCATGGGCCCCCAACCCAGCAAGTCTAAAACTATCACTTTTCCTCTGTTTTCAATCTCCTCGGGCTTTAACTTATCCCCGGTGAGCTTTATATATTCTCGCCAGTACTTATCCATTTTCTCGGTGTTTTTCTCGAGCTTTGCAACCAAATAAAGTCCCAGCCACGAATAAGAAAACTGAGGATTTATTTCTGCCGTTTTCCTATAGGCTACACCCGCTTTATCTAATTGTTTCCGATTTAAATAAATCTCTCCAAGAAAGAAATTCGCGGTAACTAAATCGCCTTCATATTTATCTTCTTTTCCCCTATCAGATTCGAGAGCTTTTTTAAATTCAATCTCTGCAGAATCATAATCTTCGCGGATAAAAAATCCGATGCCTAAAAACAAGTGCGTCATTACTTTATCAGCCGGATCTCCTAAAAAGATTTTCCTTTGATCCGACACCAATAACTGCTCGCCCGTTTTCAAATCGCCAATTTGTTTTTCTAAAGACTTTTCGACTGTCATGAAATATTTTTCGGAATCGTAGTAGTCCCCCGCGGAAAAATATGTCATTCCGATATCCATCATATAAAGAAGATAGTTTTTATCTTGCTTAGCCTTTAATGGTTCGAATGTTTGAATGGCTTTTTCATAATCTCCCGCGACATAAGCTTGATCGGCCTGAATATGTCTTTTCTGGGATGTTGCGCAAAATGAGAGCGACACGATAACAAAAAAAATAAATGACCAACGTAATAAAATCACGTTATTTATTTTAGACATTTTTCCCTGCCTAAAGACGTTTTTCATTATGGTTTCCATCTAAGCATGCTTTTCTTAGATTGCTTTTTGAGTTCATATTCATCCGCCCAAATAAGTCCCGTCGTTTCACAATTTAGACATTTCAAAGTCAATTTATAATAGCTAAGGCTTTCGTTTCTTGATTCTTTTCGTATCGAATCCAACTCTCCATAAACAACATATTTCGCTGCAAGCCCCCTACCCATTTTTAATGCGCTCTCTGGGCTAATAAAGCCGGATTGAGATAAATTCATTTCCCCCGAGATCTTATCGATGGCATTACGGTCGACGATCGAAAATATCCCTGTCCGGAGAAGCGCTACGAGCATTTTATCGAGAATCGAGTTAGTATTAATGAACTCCGTTGTAGAGTTTTTTATGGATAATAGAGCTATATTATTCATTCCCGATGCATTGGCGATTTCGCGCGAAGAAACGAGTGACCGCGTCATTTTTTCGGCCATGTTCCGTAAATCGGTATCACTGAACCGATCATCAAATTGAGTCACGGTATCGACGGGGACATATACGGAAGATCCCCCGCAGGCAATCAAGCATGCGATCATCGCAAACAAACCGGTAATTCTAACGTGAGGATTTGAAATCAATCGGAATTTCATGTTTCCCCCCAGTTTAATATTCAAGTTCAGGGTATGAGTTTAGCAGATAAACTCGCGATTGCTCGTTGTCCTAAAGCTTTAATCGCGTCTAAGCCCGCAGTTTCCGCAGCCCCCCCCATCATAGTCAGACTATCGTTAAAGCTCATCACAACACTCTTAGTTGCTGTGTCTATCACACGTAAAAAAATTCGACCCGTTACGGACTTCATTCCCGCGCCGGCGAATTGTGTCTGGACCGAGATCTCATCTGTAACGACTTTTCCCGCGATAAGCATTGTCGCTTTATTCGCCCGGGATTGCTCAATTGCCTTGTCATAATCCAGTTCCCAGACAATATCCTCATACTTGATCACGGGAATCAGGTTTTCCTGGTATTCGGAATTCAATTTCATGCCAGATGCCGATAAGCCCGCTGATAGAAAGGCTGTTTTAAACACTTTCTGCCTATCACGATCTAGAAAATAAATCTTCTCCATACGAATGCTCTTAAGTGGAATATCGAATGTTTCAAGCACGCCGATTTTTTTTGTGTTGAGATAATCAACGATCATGCTTCTTACAAAGGACTCGGCGGAAAATCTACCCACGTTTTCTTCGAAGATCGTGATGGCGTATTTTTGCACAGGTCCAGCGAAGTCGGGCCAAGCAATACATAAAAACGCTAACCCGATACCAATTCTAATATATTTGTTTTTCATCCCCTCTCCTCAATTAGTTTTGATTATATTTAAGAAAATATCGATTGTCAATAGAATTTATCGCCAAAATCTGTTTCCTTCTCTGAGACGTTCCTGCCCCCCCCCCAATTCTCAACAAGAACTTCCCGGCCATGTACCGGCAGTTCAATCGCTACGGGATCGACATCACCAAAGGGCCGATGCTCGTCTGGAACTGACCCCCAAAATTCGAACCAGCCCGAGTGCTAAAAAAGAGGGTGCTATAATAGACATCATCAGCCGGGCAGAAGCCTACGAAGGAGGCTCAGGTGGTGCCCGAGAAAAACGGCAGACGGTACACGCCGCGGTTCAAGTTTCAAGTCGTCATGGAAATCTTGAGTGGGACGAAGGCGATCGGACAGATTGCGCGGTCCTATGGCGTTCATCCGGTGATCCTCAACCATTGGAAGAAAGAATTCATCGAAAAAGGGCCGGAGATCTTTTCCCAACAGACGACGATCCAGGAATGCGAGAAACGGATCGAGGACCTGGAACGATTGATCGGCCATGCCCAACGGAAACGAAGCTATGAAGAGAAGCATTCCAGCCTGAGGCAACCCTTGTTTGAGATCGCCAGGCATCATCCGGAATACGGTTATCGGCGAACGAAGGCCGAGCTTTGGGATCGCGGGATTC
>Ga0315293_10005455_pt1 | contig 11976 bp, 11 predicted proteins | sample YL17G13_20_MG_FD_203071 | JGI IMG/M metagenome (GOLD analysis project Ga0315293, IMG submission 203071) | Sediment microbial communities from Yellowstone Lake, YNP, Wyoming, USA - YL17G13_20 | ecosystem: Environmental > Aquatic > Freshwater > Lake > Sediment | place: USA: Wyoming | collected... | reverse complement strand
GGCATGGGCTGCGAGGCGGTGGAGATCGGGACGGGAGGCTATCCGGGCAACGCGCACTGCAACGCAACTGCATTGCTGAAGGACGAGGGGGCGCAGAAGAGGTTTCTGCGCGCGGTCGAGAAGCGCGGTCTGGTGATCTCGGCGCTGAGCTGCCACGGCAATCCAGTGCATCCGCAGACCTCGGTGGCGCGGAAGTTCCACAATGACTGGCGCAAGACAGTGCGCCTGGCAGAGGCGCTGGGAGTCGAGCGGGTGATCACCTTCTCCGGCTGCCCTGGTGACAGCGATCAGGCCAAGTACCCGAACTGGGTCACCTGCCCCTGGCCGACGGACTTCTCCGAGATCGTGAAGTGGCAATGGGAGGAGAAGCTCATCCCGTACTGGGCCAAGGAAGCAGCCTTCGCGGCGCAGCACGGGATCAAGATGATCTGCTTCGAGATGCACCCTGGATTCTGCGTTTACAATCCGGAGACGCTGCTCAAGCTGCGGGAGGCGTGCGGGGAGGCGATCGGCGCGAACTTCGATCCGAGCCACCTGTTCTGGCAGGGCATTGATCCGGTGGTGGCGATCAGGGAGCTCGGCCGCGCGATCTATCACTTCCACGCCAAGGACGTGAAGATAGACCGCATCAACACTGTCCGCAATGGGGTGCTGGACACGAAGTCGTACACGAACGAGATCGCGCGCTCATGGATCTTCCGCTCCGTCGGCTACGGCCACGGCGCGGAGGTCTGGAACGAGATGATCTCTGAGCTGCGGCTGGCGGGCTACGACTGGGTGCTGAGCATCGAGCACGAGGACAGTCTGATGAGCACCGACGAGGGGCTGCGGAAGGCGATCGCGCTGCTCAAGCAGTGCGTGATCTCCGAGCCCCCGCCCAAAGTGTGGTGGGCGTAGCGAGGACAGCCGCACAGCAGCGCATTGCGTAGGGGCGCACAGCCCTTCGACAGGCTCAGGGCAAGCGGTGCGCCCCTACGGTTTCACCTCTGCCGCCCCGCCCATCTCCTTGGCGCGATGGGCGGCTTCGGCTACGGCGACGGCGGCGCGGCCTTCCTTCGCGGTGAAGACTGGCGGCTCGTCATAGAGGACCCAGCGGGCGAAGCTCCGCAGTTCCGTCGCTACCGCGTTCTCCGGCGGCAAGTCCCCTGACTCGACCCGCGTGATCCTGTTTTCAGCCTGGCCGTAGTCGAGATGCGTCCACAGGCTATCGAGGCGAGCGAAGCCCTGCTCAAACAGGAAAACGAATTCACGCCAGTTCACGGGAGAGATGCTCGATGTGGTGAGCAGCCCGGTTGCGCCTGACTCGTACTCCACAGTGATGCTGGCAACGTCATCGAAGTCGTGCACTTGCTGGCCGTAGCGTCCGCCGGCATACTGCACTCGACGGGCATGGCCCATGATCGCGTTAAGCAGGTCAATGTGATGGATGCCCATGTGGAAGAACAGCCCGCCGGAGTTCGCCCGGTCGAGATGCCAGATGCCGCTGTCGCGCACTCGGAAGCCGGAGAAGAAGTAGGAGGCGAAGGCGAAGCGCGGCGCCCCGAGGTCGCCTGACGCGGCGATCTCAAGGAGTCGCTTGGTGAGGGGATAGAGCCGCATGCTGTGGCCGACCATGAGCTTCAGGCCAGCTCGGTCGCAGGCGGCGATCATCTCGTCGCAGTCAGTGAGCGAGAGCGCCATGGGCTTCTCGCAGAAGACGTGCTTCCCGGCTGCTGCCGCCGCCGCGGTCTGTGCGCGGTGGAGGTGGTTCGGTGAAGCGACGATCACGGCGCCAATGTCGGCGCTATCCAACAGCTCTTCAACGGAGCGCGCCGGCCGCGCGCCGAGGTCGGCGCAGAGCCGCTCCATGTTTGGGCGATAGGGATCGAAGGCCGCCAACAGCGCGGCCTCGGCGACGCCGCTCTTGAGCGCCTCGCCAAGCTCCCGGCCCATCGCCCCACAGCCGACCAGACCGAAGCGTACAACCATGTTCTCTCCTCCTCCCCCGGCGACCCAAGGTTTCCGCCTGGTCTGAGGCGAACCTCCCGCGCTGGAGTGGCGAGAGCCGCCTGTGCCAGTAACAGAAGCTTTGGGCTTCGTTCACCCCCGGTTCACCGGGCAGCGGTAGCGTAACCGGGATCCGCGCCGAGTGACTGAATCGGACGCCGGGAGAGTTGCGGCACAGGTAGGGGCACAACCACGGCACCCAGGCTGGTGAGGGTTGACAAAGTGCGCTCATCCGCGTCACATTGGTGAGCGCGGGTTACTATAAGGCCCGTTTGACTGCTACGCAGAAGGGCGTCGCGCGTGATCTCCTCGGCTCCGTTGCTTGGGCTGTTGCTGCTAGTCGGAGGGGTGATCGGCTTCCTCTCCGGCCTCTTGGGCATCGGCGGCGGATCGTTCATGATCCCAGTCCTAGTGGCGATCTTCGGGGCCACGATCCCCTCAGCCGACCTCGCGGTGAAGATGGCCTTCGGCACGAACCTGGTAGTAGGTGCGCTGACTGCCCTAACCGGATTCACCGTGCATCGGCAACACCTCAGCGACCGGTGGCGCACGGTGCTTCCTCTAGCTGGGACAGCCATCATTGGGGCACTCGGCGGGTCGACGGTGGCCAGCCACCTTCCGGGGGCACTGCTCCGCGTGCTCTTTGGCGTCGCCGCCATGGTGGTCGCGGCACATATGCTCCTGCGGCGCGAAGACGAGCAGCGTCCTGTGCCGGTCTTGTCCCTGGGTCTGCTCTTCCCACTGGGTTTCGTGATCGGGTTCTCCGCGTCTCTGGTGGGACTGGGTGGCGCTGTCTTTACAACCATCGCCCTAGTAAGTATCCTCCGGTACCCGATGCGTCAGGTAGTTGGAATCTCCACCTTCGTCCAGACGGCGGGAGCCTTGTTCGGCACCATCGGCTATATGCTCAACGGCCTGGGTCACCCGGGCCTGCCGCCTTTCTCTGTCGGCTATGTGAATGTGCTGGCAGCCGGATGCATGATAATCACTGGAGTGCCGCTCGCCAGACTGGGGGCGACCTACACCCACCGCATCAACGCGACCTCCCTGAAGCGTGTCTTCGCGGTGGCGCTGTTGGCCATTGCCGTTTTGATGATCAGCGGAGTCGGACGGAAATGAGTGCATCCCCGCACGCGCCTGACTTGCAGGTTCTCTACGCCGGATCGCTTGAAGACCTGGTGGTTGAGGACTTGTTCCCGCGGTTCAAACTCCTCACCGGGTACCGATGCCAGGGTCGCGCGGGAGGCTCGCGAGAATGGGCGAGGCAGCTGCGCTTGGGAGAGGTGGAGGCTGACCTGCTGCTCAGCGCGGATTCCTCCGTGAACGAGCTGGAGCTCATGCGGCCCGGAGAAGCGGTGGCCGAGTGGTATCTCACCTTCGCCACGAACGAGCTCGTGCTTGCCTACAGCCGTGCGTCACCGGCCTTCTCCGACATGCAGGCCGCAGCGCGGACCGAAGCAGGCTGGCTCCGTCTGCTACAGTTGGGTCTCCGGCTCGGTCGTCCCGACCCGGAGGTAGACCCGAAGGGGTACCGGACGCTCTTTGCACTCCAACTGGCAGAGACGCGGCTCGGGCTGGCCGGTTTCGCGGCTCGTGTGGCTGGTCCGCCGCGGAATCCAGAGCAGCTCTTTGACGCGATGGCGCTGATGCCGATGCTGACGCGGGGCGAACTCGATCTCATGTTCTGCTACCGCAGCCAGGCTGAGGAATCCGGGGCTGCCTATGTCGCGCTCCCGGAGCAGGTCAACCTGGGTTCGTCGGACATGGCGGCAGTCTACAGCACGGCAAGCTACCAGTGCCAAGACGGCACCACCTACCGCGGTGCGCCGATCGCCTACACGGCCACGCCACTGATGTGTGCCTGGCATCCCCTGGCGGCCGCGGCGCTGCTCTTGTTCTTGGCGTCCGACGAGGGGACCAAATCCATCCAGCGGCACGGGTTCCGCCCCGCACGCGCACTCGTGCGACCGTGCTCGAGGGCACACGACTGACACAGGGGTATGGGCGGCACATATGCACCCCCATCCGAGAGCTTGCGGTTCGGGCTCTCTGTGGAAGATGGTGCGCATGTCCAATGGCGATGGAACACATCCCGACGGCTTCTGACGGCACACCGGCCAATGACCCCCAGCCGAGGGGGTAGCCGGAGTCGGGGAATGCTCTCATGCCGGATTCGCCGACACCTGGCAAGCACGTTCAGCATCAGGTTGAGTACCCCCCTGCTGGGGGAGAACCGACACGCCCGGCCGGGGTGATGGCCGGGCGTGCTTGGCTGTTCCCACAACTCCGTAGGACTCCCTATTTCAGCTTCGGCATCGTTACGCTGTAGCCGTGCTTGGCGAAGATCCGCTTCCCTTGCTTCGAGGTGAGGAAAGCTATGAACTTCTCCGCCGCGGCACGCTGCTTGGAGTAGACTGCAACCGCGGCGGGGACGTTGTGAACGCGCAAGTACTTCGGGTCAATCTTCACGAGATCTATCTGCTCCGGCGCCCAGGCCTTGAATGCGTCCCAGCCGATCACCGCGTCCACCTCGCCGAGCTGGATGAGCTGCTGCGTGTGCTCGCAGCTTACGGCGTAGGTGATGACGTTCTTCTTCACCGCATCCAGTAGGCCGGCCTTGCCGAGGACTGCCTCGGCCGCATTGCCGAGACAGACGGCTTCAGGTTTGGCGAGGCCAACCGTGATGCCAGGTCGGGCGAGATCGGCCAGCGACTGAATCTTCTTTGGGTTTCCATGTTGGACGCAGATGGTGGGGATGAGGTAGCAGACGATCTTGCGGGTCTCCGGGATGACCGCCTTCTTCGCCTCCGCCTTGTCCATGAAGTCATCAGACCCCGGCATGTAGATGTCGCCAATCTGCTCGAGCATCATCTGCTGGAGCAAAGTGCCCGAGCCACCGAAGGTCATGTCTATCTGCACGTCTGGGTGGGCCTTCTCATAGACCTTCTTCGCTTCCTGAGCCGGCGGCTTGCTGGCCGCACCGGCGAAGACCATGAGACGCGTCTTGGCGGCGGCGCTCCCGGTACCGCACAACGTCCCAAGCAGCGCCGCGCCGATAACAACAACCATCGGGTGTGATACTGCTCGCATGCTACGTCCTCCTTAGGTGAACTCCGTCTAGTTGATGAGAGTAGCGCCGGGTGTTGACGGAATGGTGACCGCAGGAGGAACATTCCGCTACGGCCACTGGATTGGTGATCACTGAGGGATGGCGCTCCGGGTCCGAGGCGGGAGCTGCCGTCATAGAAGGTTTAACCTTCGTTCACCCTCGGTTCACCCGACGGGGATAGTGTGGCAGCAGCGGGCCTCGACGGGGAGGCTCGTGCTTCCCGTAGGAGGGAAAGCCATGAGGTCATGGGCATGGGGACGGTTGGGGGTGTGGCTCATCGTGGCAGTACTGATGGCATGGGCCGTCGCCGTCTGGGCAGAGGGCGCGGCGATCACCTCAGACGACTGGCAGTACCGCGAGTTGGCGGCGCTGGCTGAGGCTGGGCTGTTGAACGGCCATCCGAAGGGGCCGATGGCCGAATGGAGCGGCAGCCGGCTGACGCGGTTCGAAGCGGCATCGCTGACACTGCGCGCGGTCGAGGGCCTGGGCAAGGCCTACCAGGAGCAGGGGCAGGCGCTGCAGCAGATCGCCCAGGCGACGACGGGCGAGGCGGCGGCGCCGAGCGCTCGTGCGAGCATGGAAGATGTTGCGCGTGTCGAGAAGCTGATCGAGGAGTTCCGCACGGAGCTTGTGACAATGGGCGCGCGAGTTGACGACCTAGAGACGGCGATCAAGGACGTGCAGTCCCGCCTGGCCAAGGTCGAGGCCGACCAGAAGAAGCACAAGATCAGCGGGTACATGCAGGTGCGATGGCGCGACGACGGGGCATCGACGGGAAAGCAGGAGTTCCTGGTGCGACGAACGCGCGTCAACGTTGCTGGACCCGTGACGGCGCGGGCGGCCTACCGGGTCGAGTTCCAGCTCGACGCGAAGGAAGGAAGCAAGGGCCCCGGCAGCAAGGTGCAGACGAGAACGGCGTACATTGACTACGCGCTCGGCAAGGGTCTGGTGCGCTTCGGCCAGCACATCCTACCCTGGGGTTACGAGCTGCTGGATTCGGTGCCCAATCTGTGGACCGGGGAGCGAGCGTTGTTCATGGACCGCCTGTTCCCGGACCAGCGGGATATCGGAGTGCTCTACGAGTACCGCAAGTCGCCCAAATCTCCCCAATACGACGTCGGTCTGTACAACGGAACCAGCATCAACGCGACCGAGAACAACGACCGCAAGAACGTGCTGGCGCGGGTAGACGTACCCGTGCACAACGGGACCGTCGCATTCTCCGGCTACCTCGGCAAGGATGGCATGGGCGCCTCGGAGACCGACCAGAACCGCTATGGCGCCAGCGCGCGCTTCAAGCTGCCGGGCGCGACCGAGTTCCTTGGGGAGTTCGTGACCGGCCAGGACCGGGGCGCGGACGTACGCGGGTGGTACGCTCAGCTCGGGCACCCGCTGACCGACAGGGCGCCGAACCTGCTTTTCGCGAAGTACGACCAGTATGACGAGAACACCGGCGCGGACAACGATCAGTTCAGGCGCTGGAGCCTCGGCTACTGGTACCAGCTCGACGAGGCCACCCGCCTGACCCTCGTGCATGAGCTTAGAGACGCCGGCCCGGCCTTCTCGGAACTGACCAAGTGGGACGGGAATGCGACGTACCTTCAGCTCCAGCTCAGGTTCTAGGCGCGCTTACGCGGTATGCCTTGGTGAGGGGCCCGCTGCACTCGCGGCGGGCCCTTACTTTTGCAGTTCCAGCGGGAATCGGGTAGAATGCCCAGGCAGGAGGTAGGAATGCCGACCGGACCGCAACAGGCCACGCTGAGCGATGGCGATCGCAAGCGTTACCATCGCCAGATGCTGATCGGGGGCTGGGGAGAGGAAGGTCAGCAGAGGCTGAAGTCGGCGCGCGTCTTCGTGGCGGGGGCAGGTGGACTTGGTTCACCCGTCTCGATGTACCTGGCGGTCGCCGGCGTCGGCCACATTCGCCTCTGTGACTTTGACAGCCCGGAGCTGTCGAATCTGAACAGACAGATACTGCACAACGATTCGCGCATTGGCGTCAACAAGGCGGTCTCGGGGAAGATGACGCTCGAGCAGCTCAACCCGAGCATCGAGATCGAGGCAATCACCGCCCGGATTGATGAGAACACCGTGGACGAGCTTGTCGGCGAGTGTGACATCATCGCCGACTGCATGGACAACTTCCCGACGCGCTACATACTAAACGAGTGCGCTATCCGCAAGGGCATACCGTTCGTGCATGCGAGCATCTGGGGGTTGGAGGGGAAACTCACTTTCATCCACTCGCCCGAAACCCCATGCCTCAGATGTATCTTCCCCGGCGCGCCGCCGCCGGAGGTGTTCCCGGTACTGGGGGCCACCCCTGGTGTTATCGGTTGCCTGGAGGCGATGGAGGTGATCAAGTTCCTCGCCGGCGTGGGCGAGAATCTGAAGGGCAGACTGCTCGTGTGGTGTGGCGATGACATGGAGTTCAGCGTCTATCCCGTAGCGAAGAATCCATCGTGTGCCGCCTGCGGGACCGCAGGCGGGAATGTCGAATAGGCACTATGCGATCCTTCATAGGAGGACAAGCATGAAGACAAAGCTGATGTTGTTCGGAGTTGCCATCGCGCTTTCGGTGGCGTTGGTGACGGCGGGGTGTAGGACTGGAGGCGGTGCGCAAGAGGTCAGCACTTCGCCTGCTTCCGCGGGTCAGCCCCAGGCGACCCCGATGGCGACTGCGGAGGAGAAGCCTGCGGCGCCGGTGGTGATCGAGGCCTTCTACCCGATGAACGAGAGCCACAAGTTCATCGCCGACTACCTGAAGTCAGTGGAGGAGGCTAACCCCGGCAAGATCCACGTCACGGTCTACGACATGCAGTCGGAGGAAGGCCGGAGGAAGTGGGCGGCCAGCGGGCTGAGCTGCGCCGGCGTGTTCGTGAATGGGAAGACCAGCTACGAGCTGACAACGAAGGGCGAGAAAGAGACCGTGGCTTTTCTCCAGCGGATGGAGGTCAATTGGACGCATCAGGATTTCGAAACCGTCGTGAAGCAGATTCTGGAGAAGGCCGGGCAGACGTTCACCTCTCCGAACTACCAGCCGAAGCCCGCCGCCCCAGCGGCCGCTCCGGCCGCCCAGCCCGAGGCGAAGCCTGGTGCTTCGGGGAAGTAGCTGGCTTGCAGTTCTGGCGATAGCACTGGCTGGCTGTGGGAGGCCTTCCGGCACTGCGGAGAAGGCCTCCCCGAAACCGGCCGCGTTGGAAGTCTACGCGCCGTGCCTGCTGAGCATCCCGATCCAGAAGGCGGTCGCGCGGTTCCAGCAATCGCACCCGGGGCCGGAGATATCGGTTCTGGTGGATAAGCCGCTGGCGCAGCTAGCAGAGGTCGAGTCGGCGGCGCACTCGGCAGGAGTCGCGATCACCCTGGGTGAGATTGAGATGGACTCGCTGGTGGCCGCGGGGGTGGTGCGATCGGAAGGCGTCAAGGCCTTTGGCGTCAATACGTATCCGATCGTCGCGGTCGCGCCGGCCGCCGTTCGGCAGGCCAGTTCGCTCAAGGAGTTGGCGTCGCCGACGATCAAGCGGATCTTCATAGAGGACCCGGCGCGCAGCAGCCTCGGCGACCGCGCCACCCGCGGACTGAAGGATGCCGGGCTGTGGCCGGCGGTCAGCGCCAAGGTGGTGCGGCCCGAGCCGAACGCGATGATCCTCGCGGAGATGCTCAGCGGGAAGGCGGAGGCGGCGATGGTGTTCAAGGGCTGTCTGTTCGCGGAGAAGGGTCCGCAGGGGGCGATGCCAAAGACCATCCGCGTCGTTGGCGAGTTGCCGGCTGGCAGCGGCCCACCGATCAGCTACCTTGCAGCGCCGCTTGCGGAGACGACCAGCCCCGAACTCGCCCGGGACTTTGTGGGATTCCTGCTATCCCCAGAGGGGCGCCAGGCTCTCCGGGAAGCGGGGGTAACCCCGGTCCCTGAGAGAAGCCGATAGACCAACCGACGCCACCGAATGGTGAAGTGCTCGTCATAGACGACGCCGGAACAGCCGTCGGCAGGCGCTGGCCGACGGCACTGCGTGCGTTCCGCTACCGCGACTTCCGGCTCTTCTGGGGGGGGCTCCTCATCTCCGTTATCGGCACGTGGATGCAGAACGCCGCCCAGGCCTGGCTGGTGTACGAGCTGACGGGCTCCTCGCTCTCACTTGGGTTGGTCGGCGCCTGCGGGACGCTTCCCCTGCTGTTCCTGACCCTGCCCTCCGGCGTGATCGCCGATCGCTTCCGCAAGCGCAACATCGTGCTGTTCACGCAGACGATGGCGATGATCCAAGCGTTCATCCTTGCGGCGTTGATCTACGCTCACCTCGTGCAGGTCTGGCACGTCATGGTGCTGGCGGCGCTGCTTGGCGCGGTCAACGCGCTCGATATGCCGACGCGGCAGGCGATGGTGGTCGAGCTGGCCGGCAAGGAGGACCTGCTCAATGCGATATCGCTGAATAGCTCCGCTTTCAACGCCGGCCGGATCATCGGTCCAGCGATCGGGGGCGTGCTGATCGCTGAGGTTGGCACAGCCACCTGCTTCCTGATCAACGGGATCAGCTTCGCTGCCATCATCGTCGCTCTGGCCTTCGTCCGGCCGCGCCCACCCGCGCAGGGGGGCAAAGCGAAGATGGTGTCGCAGATCGCCGATGGCATTGCCTGGGCGAAAGGCCAGCCCATTGTGCGAAGCCTGTTGCTGTTGACCGCGGTGGCGAGCATCTTCGGGATGTCATATGCGACGCTGCTGCCGGTGTTCGCAAAGGATGTCTTCCACACGGGCCCGAAGGGCTACGGCTTCCTGATGTCGTCGTATGCGGCGGGCGCTCTCACCGCAGCAGTGGGCCTTTCCGCGGTCGGTCACCGTTGGAGGCTGGGGCAGCCTCTGACGTTCGGCATGCTGGTCTTTCCGGCCGGTCTTCTGATTGTGGCTGTCTCGCCCAGCTACGTGATTGCCGTTGCTGCGCTCTTCCTGACCGGAGTGGGAATGATGTCGTTCAACGCGGTGTCGAACACGATACTCCAGAAGACCCCGCCGGACGAGTTGCGCGGCCGCGTGATGAGCATAAGGGCGCTGCTGTTCGCAGGGATGATGCCGCTGGGGAGCCTCCAGGTTGGGGCCGTGGGGGAATGGCTCGGCCCCAGGGCGGCGGTCGCCATCGGCGGCGCTGTCTGCCTCGCCGCCGCGGCGGTGGCGTGGAGGCGAGTGCCGGGCCTCCGCAGAAGCTCATGACAGCGGTATCGGGGAGGTAAGGACATGCGGATAGACGCTCACGTGCACGGCGACTTCTCGAGGCTGACCGGCTCGCCGCAGGAGTACGCAGCGCGCTGCCGCGCGCTGGGCGTTGAGCGGATCGGGCTGATCGAATCGGCCGACAGCGCCTTCGCCGCTCATGAGGCTCTGCCGGACTTCGTTATCCCAATCGTGCGGGTGGACATAGATGCGGTGAAGGTAGACGAGATCCTCGGCCACCTAGACAAGGCCGCGGCCGGGATCAAGTTCATTGATCCGCGCTTCTCCTACGGTGACACGCGCTACGATCCGCTGTACGCCGCCATCTCGGAGCGCGGCAAGGTCGCGGTCTTCCATACCGGCTACCTGGGCCGCGGCTCCGCCGTGCCCTCGCGCCCAACCGACATCGCGCTCATGCGCCCCGCCGCCATAGACTGCTTGAGCCGGCGTCATCCTGACCTGAAGATCATCATGGCCCACTACGGCAACCCGTGGTGGGAGGAGGCCTGGAAGATCACCTGGTCAGTGCCGAACGTGTATGCCGACATGGGCGGGGGGACAGCATACAAGCGCTCCCTTTCGATGTGGTGGGAGACGCTCGCCCCCAACGGCGTGCTGGACGAAGAGAGCGTGAGCAAGCTCATGTTTGCAAGCGATGTGAGCGTCTTCGCGCACGACCCTGAAGTGCAGCCCTACTTCGAGTTCTACGACGCCCTTTTCGATGCCATCGGCGCCGGGCCGGAACTGCGGGAGAAGGTCAACCGCGGGAACGCGGTGGAGCTGTTTGGGCTGTAGGGCGGGCGTTCCCTTCGACTCCGCTCAGGGCAGGCCTACGCCCGCCGGGGCCGTAGGGCAGGACCTTCGCGTCCTGCCCGTGGCTCACCCCAATCGCATCACATAGATGGCCTTGTCGGCGCCGTCCGGCCACCCATGCGGCTGGATGGACTGCAGGTCGAACTCGCACGTCTCGCAGAAAGCGCGAGTGCGCGCGGAGTTCGTGGGAGCGGCATTCCTGCCGCGACCCGGTGCGTAGGAGGAGTTGGCTCCCGCCCATTGCCCCTCTCAGGCGATCCGCAGCACGTACGTCGCCTTGTCCGAACCCTCCGGGAAGCCGCCGGGCTCGATACCTACCAACTGGAATCCGCGCGCCTCGTAGAAGGCTCGGGACCTGGCATACGGGTCGTAGTCATGCGTTGGAGCGAGCGTATCCACTACGATTCTCTCCGCTCCGGCCTGGCGGGCGGTCTGCATCAGCGCGTTGATCAGACGCGAGCCTATCCCTTGTCGATGCCGCTCTCGCACTACTGCTAGCCACTTGATGTCACAGACATCGATTCTCTGCAGCCAGAGCACAAAGCCGATGATGGTCCCCGCTGCCTCCGCCACCAGGCCATCGCACCGCGAGCAGTCGGCGCGGACCTGCTCCGGCACATCCTTATTGAACCACTCGTGAAGGTCAGCGACCAAGGAGACCAGCGCGGGTATGTCATCTTCGGTCATGGATCGCAAAGCCACGTCATTCATCCCATTATCCTCGCCACGAAGATTATCTCGGGACTCTCGGCGGTGAACGGGCTGCGGTCGAAGTCGCCGTAGAGCGCCTCGATCTCGAAGCCGCAGGCCTCCAGCATCCACTCCATCTCGAAGCGGAAGAAGTAGTGGAGCTTGAGCACGTGCTCGC
>Ga0315293_10005454_pt1 | contig 11976 bp, 21 predicted proteins | sample YL17G13_20_MG_FD_203071 | JGI IMG/M metagenome (GOLD analysis project Ga0315293, IMG submission 203071) | Sediment microbial communities from Yellowstone Lake, YNP, Wyoming, USA - YL17G13_20 | ecosystem: Environmental > Aquatic > Freshwater > Lake > Sediment | place: USA: Wyoming | collected... | reverse complement strand
ATCCATTCATTCAGCAAGGCCAAACTAGTCTCCGATAGCCAAACGGAGCACACTGATTATTATTCGACTCATCGATATTAATCGCGATTTTCCATCCGTGACCGCCATCGGTTTTTGACAATTTCGAGTAACACGATTGTTAACTTTCGTAACACTTCGTGTTACTCGGTAGGGAGGTAGTAGCACTTTTAGAAGAATGTGTATTTATTCGTCTTTTGACTTATTGCACATGGTTTTGTCGTTTTTCATTTACTATATAGTTCTATAGTAAAAGATTTATCTATATATTAAATAGAATAAGTATTACGATTTTTAATTTTTGTAAGATTAAATGTTATAGATAGATATATATACTATCCATGCGTATATTATATTGTAAAAAAGAGGTGAAGAAAAAAATGTATTCCAAATCCCCTGAATTTATTAAGCGAGATGTTGCACAGCATGTAGTATGTTATAATTTTGTGGAAGATGTTGTATCTCCATATGGGCATAATGTATGGAAAGCATTATGTAAATTAATTCACGATGAAAATAAAAGATTATTACAGAAGGCGAAACAATGAAAAAAATGACTGTTACCTGTTGGAAATGCGGTAAAGAACGGTTTTTAAATATTGAGAAAGCCAATATGGTATGGTGTAAAGAATGCGGTAGGCATGGGCATATTACTTTACAAAATTCCATACCTATATTTTTACAGCGTGAATTATATTTTGTGGCGGGGAGTGAATAAAGAATGAGTAAACCATCTAATATGTCTTTAGAATATGCAAAAGAATGTATTTCAAGATTAATTATATATGAAAAAAATATGATATCAAATAACAAAAAACGGATTATTATTGAACCTAGTTTTAATAACAGAAATTTTTTAGGACGGTGTATTATTTTACGTGAAGAGCATTTAAAATCGTTAGAATTATTACTTAAGGAGATTTCATAAATGCGCGGTGATATAATTTACTGGTTAATTGCAGGAGGATTAACGTTGTTAATATTAGTATTTTTTCTTGTATGTATAAATGGTTTCACACAAGCAATGCATGGAGTATTATAAAAAATGTGCGAGAGTATCCAAGTGGTCAAAGGAGAATGGCTTAAAACCATTTCCCATAGGGGTTCAAAGGTTCGATTCCTTTCTCTCGCAATGTGGGTGTATAAAACGAGAACATTACCTCAAATGGTGGTTATGTGGATGATTTCTGATTCACCTCGCTCTTCATCCATACTTGGAAATTTTCTTCCGATAATTTCCACCATCAGGGGAAATAATGTTTTCATAAAATACACTCACGGAGTATAAAAAATGTCAAAGAAAACCATTGTTAAGAGAATGGAGCCTTCGGGAGAACCGAAAGCCGATATGGATAGTATGAAGAAGAAGAAAGTAACGGTTTCGCCAATAGAAATAAATTCTATTCGCGAAGCCTTCGAACCGTTTAAGAACGCGGTAGATGCATTACCCAATAGTTCTTTTAAGAATCGGTTTACGGCATCTATCAAGAATACAGAAAAAACTCTTACCGCGCGAGAGAAATTCTCGGAACGGAGAGCGCTAGCAAAAGCCATTCTTAACGGTTCGGTCCCGCTTTCTGCGGTGCAACAGTGTATGAGCGCCATTGAGAAGGAAACGCCGAAGGAAATGCTACAGGAGTGAATATATAATGAATCAGTATATGATTGTTGGAACCGCAAAATTTTCTAATTCGGGAAAGTCTATTAATATTCGCATTAATGATACCGAATATTATTCTATTCCCATTTCTCAATTAGAAGAAATTGGAGTAGGAATGAGAAAAACGGCAGAAGTGCGGCAATATGAAAAACGTGCTGCACTTTAAAATGAGGAGTAAAAAACTATGGCAAAAAGTGAAGGAATGGAACCTATCAAGTTTTCGAAATCGGCCGCGCGTCCCCAATTAGAAGAGGGGCGAGAGACTTTAACGGCAGGACTGAATTTTATTATTACTGTTATTGAAATTAGTGATAAAACTCAATATGAAAAGATTTCGAAGATTGATGGATATACTCGCGATGGAAAAGATACTTCCCCTGTGAAGTATTATACTACCAGTGAGGTTATTGCTGGTCAGTGTGAAGATATTGTGAAGGCTTATGGGACAGAACCGCTTACTGTGAATCTTCCAATTACTTTAACTCAAGGGATTGAAGTTACGACAGGATTTAAGAAATCCCAAACTTCTAAATATTCTTATCTTACATTTCTTTAATATTTTTTTTTTAATTTTATGTGTGGATGTATGAGTTTAAAAGAACAGTATAAAATACATATTTCGATTCTTGCTGATAAACTTCTTAACGTATCAAGGGAATATAATATTCCGATAAGAGATGTTGCTAATACTGCCGTTTTTAAAGCGGTTGAACGAAAGCGGTATCATATAGAACATCAATCCCGATTAACGAAATTTATTCTCGATGAACGGGGAGAGTGAGAAAATGCGAAAAGTCTTAAAAAATAAGATAAAAATACTTGATAAATCTGACCCTTGGAGTCAAAAAGAACGGGAAAGAATTACTGCTTATGAGCGAAATTATATAAGAATTTTACAAATACAATATAAGATTTCTAAAAAACAGGCTATTGTAAAATATCTTAAGTTCTCAATAGCGTCTAAAGGTATTGCTGATAAACAGAGACGTGCAACTAAAAAATTCGTTAGTTCTATGTATCCCAAACATAGACTTATAACAGCAGAAGAGTTACCCAGACATAAAAAGACAAAATCGGAAAGAACTCGAAGGGAGGCTGAAATAGTTAGAAAAGAATATAAACAACGAATGAAACCATTTTCACCGAAATTTATGTCGTTTGAACAGTGGTTACTTTATCAGAAAACGCATAATAAAATGGAAAGACCACAAACTATACGGATGATTAAAGCACATAAAAAATATCCTGATGATTCTCTTTATCAATTATCTCACGGGCATCATGTAGGAGGAGGTAAATAATATGCGTGATAAAAAATCTATTCAAAACGGTTATATACGGGAACCTCATAATAAATATTGCCCGCTATGTAATAAAATATGTAATAATGGAACTATTAGATTTTTCGATAATAATTTTCCATGTATTGCCCATTATAAATTACCTAATGGAGAAGTATATTGCACACAATTTAAAGAAGGATTTGAGGAGCGCTAATGGCAGTTTTAATTAATAAAACTTTTAATAATATATCTTATTTATCCAATCAGTCTTTTTATCCTACTCATGTAACAATAACTCCTATATTTTCTCTTGAAAGTTTTATATTGGTATGTGTTTTAGTTCTTATAATTCCTATAATAATAATGTTTTTTATGATAGATGAATATATCAAATTTTTAATAATTGGCAATTATTTAGGTATTATTATTTTATTAAATTATTTAATTTTTAATTTAATTAATAGAAGTGAGTTTATTGGTTCTGCGTGTATTTGGATGTTTCTAATGATGTATATAATATTACGCGGCCATCATGAATTATAAAACAATATTTTTAATATTATTACTTATAATATTTTTATTATTATTTTTTTATATAGCAATTATTTTAACACCTAATTTCGAGATGGGAAAAGAAGTGATTAAAAAAGTAATAGGAGTGTGATAAAATGAGTTATTTTAATAATAGAAGTAAAGACCAATTAGATACTGATAATCCAAAAAGAGATGAAAGATTAAATAAATTAAGAAATAAACGATTAACAAAAACTCATATAAAAACTTTACGAGATTTAAAGAGTTTAAGAAGGTGAATAAATTCCCAAATATAATTTTAATGAATTAATATTTAAAATTCAATCAAGATATAAAAATGACGGGTTTAAATTAAAAAATCATATTGGAATAGATACCGAAACGTATAAAGGGTATGTTAAATTAATTGCTGATTCAAAGGGTGAATATAAATTAATATCATCGTTTAATAATTTATTAAATTATTTAACACAAAATAAATTTAGAAATTCTATGAATTGGTTTTATAATATTCAATTTGATTTTGATTCAATTATCAAATATTTACCTAAAGATGATATAATAAAATTATACGAGGATAAAAAAATAGTTTATAATAATAGAATTATATCATATATACCAAAAAAATATTTTTCTATAAAGAGCAGCACTAACTATTATCATTTTTATGATTTATTTAATTTTCTCGAAATATCATTAAATAAGGCTTCAAAAAAATATTTACGTGATGAAAAATTAGATATTGTTGATGTTGAACGATTAAATTACGATTTAAATTATTGGAAAGAAAATGAAGAGTTAATAATACATTATTGTTTAAAAGATGCAAAATTAACTTCAGAATTAGCAGTTTATTTTTGGGATTTAGTATATAATACTATTAAATTTAATCCAAAACGTCCTTTTAGTAAAGGAAAATTAGCAGAAGAATATTTTATTTATACGTGTAATATTCCTACTATTGAAGGAATGCCACGAGAAGTTTTAGAAATTGCATATAATCATTATAGAGGGGGTAGATTTGAATTATTACAACGTGGATTTTTTGAAAATGTTTACGAATATGATATAAAATCAGCGTATCCGTGTGAAGTTGCTAATTTAATAGATTTTACTAAAGGAAAATGGAAAAAAATAAAAGGATATACTGATTCTTATTACGGTTTTTATAATTGTGAAATAGAATGTATGGAACCGCTTTTATCTCCATTTATCTTAAAAACTGGTAATTTATCAATATATCCTAACGGTAAATTTAAAACTATATTATCAAATAATGAAATAAATACAATACAAAAACTATTTCCCGATATTGAAATTAAAGTATTAAACGGATATATTTTTAATCCAATAGAAAAGATATATCCTTTTAAAGAAGAAGTAAATAAGTTATATACATTAAAAGAAAATGAAAAAGATGAAGATATAAAATATGTGTATAAAACAATCTTAAATGCAATTTACGGAAAATCTATTCAAATATCGCTAAATAAAGAAACAGGAAAGTTATTTAATCCAATTAACGCTACTAAAATAACATCAGAAACACGATTAAAACTATTAGAACAGTTAGCAGATAATTTTGACAAAGGTATTGCTTTATCTACAGATAGCGTGCATTCAACAAAAAAATTAAAAGTAAATAAATTTCCGAAATTAGGAGATTTTGATAATACTTTTATAGGTAAAGGAATTTATGTAATGTCAGATATTTACTATTTGTGGAATAATAATAAATCGAAAAGTAGATTTAGAGGATTTATGATAAAAGAGGATGATAGTTCAACTTCTTTATTAAGCATTTTACAATCTTTATTAAATAAAAATAAATTAAAATATTCATATAAAATAACTCGTCCTTATCATTTGGGTGAATGTTTAAAAGAAAAATTTATTAAATCAAGAAATAGTTTTATTAATTTAGATGATATTAATATATTTTATGAAGAAACTAAAGTTATAGACTTCAATGGTGATAAAAAGCGGTTATGGAATAGAGAATTTAATTCTGTTATGGATATATTAACAAATAACATTCAATCAATACCACTAATAATTACTTAATATCTTCTTTACATCGAATAACATCTTCATTTACAATTTGGTTTGTATCAAATAATTTTCCTATTTCAGAAACGATTAAACATTTAATAGGATTTTTTCTAAATGGTTTTGAAGAATAAACCATAATTAAATGCTCTTTTTTACATCTATGACTATGGCATTCGGAATAATCTGTATGCACCTTAACAGGAATTAAAATTACTTCGAGAAATGCTCTAATTCTTATATGTAAATCCATATATCGTTGCCATGTAACGTATATATCCGTATTTCTTCTTCTACCTTGAGAGAATAATTTTTCTCCATATACAATATCTTTTTGTCTCGCACCATAAGAGCCTAATATTTTATCAATTTCATCTATTCCAATAGACGTATTATTTAATTTTGATTGTAAAAATGCTTCTATCATTACTTGTGTTGTTAATATTTCATCAGAAAAAGTAGTATAATAATTTGAAAAAACCGTTTTATGCTCACTTCCATATTTATCTTCATGTAAAAAATAAGTCATGGTTGTAGTTTTTCCACATCCAGCGATAAGTGGATTCTCTAAAGTATCGTTATATTCTCCGACTATTCCAATTATCATTATCTACCTTTTTTATTTTACTCCATAAATAAATCTGTTCCCTATTCCCTGCTCACCTGGTATCTGTTCTAATTCTGCTCGTATTGCTCTGACAATTTCGATAATTTCCAATCTACCTTTTCTATCCCTCGATATAGTTTTTGCTAAAATTTCTTGAATAATACCTAAAATAACGGTTCGTATATCAATTCTATACGTTCTATTTAGTTCTTGAGCAAAATTGATAGAACGAACCATTCCAATAATATTATTTGATGTTAAATCACTTTTTTGGTCTAATTCAGTAGTTGAAAGAATAAGATTTAAACTCTCAAATAAATTATTAAGAGATTTATCTCTTTCCGTTACTGCAGTATCAAGTCCCCGTTCTAATGCTTCAGCCATTATTTTAACCCCTTCCCCATATCATATAAATAACTACTAGAACAGCAGCACCTAAACCTATCCATAATAACATATTAGGAATCTCATTTTTATTTTTTGGTGCTTCCATTAACATATTTAAAGTATCACCACTTAACCAAATGCCCATTAAATTGGCTGGCACGTAAGTTAATCTAAATATTGATAATTTATTAACATATTTTATCATACTATCACCACTTAACGCTTTATAAAAATTCTGTAATCTTGAAGATTTTTCTAATTCTCTTATTTGCTCTTCTTTTAAGTCTTCTGGTAATTCGCTTGACATTATACTAAAGGCAATAGCATTATCAATATCAGAAAAACACATAAAACAATTATTATTTTTCATAAAAGTATTATTATCTGGCAAAATATATGCGGTTTTTCTTGAAGAATCATAAATATAACTTTTTTCAGTTATTGGTGTTTCTAATACACTAATTACATTTCCTTCTTTAGTTAAATGTAATCGATAATATGATTTTGAAATTAAACTATACCAAACGCTTTTTAAACTCATTTGTCTTTCCTCACGTTTTTTTCACTCCTTTGTGCTCATCAAACTATACTTTTTCTGTATATATTTAAATAAATCATCAGGTGTTAAAAATATTTTAGTATATTGTGTATTCCTATGTTTAATTGTTAATATAAATCTTTCCTGATTCAAGGTTTTCATATATCACCAAATTTAAATTTAAATAATATTAATGCAATAATTAAAAATAAAATATTAACTATTTTCTCTATATCATTAAATTGATTAGGATTTAATGCTAAATTCATAAGAATAATAAAAAATCCGATAAACGGTAACATAGGACTATATTTAAATCCTAATATAAGTATTAAACCAATTAACGGGATTAACCATATAAATACATCATATTTTTTATTAGTTGTAACTATTGAAGAAGTTTCGTTAATTCCGTCATAAGAAATTGATAATATATGTTTTGAATTAGGCAATAAATTTGAATATATATACGTTCCATTATTTAATTTAACTGGTAAACCGTCTAATAAAGTATAATTTACTCCCGTTTTATTCCATTCCCAATAAATATATGTTTCTCCTTTTTCTATTAATCGTGGATTTATTTCACTTATTGGGGGTGTGGGTGTTGGCCCAACAGGAACATTAATAGATATATACCATAATTTAAATTCATAATTACATAAACCAACATTACATACCGTTAAATTAATGTCATAAGTCCCAGAATTAGGATAATTATAAATTGGATTTATATCAGATGAAATATTACCGTCTCCAAATTCCCAATACCATGTATCTTTTTCTCCTATACTATCGTCAGTAAATTGTATTGGTAAATTTATTTCTGTATTTGTTGGAATTGCATGAAAATCAACTGTGGGTGCGGATGGAATATAAGTAGAATTACTATATAAAAATAAATCATAATCTATTAATTGGATAGTATTACTTTCACCACAACCCATATACCCGTTAGTAGAAATTAAAACGTCATTACCAGTATCAAATAATTCTTCATCATAATATAAATCCATATCTCCAGTATCTTTATTCCAATATACAGTTATATTATGAATTCCTTGAGTGTTACTTGCTGCGTTTTGTGCGGTTATAATAACTTCCCATCCCGCATTATTAGTTTTAAATAAACCTATCGTCCCTTCTTGCATAATAACAAAATATTTAATTCCTTGGTTATATGCACTACCAGAATAAAATCCTTGAGCACCAAATATAAAATAATAATATCTACTGTTCATGGAACCTCGATAAGGATAATTATAATGCCAAATATAAGAACCCGTTCCAAACTTTTCATTTTTATAAAAAAACATCGTTGGTATTTGTTCTCCAGTATTATTCATCCATCCTAATTCGGTATTTATAGATAAATCATCAACTTGATTCCCATAATTGGATAAAGTATTAGCATTAAATTCATCTAAAAATGTATATGCTGATGCATTAATAAAAATTAATGAAAATAATAAAATTAATAAAATTCCTTTTTTCATTTTACCTCCATTTTTACTCATATTCCTCTCACGTATGCAATAAAACATAAAATAACTGCTATTAATTGAGTTTTAATTAATATTATATTTAAAATAAGCGGTAAATATTTTTCATCAACATTCCAAAAGATAATTGACATAAACAAATTAAATAAATCGATTAAGTCAAAACTACCACTTTCTGATAAGCGTGTATTAATAGTTTCAATAAATAACCCTTCTTTTGATGCGGAAATGCCCGCATATTTAGTAGGAAAAATATTTAAGAAATTGGAATGTATATTTATATTAAATTGCTCATTTCCATTAATTAATACTTTTAATTTATTTGTTTCTTGATTTAGTTGTGTTTCAATAGAAATACTATCAATTAAGTTTATATTTGGATATGAATAATCATAATCTAAAAGAAAAGGCAATAAATTATTCGGTATATGGATTCCCATAGAATCAAAATGTAATTCAATAATATATGATGGAACGGTGCAATATCTAACATATATTATAAAGTCGGAATGAACGGAATTATTTAAATTATATACGGCAGTATAAACGTTATTAATTGGTATTACATTTTCGAGATAAAATCTATCATAAAAGTTTCCTAATATATTTAATGGAGGAGAGCGATAACCCAATCCATTAATATATACCCATCTTTGATATGATGAGCCATTTTTAATAAATGATTCATCAAAACTATTATTTATATAATTTTGATTAATATTGGTTTCGGGTAAATTTAAATTAATTTTCTCAATTTCGGTCATTTCTTTATTATAAATAACTAAAGATATTAAAGATGAAGATATTAATAGTGACATAATTGTTATTGCTAAGTATTGAGCGGTGCTCATTTTATCCTCCTTGAGCATTCCATCTATATGCTAATAACATACCAAATACAACAATCATAGCAATAAATACCCATATAGGAATTAATCCTAACGCTAATGATATAATAAATCCTACCCCGCCACCGCTTAACGCCGCAATACCGCTTTTAGTATAATATCCCACAATTATTATACAAATAAGAATTAACATTCCTGCAATTAATAATTTTGCATTAGTTAATTCAATACCTAATTGGCGTAAATACCAGAAGATTATACCTATTAAATCGGCGGGTGCTTCTTCTGGTGTGGGAGTGGGTGTTATAGTGGGTGTTATCGTCGCTGTAGTGGGTTGTGTATATGCAGAGAGTGTAATTCTTTTATATATAGTAGTATTTGCTAAAAACGAACCGCTTACTGTATTATAACTAGATTTCGAAACTTCATACGTATAATTAACTGTATCTATTGCTTGATACCAACAATCACCATAATTATTTGATGTTATAGTATCATGAGATTGAGAAGAATCAAATTTACATTGTGCGGTTTCGATTGGTAAACCTTCTTCATTAACAATATGTAAAACTACAGACCGATTCATTCCTATTCCTATATAATTCATCCATATTTGTATATCAGTATTAGAATATGCCCATGGAGTATAATTAAGATATTTACCATAGAAATTAACTCCTAAAGATTTTGAATAAGATTGTTCAAAATCTGTATGGGTCGCCCAAATTACATAATCGTCTAAATATGGTAGTTCAATTTTCTTTTTATAACTAATTTCTTCTCCATTAATTATATAATTTGATGTGCTTTCATCATAAATATATAATTTTGAATCGGATAAATACGTTCCCGTTCTTACATCATAAATATATATTGTTGTTATTGCATCAGTAGGTGACGAACCAACGTATAGATGTTTAATTAATGCTGCTAATTGATTATTGTCATTATCATATACAGTGACTTGCACGAAATTATTTGGCGGTAGATTAAGGTTCCAATAAGTAGAAGAATCCGACCAATTAAAGGAAATTTCTCTATTTATAACTTCATTTTCGGATACTATTGTTGGTAAATCATTCTCAATATTAATATTATGAAACCTATTATAATATCGTTCCCATGAAGATATTGTGTTATTATATCTATAATATTGGTATTTCCAATTAAATAAATTTGAATTATCGCTTAAAGACTCTGACCAGCCCCATCTTACTTCTTTAACATTAGAGACATCCCCAATTAAACGTGCTTCTGTTAATTCTTTGGGAAGTAATTTTGTTGATAAAGTATTACCTTTATCTACAGTTAATGAATAATCGGGTGTTATAGAATAATCTAATTTAATACTTTCATGGAAAATATTATTTTTTGCCCATATGTCTATATAATAAGGAAAATTATTTGGATGTAAACCATCAATAAACTCATCTGTATTAGAATAATGGTCAAATACTGTAGTATTTATACCGTTTTCGGTAACAGTAATTTTTATCCTAGAAGCATAAGAATAATCAAACACTTTTGCTATATAAATTTTATAATATAGCGATGAAGGACTGTCTTTATATAAATACCAATGATTAAAAAACGCGTCAGTATATTCGATAGTATAATATGAATTTTCTATAGGAGAAGGATAAGTTATTGCTCCGCAATATTCAGGATTAGTATTAGATGAATATTTTATAAATGCAACATCTCTATCTTGTTTTAAATCTTCACAATATTCATAATAGTCTGCTGTTAAAGTAAATTTATTTAAATCAATACCATCAAATATTAGTTGATGAGGGCCTGTTAAGCCTGATATATCCCATGAATCGGCAAAATAATATACATACCAGCGCCCATCTGCATCTGACCAATGATAACCAAATATTCCTGATGATACTAATTGGTTAGTAATAGAATCTTTAAGCGTAACGCTTTGATAAGAATAATTTAGACTAGTATTATAACGTATAAAAGTAGAAACATATACATTATTATTATATTTTAATGCGTTAAATTGTGGGTATTCTTCTATTTTTCTAAAGAATAAGCCTACTACAGGAATGTGACTAGAACCTCCCGCAACAGTATAATTTGTTATTGTTTGTTCAAACCCAATAGATTCAATAAAAGAACCGTTTAATACTTCATAAGTAGCAGACGCGGGAATAATCATACAAAAAAGCAAAAAAAGACAAATAATAATTGTTTTTACGTTTACTTTCATCAATTTTACCCTCCAAAAAATACTTCTTTTCTCTTTTTACCCGCTAAAAAAATAAATTGAATAATTTTCATATTAAGACTTCCCCTTATATACTTTAAGAACAATTACAGCAAGGATAATTACAGGTAACAGCCCCCACATCAGGACAGTGGTTGCGCTCCAACCCGTGGTATTTGCCCCAAACAGCGCTGAAATTGCAGCGGGAAGCATTGCAGCAAGAATAAAAATCGCGATAACAATAGTGACAATTTCATTGCCAGAAACTGCTGAAGCGGTATCAATTGAAAAATCAACTATATCCTTGACATTCCGAACAATTTTCTTTACAC
>Ga0315293_10005453_pt1 | contig 11976 bp, 13 predicted proteins | sample YL17G13_20_MG_FD_203071 | JGI IMG/M metagenome (GOLD analysis project Ga0315293, IMG submission 203071) | Sediment microbial communities from Yellowstone Lake, YNP, Wyoming, USA - YL17G13_20 | ecosystem: Environmental > Aquatic > Freshwater > Lake > Sediment | place: USA: Wyoming | collected... | reverse complement strand
TGCCTGCAGGCCTGTCCGGTGCAGGCGATGGACGGAGTATCGATTGACCAGGCGAAGTGCTGGAACCATGCCTTCGGCGCCGACGACCAAGGAGAATGGCGAATTCGATGCTTCAAATGCCGCGACGTGTGCCCGAACAAGTTAGGCGTCAAGACAAGGAAGAAAGCCGGTTAGCCGGCTTCACGGGCGCCGTCTCCCAGGCGATCATCGCGCGCTTCCGCGTCTCTCCCCAGCGGTAGCCACCCACAACGCCCGTCTCCCTTATCACGCGATGGCACGGGATAAGGTAGGCCAGCGGATTGTGCCCGAGGGCTGCCCCGACGGCCCGCGCCGCCTTTGGGCCGCACACGGTCGAAGCCAGTTGGGCGTAGGTGACCAGCGACCCCGGCTCCACTTCCAACAATGCCCGCCAGACCCGCACCTGGAAGGCCGTCCCCCTCACGTAAGCGCGTAACGGCGCCCTCTCGACCTTCGGGCGCACGAAGACGTCCGCGACGATTTCGCGGGCGGCGCAGTCGTCGCGGGAAAGCGATGCACCGGGCCACTGTGCCCTCAGCTTCGCGAGGCCGTGTTCCTGCTCGCCGTCGACGAACGCCAGGTGGCATACGCCGCGGGAGGTTTCCCCAACGAGGCACTGCCCGAACGGCGACTCGGCGAACCCACAGGTGAGGCGCAGGCCTTCTCCTCGCGCTTTCATCTCTCCGGGCGAGGCTGCTTCCAGGCCGACGCACAGGTCGTGCAGCCTGCCGGGCCCCGAAAGACCAGCGTCGATGGAGGCGCTGAGCACGCTGTCGCCGTTCCGCAGGAGCGATTTCACGTGGGAGAGCGTGAGGCATTGAAGGAAGTCCTTCGGCGTAACGCCGGCCCAGGCTCTGAACAGCCGGTGGAAGTGGTACTGGGTGAGGCCGGCAACGTCAGCCAGGGTGGCAAGATCAGGCTGTTCGCGGTGGTGCTCGTCAAGATAGCGAATGACTGTGCCGATGCGGTCGTAATCGTTCATGCCGTCATTGTTGCACCGCCGGCGATTCCCTGCCACCCGCTTCTTGCGCCTTAAGGCTCTTTCTGGCCGACTTCTTCACCGCCTGCAACCTTCACGCTCTTTTCACGTTTCTGCTCCGTCGTTCACGGCCGCAGCACGCGCTTGGCCTATCTTCGATAGAAGGCGTACCTGAGGAGGACGCCGCGAACGCGAAGGGAAGGAGAGACGCTGATGAAGACGCTAGCATGCAAAGACACCGGCTCGCAGTGCGACTGGGTAGGTCGTGCGGAGACGGAGCAAGACCTGCTGAAGCAGGCGACTCAACACGTCAAGGAAGTACACAAGATGGACATAACCCCCGAAATGGAGCAGATGGCGCGCAAGGCAATCCGCGAGGAGTGACAGCACCTACGAAGCACCGGGCAGGGCTTTGGGTCCTTCAAGTGGGCAATCGTACGGGGACACAAAGCTCTGCCCGCGTTGAGACCAAGTGGCTGCCGGAATGGAGACAGCTAGAGGACAGGAGGACAGGAGATGCCGAGGGTGGTACATTTCGAGATCCCGGTCGACGACCCCGACCGCGCGGTGAACTTCTACAAGGAAGTGTTTGGCTGGGAGATAAACAAGTACGAGGGGCCTACCGACTACTGGCTCATCACAACCGGGCCGGAAGGAGAGCCCGGCATCAACGGCGGGATGATGCGTCGCGAGGCGGAACGCGACGGGCCATCGCCGACGGCGTACGTCTGCACAGTCGACGTGCCATCCGTCGACGAATACATGACGAAGGTCACCGAAAAGGGGGGCACCGTCATCACGCCGAAGATGCCGATTCCCGGCGTCGGCTGGTTTGCCTACTGCAAAGATACTGAGGGCAATCAGTTCGGGATCATGCAGAGTGACCCGAGCGCCGCGTAAGGTCGAGGGTCAGTCGCGCAGCAGCACCGCGCGGGCGGGCGCGCCGTCGCAACCCTCGATTGGCAGGGGCAGGCAGATGAGCCGGTACGGGCCCGGCTCGACGGCACGGAGGTCGACGCCTTCGAGGACTACGACGCCGGCTTCGAGGAGAACGACGTGCGCGGGCGCGGGATCGGATGCCGGCGCCAGCGAAAGGTAGTCGATGCCGACGAGTTCGACGCCGCGGGACACGAGGACTTTCGCGGCATCGGCGGTAACGCCGAAGAACTTGTCGCTGAAGTCGTCGAGGTCCCAGAGACGGGAGTTCGGCGTCTTGAAGAGGATGCGGCTGACGCCCGACGGGACATCCAGCCGCGCAAGGGTCGCAGCATCGATGTCAGCCGAGATGCCGGTGGCGTCGACGACGTAGGCCGGACCGATGAGCGCCGTCAGCGGCAGGTCGGTGACGCCGGGCGCGCCGTCGATGAAGTGCAGCGGCGCGTCGACATGGGTGCCCGAGTGAGCGCTGATCTGGAGACGGGTGAGGTTGTAGGCGTCGCCGCGGGCGATGGCGCGCGGCCGCTCCGCGTGGAACGGCGTGTCGCCCGGGTAGACGACCATGCCGGGTCGTAGGGGCACTGAGATGTCGAACAGCTCCATGTCGCCTGGCGCTCTGGGGTGATGGCCGGATTATAGCATGAGGACGTACGATACCGGCCAGGGAGCGACCGCGGTGGCAGCGTGCCAGGGAAGGCGGCGGATAGGATGATGGCGCGCAACAAGCCTGCGCTGCCCTTTCGACGCACGTCCGCCCGCGTGCTCGTCGGCGGGACGGTTCTATTCTTCCTCCTCGTGGCGCTGGTCCGCGGACTGGGTAATCCGACGGACATACCTATTGTCATCATCGTGGGCGCGTTCGTGGTGCCGGTGGCTTTCGTCGCGTACGTGTACGAGCGCGAGCCCGGCCGCGACATACCGGCGGGTGTGGTAGTCCTGTGCTTTCTATGGGGCGGCACCCTCGGCGTGTCCATAGCGGCGACGCTGGAATATGCGACGCTGCGCAGCCTGGGCGCGGCGGAGATGTTCGGCGTGGGCGTGATCGAGGAGAGCGCGAAGCTAATCATTCCACTGGGGATATACTTCCACGGGCGCTACTGCTCGCAGGCGGACGGCGTGATATTCGGCGTGGCGGCCGGCATGGGGTTCGCGGCGCTGGAGACGATAGGCTACGGCTTTGCGGCCGCGCAATCGTCGAAGGGGATCGGCGCGGTCGAGACGACTTTGATTGTGCGAGGACTCCTGTCGCCGGCGGGGCACGGCGCCTGGACCGGGCTGGTGTGCGCGGTGCTCTGGCGCGAGCGCGAGAAGCTGGGACGGCGCGTGGTCAACGTGCCGGTGGCGGCGGCGTTCACGACGGCTGTGCTGTTCCACGCTTTCTGGAACATACTGGTGATTCAGCCGGGGCCGTCGCTAATCGAGTCTATCGGGATCGAGCTGGGAAGCGGCGCCATCGCCCTGGCGGGCCTGGGCCTGCTGTTCCACATGGTAAACGAGGCGGCGCACCGTCGCGCCAGGTTCGTCCCCGGCTGCTCGCCCGAGCCCGGCTAGCGGGCAAGGAGTTCAGCACCGACGCGCAGAGCGGGCGTCTTGCCCGCGGACCGCCCGCAGCGGCAGGACTGAAGTCCTGCCGTACAATTTCCTCAAGCCGGCCTCCGCGCAGCTACTCGTAGACCTTCTCGTCGGGGAGCTCCCAGCCCGGCGCGTCGGCTTCGACGTCGCGGGCAAGCGAGGGACGCCCCAGCTCGCGGTAGTACTCGTGCTGGATGAGCAGATTCATGATCTCGTTCGTGCCGGTCCAGATCATGAGCAGTCGCGAGTCGCGCAGCAGCCGCTCGATAGGGTAGACGTTGGTGTAGCCGATGCCGCCCATGACCTGCATGGCGTGGTTGATCACTTCCCAGCCGGTTTCGGTGGAGAACTTCTTCGCCTCGGAGACAAGCCGGCGGACCCGCCCCGGGTCGTCGCCGTTGTCGATGGCGTGGGCCGCGGCGTAGACGAGGGCACCAGCAGCGTCGAGCTTCGTTATACTGTCAGCGATCTTGAAGCTCACGCCCTCGAAGCGGCGTATCTTCTGTCCGAACGCCTTGCGCTGGTCGGCGTAGCGAGCGGCTATTTCGATGGCGGCCCGTCCGCCGCCGATAGCGCCGGCGGCGCTGGTCATCCGCTCCGGGATCATCATCTGGTTGAAGACGGTTCCCCCGCCGTTCTCGGGGCCGACGAGGTTGTCGAGAGGGACGCGGGCGTCGCGGAAGTAGACGCGACCGGTGCCGCCGCCGCGCATGCCCATGAGGCCGTAGACGTGCTGCACCTCGACGCCGGGGCCGCGCTCGACAATGAAGGAGCTGATCGATTCGTGCGGCGGCGCTGTGTCGCTGGTGCGGGCGTAGGCGAAGAAGTAGTCCGCACCCTCGGCACCGACGATAAAGCGCTTCTGTCCGTTGAGGAGCCAGGCGTCGCCCTCGCGACGAGCGCGGGTCGCGGCGCCGAAGAAGTCGGAGCCACCGCGGGGCTCGGTCAGCGCTTCGGCTACAGCGAACTTGCCGGCAAGCGCGGGTTTCAACCACTGCTCGCACTGCTCCGGCGTGCCGAAGACGGTCAGCGCCTCGCCGACGATGCTGACGAGGCTGTACAGACAGGGCAGGCTGGTGCTGAGGACACCGATCTCTTCGAGGGCAATGATTTCGTCGACCCATTTGAGGCCGCGGCCGCCGTATTTCTTCGGGAAGCGCAGCCCGAGGAGGTTGCGTCGCGCCGCCTCTTCCAGGAACCAGCGCGGGTAAGGCGCGGTGCCGGCGTCCATGTCCAAGAGGAGCTGTCGCGGCACGTCTTTCACGAAGGCGCGCACCTCATCGCGGAGCTTGTGCTGGTCTGCCGTCAGTAGACTTTCCATCCGTGATCTCCTTTCGCTCGAGCGCCGGGCGGCAGTCCGCCGGCGCCGGCTACGCTAGGCGAAGCCCTGCTCTCGGTGTTTGACCGCTATAGTCTCGGCGAGGCTTTCCAAAGCGACGAAATCGGCCTCGCGGGGGATCCCTTTGCAGAGGACCGGAGCGAGTATCTCGATATCGGCACGCTCGACAATTGCCGCGACCTGTTCGGCCGCCTTGCCGCCCCAGCCGTAAGAGCCGAAGACTGCGGCGAAGCGGAGCTTTGGATTGAGGACAGCGGCCAACTGCGCGGCCGCCAGCACGGTCGGATGCGGGCCGCCGAGCACGGTTGGCGTGCCGACGGCGATCGTTGCAGCGTCGACCAGTGATACGGCGAGCTTGCCGATATCGGCACTCGCCAGGTTGAACTGCTCGACTTCGACGCCGCGCTCCATCAGCGCCCCCACGAAATGCTCGACCATGCGGGCGGTGCTGCCGTGCATCGTTATGTAAGGCACGATTACCCTGTTCCGCGGCGGCGCGGATACCCACTCGTCGTAGGCGTCGATGATGAACGCCGGGCGCCGGTAGACGGGGCCATGGCTGGGCGCGATGACTGCCGGGTCGATCTGCCGCACCCTCTCCAAATGCCTGGCGATCGCGCGGCGGAACGGCATCATGATCTCGGCGTAATAGCGTTTGGCGGGCTCATAGACACGCGCTTCGTCGGCGTAGAGGTCGGAGGTGGCGAGATGCGAGCCGAAGAGGTCGCAGGTGAAGAGGATGCGGTCCTGCAGGAGATACGTGATCATGGTCTCGGGCCAGTGCACCCAGGGCATGTAAACGAAGCGCAGCGTCTTATCGCCCAGCGACAGCTCTTCGCCGTCCTCGACGGTGATGACGCGGTCTTCTGGTATCCCCTCCAGGAGGTCCAGGAGCATGCCCTTCGCCTTCGTCGAGGCGACCACCTTCGCCTGCGGGTACTTTGCGAGGACATCCGGTATAGCGCCGGAGTGGTCCTGCTCGGCGTGGTGAGAGATGACGAAGTCGATCCTCTCGATGCCGGCCAGTTGCGACATCAGCTCGTCCCTCTTCGTTGGGTCTACGGTATCGAGGAGAGCCGACTTCTCGCTTCCCTGGACGAGATAGGCGTTGTAGCTGGTGCCGTCCGGCAGCGGTATCAGGGAATCGAAGAGGCGCCTGTCCCAGTCGATAGCGCCCACGGCGAGCACCCTGTCCGAGATGGCCCGAGGCTTCATGCACCATGCTCCTTGCAGAGTTATGTCAAGCGGCTTCCGCCCCTACCGCCGTCTCGCCCCCATAGTACACCGATCCGCGTTTTAAGGGTCGAGCCGCGGCTTGCCCTCGTTTCCGCTTTCTCGACGCGACTGGAAGCGTCGCCGGACGTGTTGTATATTGAACCAGTCAAGTCGAAGCAAAGGAGTGTGCCGATGTATCCCGAAGACGTACTGGCGAGCGCTTCCCTTTTCTCTGAACTGAGCCGCAGGGACCTTAAGCGGCTGGCGGCGGCGACGATTACGCGCGCCTACAAGAAGGGCGAGGTCATCGTCAAGGAAGGCGAGGACGCGGTTGCCTTTTATCTCATAACCAAGGGGCGCGTGAACGTCATGCACGGCGGCGAGGGCCAGAGCCAGACCGCGATGGCAACGCTGGGCCCGGGCGAGTTCTTCGGTGAGATGGCCCTTCTTGACTCCTATCCGCGCTCAGCGAGCGTCGTGGCGGTCGAGGACACGGAGTGCCTGGTGCTCTCGCGCTGGGACTTTCTGGCAGAGCTGCGCTCGAATCCGTTCATCGCGGTCCAGATGCTGCCGGTGCTGAGCCGCAGGATCCGCAAGCTGCAGCAAGACATCCCTTAGCCGCTGACCGGCATCGCGCGTCCCCATCTCGGCGATACTTCTGCCTCCGGTGTCCTATGGGATGGTGTTGTGCTGGAATACGCTTAGCGTTACGATAGGCTTCCGCATCCTAATCGGCGGCAGGAGACCTATGGCCAGGAAGACACGTCGAGACAAGACGCGGGAGCAGCAAGCGCGGAAGCGCGCTCGGCCCCCTCGCAGCGCGTCGAGCTCCAAGCCGGAGACACAGGGAGGGCAAGGCTTCCTCTTCGACCCTTACTGGGATGAGGCCTTTTCCGCCTATTACGACCCCACACTGAAGACCTGTTGCCAGATAAGGTACTGAGGCCGGCGTTTCCAGCGAACGAAAGGAGAGTTCAGTGGCGCGGATCGCATCATCCGGAGCGTATGTACCCCTCTACCGCCTGTCCCGTCAGCAGATCGGCGACGCCTGGGGCATTCCTGCCGTCCCCGGCGAGCGAGCGGTCGCGAACGCGGACGAGGACAGCCTGACGATGGCGGTAGCCGCGGGGCTGGATTGCCTGGTGGGAATAGACGCGTCAACCATCGACGGGCTGTTCTTCGCCACGACGACGGCCCCCTACAACGAGAAGCAGTCGGCGGGAGTGATAGCTGCGGCCCTCGACATGCGTCGCGACATCAATACCGCCGACTTCACGGGCTCGCTGCGCGCCGCCACGACGGCAATGCGCGCGGCGATGGACGCGGTCGACAGCGGCTCAGCGAAGAACGTCCTCGTCGTTGCCGCGGACTGTCGCCTTGGCGAGCCGGAGTCGATGTTTGAACAACTCTTAGGCGACGGCGCCGGCGCGGTGCTCATCGCGAAGGACGGGCCCGTGGCAATTCAAGGCGCCTATTCCCTCGCCGGCGAGCAGGTGGGCGCGTGGCGTCGTGCCGAGGACCGCTACGTGCGGTCGTTCGAGTCGAAGGTCGAGACGCAGTACGGCTACGCGACGTCGGCGGTGGCGGCCGGCAAGGCGCTGATGGAGAAACAGGGCGTGACGGCTGAAGGCATCGCGAAGGCCGTTATCACGGCGTCCGACCCGCGCAGCTACGTAGCCGTCGGGAAGGCGCTGGGGTTCCAGCCGGCGCAGCTCCAGGACACGCTGTTTCTGTCGGTCGGCAGCTCGGGCGCTGCGCTGGCGCTGATGATGCTGGCCGGCGCGCTGGAGCAGGCGAAGGCGGGCGAGCGCATATTCCTCCTCAATCACGGCGACGGCGCCGACGCGCTGTTGCTGGAGGTGTCGGAGGCGATTCCGGCGGCCCTAGGTCGCAAGGGCCTCATCGGCCATCTCTTTCAGAAGCGCCAGTTGCCCAGCTACACGGCCTACGCCCATTTCCGCCACCTGACGGACCGCGAGCAGCCGCCGGCGGCGGGTTCGCCGGTCACGTACTGGCGCGACGCGGCGCAGGAGCTGAACTTCTTAGGGGCGCGCTGTAAGAGCTGCGGGGTCGTCCAGTATCCGCCGCCGCGCGTCTGCGCCGAGTGCCGTACGAAGGACAGCTTCGAGAACGTGAAGCTGCCGCGCAAGGGCACAGTGTACACGTACACGCTGGACCATCTGTCGGGCGGTCAGTACCTCAACGTGCCCATCCCGCGACTGGTCATCGACCTCGAGGGTGGCGGCCGCGTCTTCCTGGAGATGACGGACGGCGACCCGAACGAGGTAAAGATTGGTCTGCCGGTGGAAATACTGTTCCGGCGGCTGCACGAGGGCGCGAACTTCCACAACTACTACTGGAAGTGCCGCCCCCTACCCCAGGCTTCGAGCTAGTGGCGCCTGCATTCGAGTAAGGAGGGAATCGCGATGGGAAGCATCAAAGACAAGGTAGCGATCATCGGCGTGGGCTGCACGAAGTTCGGCGAGCTGTGGGAGAAGGACCCGGAGGACCTCGTCGTCGAAGCGGCGTATGAGGCGCTGGACGACGCCGGCGTGGCGCCCGACGACGTGCAGGCGGCGTGGATCGGCATCCTCTACCCGTTCACGGGGCTGAGCGGCAACACCTTCTCCGACCCGATGAAGCTCTTCGGCATTCCGGTGACGCGCGTCGAGAACTACTGCGCGTCGGGGATGGACGCGTTCCGCAACGCCTGTTACGCGGTGGCGTCGGGGGTGTACGACGTGGTCGTGGCCTGCGGCGTAGAGAAGCTTATGGACACGGGCAGCGCCGGCCTGCCTATGCAGGGGTTCAGCCATCCCGTATTCGGCGGCGTGAGTGCGCCGGGGCTGTTCGCCCTGGCAGCGACGCGCTGCTTCAACGAGTACGGTTGGACGAAGGAGGACCTGGCGCGTGTCGCGGTGAAGAACCATAAGAACGGCGCCCTGCACCCGAAGGCCCACTTCCGGCGGCCGATCACGATGGAGGATGCGCTGTCGGCGCCGATGATCGCCTGGCCACTCGGGCGCTTCGATTGTTGCGCCATGTCAGACGGCTCCGCGGCGCTGGTGATCACGCGACCGGAGATCGCCGAGAAGAGCAAGCACAAGGACGACTACGTCCTCGTAAAGGCGAACGCCCTCGCAACGGCCACCGGCCGGCCGATGTTCTCCAACTCGACGGACTTCCTCGGCTTCCCGGCGACGAGGTACGCGGCCAAGGCGGCTTACGCGGAGGCGGGCGTGAAGGACCCGGCGAAGGAGATAAGCCTGGCGGAGGTGCATGACTGCTTCAGCATCACGGAGATCCTGAACTACCAGGACCTGGGCTTCTGCGAGCAGGGCCAAGGGGCCGCGTTCGTGGCCGAGGGGCACGCCGATGTGGACGGCGACCTGCCGGTGAACGCCAGCGGCGGCCTGAAGTGCTTCGGGCACCCCATCGGCGCGACGGGCTGTCGCATGCTGTATGAGGTCACGAAGCAGTTGCAGGGCCGTGCCGACGGTGCGCAGGTGAAGGACCCGCGTCTGGGGCTGGCGCACAACCTGGGCGGGCCGGGCTCTGTCTGCTCGGTGACGATTCTGGGCCGCAAGGACTGAGACCCGGGCGGAACTCCGCCGGGGTGATCAGGTCGGCGGAGGGATATAGTCACCGGGTTCGCCATACACGATCACCTCGGCTGACCGAGACGGGGCCAGTTCGGTCAGATCTGCGGATAGGTTAACCGTGCTCTTCGGCGCAACCCAACCCACATAGGGGCAAGACGTCCCCACAAGCTGTCCCTCAATCCCCCTCAGGTTGAAACAGGCGTACCAAAGGTGCATCCCCGTGTCGGCGGAGTTCGTCACGGTAGCCGTGACGCGCAACGAGTCCGTGCTCAGCCGCCGAGTTGCTACGTTGGTTACGGGCAACGGCGAGAGATGGTAACCCCAGTCATACCCTTCGATTCCCGCCACGGCAATGCGGGCAGAATCGTTGCGATCCAGAACCAGGGAAAATGCCACCGGCGCTTTCTGCCTGGCAGGGATGTAACCGTTGCCGCCGAAGGACCCACCCCACTCGCCCCAGAAACTAGAACCGTCTGAGGCGACGCGACCGTTGGCGCGGACGATAGGCGAGCTCTCGAGATAGACCTGGTACGCGACCGAACTAAGGGTGGCGTCGGAGTCGTTTTGCACCTCGCCGACAACCTGGAGTTCGCGTCCGCGTTCGGTCCGGACGATTCTCGAAGCGGAAACGGTGAAGTGGGAAGGATCAAGGACGGCTATGCCTAGGTCCGGCCCAGCGTAGGCATCGGCATAGAGCTGGATGGGGCCGTCGATAAACGAGGTGAAGGCGATCGGGAAGGTGCGGACTTCGCCCGGGTTCAGCACCGTGGGAATGAGGCTGTTGCTGGCAATATTCTCGACTTCTCCGGAAGGGGTGAAGAGGAGAGCGCACACTCTGATGCGGTAGTAGGTCTCCGGTGAGTTATTCTGTATCTGTGCGAGAACCGCATTGTGCTCCTTGTAGGTCGCCAAATTCTCTAGATCAACATTATCAGCAAAGATGATCGATTCGCTGACGTGTACGTTGGGGACCGCTTTCACAGGCATGACTACGTCCGGCTGGACAGCTAACTGGGCGGGAGAAATCGCCGGCCTGATGAAGTAGCTCTTCTGGCCCGGCATAAGGTTGTAGGGACATGTGTCACCCCAGAAACCGGAAAACTCCACGCCGTTGGCGTCCACGATCGGTCCACCAACGCCGACGCCAGTCACTGGATTCGGGCCCGTGTTTGTCACCTCGATTGTCCAGGGGCCAACAGGGCCTTTCTGCTCGACGCGGGTCACACAGGTGGCGCCGAGGAAGAGGAGCGGCAGGGCGAGCAGCGGAACAAGCTTGAGGAGTCGCATGGCAGCCTCCCGGCGGAGCGTACAGTTCTTACGTGAGTATAACGCTTCGGGAGGGCAAAAGGTTAACGGCGAGCGGGAGAGAAAAGCTGTGTGCTAGGAGGAAGTTATGTCGAGATGGTCGCCGGGCTGCGTGCCCGTCGCCTCTATGACGCCGACGGGCAGCTCGATCGTGTAGCGGCTGTGTCGGGGCGCCATCACCATTCGCCAGGGCTTCACGTTCACCGCCGTCTTCAGGACGTTCCCCTCTCTGTCGGCGAAGATGACGTCGATTGCCATGCGCATGAAGAACATGTGGATGGCGCCGCCCGGCACCAGGACGAGGCCTTCGCCGGGCTCCAGGTGACGGCGGTTGAGGAGGCCCACCAGCCGCGTCAAGGGCGTGTTAGCAAGGACCGCGCGGTCGGCCACCTGGGCGCCGCGCGAGGCGTTTTCAATTCGCACGCGTCACCTAGTTCTTGCTGAACGATTCGTAGAGCTGGATTGCGGCGGGTCCCATGATCACGATGAACAACGTAGGAAGGATACACAGGACGAGCGGGAAGATCATCTTCACGGGCGCCTTGTTGGCCGCCTCTTCAGCGCGCTGGCGGCGGCGTATCCGCATCTGCTCCGACTGCACCCTCAGCACCTGGCCAATGCTCGTGCCCAGCTGCTCCGCCTGTACTATAGCGTTTACAAACAGAGTCAGGTCCGCGACGCCGGTGTGATTGGCCAGGTCTTGCAGGGCTTCGACGCGATTACGGCCCATCCCTATCTCGCGCAGGGTAATGGAAAGGTCCTCGGCGAAGGCGCCCTTCACCTTCTCGGCGACTCGCGTCAGGGCAGCATCGAGGCCGAGGCCGGCTTCGACGCAGGTAGTGATCATATCGAAGGAATCGGGCAGGCTCTTGATGATCTCGGCCTGACGCTGGCGCACGCGACTGGACAGCCACATTGAGGGCAGGAAGGCGCCGACGCCGCCGAGCACGACTGCCAGGGCGAGGGATTTGGCATCCAGCGTCCCTCTCATCGCGACGCCCACGGAAAGG
>Ga0315293_10005452_pt1 | contig 11978 bp, 10 predicted proteins | sample YL17G13_20_MG_FD_203071 | JGI IMG/M metagenome (GOLD analysis project Ga0315293, IMG submission 203071) | Sediment microbial communities from Yellowstone Lake, YNP, Wyoming, USA - YL17G13_20 | ecosystem: Environmental > Aquatic > Freshwater > Lake > Sediment | place: USA: Wyoming | collected... | reverse complement strand
GGCGCCGATGTCAATGACGATAAGGTCGCCCGGCTCCAGCGCGCGCTCGGTGGTCTCGGCGTGCGGCAAGGCGCTGCGCGGCCCCGAGGCCACGATGACGTCGAAGGCCGCAGCTTCGGCGCCTTCGCGGCGCATCAGAAACTCTCCTTCGAGCGCGATCTGGCGCTCCGTCGCGCCCGGCCGCAGCAGCCCTATCATGTGGGCCAGCGCGCGATCGGCGAGCCCAGCGGCCTCGGCGATTCGCTCGATTTCAACAGCAGACTTGGCGGCGCGAAGCACCTCCACCAGTCCCGCCTGGGGCACCAACTCGACGCCTTCGGCGGCCTCGGCGAGCTGGTCGCGCAGCTCGCAGGTCAGGTGAGCGGGATCGAAGCCGAGGCGCTTGACGGCGGTTTTCACGGCCTCCGCTCCCGCTCCTGCGATCAGCTTGCGCTCAATCTCGATGAACTCGAACTCCCGGGCCTGCTCGCTCGCCTGGAGCCGGTAGCGGAAATCGCTGAGGAGAAGCTGTCGGTCGGCGGTGATGAGGAGCGCGCCGCTCGACCCGCGAAAGCCACTCAGGTAGAAGACATTGCTGGGAGCGCTGACCAGAAGGCCATCAAGCGCTTCCTCGCTGAGTCTGGCTCGCAGGCGCTCCAGACGCCGGCTCTCCTCGCTCATACAGCCTGACTCACGCCCAGATGATGGGCGAGGGCGCGCAGCGCAAGGAGGTAGCTGTTCGCGCCGAAGCCGCAGATCTGGCCGAGCGCGGCCGGCGCGATGAGCGAGCGGCGGCGGAACTCCTCACGAGCGTGGATGTTCGAGAGATGCACTTCGATCGTGGGCAGGCCCACGCCCTTGATGGCGTCGAGGATGCCGACGCTGGTGGTGGTCCAGCCGGCGGGGTTGATGATGATGGCGTCGGCCGAGCTGCGAGCATTCTGGATGGCCTCGATGATCGTGCCCTCATGGTCCGACTGGACGAAGCTGACCTCGAGGCCGAGCATCTCGGCGAGCGCCGCGATCTGCGCGTTGATGTCATTCAGCGTGGCGGTGCCGTAGATCTCCGGCTCGCGAGTGCCGAGCAGGTTGAGATTGCAGCCGTGAACGACCAGAACACGCTTGGCGGCCATTTGGCCCGCTCCTTAGTCCATCTCCAGGATCATGCTGACCTCGCCACAGTCCGGGAACTTCGGGCAGCGGATACACTCGGTCCAGACCTTCTGGGGAAGCTGCGCCTTCTCCACGCGCCGGAAGCCGAAGCGCTCGAAGTAGTCGGGAATGTAGGTCAGCAGGAAAACGCGCGGGAGGGCAAGCTCCCGGGCATCGCCGAGACAGGCCTGCACGAGCTCCCGGCCGAGGCCCTTGCCCCGGTGGCCCTCGCGGACGGCGAGGCCCTTGATTTCGGCCAGGTCGCCCCAGGTGACGTGGAGCGCGCAGCAGCCGATCAGGTCGCCGTTGTCCTCGACCACGAACAGGTCCCGCACGTTCTCGTAGAGCTCGTTGAGAGAACGCGGGAGCATCTCGCCGCGGTCGGCGAAGGAGTTGATGAGCTTCTGGGCGGCCTCGACGTCGGCGACCCGCGCTCGGCGCAGCTTGGTGCTCATGGGAGAGATTCTAACACGGCGCCGAGACCAGAACAAGGGCGACGGCGTTTCCCGCAGAACTCGGAATGCGCTGGGAAGAGCGATCTTGGAGCCGCGATCCCAATCATGAAGGAAGTTGCGGAACTGCTGAACCGGATGCGTTCGGCCGGGATCATCACTAACTACGCCGTGTTCGGCGCGGCCGCCCAAATGAGGTACACGGAGCCGGTTGCGACGATCGACGCGGACGTGCTGATCGAGGTTCTGGACCCCGATAGGATCGATGTTCTGGAGCCTGTGTTCGCTTTCTGCAGGCGGAACGACTACACCATCAGCGGCGATACGGTCTTGGCCGGGGCATGGCCGGTTCACTTCATGCCGACTTTCAATCCGCTCACACAAGAGGCGGTGGAGCAAGCTGAGACTGCAGATTTGGATGGCGTTCCGGTGAGGGTTGTGCGCGCTGACCACCTAGCAGCGATCGCGCTGAGTGTGGGCAGAGCGAAGGACTTACTGCGCATCGTGGCCTTGCTCGAGGCAGGAAGCGTTCGGGCAGACGAACTGAGGACCCTTGCCGAGAGGCATGGACTCTCGAAAGCGTGGAAGAGCTTCGAACAGAGATTCCTGCATGCGTGACATAGAGAAGATCATCGAACGCCATGCCAAGTGGCACAAGAGTCTACTGCGCCTGTCCTGGGCTGAGAAGATCCGCATGGTCGAATCCGCTATGCCGGCGATCAGGGCGCTTCGGCGGCAACGGGCCGAAGCTCCCAAGGCACCTGCACAAAGCAGCAAGCAGTCGTAGGCTGACGACTCCGCTGCATCTGAACTACCCCGACTTGTCGCCCTTGCCGATATTGCAGGCCGAACAGGTGGTCCTCAGGTTATCGGGCGAGGTCGGTCCCCCTTCGATGACGGTACTATGTGATCTACGTGAAGCTCACACAATCGATCTCGCTCAGGGGTGCGGCCACATATGACGCAGCGGAATCGGTCGCGGTTGAGGATGCTCCACCTCAACTGCGCCCCTATCGTGCCCTTGTTTGGCTCCACCGGGGCATCCCCACGGTCCACAGAAGCAACCAGAGCATTGGTCCACTTCCCGAACCTCCCGTGAACGGTTGCGCTGTGAACTCGGGCGTGTTTGCCGAAGTCCTTGGTTGAGAGCTGAGGTGCAGTGACGAGACGCGGAACCCGCCGAATCTCGTTCAGTACAGCATCATCGCTGTACTCTGTGAGCCGGTCGAGCCCAAAACGCATGTGGGACCCCTCCGCGCTGTAATCCTAAGATACGGGCCGAGAGTCAAGCTCCTGCTCTCGAGCCCGTGCTCGCAGGGCTGCCCAGTGGCAGGGGCAAGCCCCTGCCCAACGGTTGGGGCCAGCGGGCAGGAGGCGAGCTCCTGCCCTACGAATGTATGGGTTCGTGAGTGCAACATGCGACGCGAACGACGACATCATCGCTGATCTTCTCGTCATCGGCTGCGGCGCGGCCGGGGCTTCGGCTGCCCTTCGCGCGGCGAAGCTCGGGGTCAACGTTGTCGTGCTTACCGGGGCTAGCGACCCGCTGGAGTCCAACAGCGACTACGCTCAGGGCGGGGTCGTCGCCAGTCCGCCAGGAGACACGGCGGAGGAGCTGGCGGCGGACATCGTGGCGGCGGGCGACGGTATCTGCAATCCTGAGGCAGTCGAGCTCCTGGCCGAGGGCCTCCCAGAGGTAATGCGCTACCTGATTGAGGAGCTCAAGGTTGAGTTCAGCCGCGGGCCGGACGGCAGTCTCGACTACACGCAGGAGGCGGCTCACTCGCGGCGGCGGATCGCCCATGCTGATGATGCGACCGGGCACGCGATAACAAGCCGGATGCTGGAAGCCGTCAGAGCGGAGCCGCGCATCACACTGGTTCCTCGGCAGACGGCGGTTGATCTGATAACCGCGCCCCATCACGCGCTCGACAAGGTGGCGGTGTACGGCGAGACTGAGTGCCTGGGTGTCTACGCCCTCGACCAGCCGTCGGGCAAGGTAAGGCGCTACTTCGCGCCCCACACCGTGCTCGCAACAGGCGGGCTCGGGCAGTTGTACCTGCACACGACGAATCCGCGCGTCGCACGCGGGGACGGCCTGGCGATGGCCTATCGTGCCGGGGCGCAGATCATCAACACCGAGTACATCCAGTTCCATCCGACCGCCTTCTATCACCGGGATGCAGAGCGTTTCCTGATTTCCGAGTCCGTCAGGGGCGAGGGCGCGGTGCTGCGGCGGCGGGACGGCACCGCGTTCATGCACGAGTATCATCCGGATGGGGAGCTGGCCTCAAGGGATGTCGCGGCGCGGGCGATCCACGAGGAAATGCTGAGGTCCGGCGCGGAGTACGTGCTGCTGGACCTGACCCCGCTATCGGTTGACCCGAAGGTGCGTTTTCCGACGATCTACGAGAAGCTGATGGAGTTCGGCGTGGATATCACCAAGCAACCGATCCCGGTGGTGCCGGCGGCGCACTACTCCTGCGGCGGGGTGAAGGTGGATACGTGGGCGCGCACGAGCATTCGGCGCCTGTATGCGGTGGGCGAAGTGAGCTGCACCGGCCTCCACGGGGCGAACCGGCTCGCGTCAACGTCACTGCCGGAAGCGGTGCTGTGGGGCCAACGGGCGGCCCAGGAGGCGGGCGGGAACCGAGGGCCGCTGCCGGTTGATATCGCCGACAAGATCGCGGTCTGGCACGATGAGGGGCTGACAGAAGACACCGACCCGCTGCTGATCATCCAGGACTGGATGATGATCAAAAGCACGATGTGGAACTACGCCGGGATCGTGCGGACGGCGAAGCGGCTCCAGCGCGCAGTCGCCGATCTGAGCTATCTGGCACACCGGGTGGAGCAGTTCTACCGTGAGACCAAGCTCGCCGACTCGATGATCGGGCTGCGCAATGGCATCACCGCCGCCCAGATCATCGCCGACGCGGCGCTCCGGAACCAGGTGAGTCGGGGGTGTCACTTCAGGCGGGGCTAAAGGTCTGCTGTGCCGGGGCCCAACGCTTCTGTCAAGAGAGGATTGGTGTGAGAGCGCACAGCAATGACGTGCCCCATCCCCACGAGGTCATGCCGGGCACGCTCGTTCGGCTGGCCGCAGAGCGGTTCATAGATGACCCGCCCCGTTACCTACCCGCGGGCGTACCGTTGGCCCACGTGCAGGCGCTGAATCATGCGCGGCGGCGAATCGGTTTCGACGAGTTCGCAGCTTGCAGCGGGTGGGCGTTCAGCTTCGGCTATGGCTACGATGGTCTGCAGAGCGCTTTCATGGCTGTCGGCGGCGACCCGAAAGGGGACGGGCCCTACGAGGTGTTCCGCTGGCTGACGGAACGCCTGGGATTCAGCTACGAGGGGGTGTCTATCGCTGAGGCGGACCAGTTCTGGCGCTTCGTCACCTCGAACGTTGACGCGAGCCGGCCGATTCTGAGCGAACACCTCGACGGCGGGCTCATCTGCGGTTACCGCGAGCTGAACGGGACGAGGGAGCTGTGGTTTGACGGTCCGGTAGGACGAGGATGGCACAAGCGCGAGGCGCTGCAGCCCAACTGGGTCTACGTGCTCAGGCGCACGGGCCGAGCGATGGCGCGCAAGCGGCTCTATCGCGCTGCGCTCAGACGAGCCATCCAGAAGGCCTCGCCGCACGAGTACGACGGGCTTCCTCAAGGCCTGGCAGCGCTGGAGGCGTACCGCAATGACATCGCCGACGCCGGGAAGAGCTTCGAAGGTCGCGGGGACTGGTTCTGCTGGGCGGCATTCGAGCGGCTAAGCGGGCGACTGTGCTGCGCGCGCTGGCTGCTGACCGCTGCTGACATCCTCGGGGGCGGCGCGCGCGAGCCCTTGCTGGCTGCGGCCCGCCACTACCAACGGGCCTTCGACCTATACGAGCGTTACCGCGCTGAGACGAAGGCGGGAGAGCCAACCGACCTGTCGCTCGAGGCCCGCGCTCGAACGCCGGAACGGATCGCGGCGATCGTCCCGGTGCTGGAGGCAGCCATTGCCGAGGAGCGGCAGGCGCTCGGTGCAATGACGCGCGCGGCGGGCGGCTTGTAGGAAGAGTCAGACTCCCGCCCTGCGGCCTCCTCCCCTCCCCTACCGGCCTCCCAGGTTGGGCGGCACGGCTCCGAGGGTGACCGCCACTCTCATTTCCTTGCCATTCCGCGTGAACGTTACCTCGACGCGGTCGCCGGCGTTGTGGGCGCGGATGGCCTGGGTGAGGTCACGCTCGCTCTGGATCGGCTGGTCGCCAAGGCGTGTGATGAGATCGCCTGGCTCAAGGCCCGCGGTCGCGGCTGGGCCGCTGGGAACGACGCCCACGACCGTGGTCCCCGGGCCGGCGGGCAGCCCCAACCGCTTGGCCTCATCGGGCGGAAGCGTAGCATGCTGGATGCCCATCCACGGCATCTTGCCGGTCTTGGTCAGCTTGTCGGCGACCTGTTTGGCGACATCTATCGAGACAGCGAAGCCGATGCCTTGGGCATAGGGGATGACGGCGGTGGGCATGCCGATCAGGTTGCCGTTCAGGTCAACGAGCGCGCCGCCGCTGTTGCCAGGGTTGATGGAGGCGTCGGTCTGGAGCAAATCCTGAAGCGAGGCGCCGCCTGGCGCGCCGATCTGTCTCCCCTTAGCACTGAGTACCCCGACCGTGACGCTGTTCTCGAAGCCGAAGGGATTGCCGATGGCAATGACCCAGGAACCGATCGGCAGGTTCTGGGCGCTGCCGAGCACGGCCTGGGTGTAATCGTCGCCCGGCACCTTCACCACCGCCACTTCGGTCAGCGGGTCAATCCCGACGACCTTGGCCTCAAGCCGCTTGCCGTTGGCCATCGTCACCATGACTCGTTGCGCGCCCTTGACGACATGCGCGTTGGTGATTATGTAGCCGTTCTTGCCGTCAATGATGACGCCGCTGCCCTGGCCAGCGCGCGGAAACGGCTCAAACCCGAATGCCCGCGCCATCAGATCCTGTCGGCTCGGCTGGAAGAGCACGCTGATGTTCACCACGGCGGGGCCGACCTTCTCGACCGCGGCGGTGATTGCATCTTGAGAGGCGCCACTCACGGCGGGGCGAACGACGCCTGCGGGGCGAGCGTCGCCTGCGGGCAGGGATGTCGCCGGGGCGCCTCGCGGCGCGATGACCGGCGCAGGGCCTCGGCGAACCAACGCCCACACCAAGGCCGCTCCCACCAGCACCCCGAGGAAAGCGGCAAGGGCTATAGAATAGCCACGACCGCAACGCTTCATGCTTCACCTCCTGCCATTCTCTCGGCGAGCGCGATCAGCGTGCGCGTGCCTGCGCCCGTGCCGCCGGCGATCTGGTGCGGCTCATCCTTGTCGCTCCAGGCGGTGCCTGCGATGTCGAGGTGCACCCAGGCGGTGTCGCCCACGAACTCTCGCAGGAACCAGCCGCCGATGATCGCCCCGGCAGGCCGGCCCCCGACGTTCTTGATGTCAGCAATGTTGCTGTCCAGTTGTGACCGGTATTCCGGGAAGAGCGGCAGCCGCCACATCCGCTCTCCCGCCTGTTCTCCCGCGTCTAGCACTGCATCAACCAGGGCGGTATCGTTGCCCATCACCCCCGAGGCGACGTGTCCGAGGGCGATGATGCACGCTCCGGTCAGGGTCGCCACATCTATGATGTGGGTCGCGCCAAGCTGGCAGGCGTAGGCCAGGGCATCGGCGAGGATGAGCCTGCCCTCAGCGTCGGTGCTGATGACCTCGACGGTGTTGCCGTTCATGGCTGTCAGCACGTCCCCTGGCTTGAAAGCCCGGCCGCTTGGCAGGTTCTCGGTCGCTGGTACGATTCCGGTGACATTGATGCCGAGACCGAGCCGAGCAATCGCGCGTATGGCTGCGATGACGGCGGCTCCGCCGGCCATGTCGTGCTTCATCGTTTCCATCTTGTCGGCGGGCTTGATCGAGATGCCGCCGCTGTCGAAGGTGAGCCCCTTGCCAACGAAGACGACATGCGGCCTCTCTTTCCGGGGATTGTGGCGAAGGATGATGAGGCAGGCGGGCTCGTCGCTGCCACGGGCCACGGCGGCGAACGCTCCCATGCCCAGTTCGGCGATGCGGTCCATCCCAAGGACTTCGACCTCGAGGCCAAGGGCCTGCGCGCTCTCGTTCGCCTCCCGCGCGAGGCGGCTCGGGGTGACGAGGTTCGCGGGGAGGTTGACCAGGCGACGGGCGTAGCTGGTGGCCTCGCCGGCGATTGCGCCGGCCTTGCCAGCAGATATGACCAGATCGTCGCCGCCCGAGACTCCGAGAAGGGTGAGGCTATCGAGCTCGTCGGGGAGGTCTCGCTCGCGCTTGCATTCCTCGCCGCGATAGAGTCCGGTATGCACTCCCTCGACAACCGCCCGGACGGCTTGCTCCATCCGCACCGCCGGCGGAGCCTGAAGGTGGAGCGCGCAGCCCACTCGCCGGCAGCCACGGTCACGCAAGAGGCGCGCGGCGGCGCCAGCGCCGCGCCGCAGGGCCAGCAGTGGATCGCGGTTGGGCTCTCCGAGACCAACAACCGCCACCCGCTCGCATGGGAGTCTGCCGGAGGAGTGGACGACCGTCACCTCCGACTGCCGCCCGCGGATCTCGCCGGAGGCAATCAAGCGAGCGAGCAGTCCGTGAAGCGGGGCATCTAGCTCGGCGGCTGGGCCGCCGAGCGGCATCCCCTTCGTTACTCCGACGATCACGGCGTCGCCGTCGTACTGAAGGACAGAACCAGCAGCAAACTGCAACTCCATTCAGCGCGCCTCCCTCGCCGGGTCGGCTACCCGGCGGCTGTCAGGCCAGCCTTGCGGCTGGCAAGAGCCATGCGTTTCGGCTATAATCGCGGTGCGACCGCGCTCCGGCCGATTGCGGCCGGCGGAACCCGCCGGCTGGACGAGTGTCTAATACGTTGCAGGAGGGCTGATTCCCCTCCCGCCGTTGGTGCTTGGAGCGCTCATCCGGATGGGCGCGCTTCGCAATCAGAACCGTCGCCGGGGTGTCAACGGCAGAGGTGGGCGGTTCTGACGGTGGCTGCTGCAAGGAGACCTTCATGGCCCAGTTGTCCAGCGACGTGCTAGCAGAGGTGCTGGTCGGCGCAGGAGTGATAACGCGAGACCAAATCGAGGCAGTGGCCAGCTCCCGGAGCAATGGCGTGGAGGGGCTGGACGAGACGCTGGTTAGACTCGGGTTGGCGAGGGAAGAGGATATCTTCTCCGCCATCGCGCGGCACCTGGGCCTCGAGTACGTGGCGGAGATAGACCGGGAGATAGACCCCGCCCTGCTCGCGCAGCTCCCGAGCGAATTCGCGATGCGCCATCAGGTGCTGCCCCTGCGCCAGGAAGACCACACCCTCGTCGTGGCCATGGCTGATCCCTTCGATGTCACCGTGCTCGACGATCTGCGGCTGCTCACCAGCCGCGACGTGCGGGCCGTTGTCACCAGCCGGCGCAAGATCGCAGAGGCGATCGAGCAGTCGTACATGGAGAAGATGTTCCGCGACATTGATGACATGCAGCGGGAGGAGATCGCGGAAGAGGATCTGGAGATCGCCGATCTTCAGAAGATGGCCAGGGAGGCGCTGGTCATCAAGCTCGTCAACCTGATCCTGCACCAGGCGATCCAGGAGCGGGCGTCGGACATCCATGTCGAGCCGCACGAGCGGGAACTACGGGTGCGCTACCGCGTGGACGGGGTGCTCCAGGATGCATCCTCCCCTCCCCGACATCTGCATCCGGCGATCATCTCGCGCATCAAGATCATGGCCGACATGGACATCGCCGAGCGGCGGCTGCCACAGGATGGGCGTGTGCGGATAAAGCTTGCCGACCGGATGATTGACCTGCGTGTCTCCACCATCCCGACGCTGCACGGTGAGAGCGCGGTGATCCGCCTGCTGGACCGGAAGGCCGGCCTGATGGTTCTCACCGAACTGGGCATGAGGCAGGACACCTTCGAGCAGTTTCGGCGCCTCATCTTGCGACCGCACGGGATCATCCTCGTCACCGGACCTACCGGCTCCGGTAAGACCACCACCCTTTACGGGGCGCTGCACGAGGTGTACTCGCCGGAGAAAAAGGTCATCACCATCGAGGAGCCGGTCGAGTACGAGCTCCCCGGCGCCAACCAGATCGGTGTGCGGCCAGGGATCGGCTTGACCTTCGCCACTGGGCTGCGCCACATCGTGCGACAAGACCCTGACATCATCATGGTGGGCGAGATCCGCGACCGGGAGACGGCCGATATCAGCATCCACGCGGCGCTCACCGGGCATCTGGTCTTCAGCACGGTTCACACGAACGATGCGCCTGGGGCGATCACGCGGCTGCTCGATATGGGAATCGAGCCGTACCTGGTCGCCTCCTCGCTGATCGGGGTGCTGGCGCAGCGCCTCGTGCGGACGCTATGTCCGCGCTGCAAGACCCCCTTCCAACCAACCGCCGACGAGCTGCGCGAGCTCTCCGTGCCGGAGGAACAGGCGGGCTCCCTCACCCTGTACCGGGCGAATGGCTGCGACCTGTGCCGCAACGGCTACTATGGCCGAACCGGGGTATTCGAGTTCCTGCCGGTTGATGACGAGGTCACCCACCAGGTGCTGGACAAGGCGTCGGCGAGCGAGATCAGGCAGAGGGCGGTGGCGAAAGGGATGCGGACGCTGCTGGCCGACGGCCGGAGCAAGGTGTTGGCCGGTGTGACGACGATCGAAGAGCTGGTGCGGGTGTGCCAGCGGGATGAGCTGTAGGGCCGGATAGCATGGCGCGCTTCCGCTATATCGCACTGGACCGTGCGGGCAAACAGATCACGGGCGAGATCGCGGCCGAGCATTCCGATGAGGTGAAGCGGCGGTTGCGGGAGATGGGGTATTTCCCATCACGCATCGGCGAGGCGGCGGAGGTGAAGCTCGGCAGGCCGGTCGAGGTCCGTCGCCGGCGTTCGATCAGCGGCACGGATGTTCTGGTCATGACCCGGCAGCTTGCGGACATGACCGCGGCCCGGCTGCCGATGTTCCGCAGCCTCTCGGTGCTGGTGGATCAGGCGGAATCGTCGGCGCTGCGCGAGCTGCTGGAGCAGATTCGCGCCGACGTGCAGCAGGGCCGGCCGCTGTCGGAGGCGCTTGCACGGCATCAGCGGCACTTCCCCGATCTATACGTCAACATGGTTCGGGCGGGAGAGACGAGCGGACACCTGGAAGTGGTGCTGCTACGCCTGGCCGAGTTTCTCGAGAAGTCCATGCAGCGGCGCTCCCAGGTCATCTCGGCACTGCTCTATCCGGCGGTGCTGATCACGGTGGCGATCGGTGCGGTGAGCTTCATCATCGGGTTCCTCATCCCGAAGCTGTCCGCGGTTTTCAAAGAGATGGAGCAGGCTCTTCCCCTGATCACCCAGATGCTCCTCGCGGTGGCGGACGTCGTCGCGAGGATCTGGTGGGTGCTGCTGGCGCTGATCGTCGCGCTAGTGGTCGGTCTCCGGTGGTATGTGCGGACGCCGGCGGGGCGGGAGGCGCTTGACGCGTGGGCGCTGAGGGTTCCGTTTCTCGGCCCGATCTGGCACAAGATGGCCGTGTCGCGTTTCGCCCGGACGTTCGGGACGATGCTGGGTGGCGGGGTCCCGATTCTCACCGCACTTGAGATCAGCGGCAACGCGGTGGGCAATCGGCCGATGTCCCGGGCGGTGATGTCCATGCGGGAGGAAGTGCAGCAGGGGACCAGTGTGGCGGCTTCGCTGGAGCATGCGGGGGCGTTCCCGCCATTGCTGATTCACATGGCGGGCGTCGGTGAGGAGACGGGGAAGCTTCCGGAGATGATGGCCCGCGTCGCCGACAGCCTGGACTTCGAGGTGGACAGCACGCTCGGCCGGCTCACCATGCTGCTCGAACCGGTGATCATCATCATCATGGGTATCATCGTCGGCTTCATCGTGCTGGCGGTGCTGCTGCCCATCTTCCAGATCAGCGCGACGGTAGGCCGTTAGCAAAGGGGATAGGTCATGAGACGCTGGCGAGCAAGGCGGCGGAGGGACGAAGGGTTCACGCTCATCGAGCTGGTGGTGGTGATGATGATCATCGGGATCCTGGCGGGGGCGGTGGCGTTGAACATCAGGAACCGGACAAGAGACGCCAAGCGTGCCCGAGCGCTTCAGGACATCAAGACGATAGAGACGGCGATTGACCTCTATGCGGCCGACAACGGAACACCGCCCACCACCCAGCAGGGCCTACAGGCGCTCAAGGCGAAGCCGTCCACGCCGCCGGTGCCCAGCAACTGGAACGGCCCCTACGTCAAGAAGGCCCTACTTGATTCTTGGGGAATGCCCTACGTGTACCACTATCCCGGACAGATCAACGTAAGCGGATATGACATCGTCTCCTATGGGGAAGACAAGCAGCCCGGCGGGTCGGACGAGTACGCG
>Ga0315293_10005451_pt1 | contig 11980 bp, 9 predicted proteins | sample YL17G13_20_MG_FD_203071 | JGI IMG/M metagenome (GOLD analysis project Ga0315293, IMG submission 203071) | Sediment microbial communities from Yellowstone Lake, YNP, Wyoming, USA - YL17G13_20 | ecosystem: Environmental > Aquatic > Freshwater > Lake > Sediment | place: USA: Wyoming | collected... | reverse complement strand
GCTGTCTGGGCCGCCACGCCGTAGTAGAGGAAGATGGTGATGTAGACGCTCTCGCGGAGGCCCAGGCCGCCGATGGTCACCGGGATGGTTTGGATGAGCAGGACGATGGGGATGAAAATGAAGTAGTCGAGGAAGGCGACCCGCAGGCCGAAGGCCCGGCCGATCAGATAATAGTAAAGAATGACGTTGAGCTGAAGCAGCAAGGCCCAGGCCAGCGCTTGCCGGAAAAGGGCCGGACGATGCCGGTAGGCGAGAATGATCTCCCGGAAGCTCAAGACTTTTGCTTTCAGGCGGGCGAGGAATCCCCGGTCGGGAAGTCGGCTGATCAGGCGGCCGGCCGGGGGGGAGAGGAAAAAAACGGCCAGGAAGAGGCCGCCCAGCCCGACTAGGAGCGAGACCCAGATGACGGGGATCCGGCGGGCCATGTCCAAGCGGAACAGCGAGGCCAGGAGAGCGAAGAGGAAAAGGACGACCAGGCCGGTGGCCCGCTCCACGACCACGATGGCCGAAGATTTGAGGATCGATTGGGAATATTTGGAGCCGTCCCAGATGCGGACCACGTCCCCTCCGAAGCGCGTCGGCAGGAAATTGTTAAAGAAAGTTCCCACCAGATAGGACTTAACCAGATAGAGCAAAGGGACTTCGTCGCCCTGGGCCCGGGCCAAAATCTGCCAGCGGTAGGCGCTGATGAGCAGGCCGAAGATGTGGAGGGAAAAGGCCACGGCCACCCAGGCCAGGTTGAGGCCGGCCAGGCTGCGGCCGATCTCCCGGAGCGAAACCTTGGCGGCCAAGATGTAGATGAGGAGGGAAAGGCTGACGGCGATTTTGACGACGAGCCAGATCAGCCTTTTTTTGGCCATGAGCCTCCGTATTTTTATCATAGTTCCGTTCAAAAGGAAACGGAACCTCATAGTGGTTAGTCACTCATATTAGCAAATAGATCCGGCCCCTATCGGTACTCGTCCCAGGCCTTGATCTCCAGATCTTCCGGCTTTTTGGCTGCCAAGGCCTGGACAAACAGCTCGGCGATCTGGAGGTTGGTTAAAAGCGGCGCCGAGTAGTCCACCGCCATCCGGCGCAGGGCGGCGTAAGAGTCGAACTCCTTTTTGGTAGCAGGTCGGGGATGGATATGACGAGATGGATTTGCCCCCGGAGGATTTGGCCGGCTTTGACAAAGCGGCGAAGCTCGGATAGAAATAGAACCTGAAAACGAGGTGAGAGAGAGGGCAATGAACCGGGCCAAAATATCCTTAGCTTTGGTAGTGCTGGCGCTTTCCTTCCTGGCGGCTGCTGGCGGCACTAGGTCTTCAGCGTCGCCGACAGAAGTTCCTTTGAAATTTGAAGTTCGGCCCACGGTCTTTTTCGTTGAGGAGAAAGGCGTTCTGCGACAGGTCCTCAAGGTGATCGTGGATAACTCCACCGTCGCTGGGGCTGCCGAGCTGCAGGGCCGATGGGAAAACACCGAGGTCAGCTTCCCCTTGGGGAAGATCGCGGCCGGTAAGAATTCCTTCGAGATCTCTATCCCCGAGGTCCGCGAACCTGCTCTGGCTGTCTTTGAGCTCAAGACCGGCGCTCAAAAAGCCGTCAGAGAGGTCAGGCTCGTCCCCCAGCGAAAATGGACGGTCTATCTTTTGCCCCACTCTCATACGGACATCGGCTTCACCGCTTTACAAGACCGCGTCCTGAAGAATCATGTGGCATACCTGGACGATGTCATCCGTTTCTGCCGCGATACGGACAACTTCCCCGAGGCCGCCCGGTTTAAGTGGAACATCGAGGCCGGCTGGAGCCTGGACCAATTTTTGCGCCGCCGGTCCCCGGACCAGATCGAAGAACTGGCCCGGCTTCTCCGGGAAGGCCGGGTTGAGCTGTCGGCCTGGTACCTCAATCTTACGGACCTGTTCGGCCACGAAGAGCTCATCCGCTCCGTCTATTTTGCGCGGGCCGCGGCCCGGCGATTTGGGTTCAATGTCGCTTCGGCCATGAACAACGATGTCACGGGGTTCAGTTGGGCTGTCCCCCAGATCCTCCGCGGGGCAGGGGTCAGGTACTTTGCTACGGGCATCAATGAGACGCGCGCGCGGGCGCCCCTGCGCCGGCCCTGCGCCTTCTGGTGGGAAGCGCCCGACGGAAGCCGCATCCTCCACTGGAACGGCGAACACTACATGTTCGCCAATTTTCAACTCGATCTCCATCAGAGCACGGATGCCGCCCAGGAGCCTGTGGCCGACTATCTGGCCCGGACCCAGGACAGGGGCGACTACGCCCTGGATATCATCGCCCTCAATATCAGCGGTTCCGCCATCGATAACGCGCCCCCCAACAAAGCCCTGTCAGATATCGTCCGCGACTGGAACAGCCGCTGGGCCTGGCCCAAGCTCCGGCTGGCCGTGATGCGGGAATTCTTCGAGGACCTGGAGGCCCGCTACGGACCCGGACTGCCCGTCTACCGGCTGGGCTGGCCGGATTACTGGACAGACGGCGTGGCCTCCACCGCCTATGAGACCGGCCTCATCCGCCTGACCCAGGACCGCCTCGGGGCGGCGGAATCCTTCGCCGCCCTGGCCTCCGCGCTCGACGGGACCTATCCCTACCCAGGGGAGGAGATCGAGGAGGCCACCCACTCGACTCTGCTTTTCGACGAGCACACCTGGGGCGCCAGCAACAGCATCCGCCAACCGGAGTCGGAACGGGCGCGCGGCCAATGGGCCGTCAAGTCGGCCTTTGCCTACGCCGCCAGCGAGGGTGCCAGCCACGTCCTGCAGTCAAGCCTCGATCGGATAGCCTCCCTCATTCCCACCGACGGGAGGTTCACTTTCGCCGTGTTCAATCCTCTGCCCTGGACCAGGTCGGATATCATCGGCCTGGTCATGCCCGACCGCTTGAACGCCATGATGGAGCCTCTGCGCCTTAGGGACAAGCGGAACGGCCAGCGGCTGCCCTGCCAGATCGACCGGGAGAACAACGTCCTCTATTTCCTGGCCGAGGATATACCGGCCCTGGGATACGCCGTTTTCACCATCGCCCCGGTTGAGAGCAAGCTCGAGGTCAAGCCTCGCACCACAACCCAGGACAGGACCATCGAGAATGATTTCTACAGGGTGACGCTCGACCCCCGGAGCGGAGGCCTGATCAGCCTCTTCGACAAGCAGCTCCAGGTTGAACTGGCGGACCCGGCCAGCCCCTACCGGATGAACCAGTACATTCACGAGCTTCCCAAAGGCGGTCGGCCGGCCGTGGACAACATGGAAAAGCTTACGGAATTCGACCGGGCTTCTCCGGACTCCGCCGTCATCACCCCGGGTCTTCAGGGGCCCGTGGCCACCAGCCTTATCGTCCGGACCTCGGCCCGGATGTGCCCCCGCCTGGAACAGGAGATCATCCTTTATGACGGCCTCAAACGGGTCGATATCATCAACCGCCTGGATAAGGAGGAAACCTTGGCTCCCGAGGCGGTCTATTTCGCTTTTCCCTTTCAAGTCAAGGGCGGCGCCTTCCGTCTCGAGATCGCGGATGCCGTTCTGAAGCCGGAGGCCGAACAGCTTCCCGGCACGGTCCGGGACTGGTATGCCGTTCAGAACTGGGTTGAGGTCGCCAACAATGAATTGAGCGTGGTCTGGGCGCCGGTGGAAGCGCCGCTCGTCCAATTGGGCGACATCAACACCGGCAAGTGGTTGACCCGTCTAAGCCAGGAGAAGGCCTGGATATTTTCTTACGCCATGAATAACTACTGGATGACAAACTTCAAAGCCGGCCAAGGCGGCCGGATGACTTTCCGGTATGCCATCACCAGCCGGCCGGGAGGGCCGGATACGATCCTCTCCACGCACTTCGGCTGGGAGGCCCACTCCCCTCTCATCGTGCAGGGGCTGGCCAGCGACAATGGAGGAACATTGCCCGCCGAAGGCCTATGCTTCTTCAGCCTCGAACAGCCGAATGTTCTCCTTCAGGCGGTCAAGCGGGCCGAGGATGGCCAGGGCCTGGTGGTGCGCCTCAGGGAGATGGCCGGCCAGAAAACAGCGGCCCGGCTCCGCTCGTTCCTGTTTCCCCCGGAAGGGGCCCGCCTGGAGATTCTCGGCATCGCCGAGGACCCGGCCGAGATCGCGGCCGGTGGCGGGGATCCTGGAGTAGTGACCCTCAGCCCCTTTGAGATCAAAACGGTCAGGATCAAGATCATTCGCTGACTAGCGATACTCGTCCCAGGCCTTGACCTCCAGGTCCTCCGGCTTTTTGGCTGCCAAGGCCTGGACAAACAACTCGGCGATCTGGAGGTTGGTTAAAAGCGGCACCGAGTAGTCCACCGCCATCCGGCGCAGGGTGGCATAGGAGTCGAACTCCTTTTTGGTGGCCGGGTCGGGGATGGAAATGACCAAATGGATTTCGCCCCGCACCAGATGGTCTTTGATGTTGGGCCGGCGCCGCTCATGGACCTTGAACAGCCGCTCATTGTCCACGCCGTTCTTCCTGAGGAAGGCCGAGGTGTTTTCCGTAGCGAAGAGATTGTAGCCAAGGGCTCGCAGAGTCCGGGCCGACTCCAGGAAGCGGTGTTTGGGCACCTCGCCGCCGACGCTGACCAGGATGTTCTTTTGGGGAAGGCGAAAGCCGACGGCCAGAATGGCCTTAAGAAAAGCCTCCTGGACGTCCCGGCCCAGGCAGCCGACCTCGCCGGTGGAGGCCATCTCCACCCCCAACGTGGGGTCGGCGCCCTTGAGCCTGGAAAAGGAGAACTGGGGCGCCTTGACCCCAACGTAGTTGAGGTCGAGCGTAGAGCGTCGGCAGGAGACTGGCAGGCCGAGGAGGGCCCGCACCGCCAGGTTGATGAAATTCACCCCGCTGACCTTGGAGACGAAGGGGAAAGAGCGGGAAGCCCGCAGGTTGCACTCGATGACCTTGATCTCGTTGTCCTTGGCGATGAACTGAATGTTGAACGGCCCGCTGATCGCCAGGGCGGCGGCGATGCGGCGGCCTGTGTCGCGGATCTTGCGGATGGTTTCGATGTACAGCCGCTGGGGGGGGAGGACCATGGTCGCGTCGCCGGAGTGGACGCCGGCGTTCTCCACGTGCTCGACGATGGCCGAGACAACAACCCGGCCTTTCTCGGCCACGGCGTCCATCTCGACCTCTTTAGCGTTGAGGATGAACTGGCTGATGACCACCGGGTACTCGGGCGAAACGCGGGAGGCCTGGCGCAGGTAGCGGCGCAAATCCCGCCGGTCGAAAACGACGCCCATGGCCGAGCCGCTCAGGACATAGGAGGGCCGGACCAGCACGGGATAGCCGATGCGGCCGGCGAACTCTTCTGCCTCCCCGACGCTGCGGAGCTCCCGCCAGGGCGGCTGGTCCACCCCCATCTCGTCCAGGAGCTTGGAGAAGGTCCGGCGGTTTTCGGCGGCGTCGATTTTCTCCGGCGGGGTGCCCAGCACCCGCAGGCCGGCCCGGCGGCACTTGGGGGCCAGGTTGTTGGGGATCTGGCCGCCCATGGACAGGACCAGGCCCAGGGGGTTTTCCTTATCGTAGATGTCTCGAACGGTCTCGAAGCTCAACTCGTCGAAGTAGAGGCGGTCGCAGATGTCGTAATCGGTGGAGACCGTCTCCGGGTTGTAGTTGACCATGAGCACCGAGTAGCCCAGCCTCCGCAAGGCCCGGGCGGCGCTGACGCAGCACCAATCGAACTCGACCGAGGAGCCGATGCTGTAGGAGCCGGAGCCCAGGACCAGGACCTTCCGGCCGACGGGCTCAAAGGCCACATCGTCTTCCGAGCCGTTGTAGGTCAGGTAGAGATAATTGGTCTTGGCCGGGTACTCGGCGGCCAGGGTGTCGATCTGTTTGACCACGGGCTTGATGTTCAGCTTCTGTCGGCGGTCGCGGACAGCTTCTTCTTCCGCGCCGGTCAGGATGGCCAATTGCTTGTCGGAGAAGCCCTTCTGCTTGGCCTCTCGCAGGAGCTCGGCCGGGATGTCCTTTAGGCCGCGGCCGGCCAGGCGGCCCTCCAGCTCGACGATGTTCCGGATCTTGTCCAGGAACCAGCCGTCGATATGGGTCAACTCGCGGATGCGCTTTACGGTAATCCCTTTCTTCAAGGCTTCGGCGATTCCGAACAGCCGCTCATCGGTTGGCTGGGCCAGCTCTTTTTCCAGGTTCTTGAAGGAATAGTTCCTGTTGCAGACCAGGCCGTACATCCCCACCTGGAGCATGCGGGCCGCTTTCTGAATGGCCTCCTCGAAAGATCGGCCGATGGCCATGACCTCGCCCACCGACTTCATCTCCGTGCCGATCTTTTTCGACACGCGGGCGAACTTCTTGAGGTCCCAGCGGGGGATCTTGACCACCAGGTAGTCCAGGGCCGGCTCGAAACAGGCCGAGGTGACCCGGGTTATGGAATTGGGCAGCTCGGGCAGGGTGTGGCCCAGGGCCAGCTTGGCCGCCACAAAAGCCAGGGGATAGCCGGTGGCCTTGCTGGCCAGGGCCGAGCTGCGCGACAGCCGGGCGTTGACCTCGATGATCCGGTAGTCGCCGTCGGCCGGGTTGAGGGCGAACTGGATGTTGCACTCGCCGACGATGCCCAGGTGGCGGATGGCCTGGATGGCCACCGCGCGCAGGCCGTGGTACTCGGCGTTGGTCAGGGTCTGGGAGGGCGCGATGACGATGCTCTCCCCGGTGTGAATGCCCATCGGGTCGAAGTTCTCCATGTTGCAGACGGTGATGCAGTTGTCGGCCCGGTCGCGGACGACCTCGTACTCGACCTCTTTCCAGCCGGCCAGGTACTCCTCGACCAGGACCTGGGGGGCATAGACGAAGGCCCGGCTGAGCCCGGCCCGCAGCTCCTCGGGTGTCGAGGCTAGGCCGCTGCCCCGTCCGCCCAGGGCGTAGGCCACCCGGGCCATAACCGGATAGCCCACGGCCTCAGCTGTCCGCAGCCCCTCCTCGACGCTGCGCACTGCCCGGCCCCGGGGCGTCTTCAGCTTGATTTCGTGGAGCTTTTTATAGAACAGCTTACGGTCCTCTGTGTTCTCGATCGTCTCCACCGGCGTGCCCAGCACCTGGACCCGGCGCTTCTTGAGGACGCCCGACCTCCACAAGTCCACTCCGCAGTTGAGCGCGGTCTGGCCGCCGAAGGAAAGGAGCAGGGAATCGGGCTTTTCCCGGACAATGATTTTTTCCACGAATTCGGCCGTGACCGGCAGGAAATAAACGCGATCGGCCATTTCCTCGGAGGTCTGGATGGTGGCGATGTTGGGGTTGACCAAGATGACTTTGACCCCTTCCTCCTTGAGGGCTTTGATGGCCTGGCTGCCCGAGTAATCGAACTCGCCCGCCTCCCCGATCTTGAGCGCGCCCGACCCAAGGAGCAGGACTTTGCGGGGCTTGGTCAAGGCAGCCTCTCCAGAAAGGCGTCGAACAGGAACTCGGTGTCGGTCGGCCCGGGCGCCGCTTCGGGATGGAACTGAACGCTGGAGAACAGCCCGCTGCGGTGAAGAAGACCCTCGTTGGTCTGGTCGTTGGCGTTCACGAACCAGGGCCGCCAATCGGAGGGCAGGCTGTCCGGGTCCACGGCGAAGCCGTGATTCTGGCTGGTGATGTAGCAGCGCTTGGTGCCCACCTCCAGGCAGGGCTGATTCTGACTGCGGTGGCCGAACTTGAGCTTGTAGGTCCGGCCGCCTGAGGCCAGGGCCAGGATTTGGTTCCCCAGGCAGATGCCGAAAATGGGCAGGCGGGCGCGCATCAGGGCCCCGACCGTTTGGATCGTCTCTCGGCATTTTTGCGGGTCGCCCGGCCCGTTGGAGATGACGATCCCGGCCGGAGAATGGGCCATGACCTGGGGGGCTGTGGACTGGGCCGGCAGGCGCACCACCCGGAGCTTTCTGCGGACAAGGGAGCGGATGATGCTTTCTTTGACTCCGCAGTCGAGCAGGACAACGGTCCGGCGCGAACCGGCGTTATAGATCTTCAGCTCGGGGGTTGTGACTTCGGCGACAAGGTGCCGGGCCTGAGGGTCGGGGATACGCTTGGCCAGGGCCCGCAGGTCTTCGAGGGCAGGCTCTTTCTCGGAGACCTCCAGTATACCGAGCATGACGCCCTTTACCCGGAGCCTCTTGGTCAGGGCTCGGGTGTCGATCCCCTGGAGGCCCGGAACGCCGTTCTGCCGGAGCCAGTCGTCCAGGGTCAGTTTTGAGGTGCTGTGAGAAGGGATTCGGCACAGCTCGCCGACGACGTAGCCCTGAATACGCGGCCCGGCTGACTCGAAGCAGCCGGGGTCCACGCCGTAGTTTCCGATGAGGGGATAAGTCTGGCACAAGATCTGGCCGTGGTAGGAGGGGTCGGTGATGGATTCCGGGTAGCCGACCATGCCCGTGTTGAAGACGACTTCGCCTTCGACGCGGCCGGGCGCGCCGAAGCCCCGGCCTTCCCAGACGCTCCCGTCCTCGAGCACCAAAGCCGCTCGCAAGTCGGTCATGGCCGGCTTGCCTTCGCCTCGGGAACGCAAAATAAAATTATTAGCACTGGAGACATCGCTGTGATGGCCGGCGGGGGTCTAAAAAGAATGCCTCCGGGCCTGCGCGCGCGCACGTTGTCCTTCAACTGCATATCCCGGAATTCCCAGCGAATTTCGCCACATTATATGAAAAAGGGGACGCAATATCAATTTGCTTTTTTGTTAGGAGGCAATGACTGAAGACTTCGGCCTAGATTTGCAGGTAAGATTTTCCAGCGCGGTCCGCCGCTTTCATAATATGGCTGGCCCGGACCATGAGGATGCCCAAGGGAAGACTGAGAATCCCGCCGATGATATAGAGTATTCCTTCATCGCCCGGGCTGGCCAGGATCATGACGATACCCAGGGGAAGACTGAGGACCCCTCCGAACATATATGAAGTTCTAGCGGCTGAATAATTTTTATTGAAGGCCATCAAGGTGCCGATAAGGAGGAAAACGGCGATTCCAAGGTATGAATAGCCGAGTATCCTTAAATGAGATTCATACGACTCGACATAAATTTTTGAGGTGGACATGGTGAAAAAACCAAACGCCATGAAGAAGACCGTGAAGAGCAGCCCGATGACAGCCCATAAATTGGCCTTGGCCGCCGTGGCCTCGGAATCTGCCGTGGAATTGCTTATTTCGGATGTCATGTTGTCCCTGCCTCCCAGTGGATAAATAATAGCGCGGACGGATATTAGCACAAAATAATGCCTTGCAGAATATTTTTTCTGAAAGGGCGGCTTCTATGAGAAAAGCCTGGAGTTCCGCACGTTTCATTATATCCATAGAGGATGAACGTCTTGACCAGTCCTTATTACCCCGAAAGCGGCGGCAAGGTCATTGACTGGATTCCCGCCGGACGCGAGAAAAACGAAATATAAAAAGTATCTTGACATATTGCCATATATACTATATGGTTGTATGGATGAAAACAACTTTGAATATCGACGATTCCGTCATGGCCCGCCTGAAGCGGGAAGCGGCGCGCCGCGGGTGCACGATGTCCGAGCTCGTGGAATCCGCCCTCCGGCTTCTTCTGACGGCTAAAGAACCCCCCCGCCCCATCCCTTCCCTGCCTGTTTTCAAGAGCGGCGGCCCGCTGGTCGATATCGCCGACCGGGAAGCCCTTTATCAGGCCATGGAAGGGCGATGATGTTCGTCGTCGACACGAATATTTTTGTCTACGCCGCCGACGAGGATTCCCCCTTCCATAAACGTTGCCGGGCCAAGGTCGAAGAATGGCGGAAGCAGACTCCGCCCTGGTATTCAACCTGGGGGATCATGTACGAATTTTTACGGGTGATCACCCATCCGAGGGTTTTTCGTCAGCCTTGGACAGCCGGACAAGCCTGGGCATACCTGGAGGCCATCCTCGCTTCCCCATCCTTTGGCCTGCTTATCCCCTCTGAAAAGCACGCTTCTGTCGCAGCGGAGGTCGTGGGCAAATCGGCGTTCCTGCGCGGCAACCTCCTCTATGACGCCCAAACAGCGGTCCTCATGCGCGAACATGGGATCAAACGGATCTACACCCGAGACACGGATTTCCACCGGTTCGCGTTTCTCGAGCCCGTCGACCCGACGGCCTAGGAAACCCAGCCCGGCTAGAATCATACAAGACCGAATACTCCCAGCCGCAACGGAATATGTGCTAGAGGCAGCCATCCGTGGAGAAAGACTTAATAAAATTGTAATGGCTTGGGCGTTTCCTGTAAAATAACATATTCAGATTTTTTCAATGTGGGAGCGGAAAACGAAGAGTCAAAAGGCCGTAATCATCGGCGGCGGCATCGCCGATCGGCCTCATGACCCTAATCCATGACTGATAAAATTGGACGGCTGAACCCTCTGCTCGAGGCTTTGAAGTCTTCGCCCGGACGGGTGGAGAAAATCCTCGTGGATAAGGAATTCTCCGGGGGCAGGCTGGGCGAGGCTTTGACCCTGGCCCGGAAAAACCGTGTCCTAGTGCAGTATGTCCCCCGGGCCACGCTCGACCGGCTGATGCCCCATCATCAGGGGTTTGTGGCTAGCCTGGCCGCCAGGGCTTATGAGACCGTCGAGGGTATTCTGGCCGGCGCCGGCGAGCGGCCGTTTCTTTTGCTCCTGGATGAGGTCGAGGACCCGCAGAACCTGGGCGCCATCCTGCGCAGCGCCGAGGGGGCCGGGGTGGACGGCGTCATCCTGCCAGAACGAAGGTCAGCTGGGATTACCGACACGGTCCTGACCGTTTCAGCCGGGGCGGCTGAGCACCTGCGCATCGCCCGCGTCGTCAACTTGGCCCGGGCTATGGACGACCTGAAGAAAAAGGGGATCTGGCTGATCGGTGCGGAGAAGGAAGGCCAGGGTGCCTGGCACGAGTTCGATTATACTCAGCCCGTGGGCTTGGTCCTGGGCTCTGAGGGGAAGGGTCTCCGGCCGCTGGTCAGGCAGACTTGTGACCGGGTCCTGTCCATCCCGCAGCAAGGCCGGGTGAACTCCCTGAACGTGGGCGCCGCGGCAGCCGTCTTTCTCTTCGAGGTCATCCGCCAGAGGACGGCCCGACCTGTGCTAAAATAAAGTAGCCATGTGGAAAGCGACGATTCTTCTAGCCCTCATTTTGATCTCTCTGGCCGCCGTCGGCCGCCCCGCGGCGGAGACGACCGAGCGCGGAACCTTGTCCATTTTCTTTCATGAGGAAAAGGTCGGCTTTGAGGAATACACCTGGACTGAGAAGGCGGACGGATTCTTGCTCCAGGTCACGGGCCGTTTGACCGCGCCCCTGGCCCTTGAGGTGGAAAGCCTGAGCCTCTGTCTGACCCGGGATTTCATCCCCTGCGGTTTTTCCTTCAAGGGGTCGGTCAACGGCGTCGAAAACGAAGTGGACAGCACGATCGTCGAGGGCGTCGTCACCAACAGGATCAAGGTGGCCGGTCAGGAGATGAAGTACTCCCTCATGATCCGGCGCGACGCTTTCCTCCTGCCCAACCCTCTTTTCGCGCCTTACCAGGTCATCACCAGAAAGTACCGCTGCGCCTCTTCGCCTCCGGCCGAGGTGGGCATCTACATCATTCCCCAACTGGAGGTCAGCGGACAACTGAATAGCAAGGCCGACACGCCCTGTCAGCTCGTCCTGACCATGGGCGGAGTGGAGGTCACTCTGACCTCCGATGAGCAGGGCCGCCTGACCTCGGTGGTCATCCCCGCCCAGCACATCCGCGTCGTGGCCGGCCCTTCTTCTTGACTCCTCTGGCCGGTATCTTTAGAATAGACGGGACCAAACGCCTGTTCTCAAAGAGACAATCATGGCCGCCACTGAAGATTATTATTCTCTGGAAAAGACCATCCAGGCCTACAAACAGGAGATCGATGAGCTGGCTTTGGGCGGAGACCCCTCCCACCAGGGCCGGATCGCCGAGCTCCGCCACCACATCGAGAACGAATGGGCCAGACTCCTGCCCCTTCTCAGCCCGACCCATATCGTCCAGATCGCCCGCCATCCCAAGCGGCCTTACACCCTGGACTA
>Ga0315293_10005450_pt1 | contig 11985 bp, 10 predicted proteins | sample YL17G13_20_MG_FD_203071 | JGI IMG/M metagenome (GOLD analysis project Ga0315293, IMG submission 203071) | Sediment microbial communities from Yellowstone Lake, YNP, Wyoming, USA - YL17G13_20 | ecosystem: Environmental > Aquatic > Freshwater > Lake > Sediment | place: USA: Wyoming | collected... | reverse complement strand
CGTCATTTGATTGCAATAGCACTTCTTTCTCTTGTTTATGCGTGTAATAACGCCATGCAGCGAGGGTAAGAAGGAGCGCCACACCTGCCGACACCGCAACAGGAACCACAATACTGGATTCCGTTACAGTAGCAGGAATTGCGGTAGAAACCATTTGAAATGCTTTCTTTGTCGTACACACACCATGACCGAGATTCTTTTTATCACACACCTCGTAGCATTCAGCAGAATCACATGAATTTACATCAATGCGCGCTTTGCCACAGGAGCATACACCAGGGCCTGGTGCTCGAAGAACAGGGCATGCTGTTCCGTTTTCAATGGGACAAGGGATAGAATTTGTACGAGGGGGTGGTGGGGCGGTTGGAAATTTTGTTGGTGGAACCGTTGGTGTAATTGGTGCTGCGGTTGGTGTAATTGGCGCTGCTGTGGGCGCGCCAGTGGGTGCTTTTGTTGGCGGTTGCGTGGGCGGTTGCGTGGGAGCTTTTGTTGGCGGTTGCGTAGGAGCCATACACACCAGTCCCAAGTTCATACACGATTGCATAGGGGCTACACCGTTCTTTTGATCCATCACCAGTTGATCCGCATTCTTGAGAAGTGTCTCCACGCATAGAACTTTCTGTGCGTCATCCTGTGTCGCATCCTTGCATGACTTTACCGATGTCAGTGTAAATTCTACAGCGTTGTCCGATGGTTTCGCAAGATCGAGTTGAAGGGCTTGAACGCATACCGCACATTGTAGTTTTGCATTTGCATTCGCATTCGCATTCGCATTCGCATTCGCATTCGCATTCGCATTCGCATTCGCATTCGCATTCGCATTCGCATTCATCATCGCATTCATCATAATACACGATGACATGGTATTCAGTGTCTTTGATGCGGCCGAGTTCGGATCCGACAGGCCCGTTGTGAATTGCGGTGCCTGTCCGACAGACCATCGGCAGCACGGATCGCCCATTTCCAAACCGTTACTCTGACCGTCTCCATCGGCATCCGCCAAACAGAATGCCTTGCTCCATGTCTGTCCCGCTGCATAAAAGGTGGAGGCAAGTTTGGTGGGGACTTTGGTGTTTCCGCCTGGATGACCCAGCGTAAGCCCGTAGGAATTACCATTCGGCAGCTTCGCAAGATCCTGTCGGTAGGCGTGGGTGGATGCAACCACAAAGAGTGTGGAGAGGAATAGAAGCATGGTTCTATGATGGATGGATAGAAATAATGAGATCAATTTTATCATACCATGGGTCTAAGGGATTACGATCATTTCAGTTGACAAATGAAGGTGCGTATACGGATAATAGGGGTTGGATATTATTTTTTATTGTATAAGTAGAATATGGTCAATCATAATGGGGAGGCTGGGAATACTAGAAAGAATGGGAATAACTCTGGAGTAGCTGGGAATTCTCCTACAAAGACTGTGAATACACCTAAAAGTGAATGGAATATTAATATGGTGCAAACACGAGGTCGTTCAGAAACAATTAGAAATCCACGAACGCCTACTAATGGAGTAACCTTGAATTCATTTTCAGGATTACAAGGGCCTGCAAATAATATTGCAAAGGCACGGGCAAATGCAGAGGCAAAGGCAAAGGCAAAGGCAAATGCAGAGGCAAAGGCAAAAGCAAGGGTAAATGCAAGAAATGCAACCAAAAAGAAAGAACTAACCGAGACGCTAGAAAAAAATGAGAAATTATTATCTGAAATAATGGAATCGATTTCATGCCATGAAACATCGTATTTTCCGCAGTATAGATGTTCTTTCCCTTTTGCTGTAAAACGAACATCTATACTATCTGATCTTATAGCTTTAGAGACTGAACTATATACAAAGATTACTGAGATAGAGCGTAACCCAAAGGGAAGGGAGAAAGAATTATCTGGATTAGAGAAGCAAATAGCTGAAGTACGTACGTCAAAGGAATGCTATGATGATAAATCTCGTTCTCCAAATTCATGTTCTACCCCTGACTTTTTAGTTAGAACACCTGTACTACATGATCTTAACAGAGCAAAATATACATTACAGACGGCAAATGATGACTTAAAAGCATCGATTAGTAAATTAAACATTTCAGGAGGAGGGAAACGTACACGTCGCAATCGCACAAAACGCGCCCGTCGCACACGTCGCCATTAGACATTACAAAAAGGATAAATAACGACACATCATTCCATGCCAATCATGTAATGATTTGTTACGCCGCCGACCCAAATACCATCTGCGGGAGTTTCAATGGAGTGATGCATACGGGTAAAAATAGGATATAAAATAGGGGTTGAATATTATTTTTTATCGTATAAGTAGAATATGGTTCATTCGAGAAAGTCTAGAAAGTCTAGAAAGTCTAAACGGGGCGGGGAGGCTACATCGACTGTGGCGCAACCTGGTGAGCCTGCTGCAAATATAAAAGAACCACTTATATTTTCTGTTATAAGCGTTAATGGAAAAAATTCATCACCGCAGCCGCGCACAGAGAAGTTAGATACGGATGAATGGTGGGGTGTTGTATATAATACGTATAATACAAAAAAAAGTGAATCTTCTCCAAATGTATCAGATGGTAATCCGAAATTTAGATTTAAAGAAATAATTCCATTTGATGATAACTTTGTAACTGCTATTACATTTTATGGTGATAATGGTACTCCTCCTATAACTATTTTGCAACCAGATTGGTCATATAATGCAGCTACTACACAGCATGGTGGCGAAGATCGTAATGATGCAATGTATATTGTAGATGCGGTACATGTTCCGGCATTCTCAAAGTTGAATAATCTTTCAATAATTAGTAATGCGGCAGCTGCATGGAAATTAGAACCTAAACATACTGTTCCACAACTAAATACCACTCAAAAACTAAATACCTCTAAAAAACCAGCTGCCGCTCAACAGCCAGCAGCCACTCAACAACCAACTTCCAAAGGCAATAAAATATATATTTTTTGCGACTTCGCGAAGATGACCCAAGATGAACGAGACAGGGCTGTTCAGTCAAACTATACGTCAGCAGCGAAGAATCAGATATGTGTGACGCGAGATAGAGCGTCTTGGATATCTGAAGATGCACCAACATTTGAGCCAAAATATAAGCCTTATACAATTGATCCTACTATTTCAGAAAACGCTCTTACATCTGTTTTAATTCAATTTATGAATCTACAAAGCCTTGAAATACGGAATGCTTTAGGAAAAGAACTTTCTGATCTATATCCTATATTTAAAGGCTCATTTGAGTCCAAGTTTAAAGAACCTTTTGGACCCAATAATGTTTTTTATGCGTTTAATATTAAATTTTTTATTAGTCGTGAAAAGATGAAATGCTTACATCTTTTTTTACTAGCAATGAAAAGTTTACAAGCAAAAAACCCCACAGACGTGCAATATATAGGATTTCCAAAATTGCCGCTAAGTCGTGATAAAACAGATGAGAATAATAGCAAATTATATAAATATAAAAGTGCACTTAATTGTTGTATAAATAACCCTGAGAAGGAATGTTATGATGGAGAAGACAAATTTTGGGGTTTTAGTAGAAGAGACAATCCTGTAGTTTGTCAATACATGCCGAAAGCAGGTGGTCGCCGCAAAACACGAAGAATTCGAAAAACACGCCGCTCCTGTCGCAAATAAGATATTACATTGTTTACCGATAGATCGGGCACATTGATGAATGTATCGCATTGTTCCTTTCGATGTAAAAATAATAGGATCAATTGTGAATTTAATTATTAACGAGCAGATTCATGAGTGCATCATCCGAATATAAGAATATCCAACAACCTGTCTCTTTGCATTTCTTTTGCATTTCTGTACTTGTCTGTTTAGGAATATTATGTGAAATCATCTGATTCACACGATGTGTCGTTTCTCCCAGTTTTGCGGTTGTCTCCTGTGTGAGTTTCAGACGATCATAGACTTCTGATAAGATATCCATGAAGCGGTCACGATTGGTATTGGGACGATTCGGCTTATTTGTGCTTGAAAAGTGAGACTTGTATTCTGTCTGCCAGCGTTTCACGATCTCCTCGATACAATCCTGCTTTTCTTTTACTGGATTCCGAAGATACAACTCTGATACAGGATTGCTCTTATTGAGAGACAGGAAGAGGTCTGTTTTCTCTCCCTCTGTTGCATTCATCCGCACATTTAGCAAGACAATGGAATTCATAAGCTGCGATAAATCTCCATACTCATTTGTAATCAGATCCACATGTTTGGATTGTTCGAACAGAATGGAAAGAGCCGTGTATCGATGAATACCATCGATCATATCGTATTTTTGTTTTTTATGATTCAGGCAGACATACATCATGGTATCGACTGGTTTTTTGGATGTGTCGATGTATGTTGCAATGTCTTCACAGCGCTCCTGGTCAGGTGGGCGATTATGCACCCAATTGGTAATATGATTTCCTTGAATCAGATCATGAATTGTTATTTTGATGATCTGATGCTGCGCTGAATACGCATGAACAAGAATATGACGCGGAAATGATGCACGCAACACGCTGGAAATGATATCGGTTGGAATGGTCTCCTTCTGTTGAAAGGGGGTAAGCAAAGAATCCAAGGTTTCTACTTTTTCATCATCCATTTGCAACGGATGGGCAGAAGATGCTACCTTTGGTTTTTTAATAAGCATCGAAGTCATGGTTGCTTTACAAAAAATAAACGAGGATATCAATTTTTACAAATATATAATGTTTATTCATTATGTGAGAGCTCTTTCAATGATTCCTCAATACGCACCAGTGCAGCATAATCAGCTGAAAGTCCACTTTTTATTACAATACTCTCTGGATTATCGCAAATCATATTGAAATGCGGAGCATATGTTATATAGATGCTCTCAAGAAGTTTGATAATATCTTGAGGACATTTTGATGTGTTTCGAATGTGTGCAGAAATCTGTGTAACGGATGCAACTGGTTCATGTGATGAGGCAGCAGGTGATGGTGCAACAGTCAATGACGCAACAGACAATGACGCAACAGTCAATGGTGCAACAGGCAATGGTGCAACAGAAGATGGTTCCGCTGCAGGAAAGGATATCGCAACGGCGGGTTTTGGCATAATCTGATTGGAAGGGGGAGATGAAGCCGCTACTGCAGGTTTTGCAGCAGGCTTTGCAGCAGGTTTTGCCAGAGGCATTGCTGCAGGCTTTGCTGCAGACTTTACTGCAGGCATTGGTGCAGATGCAGGAACCACAAGAGGCTCAGTAGGAAGATCAGGCTCTTCTTCCGATTCACTATCTTCTATCTGAGGAGACGCACGCTTATAGATTTGTTGTCCATAATCATACCGCAGTTGACGAACCGCCTCCCATACTGATTTTTTGATGGTTTCTTCATTTAATTCCGATTTGTTTACTTGTGTATTAAACACATCATCCATGGTGATCGAATCATCGTCCAGTATCTGGTCAATCTTTACTGCATCAAATGAGATCCGCACTTTTGTATTTTCATGAAAGGGATATGCTCCTTTGTGGCCGCTGCATGTTTTTTTGACAGGAAGAACCTTCACCACCTTACCATTTCGCTTAATCTCCGTTCCACCTAATGAAGCGGCAATCTTTCCTCTACCTCTTGCATCTGGGACAACAATACCACAATGAACGAGTGTATCCTCAAGCAGTGTCACCCAGTCAGATGAATAGGCGAGTTGTACGGCAATTGGTCCCAAGGATACAAAGTTATCGGGCGGATTTCCAATCATAAAGTGTCTTTTTCCTTTCTCATTTTTCTTAATACGCCACCCATATAGTTTTGAAAAGGGATCCTGATAATATGCTCGAATGACGGAATGATTCTCTGGATTGTAGTACACATTCAACGTGACTTCCATCTTTTCATCAACTTCATCCCAGCACAGACGATCAATTGGAATCACATCATAGATCTTATCATCGACATTGATTTGGTAGGTTTTATTATCAGACAGGAACGCATGATAGGTGGTTCCGATTTCAAAGAGAAGATTGTTTTCTACTTTATCCGATGTAATCATGGATACGATCTCTTGAACGATGCTCTTGTCACTCGGCAAGTGAATGACCGTCCCTTTTCCCGCTGGATCAATCGCATACTGCTCCCACGTAGGGACACATTCCATCTCAATCCCGTGAGGATTAATGGTAAGCCGATCCATTTCAACAGCGCGTGGATAGTCGATTGTTAGTTGTTTAATAGGGTCTCCCTCATTGGGCCGCGTGAAGACATGCACGATGCTCTTCAACAAGGTGAGACAGACCATTGCAAACTTCGCACCGATTCCGAAGCGTCCGTGCTGCAGCGATGGAAGGCTTCGCTCATGGAATCGAAATGCCGCCCCCAAGTCTTTTTTCATTCCCGCATCATCCGAAAAGCAGAGGATGTTGTTTATCGTACAAATCCACAGGCACATTTTTGTAGCGGCGGCCGACAGGGAATTATCCGTAAATTCCGAAAGATCCTGGCGTGGAGTAAATCCCTGCTTCAGCATGTTTCTCAACATACCGCGATGGCTTACTGCATCATCATTCATAGAAGAAGACATGGTTGTTTTTATAAAAAATAAATATGATTATCAATTTTTAATAGATCGGACAATTTGTCGTACAATTTGCCCCACGCATCGCATGCTCTACCGTTTTCAAAATGGTCGTCATCGTCATTTCTGCCGACCATTTTGCCTGTAATAGCGTACACGCTGCATTCTGAACGGCGTGATGAAGTGCATCGATGGATTGTCTTGTATAAAGAATCTGTGCCATATCTTGCTGGATCCCCATTTCAATTTGCGCGTTTTCGCGCCGATGCTCTTGTAATAATACACTCGAGATTCCTACGGTGAGCGCGAATAGAATCATGATACAGCCCAGTGCCATCATTTGATTTGCAGTATGCATGGTTTTGCTTGATTGAGGTATGAACATAGGGTCAATTTTTTTGATTGATAGTCTTCTGTGTGTATTCCCTACGGATGGCTTGCTTTTTGGATGGCGTAAAATGTGAGGGTAGAGTAGGAATAAGTATGCTTAAGAGATTCTACAACAAAATAAAAGGGCCCGAAGGCTCTAAAGTCTCTCCAATTATGGATGATCAACGTAAACAACTTAAAAAGTTCCATTTTGTGTTGAGTAAACCATTTCTTGGTAAGGGTAAGGGTTCGGATGATAATAAAGTATATAATTATCAACTTAATATGACAAAATTTGGAAGTGCTACTCTATTAGAAATAGTAGAAGGAATAAATACATTTCAAGGGCGTTCTCGTATATCAAATGAAGTAGATAAAAACCCCAGTATATTAATAACTAGTACTCATGAACCTGAAAGATCTATTATGTATGAGGATGCAGTTAATCAAATTGTAAATATTTTAGACGAATTAAAAAGCTTTATTAATGATGCACTTAAACATACAACATTTAATGGAGCAAGTGTAATGGACACCCCATTAAATTCACTCATAGCTGATCAACCTGATCCCATACAGCAGCGCTCTAGAGTACCTCGCACGCCGCTACGCGGTCCAGCCCAAAACCCATTCCCAGACCAAGCCCAAGCTTCAGCCTCAGCCTCAGCCTCAAATGGCGGTCGCCGCACCAAGCGTCGTCACACCAAGTGTCATCACACCAAGCGCCGTCACACCAAGCGTCATCACACCAAGCGTACCAAGCGCACCAAGCGCAGCAAGCACACTAAGCGCCGCAAACATTAATGTCTTTCCTCCATTATACTTTTTTTCTCGATGTCACATCCATAAAAAAAGTAGAATCTCTAAATAAATGAATCGCGCCGAAATTAAACGCCATGTTACCCATTTCTTATCCCATCCCTCTCTTTCCACTCTGGAAGCTGCCAAACAGTATCTCATTACTCTTCGTCGTACGGCCATGGACGGCTATACGATGACGGAAAGTCGCTCCCTCTGGTTTTCTCTCCTTTTGTACAAGTTTCGCACAGAACACAATGTATCCGATACCCTATGGGCCGCTGCACGCGGATACCTTCTTGATATGCTATCTCCGCATAGTACGGGTGATATGGCTGCTCGCCACTTTTTAACTGTCTTTGCCGAGTGGAAAAAAGAGGATCGCGCCTCCTTTGTGAATGAGGTGATCGGCTACTACTTGGAAGTACTTCACTTGAAGCAGACGATCGAAGAGACCCGTGAGGAAAGCACCATTGCGGAATGGAAAGACAGTTATCAGGGGCTCATCTACAAGATCCGCGATGCCGCCACGCGGATGGGATTTCTCGCACAACTCGATGAGCGTGTAGGGGAAGTGAATCGCGCCCGTCAGACCCTCGTCGAGAACATGATGAAACGGGCCTATTGGGATTTAGTCGAACAGGACATTCGTGAGAAACAGTATGCGACGGTCTTATTGCAACTCTCGGAACTGAAAGAGCTTGTGAAAGAGGTGATTCCTTCCCGTTTTCATGCTGATCTCCACGAGAAGTTCAATGTGGATTACATTCAAGAGAAATTGGAACAAGAGGCACTTGATCCTGCCTACTTGGTGCAACTGGTTCGCTGGATCATGGACTCCATGAAAGAATGGGATGCGGCTTCCACGCGGTCCTTGTATGATCGCGAGCTTCAGACATGGGAGCAGGCCATTGGAACACTGGAGTGGCCGCGGTTTCTCCGCTTCAGCTTAGAACTCTGCACATTACTCGCTCTTGATGCCAAAACACGCGTTTCCATTTGGCGACAGCTTCTTCGCGAGCCAAAAAATTGAAGGGCGATCCTTGGAATGGATAGATTACCCATGTCTTATACACAATGTGCGATCGTGTCCCATGTACAAGAGGTATGTCAACAGGTTCTTCCTGTGATGGAGCAATCAGCGATCTCCACGCATACTTCTACCATTAAAGTGGGCGAGTATACGGTTACGATTACGCTTTCCAAAAAGAGTGGTGTATTAGGAAAACGCCGTTTAGAACCGATTGAAGAAGTCTCTACACGCTCGTGGCAGACACCCTCAAAGGATCCATCTCCCTTTTATCCAAAACCATCGTCGGATCACTTGCTCTACAACAGCTTAGGGCACAACTTCTCCCATCAGAATCCTCATCCCTCCCTATCAACCAGCGAGCAGTTATCCTATATATCCTAAGATAAACGATACACAATCTCCTTCATGTTTTGAATGTCCTGTTTTCGATCCTCTGACTTATTTCGATAAAAAATGATATTTTTGTAATCAAGTTGATCCATATTTGTTTTTTCATCTACATATGCAAAATAGTGTTGAAAAGAATAGAACGGGAGAGAAGGATATTCTCTTTCTAATACATGGCCTATTTCTAGATCATCAATAATGTTGTAATTAATTTGATCTTTTTCGTCTAATAGTTCCATCAGCATTGGTTTTGATAGAATCATAGAAGTTCCATGCGGATATATTGTATTATATCGTTCATGATTTTTTCCACCCCATGTATGTTTATATACCATACCTCCACCTACTGTAATTGGGTATTGTGTTATTATACTTGAGAGATTATTAAAATTAATAATTGTGCTTACATTGGATCGTATCAGATAGTCAAATGATTTATCTTTCACAAATTCAAATGCCTTGATCGTTTTATCTAATATTCCTGGGATGTATGTTTCTTCTCCTGGAAGATAGAGAATTCCATCCATCTGATAAGCATCTCGATTGGATTCAGAAAATGTGTAATAAATGGTGGTTACATTGTGAAATTGCTGATAATATTGTTTTGTAATGTTATACATCTCATCGTATTCCTCTCCGTGAGAAAATAGGACCAAATGCATAATGGTAGGATATTTTTTGGGTGGAATTATATGATACTGAAATCCGGGTGGAATCATATGTATTCGTTTAAAGGGAGTATAGGCCATATAAATGGTAATGGTAATACATATGAATAAAATGCACCATGTTATGATCGGCTTCATGTGGTACTCTACTATGTACATTAAAAAATAGATATATCTTTTAATGAATTTAGTATCGCATAATCGTGGTTCCGTTGCGAAGCACCGTGCACCAGCTGGGCTTCTTCTTCTCTTCCTCCTCTTCCTCTTGCTCGTCTTCTTGGTCCTCTTCTTGGTCCTCTTCCTCCTCTTCCTCTTCCTCCTCATCATCTTGATCCTCGTCAGACTCGGACTCAGACTCAGACAATTGCGTCCAAGTACGCTTCTTGTTCTCCATTTCTGTAAAGCGATCCGACAGATTGGTGCCTCGTGAATGCGATCGAAGGCTCAGCAGAATCTCTGCCGTGTCATTATCCAGATTGATGTTGATCTGTTGCGGTTTGGTTCGTTCGCGAAGCGGCGCATAGGGAATCTTCAGCGGCGCGTGCAGCACGCAGGGCGTTCCTTCGACCTCTAGCGATGCTTCGAGTTCGCCCTCCAGAACGGGATCGACCTCATTCTTAATCTGCTCGCAGCTGCGATGGTAGTCCTCCAGAATTCCACCAAAGTCCAGTGCCGCCGCCTGCCACTGCTGCTGAAGCTCCGTCCAGTGCATGTTCGGCGCATCATGCATCGATGTCATCGGGCAGGAGCCGTGTTTGAATGAAGTCGCGTGACGCGTATAAAGGCCCTCCATCTGCTCGTTCGAGAGGCACAGAATGCTCTGCAGAGATTGGCGAATGGTGTAGTCTTTGTGGAAGTGGAAGTCGCCATGGAAGTCCTCCAGAACAATCTCATAGACGCTGTTGTAACGACGGAAGATATTGAAGTAGTGGACGCCATAGATGTGGATGGTTCCCAGGAAGTCGAGCTTCTTGGTCGTGTAACCATTCAGGGAGATTTCGCACATGGCATCCAGGGCGTTATTACGGGCGGTGAGATCGTATGACATTGTAATGGAGGTGTGGTTATCATCTATTAAAAACGCTTTGTCAATTTTTTATTTTTTCGCGTTTTTTTATGTTTTTTCTGTTTATGAGTGCGGTGGTTGCGGTGGTTGCGGGTTTGCTTGTGTTGTTTGCGGGTGCCGCCTTTTTTTCTTTTTCCATTTGGAATATTCGGAGAAGCTGTAGAAGCTGTTCTTCGTCCTAGTACTGATGGTGTATCTTGAGAGGCTGCTCTTGGTAAAGAGGGTGGATGTCGTGGAGTTAATGTTAGACTTTGTGCCCGACTCAATGGCACACGGTCCATCGATTGCGTAAAGAGTGATGTTGGCGGATAAGGTGTACCATATGCGGTTGCAGATGGCCGTCGAGATAATATCCTTGTTAGCGTCGGTGGCAGCTCTGATATGGTAGCTTCACGTATTTGTGTTTCAAGGGAGGGAGTCATCACTTGAGAGATTGCTCTTGAAAGAGCAGGTGCTCTTGAAGGGGCATGTAGGAGGCGTGGGTCATTCATTGTGTCAAGTGCTTCTTCAAATGGATTATCTCCAGTTTGTGGAGTACAGCTTTGCACATTCTCTTCATCTGTATCTGTAATCATTCCCACCATCGATGTGATATAGGTATTTAATGTATCATTTAATTTATCGGTATTTACACCACCTTTTTGTTTATATTTGCCACCGCTCTGATAACTCTTCCATATCGCTAGATAGGCCTCCGCTGATTTATTCTCTGAATTTACAAGTACATCATGCCAAAAGATAACACTATACATAATGGTTCTTAATTTAATTTGTGTTGCGACTAAATTCTCTGCACCTTCAATCACTTCAAAATTTGCTTTATTAACAGTCTCTGCTGCTTTAGAAAATTCATTCATAAGAGCTTTAATATTGTCACCACAGTTTGATGCAAATGCTTCTGGTGTTTTTAATTCAACATTGTATAAACGTTGCTGATTAAGAGGATCAATTGTTTCCTTTGTAAGATAACCTGATCTAAATTGAAGTTCATAATTCCAAGGCAGTTGTTTTTCAGGATCTGTTAAGTTTTTTATTACTTCCTCCTGAAATGCTGTAATACGCATTGTATCATACTCAAATCCCTGTATTAATAATCCTAACATAGATATCGCTAAAAAAATAA
>Ga0315293_10005449_pt1 | contig 11985 bp, 8 predicted proteins | sample YL17G13_20_MG_FD_203071 | JGI IMG/M metagenome (GOLD analysis project Ga0315293, IMG submission 203071) | Sediment microbial communities from Yellowstone Lake, YNP, Wyoming, USA - YL17G13_20 | ecosystem: Environmental > Aquatic > Freshwater > Lake > Sediment | place: USA: Wyoming | collected... | reverse complement strand
CGCCAAGTTTTTCTTGGATTTCGTCCAGGACGAGTCATGCGGCAAGTGCGCGCCGTGCCGCATCGGCACCAAGCGGATGCTCGAGATCCTCGAGCGCATCACGCTAGGGGAAGGCAAGGAAGGCGACATCGAACTCCTCGTCGACCTCGGCGAGCAGATCAAGAACTCGGCTCTCTGCGGCCTCGGGCAGACCGGCCCGAACCCGGTCCTCTCGACCATCCGGTATTTCCGTCACGAGTACGACCAGCACATCCGGGACAAGAAGTGCGCGGCCTCCGTGTGCGCCTCGCTCTTCTTGGCGCCTTGCGAGAACTCGTGCCCGGCCGGCATCGACGTTCCTCTCTACGTCGATCTCGCTCGGCAGGGCCGGTTCGGCGAGGCCCACTCGGTCATCCGGATGGACAACCCGCTGCCCTTGGTCTGCGGCCGGGTCTGCACGCACCCGTGCGAGGGCAAGTGCCGGCGCGGCCAGCTCGACGTGCCCATCAACATTCGGGCTCTGAAGCGCTTTGTGGCGGAGTACCCGATGGATGGGAACGGCGCCACATTCGCTCTTCCCGCTCCGGCGGAGAAGAAGACGGAGAAGGTCGCCGTCGTGGGTTCCGGCCCAGCCGGCCTCACCGCCGCCAACTACTTGGCCCGTAAGGGCTATCAGGTGACGGTGTACGAGTCGCTGCCGGTCATCGGCGGCATGCTGGCGGTTGGCATCCCGGAGTACCGCCTGCCGAAGAAGGCCTTGCGGAAGGAGATCGAGCTGCTGGAGAAGCTCGGTGTCACCTTCAAGACCAAGGTCCGGATCGGCCAGGACATCTCCCTCGCCGACCTCAGGAAGAGGCACAACGCAGTGTTCGTGGCTGTCGGCGCCCACCTCGGCCAGAAGCTAGGTCTCCCGAGCGAAGACGCCGACGGCGTCCTCGACGCGGTCACCTTCCTCCGCGAGGTCAACCTTGGCCAGACCAAGAGCCTGAAGGGCAAGACGGTCCTCGTCATCGGCGGCGGCAACGCCGCGGTGGACGCGGCCCGGTCGAGCCTGCGGCTTGGCGCCAAGAAGGTCTCCCTGGTCTACCGGCGCTCGAAGGCTGAGATGCCGGCCCTGGAGGAAGAGATCGACGAAGCCGAGCGCGAGGGTATCGAGATTCGCACCCTCGAGGCGCCAAAGCGCATCGTGGCCAAGAGCGGCAAGGTCGTCGGCCTCGAGTGCGTGACGTGCAGCCTGGGCGAGTACGACAAGTCCGGGCGCCGGCGTCCTATTCCGAAGGACGGTTCCGAGTTCACGCTCGACGCCGAAGTCGTCATCGCCGCCATCGGCCAGGCCGTCGAGCTGGAGGGCATCGCCGATAAGGCGGGTCTCGCCGCGGAGCGCGGCCTGGTCCGTGCTTGCGGCAAGACCGGCGCGACCAATCTCGACGGCGTGTTCGCCGGCGGCGACTGCGTGACCGGACCCGACACGGTTATCGAAGCCATCGCGGCCGGCAAGCGTGCCGCGTCGGCGATCGACAAGTACCTGGGCGGTGACGGCAGCCTCTTCGCCAAGCCCGAGGTCGTCCGCAAGCTGACGGCCCCGATTATCGAGACCGAGACACCGCGCGAGCACGTGCCGTGCGTTCCGGTTGAGAAGAGGATCTCCGACTTCACCGAGGTCGAACTCGGGTACACGGCCGGTATGGCCCAGAAGGAGGCCGCTCGTTGCCTCCGCTGCGACGTGAGGGACTAACCCCGCGAGGGAGACGTAACCGAACGGAGTGTGACACACATGGCTACGGTCAAGCTGACCGTCGATGGAGTCCCGGTAGAGGTTGAAGCCGGGTCCACCGTCCTCAAGGCCGCGGAGAAGGCCGGGATCAACATCCCGACCCTGTGCTACCTTGAAGGAATCCACGAGGTCGGGGCCTGCCGGGTTTGCGTGGTCGATGTCGGGGCCAAGGCCCTCCAGGCCGCGTGCGTGGCTCCCGTCGCCGAGGGTATGAAGGTCCTCACCAACACCCCGGCCGTAAGGACAGCCCGGAAGACCACGGTGGAGCTGATTCTGTCCAACCACCCGGACAATTGCCCGAGCTGCGTCCGCAACCTGAACTGCGAACTGCAGGCTCTGGCCGAATCCCTGAACATCCGGGGGAACCGGTTCGAGGGCGCCCGGAACGACTGGAAGCCCGATGTCTCGAGCCACTCGATCGTGCGCGACCCGAACAAGTGCATCCTCTGCCGGCGCTGCGTCAGCGTCTGCGAAAAGGTGCAGGGCGTGCAGGCCATCGGCCCGATTAACCGTGGTTTCAACACGGTCATCGGCCCGGCCTTCGGCGAGCCGCTGGCCGACAGCGTCTGCGTCAACTGCGGCCAGTGCATTCTCGTCTGCCCGGTGGGCGCGCTCTACGAGAAGGACGGCATCGTCAAGACCTGGGCCGCCCTGTCCGACCCCGGAAAGCACGTGGTCGTCCAGACCGCCCCGGCGGTGCGCGTGGCCCTCGGTGAGACGCAGGGTGGAGAGCCCGGTGAGGTCGTGACCGGCCAAATGGTGGCCGGCCTGCGCCGTCTCGGGTTCGACGGCGTCATGGACACCGACTTCACCGCCGACCTGACCATCCTGGAGGAGGGCACGGAACTCATCGAGCGCCTCACCAAGGGTGGGGTCCTCCCGATGATCACCTCGTGCAGCCCCGGGTGGATCAAGTTCATCGAGCACTTCTACCCGGACCTTCTGCCGAACCTGTCCACCTGCAAGTCGCCGCAGCAGATGTTCGGCGCCTTGGCCAAGACCTTCTACGCCGAGAAGAAGGGCATCGACCCGGCGAGCATCTTCTCCGTGTCGATCATGCCCTGCACGGCCAAGAAGTTCGAGTGCGAGCGTCCCGAGATGCGCGACAGCGGCTACCAGGACGTCGACGTCGTCCTGACGACCCGCGAACTCGGCCGCATGATGAAGGAGGCCGGGATCGTCCTCGACAAGCTGCCCGAGGAGGAGTACGACCCGCCGATGGGTCTGACGACCGGCGCGGCCGTCATCTTCGGCGCTACCGGCGGTGTATGCGAGGCCGCCCTGCGGACCGTCTACGAGGTTGTCACCAAGGAGCCGCTGAAGGACGTCAACTTCAAGTTCTGCCGCGGCCTCGCGGGGGTCAAGGAGGCCGAGGTCGACCTGAAGGGGACCAAGGTCAAGGTCGCCGTGTCCCACAGCCTGTCGAACGCGCGGAAGGTCCTGGACATGGTCCGCGCGGGCAACCCGAACGGCTGGGCCTTCATCGAGGTCATGTGTTGCCCCGGCGGCTGCATCGGCGGCGGCGGGCAGCCCATCCCGACCAACACGGCGATCCGCCAGAAGCGCATCGACGGCACCTACACGGCCGACGAGCGGCTGGCCATTCGGAAATCGCACGAGAACCCGGCCATCACGGCCATCTACAAGGAGTTCCTGGGCCAGCCTCTAGGGCACAAGTCGCACGAACTCCTGCACACGAAGTACACGCCGCGGGGCCGGTACAGAATCCGGAAGGAGAAGGCGGCCGACTAGAGCGGTAGCCTGGGCCGGCTGGTCCCGGTCAGGCCAAGCTGGCGCAAGACCAGCGAGAGCCTGGCCGGAGGAAAGCCGCGCCAATTGAACAGAAGCTCCCAGGAACTGAAAGTCCGCCCGCGAGGGGGCCGGCGGTCTTCCGGACCGGCCCCTTCGCTTTTTTGTCGCGGGGCCGGTCGCCAGCGGCCCCGCTTGCTTCGGCAACCGCGGTCTCGGTAGATCAAGGAGGTGAGAGGATGGCTAAGCAAGAGAAGCAGGCTGTCGACGTGGACCGTGTCGACAGGATCGTTGCCCGGCACGCCAGCCGCGAGGGAGCGCTCCTGCCGGCTTTGAAGGAAGTCCAGGACCTCGTCGGCTACCTGCCGGAGGAGGCTCTGAAGAGAGTGGCCCTCGGACTCGGGCTCTCTCTGAGCCGGGTCTATGGTGTGGCTACGTTCTACTCGCTCTTCTACACCACGCCGAAGGGCAAATACGTGGTGCGGGTGTGCGAGAGCGCCCCCTGCCACGTGCAGGGCGCCCAGGAGGTCATCGCGGCCATCGAACGCGAACTCGGCGTCCCCTTCGGGGAAACGACGCCCGACGGCCGGTTCACTCTCGAGATGGTGAGCTGCCTCGGTGTCTGCGGGGTCGCCCCCGCCGCCATGGTTGAAGACCGGGTCTACGGCAACCTCACCCCGGAGACGGTCGTCGCCGTTCTCCAGGAGTACAGGTAGAGGATAGGGAGGGTTGACCATGAGGCTGTTCCGCGCGCACGTGCTGGTCTGCGCCGGCACCAACTGTTCGCTGAAGTCGAACAAGGCGGTCCAGGACAGGCTGGTCCGGGAGGTAGAACGTCGCGGCCTCGCCGGCGAGATCAAGGTCGTCGAGACGGGCTGTTTCGGCCTTTGCGAGCAGGGACCGACCGTGGTCGTCTATCCGGAAGGCGTCCTCTACTGCCGTGTGACACCGGACGACGTTCCGGAACTGGTAGAGGAACACCTTCTCAAGGGCAGACGACTCGACCGGCTGCTGTACCGGGAAGAGGTCCCGGCGGCGGGCGCCGCGGTCTCCGCGGGTCCCAAGGCCTTCCAGACCGTGCCCGAGATGAACTTCTTCCGGGGCCAGGTGCGCATCGTCCTGCGCAACTGCGGCATCATCGACCCCGAGTCCATCGAGGAGTACATCGCCAATGGCGGCTACGAGGCCCTTGGCCAGGCCATCACGGCGATGACGCCGGCGGCCGTGGTCGAGGAGATCAAGGCTTCCGGTCTCCGCGGTCGCGGCGGCGCCGGCTTCCCGGCCGGCCTGAAATGGGAACTCGCCGCCAAGGCCAAGGGAGACACGAAGTACATCGTCTGCAACGCCGACGAGGGCGAGCCCGGAACCTTTAAGGACCGGCTCATCCTCGAGGGCGACCCGCACGCCATCATCGAAGGCATGGCCTTGGCCGCCTACGCTATCGGCGCGACCCAGGGCTACGTGTACATCCGCGGCGAGTACGGGCTGTCCATCGACAGGCTCCAGAAGGCCATCAGCCGGGCGAAGGAGATGAAGCTCCTGGGCCGGGGGATTTTCGGGTCGAAGTTCGACTTCGACATCGAGATCCGGACCGGCGCCGGCGCCTACGTTTGCGGCGAAGAGACGGCCCTGTTCGAATCGCTCGAGGGCGGGCGCGGCGAGCCGCGACTCAAGCCGCCGTACCCGACCGACTCCGGCCTGTTTGGCAAGCCCACGGCCATCAACAACGTGGAGACTCTGGCCAGCGTCGCTCAGATCATCGCCAACGGCGCGAAGTGGTACCGGGGCTTCGGCACCGAGCGCTCCCCCGGCACCAAGGTCTTCACGCTCACCGGCGACATCGTCAACGAGGGCCTCATCGAGGTCCCGATGGGCATCACTCTGCGCGAGATTGTCTTCGGTATCGGAGGCGGCGTGCCGAACGGCCGCTCCTTCAAGATGGCGCAGAGCGGCGGCACTTCCGGGGGCTGCTTGCCGACCGCTCTGCTGGATGTGCCGATGGACTACGATGAGCTCGCCAAGGCCGACGCGGCCCTGGGTTCCGGGGCCCTGCTCATCATGGACGACACGCACTGCATCGTGGACATCGCCCGGGTGTTCGCCCGGTTCTTCAAGCACGAGTCGTGCGGCAAGTGCGTCCCGTGCCGCGAGGGCACTTTCCGGCTCCACGAGTTCGTGGAGAACGTCGCCGCCGGCCGGGCCACCCCGCCGGACCTCGAAACCTTCGCCGCTCTGGCCAGGACCATGACCATCGCCTCCCTCTGCCCGCTCGGCCAGGCGGCGCCGGTCCCGCTCCTCTCCACGCTGAAGTACTTCCGCGATGAGTACGACCAGCACATCAATGAGAAGCGCTGCCCGACGGGCACCTGCCGTGGCCTCGCCACGCCGGCGAAGGCCCTGTCGGCGGTTGGAAAGGGGGTGTGAGGCCGTGAAACTGACCATCAACAACCTCCCGGTCGACGTCCCGACCGGCAGCACCGTCCTCGCCGCGGCCGAGAAGGCAGGGGTCCGCATCCCGACCCTATGCCATCATCCTGACCAGGACGTCAAGGGCGTCTGCCGCGTGTGCGTGGTCGAGGTCGAGAAGTCCCGCACCCTCCAGGCGGCCTGTGCGTTCCCGGTGGCCGAGGGCATGGTCGTCCGGACGAACACGGCGGCCGTCAGGGAAGCCCGGCGCGTCATCGTCGAACTCATGCTCTCCAGGCACCCGAAGGACTGCCTGGGCTGCGCGCGCAACCGGCGCTGCGAACTCCAGGCCCTCGCCGAGGAGCTTGGCGTGCGGGACGTGCGCTTCACCCATATCGAAAAGAACCACCCCAAGGACGAATCCACGCCTTCCCTCGTCCGCGACCCCGCCAAGTGCGTGGTCTGCCGGCGGTGCGTCTACACGTGCAACGAAGTCCAGGGCGTCGGCGCCCTCTTCCCCGCCTACCGCGGGCACGAGACCGTCGTCGTCCCGGCCTACGACAAGCCTCTGCTTGACATTGCCTGCTCCCTCTGTGGGCAGTGCGTGAACGCCTGCCCGGTCGGCGCCATAACCGAGCACGACGACACCGACAAGGTCTGGGCGGCCCTGGCCGACCCCAAGACCCACGTTGTCGTGCAGACGGCGCCGGCCATCCGGGCGACTCTGGGCGAGGAGGTCGGCCTGCCGCCCGGGACGCTGGTCACCGGCAAGATGGTCGCCGCTCTGCGGCGTCTCGGTTTCGACCGCGTGTTCGACACCGACTTCACCGCCGACCTGACCATCATGGAGGAGGGCTCCGAACTCATCCAGCGGCTCACGACCGGGGGTACGCTTCCCCTCATCACCTCGTGCAGCCCGGGCTGGATCAAGTTCATCGAGCACTTCTACCCCGAACTGCTGCCCAACCTCTCCACGTGCAAGTCGCCGCAGCAGATGTTCGGGGCCCTGGCTAAGACCTACTACGCCAAGAAGGCGGACATCGACCCGGCCAGCATGTTCGTCGTGTCGATCATGCCCTGCACGGCGAAGAAGTTCGAGGCCTCCCGTCCCGAGATGAACGCGAGCGGGTACCGCGACGTGGATGTCGTCCTCACCTCCCGGGAGCTCGGCCGCATGTTCCGCGAATCCGGCGTGGACTGGGGCCGTCTGGCCGACGAGGAGTTCGACGATCCGCTAGGCCGGTCCACCGGCGCGGCGGCCATTTTCGGCGCCACCGGCGGCGTCATGGAGGCGGCCTTGCGGACGGCGTACGAGCTGGTAACGAAGAAGGACCTGAAGGATCTCGATTTCGTAGCCGTCCGGGGTATGACCAAGATCAAAGAGGCCACCATCGACCTTGACGGGACGAAGATCAACGTGGCCGTGGCCCACGGGTTGGGCAACGCGAAGGAGTTGCTGGAGCGCATCAAGCGCGGCGAGAAGACCTACCACTTCGTTGAGATCATGGCTTGCCCCGGCGGGTGCATCGGAGGCGGCGGCCAGCCGATCAAGACGACGAACGCCGTGCGCGAGCAGCGCATCGACGCCATCTATCGCGAAGACAAGCGTATGCCGCTCCGGAAGTCGCACGAGAACCCGGCCATCACCCAGATCTACGCCGAGTTTCTCGGCCAGCCGCTCGGGCACAAGTCCCACGAACTCCTTCACACGCACTACACGGCGCGCACGAAGGTGTAGGGGACACTTGTCGGCTCGGCGGGCAAGGAGTAAGATGGTTTCGTAGCGAGCTTGACAACTAAGACTAGTCCTGAGGTCAGGCCTGGGTCCGGCCGAGGCGGCGAAAGCCGCGACGGCGAGGCGTCCAAGCTGAAGCCGGGGGAGAGGCAAGGACGGCTCGCAGCCCGCCGCCACATCTGGAGGGCCCTCTCCCTAGTGAGAGGGCCCTCTTCGCTTCGGGGTTCCACGCTCGCGGCTGGTCCGGGCCGACTCAGGGCTTTCGTGGGGCGAGGAGCGTGACGTCGATGGCCGGTAGGACGGAACCGAAGACGGCTTCCCCGGGGCTGGCGGACCGGCGGCGACGTATCGGGGTCGTCGGCATCGTGGTTACCGACCGGGGGGCTCAGGCCCGCAAGGTCCAGGAGATCCTTTCCGAGGATGCGGATCTCATCGTCGGGCGCTTGGGCATTCCCTACCGGGAGCGGGGCGTATCGGTCATCGCCCTGATCGTGGACGGCGACACGGACCGCCTCGGGGCCTTTACCGGGAAGCTCGGCGGGCTCGAGGGCACGCACGTGCGAAGCGCCTTGACTTCCTTCGGCGACCCGCTGGATAGCGGGTAGGGCGCGGACCCGTCGGGTGGTCCGCGGTTGGTGCTTCAACTCCAATTCGAGAGAGGTGTAAGCCGTGAACAATAGGACGGCAAGTCGTAGGCCCGCAAGCGCCGGGAGCTGGAAGTGGCTGACTCAAGCCGCGCTACTCCTGGCACTCGCTCTTGGCCTCCAGAGCCTCCATCTGCCCCAGGTCATCACGGGCACGGTCATCAACACCGTGCTCCTGGTCGGCGCGGTCCTCGTGACACCGTGGGGCGGCGCGACCATCGGTCTCCTGACGCCGGTCACGGCTCTTCTCCTGGGGCAACTGAACCCCATCCTGGCGCCGGCCATACCCTTCATCATGGCCGCCAACGCCAGCTTCGCCCTGGTCTTCGGGTTTGGGCGCAGAGTAAACCTCTACCTGGCCGCGGTCTTGGCCGCCTTCCTCAAGTTCGGGCTCCTCGCCGCCGCCGTCAGGTTCGTGTTGGCCCTGCCCAAACCAGTGACCCTGGCCCTGCAGGCGCCGCAGCTTGTCACCGCGCTGGCCGGCGTCGTCGTGGCCACCCTGGCCCTCGAGGCTCTTGCCGCCGCCGGGGTCGTCTCCAGGGAGCAATGGCCGGGCCTCTCGGCTCACGCGCCGCGGAGACTTGGGCCGCACGGGCGGTGACGAGACGCGACGGGCCTGGGCGAAGAAGAACGATGGAGAAGGGAAAACGCATCCTCCCGCCGAACAGCACGTTGTCCATGGCGGGAGCATGCTAGCCATATTAGTCAGAACATTAGACTAATGGAGCGCATTCTCAACTCAGTTATCCGACAATAAGTTTCGCCGGCGGTGTCGTGCGATGTTTTCCTCCGCTCCGCCGCAGGCGATTCCGGAGCTGTTCCCCAGGCGGTGGCCTGGCGGACGGCCCAATTCCCGGCGAACCGGGGGCGAAGGCCCCCTCCCTGGCTCCCGGTTCGCCGACCTCTCTTCGCTGCTCCCGATGTCGATTCGTCGGAATCGCCGCGTTGACGCGCAGCGGTTAAATCAGCCTTCGGCTTGCGCCCGTCGGACCTCCGGCTTCCTTGACACTCCGGAAAGGGCCATGCTAGTATAAGGCTCCGGGCGCAGCGGCGTCCGGTAGAACCTTGAACCGCGAACACCCGGCGCCGCAATCGGGCGCCGTGTTTTGTGCCCGGATGCCAGGCGCCGCTAGACTCTTCACATGCGAGAGTATGTGATAAACAACCACCGTTCGGTGGATGCCAGGGGTTGTATCTCACCTTCCCGGCTGCTAAACTTGGTGCTGCCTACTTTGAGGTGGGCGTATAGCTCAGTTGGTGAGAGCGCGCGCCTGATAAGCGCGAGGTCGGTGGTTCGACCCCACCTATGCCCACCAGAACTATGATGCCGGGAGCCGATGCTTCGGGCATCATTGTTTCGAGTGGGGATGTAGCTTAGCGGGAAAGCGCCTGCCTTGCACGCAGGAGACCGGCGGTTCGAATCCGCTCATCTCCACCAAGCTTTGGCCCGCGGTGGTCGCCGCCGGGAAACTGTTAAGTATCGAGTCATTGACCAGCAACGCCCCTGGACCGGAAGGTCCAGGGGCGTTGCCGTCTCCTGCCGCCCGGAGCGGGGCGACTAGTCGTCGTATCCGTGCGGGTGCTTCTCGTGCCAAGCCCAACCGGTGCGGATGATGGTCTCAAGGTCGGAGCGCGTCGGCCGCCAACCCAGTTCGGCTCGGGCCTTTGCGGAAGAGGCCACGAGGACGGCCGAATCGCCCGTCCGCCGCGGGCCGATCTCGTACGGCGCCGGCCGGCCAAGGACCTTCTCCACGGCCCGGATGACCTCGAGGACGCTGTAGCCACGTTCGGCGCCTAGATTCAGGACCTCGTGGAAGCCTCCGTTTCCGAGGCCCGCCAGCTTCTCGACCGCCAGGACGTGCGCGTGAGCCAGGTCGCCGACGTGGACGTAGTCGCGGACGCAGGTGCCGTCGGGTGTGTCGTAGTCGTCCCCATAGACGGTCAACTGGCCGCGCCGGCCTGCGGCGGCCAGATAGACGAGGGGGATGAGATGGGTCTCGGGGTCGTGGTCCTCGCCTATCTCGCCCGCGGGGTCGCATCCGGAGGCGTTGAAGTACCGTAGCGACACGGCCCGGAACCCGTGGGGGCCCGCCATCCAGTGGAGCATCCGCTCGACGGCGAGTTTGGTCTCGCCGTAGGGGTTGATGGGGCTCGGCGTCGCATCCTCGGAGATGGGAACCCGTTCGGGGGTCCCGTAGACGGCCGCTGACGAGGAGAAGACAAAGGGGCCGACGCCGACCCGCGCCAGTTCCTCCAGCAGCGTGAGGCTGGCCTCGACGTTCTGGCGATAGTAGAGAGAAGGGTGGGCGACCGACTCCGGCACGCTGGCCAGAGCGGCCAGGTGGATGGCGGCCTCGGGTCGGAAGGAAGCGATGACCTCTCGCAGCCGGTCCCGGTCGGCGAGTTCGCCCTGATGGAACTCCCCAGCCAAGACAGCCTTCCGGTGCCCCCGGATGAGGCTGTCGTACGCGGCCGTCCGGTGTCCCGCATCACGCAAAGCTTTGACGACATGGCTCCCGATGTACCCGGCTCCTCCGGTGACCAGGACCTTCACAATCGTTCCCCCATCCGCGTCGGCTCCAACCCGCGACCACATCCAATTCCGTCCTGGGCCGGGCAGTTCCTCTCCGCGGACGCCGCGGCCGGTCAAAGGAGCCCCGGCCTTGGCCGGAGAAGTCCGCATACGAGACGGGGCCGCGTCCGCGGTCCCCGACCGTGAGACGCAGGGGGCGGAGCCTCAAGATGACCCGAACCGTACGCAAGGCCATCATCCCGGCCGGGGGGCTCGGCACTCGCTTCCTGCCGGCCACGAAGGCCCAGCCCAAGGAGATGTTGCCCCTCGTCGACAAACCGATAATCCAGTACGTTGTCGAGGAGGCCGTCGCCTCCGGCATCACGGACATCCTGATTGTCACGGGCCGGGGAAAGCGAGCCCTGGAGGACCATTTCGATCGTTCCCTTGAACTCGAGCAGTCGCTCCACCGCAAGAATGACGCCGGACTCCTGGCCGACGTCCGGAGCATCTCCGAACTCGCCGACATCTACTTCGTGCGCCAGAAGGAGCCTCTGGGCCTGGGGCACGCCATCCTCACCGGCCGTCGCCACATCGGCGAAGAGCCCTTTGCCGTGCTCTTGGGTGACGAGGTCTTCATCGGCAAGGAGCCCTGCCTCAGGCAACTCGTCACCGCCTATGAACGGACCGGGGCCGCGGCCATGGTCGGCGTGAGGGAAGTTCCCTGGCCCGACGTGTCGCGCTACGGCATCGTGGCCGCTTCCAACGCCGAGGAAGAGGCCTTCCGCCTATCGGACCTGGTCGAAAAGCCGGCTTCCGGCAGCAGCCCCTCCAACATCGCCATCATCGGGCGTTACATTCTGCCGCCCGATGTCTTCGCGATTCTTGAGGAGACCAGGCCCGGACACGGCGGTGAGATCCAACTGACGGACGCGCTCAAGGTCCTGGCCGGGAGTGGCGATGTCTGGGGGGCTAGGGTGCGCGGGAAGCGTTTCGACGTCGGGGACAAGCTGGGTTTCCTCAAGGCCACCGTGGAGATGGCCCTGGACCGGCCGGACCTGGCCGGCGGGTTCCTGGAGTTCCTGACCGAGACCGTGGCTTCGCGGCTTAAGGAAGCGCCACGAGGACCGCGGACGACGGACGGACGGTCGGGCTAGTAGGCGCCGCGCCTCCGGAGAACCGCGCC
>Ga0315293_10005448_pt1 | contig 11986 bp, 12 predicted proteins | sample YL17G13_20_MG_FD_203071 | JGI IMG/M metagenome (GOLD analysis project Ga0315293, IMG submission 203071) | Sediment microbial communities from Yellowstone Lake, YNP, Wyoming, USA - YL17G13_20 | ecosystem: Environmental > Aquatic > Freshwater > Lake > Sediment | place: USA: Wyoming | collected... | reverse complement strand
TCCAACATGTGAAGGACGTTGGAGAAGACCGGCTGGTTCTGCGGAAGACAACCTATGCTCCGTTGCAGCCCCAGGAGAACTCGGCTTGGTATGCCAAAGGAGAAGGACTCACCGGTTGGGTCTGGCGAACAGGACGTTCGCTGCGGATTGTCGACCTGAACGACAAGGGGGAAATCTCACAATATGAAGGGCTCGAGTGGAAAAGGAAGTATGATGACAGTGAGGAGCACAGGAGTTTCTTGGCCGTCCCCATGGTCCGGCGTCCAGGGAATGAAGTCATCGGCGTGATACGGCTTCCGAAGAAGCGACGGGGCCTCTCTTTCAACTTCCACGACGAGATCTTCCTCAACTTCCTGGCAGGGCAACTTGCTTGGGCTCTCCAATGCCGAATGCTTGAAGAGGGCCTGGAGCTGGCACTCGGACCAGCAAGTCTGGCGTCGGCGGCGACACAATTTGCTGGCGGTCTGTCATATGAAAAAGTGCTGGACTTGGCGCTCGCAAGTTCAATGACTCTCTTTGGCGAAAAGGGCAAGAGGCACTTTGTCAACATGCTCGAACCGGACGGTCAGCACTGGCGCATTGAGCGGGCTGGTGGCCAGTTGCCTATGCAAGAGGAATTTGCTCGGCGAGTTTTTGGCCTTGACGAGGGAGTCACCGGCCGGCTCCTTCGGACCAAGGAATTCTACATTTCCCATGATCTCAAGGAATCCCTTGCGAGGGGTGAGTATGTCGCAGCAGTCGAGCATGGAGCTTCAGTAATTGCCGTGCCGATGCGGTACGGAGATGAGGTCTGTGGCGCGATCGCGATCGTCAGTGACAGGACGTATGCTTTCATTGCCGACCGGGACCTCGGTATCCTAGAGAACCTAGGGATGCTCGCGGGTGCGGCTATTCGCAATTCTCGCATGAAAGAGGCTGCGATGGCCGAGCGCGAACGGGCGTACGAGATGTTCGCTCGGGCCAGCCTGCACTTCCTGAGGAGTAGAAACACCGAGATCGAGGGCTGGATCTCTCATCTCCAGCGCCTTTCCGAGAAGCAGGGCAGAGACGAAATTGCGGCAGCGGTTCAGTCTTTGCAGGAGGCCGATGAGAAGCTGAAGCGGATCTTCGCGAGCTTCGAGGCGGTGGCCTCGCTCTTCAACCGCGCAGCCAGACCCCGCGTAGAGGATCTGAACTCCATTGTCAAGGAGGCAATCGGGAAACGTGAATCGCGCGACCTTGTTCGTCGGTTAGCCGATCAAGAACTGCCGGTCCTTGTGGATCGCTTTGCCATTGAACAATCGATCCTTGAGCTGCTCGAGAATGCCGGGCGATACATTCCAACTGAGGGTGGGCGCGTTACCCTTGAAACACGCACCGTCATGTCTCGTGACGGCACAGCGGAATGCTGGTTGATTGTTGAGGACAACGGTCCCGGAATTGAACGTGGAGACAAGGAGACAGTTTTCGAGGACACCTATACCACTGACGACAAAGGAGGCCATACGGGTCTAGGGCTGTTCATCGTGAAGTCGATTGCAGAACTGCATCGCGGCCGTGTTTGGGAAGAGGGGACCTACGGCAAGGGGGCCCGTTTCGTTTTGGCCTTGCCGCGTAGGGAGTCAGGAGAAGGGCAATGAAGCGTGGCACCGTGTTGCTCGCAGAGGATGACATTGGCGTCAGGCAAGCCTTGAGGAGAGAGTTCGTTGAGTACGGCTTCGAGGTCGAGGAAGCGCAGAATATCGACGAAGCGCTGGATGTCATGGTGTCCAAGTCTGTTGATGCGGTGATTCTGGACATGAAGATGCCAGATGAGACAGCCGGGCTGCGGCTTCTCCGAGCGGCGTTCCACTTCGATGTTGCGAGGGCAAACGTCCCAATTATCGTTTTCACCGGCTATGAATCTTATGAGAACTGCGTCGCGGCCGTAAAGGCTGGCGCAGCGGACTACATGCCAAAAGGATTTGTGGGGACGAACACGTTAAGGGAACTGGTTCGGCGATGCGAGGCGATTCTCGAGCAACAGGAAGAGCAGGAGGGCGCTGACGAGCAATGGTTCGAGAGAAATCTGCCAGACCTCTTAAGGAGGTTCGCTGGGCGCAGGATTGCCGTGCTCTCCCCGAAGGTTGCGCGCAGGGGGACGGTGCCCGAAGCAGAGGAAATCGACGGGTACATGGTGCTCTCGGCGTCTAGCTTCGAGGAGCTGCGAAACGTCCTCATGAAACAGCCCGCTATTCGGGACTCCTTGCCTTTTGTGGCCTTGCTGCCGGAGAGCGAGCATGGCTGACATGACGTCGTTCTCGGACCCATACACGGTGGATTCAGGCGTGTATCTGCCCCACAGCGCCTGTGGATTCGAACCAAATCCGGAGACTGGGAAACGCGGCGCACCATATATAGAGATAGCTATCTCCTACCGGAGATTCGGGGAGAAACTACGGCAATGGCTGTTTCACCCAAGGAAGATCGTTGCCCGAGTAGACACTGGGGCGGACAAGACGATCTTGGGCCAGGGCGTACCAAAGGGCCTGGAGATCGCTCCCGGGACACATAGTGCACGGGATGTCCAGGCCGTTCGGCAAGCCGATGGTTCGGTTTGCGTGGGCGTGTGCTGCAAACTTGACCTTCTGGTGGGCAGCACGAGGTTGCTGGACGTGCCCGTATTACTGTCTTTGCGCGTAGACACAGCCTACGCCGAGTACCTCAGGCTGTATCCCAAGCGTCAGGATCAGCAGGCTAGCCCTTTCTCGGGACGACCGCTACGGGCCAACCTGCTGGGCACACGCGGCGTTCTGGACCAGGTGCTGATGTGCTTGGATTCCGGCTGCCTGTACTTGTTTAAGCGCCGGGCAGTTGGGGATCTCGAACAGACCATCCGGACGAATGCCAAGGGGCAAGCAGAGGCCCACGGCAATTCCGGCGGCTTGGCGACGCGCGAACTCCCAGGGGATTCCGGGGGTGATTGCGGGGGGCGATCTTCATAGGAAAAGGTTCCGGAGCCTGTCCCTGTCGTCCTTCAAGTCTGCCGAAGGCCCGTCGAAGGCAACCCGCCCGAGCCTCAGTGAGTATACCCGCTGGGAGATAGCGAGAACATCTCGCACCTTCTGCTCTACTACAAGCATGGCCGCCCCGGTCTGGCGGCCTATCTCGGCTATCCGTTCGAAGACGGACGCCACAAGGTTCGGCGACAAGCCCAGGGACGGTTCGTCGAGCAAGAGGAGCCTGGGCCTAGGCACCATCGCTCGTGCCAGGGACAGCATCTGCTGTTCGCCGCCGCTTAGATTGCCCGCCTCCTGTTGCAGGCGTTCCTTCAAGACCGGAAAGACCCCAAGGACCTCCTCGATCCGCACCTTCAGGTCCTTCTTCGGAAGTTGGAACCCGCCGATCTCAAGGTTCTCCATGACCGTGAGTTCATCGAACACGCGGTTCCCCTGGGGGCAGAACGTCATCCCGCGCGCCACGTTCTGCGCCGGCGTCGAGCCGTTGGTGGGCACGCCACCGAAGCGAATCTCGCCCTTCCATGTCGGAATCAGGCCGCAGACCGCCTTCAGGACGGTGGACTTCCCGGCGCCGTTCGGGCCGATCAGGGCGACAACCTCCCCCTCGCGCACCTCCAGCGACATGCCGAAGAGCACCTGCTTCTTGCCGTAACCGGCCTCAAGATTCCTGATCTCAAGCATCACGGGCGGCTCTCAATCGAGGTACGCCTCGATAACCTTCGGGTCGTTGCGGACTTCCTGCGGCGTGCCCTCGCTCACCTTGGCGCCGGCGTCCATGAAGATGACCCGGTCGCAGACCTGCATGACGGCGTCCAGGTTGTGCTCAATGAGGACGACGGACTTCCCCTTGCCGGGCAGGCTACGGATCACCGCAAGAATCCGCTCGGTCATCTCCGGAGCGATGCCGACGACCGGCTCGTCCAGGAGCAGAAGTTCCGCCCCGGTGGCAAGACAGCAGGCGAGGCTGAGCAACTTCTGCTGGCCGTAGGAGAGTGCCTCGGCCGGATCATTCGCCTTTTCCGCCAATCCTACGTCTTGCAGCAGCGCCAGCGCCGCCTGGCGGTTCTCGGCTTCCTGGCGGGCGCTTGCCCTTGGTCGGAAGAACACGTTTCGCAGCCGCTCCCCCGGTTGGCCCTGAAACGCGAGGAGAACGTTGTCAAGCACGCTCAGGCGACGAATGAGCCGCAGGTTCTGAAAGGTGCGTGCGACGCCGGCTCGCGCGATTCTGTACGGCGGCAGACGCAGCAAGTTCGTGCCCTTGAAGGTGGCCTTGCCGCCGTCCGATGGAATGAAGCCGGTGAGGACGTTGAAGAGAGTCGTCTTGCCAGCGCCGTTGGGCCCTATGAGGCCGAGAATCTCCCTCTCGTGGACCGCGCACGAGAAATCAGCCAAGGCTTTGACGCCGTTGAAACACTTATCCAGGTTCTCGGCCTCAAGCAAGGTGTGCGTCATCCCTTGCCGCTCCCCTTCTCAAATGAGTACTCGCCCAGGAACCCCTGTGGCCGCCACATCATGAAGGCAACCAGCAGGCCCCCGTAGAGTATCTGGCGGACGTTCGCGGCCACAGAACTTGGAAGGCCGATAAACCGCAGGAGTTCAGGCAGCGTCACAAGCACCACCGCCCCCACCACCGGCCCCCATGTGCTCCCCGCGCCGCCGATGATGACGATGGAGAGGATGAAGATCGACTCCATCACCGTGAAACTCGTTGGGTCGATGAAACTGATGTAGTAGGCGTACATGGTGCCCGCCACGGCCGCCATCCCGGCCCCGACGACAAAGACCAACACCTTGTATGCGGCCACGTTCTTGCCTGCCGCCTGGGCGAAGACCTCGTCCTCGCGAATGGCCTTGAGGACGCGTCCGAATGGCGACCGCACGATGCGACGGCATACCAAGAGCGTGAGTGCACAGAGGAATCCGACCAAGAGCAGGAACCCCAGGTGTGACGAAACCGTCCATCCTAAAACCTCGGGCCGGGGGATGCCCGGAAGCCCCATCGGCCCTCCCGTGAGGCCAACCCAGTTGTTCAAGACGCTGAACGTGATTACCTGGAAGGCGAAAGTGGCAATGACAAAGAAGTCATCTCGAATGCGGAGCGACGGAATCCCAATAAGGGCACCGAGTAGCCCACTGGCAATGAGGGCACAAAGGACGTTGACCAAGGGAGGGCTGTGCCAATTGAGAGCCATGAGGGCGACCACATAAGCCCCGACGCCGTAGAACGCAGCATGGGCAATGGACAAAAGGCCAGCATAGCCGGCGATGAGATTCAGCGACACCGACAGGATGACGTAGATGCCGATCAAGACCAAGATGTGGAGAAGATACTCCATTGAAACTCCAACTCACACGGTGGCTTTCTTGATTTCCCTGCCCAGGAAGCCTTGCGGCCTGACGAGCAGAAAGGCTAGAAGAATGACGAACACAATCGCGTCTTGCCACTGAGAGCCAACATACCAGGCCCCCACCTGTTGGGCCAACACCACAAGGAGCGCACCCATCACCAGACCGGGGATGCTGTCGATGCCTCCCACAATCACCGCTACAACGCCAAGTAGCAACGCGTTCATCCCCATCGTCGGCGTCATGTCCACGTCAAGAGCGGCAAGAATGCCCGCCACGCCTGCTAGGGCTGATCCCACGCCAAACGCCCAGAGAATGACTCGATCGCTGTTGATGCCAGAAACCAACGCTAATTCCGGGTCGTTTGCCACCGCCCGCATAGCTCGCCCCATCCTGGTTCTTCTGAGAAGAACCAACAGGAGGGCAACGAGAGCCGCGCTTACACAGATGGTGGTAATCTGAATCGGCGTGACCCGTGCACCCCATACGGCTATGCCCTCCGTCACCACTCCCGAACGGATGCTTTTGGTGTCGTCGCCAAACACCATAGAAATCCCGTTCTGCAAGAGGACGTAGAGGCCCAGCGAGGCCAGGAGGAGCACCAATGGAGATGCACGTCTATGCCGCAATGGGCGGTAAACCAAGATGTCCATAAGGCAGCCTATCGCGGCCGCAAAGACCACGGCGAGAAAAGCCGCTGTCACAATTGGAAATGTGAACCATGAGGTGAGAAGAAATACGAAATAGGCACTAGAGGCGAAGACCAAGCCATGAGCAAAGTGGAAAAACCGGGTCGTCCTGTAGATAAGCAAGAACCCGCTGCCAACCAGCATGACAGAGCTCGCGGTAACAACCGCGTTGACAATGATCTGACTGTTTGGCAAGCCTGTCTCCTAATCAGACGTCAGGAGGAGCCGCCTTTGAGGCCGGAGGCGCTCCCGCGGCCGAAGGCGCTCTCGCGGCCAGAGGCGCTCCTGCGGCTGGAGGCGCTCCTGCGGCTGGAGGCGCTCCTGTGGCTGGATGCGTTCCTGCGGCCGGAGGCGCTCCCACGGCCGGAGGCTGACCGCTGGGGAGTAGGCTGGTCGCAGAGAGTTGAGCGGCCTCAAGAATCTTGCCCTCAATCTCTTCCGGCGTGAATACCCCGTGCTCCTGGCCGAGACTGCCGGAAAAGATCAGGGTGACGAAGTCATGGTATTTCTTTACTCTATCGCCCACTTTGAATTCCAGGGTAGGTCCGGCATCGCGCGTTCCTGATGCCGAGTCCTCAAAGACGAGGAGCGCCGTCCCTTCGAAAATATCGTAATCTTGCCTAGTGATGTTACTCTCCCTGGCCGCATGGAAAACCTTCGCGATGTTCTCCGCTGCGGCCGAGAGCCTCTTCTCAAGGATTGTAAGGTTCACAAATCGCGTCTCAATAAGAGCCTCCTTGCACGGCCCAATGAACTTCCTGAAGAACTCGTAATGCGCCGGTTCAAGCAGTTTCTTCCACTCGCTATTATCTCCGCTATCATCCAATAAGAACGCCCGCCTTCGGATGCTCTCACCAGCGGGCTTGTCGAGGAAGCGTACAAAATGAGTCGGGTACTTCTCGGCCCTCTCCGCAGAGCAGCCCTGCTGTTTGAGAATCTCAGGGGCAAACGCCAGGCTACCATCCGACCGATACTTGAGAGGAAGCTCCTGGTGTTCGATCCGGTCCCGATCCAAGTCAAGGAACCAGCTCTTGGGAGACTTGATGCACGTGAAGCATACGTTATTCGCGCATCGCAGCAGTTCGGCAACGATAACGGAGTGGTCTGCATAAGCACTAATTGGCATCCAAAAGCCATCGTCGTCATCATTGTCAAAGGACCGATCAAGCTGTTGTTCGATTGCCGCAGCTATTACAAACCGTGCGTCTCTGAAGCGGTCGTCGGCCAACCATCCCAGTGCCGTCTCAAACCTCGTCCGGGCGATGAAGAAGAGCAAAGAACCAAGGGTGGTTCCTGCCCTTTTCAGCAGTACAAGCTCATCAAGGCGTATGGCAACGGCGGCCCTCCGGCCGTGAGCCCGGTCGGCAAGAACAAGCATGCCGGCATACGTGAGTGCCGTTGACAGCAAGGCGCTCGAAAAGGCCAAAAGGACAGCAGCCGGCGGGGCCACAGAACCAGCGGAAAGCAGCACAACACCCACCAAAACACTCAAGCCAAGCCCAAGCAGAGAGGAAGAGATCAGAGACCACTTGCGCGTCCACTCATAATGGCGCTCCATCTCCTCCTTGATATCCTGGAGGAACCTTCTGGCTTTATCCATCCTTGGTCCCCTTCGCGTTCATGAAGCGGGACAGCGACAGACATCAACCACAAGCCGCACGCCGGTATTGCCAGAGCAAGCATTCCTGCATCTCACCCGAGCCCTGCCGCTTGTGCATCGGCCCCCCGTGGCAGAAATCCCACTGGTCGCAAGCCGTGCACTCCCCGATTCGCTTCCATTCGAAATCTCGAAAGCGAATGTAGCGATTCTCCCAGACGGTCTTGATACGCTCCTTCCGAAGGTCCCCCTCGATGAACTCACGCGAAACGTTGCTGCAAGAGGCCAGCTTACCGTCGAAGAGAATGCCCAGGTTGTTGAGCCCTGCAATACAGTGAAAAACCAACGGGCGAATCATCCCCTCAAGTTCCGTCCCCATCCACCCACCGCATCCCAGTTCGACCATCGTGGCCTGAGGATCAGCGTAGGTGGAACAACTTCGTGCATACTCTGCGCGAAGGAACTCAATGGCTTGTCTCAGTTGCTCGGGGGACAGACTGTACCCGGCAAGGTGCTCCGCGCGTCCAGCCGCATCGAGCGTCATGACCCGAAAGTTGCGAGGTCTTATCTCCTTCTTCACAAGGTCGAAGAGAGCGGGAATCTCCGTCACGTTCCTGGCATGGGCCACGATTGACACGGTTACAGTGTAGCCTTTGTCGACCGCGAGGCGTGCCGCTTTGAATGCCTTGGTAAATCCCCCGGGCATTCGCCTGAACGCGTCATGAGTCGTCTCCATGCCGTCAATGCTAATGCCAAGACCCGTGACGCCACACTTCTTGAGTTCATCCAGAATCTCAGGGCAGTCAGCCAACACGATACCGTTGGTCTGAATGTCAATGTTGCTATAGACCGGTCGGCGGCTGATTTGGCGCAGGATGCCAAGTAGGTCATGGCGGACAAACGGTTCTCCGCCGGTGATGTTGACATGATGGAACTGCCGCATGTCGAAGTCGGTGGCAATCTGCTCAAAGGCGCCCACAACCTCATCGGCAGTCAGTTCGTCATCAAGTTTCACTTCTTCCGAAGGCGATCCGCAATGGATGCACCGCAGGTTGCAGCGCCGGGTCGCTTCCCAACTGATGAGTTGCAGGGGATGTTCCCGGACGAGCGTCTCGACGCGTCGCCTCCATCCTTCCCAGAGAGCATGCCATGAGGCATCGGGTTTCATTTGCCGAAGACGGCCTTGAAGTACTCGGTGCTGCCATCGCCCGGATGGCAGGCATACATATTGTTGACGTACTCGACAGGGTTGGGCCAAGCGAGCATCCGTCTCTTGAACTCCTCAGCACGTGCGACGCTGCACTTGGCAGAGCCTGTACCAATACGGCCACCACGCTCATTCTTGGCAATTGTCTTCATAGACATTCTCCCTTACGGGTTTGCGCTGATTGGCTTCCCGCCCTTGATGGTCATTCTTCCAATCGACTGCGAAGCAAGATCTCCGTTGGAAAGAAACGCGATCTCCCCTGAAACGCCCGTGAATGAGACCTTCGAGAGTGCCTCGCGAATCTTCTCGGAATCCGTGCTTCCGCAGGTCTCGATGGCCTTGAACACCGCCATAGCGGCGTCGTAGGCATAGGCACTGAGGATGTCCGGCTGTTCACCGTACTTGCCCTCGTACTGCTTAGCGAAGTCCGCATGTGCAGGGCTCTTGCTGTCCGAAGGGGCCGTGTACAATACCCCTTCTGCCGCGTCTCCGGCGACAGTCCGAAACTCCGGCGAACCCCAGTTGTCGCCACCGAAGAGGGGCACCTTGAGGCCGAGTTCCTTGATCTGCCGAACCAACACTCCGCCTTCCTTCGGGTATGTAGGAGACACCACCGCGTCCAGGCGGGGCAAGTCTTTGAGCTTGGCAACAACTGTCCGCAAGTCCGTTGTGTTCTCGGCAACTCCCTCGCTCAAAGCCGCCTCGCCGCCGAGTTTCGCAAACCTCTGCTCGAACCCTTCGGCCAGAGGTTTGCCCCAAGAGTTGTTCGTATAGACGACGGCCACCTTCTTGACGCCGGCTTCGTGAACCCATGCGGCAAGCACTTCGGCTTGAAGGTCATCCGCAGGACACGTGCGGAAGAAGTACGGTCCCCGTTCCGTTGACAACTGCGATGACGAGGAGATCGGCGATATGAGAACCACCTTATTGCGATCAGCAATCGGCGCAATGGCCAGGGTGCACCCGCTGCCTGCGGAACCGAAGATCACCGGAACTCTGTCAATCGTTACGAAGCGGGTGACTATGCTGACGGCCTCCTTCTTGTCGTTGCGGTCGTCTTGGAAGTCAACCTCGACCTTCCGGCCAAGCAAGCCGCCTCTTGCATTCTGGTTTTCAACAGCCAGTTCAATGCCGCGCTTGGCCTTCTGGCCGTAAGAGGCCACGTCACCCGTTAGCGGGAAGGTGGCCCCCAGTCTCAGGGCCTGATGCTCCTTACCGCCTGGAATTGCGAGAACAAGAATGACGGCCAAGAGGACTACCGCAGCAGCGAGGGCGATCCACGCCTTCTTGCTCATTTGGTCCTCCTTTGTGCATAGAAGAGAGTGCAAGAGGAAAGGTGTACTCCCTCGAACAGCGGCGTTGGTGTCCGTGCCTACCTGCTAACCAGAACCACGCAGATTGTGACCACAAGAATGCCCCAACACAAGCAAAAATGAGGCATGGTGTGGGCCACGTTGTCTGTTTCCGTCGTCGCCGGCATGGCGGCCAATGCCATCCTAACCTGACGCTGCTCTGTCTACTGGTGTAACAATCTTACAATTCGCCCACCTGCCCGGCAGAAAAGGGCCTTAGCGCGTCCGTGCAGGGTGGATGACACGAGCGCTACCGCCAATCTGTGAGCCGGAACGTCTTCTGGCCGAACTGAGCCTAGTGTTCAGTGAGGTAAGGGAAGATGCCCTCCAGGAATCCTAGGTTGCCTACCTCGACGGCCGCGATCCGGTCCGGGCGGTCAACAGTTTCGCGCACCGTGAGCGGCGGCACGAGCGGCAGAGCCGCTGCGGCGCCATCGGGTGACCCGTGGCTAACGAACTGGACGACGCGATTCGCACGAACGCCGAGGGGCCTGTCTACCGGTGTAACAATTTCTCCGGCCCGGCATTTCCCCCGTCGAGAAGGGCCGTTCTCGTGTCCGTACAGGGTAGATGAGCCGCGCGTTGCCGCCAGTATGCGATCCGGTCCGCCTGAAGGCGGAACTTGCACGGGTCCCAACCGGGGCCCGCGAGGATGCCGTGCAGGAATCCTGGGTCGCGTTCCTTGACGGCCGCGATCCCGTGCGGGCGGTGGGCGCCTTTGCCCATCTCGAACGGCGGCGTCGGCAACTGAACCTGAGCAGTTGCCTGGCCGGCTGAGGGACCTCAAGTGGCCGACGAACTAGACAACGCGATTCGGACGAACGCCGAGGGGCTGCAGTCGACGTCGGGGAACTCCGGCGGCACGCAGCCGCCCAGCCCCGATGAAATTGTTACACATCTGTAACGAACTGCTGCAGCGCGGCCGGAACGCGCTTGCACGGCGCGCACCGGCATGGTTAGATCGTGCTGGCGATGATGTGATTGACAACCCGAGCGGGCGACGACGCGGCGGCTGATCCCCGCTGCGGAGTCCAAGAGATAGCCGTGCCAGAGGTTGCAGCGCAGCGAAGCCCGGTCGTCCCCCTCCAGGTTGGCGTCATCGGCCGCCGCACCGAACTCGTCCTCATCCCCTCCGGCCAAGGCCGCATGCGGATCATCTTGCCGCACGAACTGCCTATCGGTGAAATCTGGCGTCCACGAAGTCTCGCGTCTTGGCTGCATGGTCAGCGGTTCGACTGACTTGTGCTTCTCCGGCTGTCGGCTGTCGACATCGGCTGTCGAGTCTGTTGTCTTCTGGCCATCCATTGTGGTATCCTACAGCCCGCAACGATCTTGCGGGGGCCTTGGGATGCGGATTGAGCAGATCAAACCCGGCATCGTGCTTCGCGGCCCCCTGTTCCCCGAGCCGGTGCAGGTGCTCGTGGTCACCCCACTGGGCGACGCCGTCAAGGTCATAGGCAAGGGGCTGGATTCCGGGAGGGTCCACGAACCGGTCCTTAGCGCGGAGCAGGTGGCCAAACTGGTGGCCTCGCCTGAGCAGCTGCCTTACGATGGCGATACGCTTCACTTCCGGCTCGGCGTCGAGGCACTGCGTCTGGCCCTCGCCTACGAGTACGACCCGTACTTCTCGCTCTCCATCGCCCGCGTCGATCCGCTGCCGCACCAACTGGAGGCCGTTTACGACCACTTCGTCAAGTTGCCCCGCATCCGGTTCCTCCTGGCCGATGACCCCGGCGCCGGCAAGACCATCATGGCCGGGCTGCTCCTGAAGGAACTCAAGATTCGCGGCCTCGTCAAGCGTACCCTCATCGTCACGC
>Ga0315293_10005446_pt1 | contig 11987 bp, 15 predicted proteins | sample YL17G13_20_MG_FD_203071 | JGI IMG/M metagenome (GOLD analysis project Ga0315293, IMG submission 203071) | Sediment microbial communities from Yellowstone Lake, YNP, Wyoming, USA - YL17G13_20 | ecosystem: Environmental > Aquatic > Freshwater > Lake > Sediment | place: USA: Wyoming | collected... | reverse complement strand
CGACTTCGTTTCAAGCAGTCCACGCCTGGTGGGTATCTTGTGCGCGGAATGCGGAAAACAGTTCTGTCTGCCTCACGCGCTCAGGCACTTCATTCGCAGTGGCGGGCTCACGAAAGCAGAAGCACAAACCATTCTTCGCCGATGGAAAAATGGCTACGTTCGCATCGGTGGGCTCACCGCAGCGGAGCGAATCGCTGTTCGCCTTCGGTTAAAGAAGGGTAGTGACCTATGACCCAAACCTACAAAGGCTGCCCCGTCGTCATCGTAGCCACTGGCAAACCGAAGCCGAGCTGCCACACGATCCTTCTGGACCCAGGTGTCATCTACAGGGCCGCAAACCTCTGGATCGGATCCTGGCGCATCGACCTCAAAAGCCACAAGAAGGTCTGCACGCTCTTCCTCCAGAAGAAGTACGTCGATGCCATCCGTCGCTCAGGTCCAAAACACCTTCATCGCCTTCGTTACACCTTGGAGCACGAGTACATTGAATCGAGGCTCGCAGAACGTGCGCTGAGCGCCCTCGAAACAGCCGCGCATCGCAAGACCATCAAGCGCATGCACCCAACCTACAGGAACCCATTTCCGATGTTCAAGCGCATGGAACATCGCGAACTCAAGGAGCTTGGCCTGGGCAGGTACATCCAATGAAGAGCAAAACAACAGCAGGCGAAAAAGGAAATAACCATGCTCGGTATAGACTGCTCGCGGTGGCAGGGCGCCCTCCAATGGAAAGCCGTCAACGGCGCAAAGCCAGTCGACAAAGACGGAAATCAAAAATCCGACGACCCAATAAAATTCGCCTACATAAAATCCACACACGGCACAGGCCTCGATCCCCAATTCCGTACGAACGCCGCTGCCAGCGGCGAGCACATGGACTACCGCGATTTCTACATGTGGTTCGTGCCGACCCAGCACCCACTTCAGCAAGCGGATGCGTTCGTCGACGCGATCAAGCCATATCGCCTCAAAGACAAGGACATCATCCCCTGGATCGACTTCGAAGACGATGCGGGCGGACGCGTGCGCGGCAAACCGCTGCGCGATAGCCTCCGTGCATGCGCAGAACAGGTTGAAGATCGCCTCGGCCAAAAGATCGCCATTTACAGCGGCAAGTGGTTCTGGCTTCAAGCCGTTAACCCACAAGACGATCCAGCCAAAGTTCGTGACGTCGACGAGGACTTCGACGCGTGGTGCGCCAGCCGCCCACTCGCTCATGCCGAATACCCGGGACGGATTCCAGGTCCAGGCGAACACGGCCATGTCGCAGGCCCATGGGCCGACCGCGGCCTCGTCGAAACATGGTATCAATTCGACGGCGACAAGGGCCTTTACCTCCCAAGCGACTGCGGCGTGACCGGGGCCCCGGTTGACTCGGACTTCGATCGATTCAATGGAACGGAACAAGACCAAGCAAATCTCATCCAGTGGTCAAAAAACACTCCGATCCGATCTTTCGACACCATGCCACCCTTCTTCGCCCCACAGACGACGCCGTTTGCGGCGGGCGCAGACGCCTCGCAACTCTTCCCATCGAAATCCTAAGCCATCAAGCCATCAAATTCTAAGAAACGAAACCAAAATGAGGAAACCAATGGAACTCAAACACCTGTCCGTCGCCACTTTTGCCGTAGCCTCCTTTGTGGGTTGCGCCTCCTGGTGGAGCAATACGCCATCGCACGTCATCGACGTGGCCAAGATCGTGACCTGCGTGATGACGGAAATCGATAAGGTTCCAACTCCCCCCATCCAGGACATCGCGGTCAAGTGTGGACTGGAGAACGCGGACGCCGTCCTCGATCTCGTTAAGGCGCAGAAGGCCGCAGAAGCCAGGCACGTCAAGCCGGCCGGTTCGTCGCCGCTACCATGCCTTAGCGCATCAGCGACCGCGCCCACTGCCGCCCCCACGGCCACGTCTACAACAACGTCCACGACGGCGCCCACGACGGTCGGATCAGCCCAGCCAGCGAAGCCGGCGACCAGCGGAAGCGCCAAGCCATGAGACTTCACAGACTCCACGCGATTCTCTTCTGCGCATGCGCGTGCGCGAGCGCATGCTCCTGCTGTCATACGACGCCACCGGCGAGGACCGACGACCCGGCGCTGACTCTCTCGCCGGCCGAGCAACGCACCGCATGCGAGAAAGCGGGCGCGAGGCTAGCCGAAAAAAAGTGCAAGGAAGCCAGGCCGGATTTCGCTGACTTCTGCATGAATACGCTCGAAGCAGGCATCCCGCTCAAACCACTGTGCCTCGCGGAAATCCAGGAATGTTCGGAGATTGATGGCAAATGCAGGAAATAGAAAATCGAATACGCCAAGGCGCGGTGCGATCCGATCCATTCGATTCTAGGGATCTATTTTTCACACCACCCAAGATCCAGCAAACGCAATCAACGACAAGCGAGACGGCCTCCAAATCAGGTGTGGACTATTCGCCAGAAGTCGTCCTCGTGGAGCGCACTCCCATTTCGGATCAGGGGCCGACCTCAACATGTGCAGCCAATGCCTATTGCGACGCGCTCGAAACGCTCATGCCGGATCCTGTGGTCCAGCTGTCGCGCGAGTTCGCCTACTACAACAGTCGGCGGAGCCACGGAGAAGAGGGCGTAGATGGGGGCACTTATCTCCGAAACATGTTTGCGGCTGGGGCAAAACTTGGGTGCTCACCCGAAGATCTTTGGCCATTTGACGTGAACCACATCAACGAACGCCCACCCGTCTGTGCCTACGAGGCCGGGTACGACTATCGCATCAAGGCATACTACCGTATCGCGACCACACGCTCATCGCGTGGCGATGATATTGAAGCCGCAGTGAGAATGGGTCACCCAGTCGTGCTGTCGATGCAAGTTGGAAAACCGTTTTCTCAGTACACCAGAGGCTCAACGGAACTCGTCTGGCATGCGCCGACCCATCCTATCGGACTCCACGCGATGGTCGTCGTGGGCGTGCGTCGCAATTCGGTAAGCGAACGACAATTCAAGCTCCGCAACTCGTGGGGCACGGCCTGGGGCGATGGCGGTTACGCGTGGGCCGCGGAAGACTGGCTTACGGACCCGTTTACCAGCGATCTTTGGGTACCGACGTTCGTTCCGCCAATTCCGCAGCCATCGCATGCGCCGGCAAGCCCCTTGCCCACGCTTTAGCTAGCTCAGCACAAGGATACGCACCAAACGAAACGGACGGCCTGCTGGCCAAGAGCCTGGTAGACTGTAGGAGCCTTGAATCCAGGAATCCAGGAGTCGAAATCCCGAGGGAGACCATGAGATGTTCGAATACGCTCTTGCCCATCTCGCTCAGATCTGCGTAGTCCCGATCGTGGCGATGTTCCTCATCCCCATTTTCATGAACCTCGGGACAGCCATTCGGATGCATCGAAAGGAGAGCCTCAGCAGTGTACCTATCACCAGCATGGATCACGTTGCTGTTGTTTGTCCTGACATTCGGGTGGGGGACGATGATCTACGTCGCGAAGAAACTCGCAAAAGTACAGCGAGTCATCGACGAGGACGTGCCGGAGATGAAGGTTCTGCTCTTCGGTCCGATCGAGAACGGGCGTCACAACCGTGAAAAAGGCATGGAAGAAGCGTTCAAGGTTACCGGCGAACTCGGCAAAAAGAACGAAAGCCGCGTAAAAAAGAACACAAGAAAACTGACTCGATGCATTCGCCTCTTTGATGAGGTGATCACCCTAGCGACAGCGACGCGGCCGGTCGGTGTGTTCTCCGGAACCAATACCGGCAGATACCAAATCATCTCGACTGAAGTTAAAAAACTTCGCGAGATGGACATCGAAGAAAAAGATCAAGACTCGGAACCGCCTACCAGCGAAGACGACAACGAGTGAGTTAAATTAGCCAATCCGATACGAGCAGAACAAGAAAGAACAGAGCAAAGGAAATCATGTCCAACTCCTCGGATCCGATCCAGCCCACGCCAGCTCCTGCACCCCAAGGACTGACGCCAGCGCCCGTTCCGGTCCCTGCTCCGGCACCGACCCCGTCTCCGGCCCCATCTCCGATCAGCGCAATCACGCCACTCCTGGGTCCGCTCATGGCGCTCCTGCGCAGTAAGAAGGGCATCATGGTCCTCGCGGCGCTGGCATTCTGCCTTGTCGTCTACCTCCGCGATCCGACCAAGCTCGACAAGATCATGCAATTCCTGTCCGTCACGATTCCCGTATGGCTCGGAGCCCAGGGGTACGCGGACGGGCAAAAGCACGTCGCTGATGCCGCGGCCAGCAGCACGAAGGCCAACGAATGACAGAGTCCGCAAGTTTGGACTGACGGCCCAAGGCTAAAGCGACAGGTCCCAAATGGCAGACTCCATTCTCCAGGCAGAGCTAGTCCAAAATTCCGGCGATTTTAAACATGTAACCGCCGTAACCACGCCACAGGGATATGCTCTTCTTACGACGCCTGGCAACAGCGTCGGGATGCGTACGATGGTGGACCTCGACTCCACCTCGATGTACCCGGTGCCGGCCTACCACCAGAGCCTCTTCGGCGGCCTCAAGACGTTCAATCAGTACCGCCTCGGCGACTACGTCAACTGCAACGGCATCGACGCGAGCCTCTACGCGCCGGCGATCACGGCCGGCGGAGGGGCGGTCGTGGCGGTGCCGCTCCAGAGCGCCATCAGCCTCACGGTGGGTGTGGCCAACGCGGACAGGGCCTTCCTCTTCACGAAGACGCAGCATCGGTACCAGGCGGGACGACAGCAGTCGGTCACCGCGTCCGTGATCCATGATGATCTTGGGCGAGCGAATCAGACGAGGCGATGGCCTTACTTCGACGCCAACGACGGACTTTTCTTCGCGTTAGTCGGGACTGTCCTAAACGTCGTGGTTCGCAGCTCGGTGACCGGGGTCGTCGTCGACGTTCCTGTTCCTCAGTCGGCGTGGAACGTCGACCGACTCAACCCGGCGTTCGGCCTCAATCCGAGTGGGGTGACGCTCGACATCACGAAGGGCAGCATCTACGAGATCAAGTTCCAGTGGCTGGGCGTGGGAGACGTCTTCTTCTTTGTAAACGGCATCCTGGTTCACCACGTGTTCAACGACAACGCGCTCTCTGTCCCCTACATGCGCTGCCCGACCCTCCCACTGGCATTTGAAGTCGTCAACACCGCAGGGAGCGCGGCGGGCGGGATGCGATTCGTGTGCGGAACGGTGTCGAGCGACGGCGGAGAGGCGCCGCCTCAGGAGCAGGGAAGCTATCGAAGAGCCGCCCAGACCGTGGCCGCCAACTCGGAGGCCTACGCGTTCTCGATACGACTGTCGCGGTTTTACCCAAAAGCGGGAGCCATTCAGAATCGTGGACAGGTTCAACCGCGTCTCCTCAGTCTCGCATCGGAGACGAACAGGGCTTCGATTCGACTCCTCCTCAATCCAGTTCTCACGGGGGCGACATTTGCGATCGACCCGGGAGCCGACATCGCGGTTGATGTGGACCAGGCCGCCACGGTCGTAACGGGAGGGACGGAGCTTGTAAACTTCTTTGCCCCGTCGCAAGGAGTTGGCGGCGCCGCCATCACCATCGACCTGTCCAGCATGTTTCAACACAACGACCGGCCGCTACGTAGGTGGTCGACCGTGGCGGCGGACGCGGACATCTTGACCGTCATGTACAGCAACGAGCAAAACGGGACTACGGACCTGTCCGCGGTTCTCACTTGGCTTGAAACAACCGGTTAACCTAAATACGTACAAACCATTGATATTGTTAACGAAACTATCCGGAAACGCCCACGCGTAACACCTCGGATCGGATCAGACTGATCCGGTTTGAGATTTCAGCTACTTTAACGTAAACTCCAAGACGATTCAAAGCCCGATGGGCACAAAGGAAGACGATCATGGCCAGATGGGGAGTTGCTGCAACCAAAGGCGCTGCCAACGTGCAGACGGTCCTCTCTCTCAACGCGGCAGCGGCAGCCCCGCGTCGCGCCAAGATCTACGACTGGACGCTGGGCTGCGGCGCGGCGCCAGCCGATAACACGTTCATTCATCTCCTTCAGCGCTGCACGACGGTCGCAACGGGGGCCGCGCTTACCCCGAACTCGCTCGACCCAGCCGACACGCTCGCATCCACCATCGTGGCAACCAACGTGGTCACGGTTGACGGAGCGCTTACGGCCCTCGCGTTCCTCGCGCGCAAGCCGCTTAACCAGCGCGCGACGTTCCGTTGGGTTGCTGCGCCCTACGGCGAGCTGATCATTCCGGCAACAGCCAACAACGGTATTGCGTGGGCGCTCTCCGCGGCGAGCACGACTTCGTTCGACGGGGATATGACGTTTGAGGAATACTGACAGGAATCAAGCGCTTCGTGGTTTCGGAGATCTGCGAAACAAAGGAGACTCGTAAATGCCCTGGCGCCTTCATACATCAGATCCGACTCCGCCCAAGGAACTGCGCGCAGCGCTCGGAAAGGTGCGCGACACCTATCTGCGGGCGGACGAACGTTTGCGAATCCTTGAAGCCGTGGAAACCGACGAAGCAGCGGTCGCGGTGACCAAAAAGCACATGGATCGCGCTATCGACGCCGCGGTCGCGCTCGCGAAGGACGCGGGCTCACGCGTTCACGTGTCGCTGCACGGCGATCTCTCCGCGGAGGGCGTCATCGACAGAACGAGCGTGTCCATCGATGTCCTCTTGGATCAGAACTCAGCCCCCGCGGCGGCGGAGAAGTAAATCATGCGACGGCCTCAAGGGTACGCCGTCACGGTCGAACCGGGGAAGGCCACGGTAGAGGAAGATTCTTTTACCTGTGTTCACTGCAACTCGATCGTATTCGTTAAGCCGCGCCAAGACCCATCCGAGATGGGCGGGTTCTGCAACCTCTGTATGGGCCACGTCTGCATGAACTGTGCGGGCAAGTCATGCGAGCCGTTCGAGAAGAAGCTCGAAGTGATGGAGCGACGCGACAAGTTCCTGCGATCGATGGGAGTCGGCTGATGCAAGAGCGACGAGTCGACGACCAGGCCCCCGCCATCTCGATCGTCTTCCCGGAGGCGTCGGAGTGCGCGTCGATGAGCATCGTCGAGATCGACGCGCTCCTGGGCGACGCTCAATCTGCCATCACGCGGATGAGCGCCGAGGTCCGATCCATCCGCACGGTGCGAGCGCTCCTTCTTCAGGTCGCTCACCTGCGGGGCGAAGTGGCCACGCTGCGCGCTAACCTCGCGCTCGCTGAAGAGAGAGCGGATGCGGTCGAGGAGGACTCTCCTCGACTCGACGCCGATCGAGTCGAAGGGCCGTAGCGCGTGGGTGCCACTGGCTCCGCCGTCGTTGACTTCGGCGCGTTCCCCGGCAAGGAGAGCACGTCCGTCGTGATCATTGGGCAGGCAGGCATCGTCGCGACCTCACTCGTCGAGGCGTGGGTGGCGGCAAACCAGACCTCACCGGCGAGCGATCACGGGAGCGACGACATTCGGGTGGATCCGATCTTCGTCTACGCGGGGACGATCGTGGCTGCTACCGGCTTCACGATTTTCGCCGAGGCAGACAACATCAACGGGTTCGCCGGTGGGCTGCGGATAGGCAAGTACAACATCTCCTGGATCTGGCAGTAGGATGGCGATCGTCATCCAGAGCGGCGCCGGAGCCGGCGAGTCGGCGACCGTCGGCATCACCAGTAAGGCCGGCTACGTCGAGCTGTACGACGCGTCCGGCGACCCGATCCCGCTCAAGGACAAGTCGGTCACGGCAGGGGCAACCCAGAGGTACCTGCCGATCGCTGGGCTCGACGGCGGAACCAACCCGTCGGCTGCCGGCGGAGCTACCGGCTACGTCAACCGCGCGATCCGAGTCGGCGACTACAGCAGCGTCCGAACGACGAGCGAGGAGTTGATCTTCCACGATGCCTTCGAGGGGTCGACGATCAACACCTGGTGGACGCAGTCGCTGACCACGTTCACGGTCGCGCAGGCGACGGGCGTGCTGACGCTCAACAGCGGGTCAGGGACCGCGGCGAACAGCACCGCGATCCTCACGTCGATCAAGCAGACGCAGAGGTACGCGAGGCAGCCGATCTTCTGTCGGTTCAGGGCGAGCATCACTGCGAACGTCGGTCTGAACCACACGACCGTGGAGCTTGGACTCGGCGCGCCTAGCGGCGTGGTGGCGGTAGTGTCAAGCGGGTGCTTCTTTCGGTTCAAGTCCAACGGAGCGCTGTGGGCGGTCGTCTCCTACAACGGGTCGAACACGGAGACGCTGCTGCTCGCGCAGGGCGCGATCTCGACTACCTCCTACTACTACTACGACGTGGTCGTCGACGACGACAACGTGAGGTTCATTGTCTGCGACTCGAACGAGGTACCGATCGTAGACGTGCAGGTGGTGATACAGACGGGCCTGCCGACCACGTGGGCGGTGAGTCACCTACCGTCCTTCGCCCGCGTCTACGTGGACGCGACGGGCGGAGGTACTGCCGTGCGGCTGCTCCTGAGCGCCCACGCCGTGTACGTACTCGACCTGATCATGAACAAGCCGTGGGAGCAGCAGATGGCAGGCGTCGGGCGCGGACCGACGATCAGCCCGACCGCGTACACGCAGCTGCCGACGCTCGTGAACGCGACGATCCCAGCGACGACGACGCCGAGCAACGCGGCTGCCGGGTCGACAGCCCTCGGCGGGGAGTACAGGGCGACGGCGACGGCTCAGTCCGAAGACATACTCAGCCTGTTCACGTTCACCGTCCCGACCCCATACTCGTTCTTCCTGCGGGGCCTCTACATCCCGCTGCCGGTCGTCCAGGGAGCCGCGATAGGAACGGCGACGCTTCTTCAGTGGTTTGTAGCGCACAACGCCTCATCGGCGAACCTCTTGACCGCCACCGGAGTGATTCGCGTGCCTCTTCCTGGGTGGATGACTGCCGCGGCCACGGCCGCCGCCGGAACGTTCTTCACCGGGCAGGCGATCTCGTGGCAGCCTCGGGTTCCCATCCCGTGCGCGCCGGGGACCTTCCTGCACATCGGGTACAAGGAGGTCACGGGCGCCGCTACCGCGTCCCTGGTCTACAGGGGCGAGGTGGTCGTGGACGGGTACTTCCAGTAGAACGGAGCTAGCGAACATGGCCGTACAGATTCAGAGCGGAGTCACGGGAGACCTACAGACGGTCGGCATCACCAGTAAGGCCGGCTACGTCGAGCTGTACGACGCGTCCGGCAACCCGATCCCGCTCAAGGACAAGTCGGTCACGGCGGGAGCCAACCAGCGCTTCATGCCGATCGCCGGACTCGACGGCGGAACGATCTCTCGCGCGATCCGCATCGGAGAGTACAGCACGCTCAGGACCACGAGCGAGACGATCGTCTTCAACGACGCGTTCGAGGCCGCGGCAATCAACACATGGTGGACGCAGTCGCTGACGACGATGACCGCCGTGCAGGTGACCGGCGTGCTGACGCTCAACAACAGCGCGATCACGACCCTGAACACAGCCGCCATCGTCACGGCGATCAAGCAGATCCCGAAGTACGTTCGACAGCCGATCTTCTGCCGGTTCCGAGGTCGCATCACGGCGAACGTGGCCGGCAACCACACGCTCGTGGAGATGGGGCTGGGTGCTCCGGCCGGCGTGACCGCGATCATCAGCAACGGCTGCTTCTTCCGGTGGAGGGTCGACGGCACGCTCGCGATCGTGATGTCGTACAACGGCACCGAGTCGGTCACTCAGGTGCTCGCGCAGGGAGCGATCTCGACGACGTCCTACTACTACTACGACGTGATCGTCGACGACGACTTCGCTCGATTCATCGTGTCTGACTCGAACGGGACGCCCGTGGTGGACACGCAGCTGTCGATGGGACTCACCGTTCCCGCCATATGGGCAGTGAGCCACCTACCGAGCTTCGCTCGCGTCTACGTGGACGCGACTGGCGGAGGTACTGCCGTGCAGCTGCTGCTCAGCGCGCACACGGTGCAGCTGCTCGACGAGCTGATGAACAAGCCGTGGGAGCAGCAGATGGCAGGCGTCGGGCGCGGACCGACGATCAGCCCGACCGCGTACACGCAGATCACGGCGCTGGCGAACGGCGCGGCGCCTGGGTCGGTGACGCCGACCAACACGACGGAGGTGAACACCAACCTCGGTGGCGAGTACGCGTGCCTGGCCACCGGCGCAGCAGAGACCATCCTCTCTGTGTTCGGGTTCACGGTCCCGGCGCCGTACACGTTCTTCCTGCGAGGTCTCTATATACCCCTGCCAGTAGTGCAGGGGACGGCCGTCGTGACGGTGCCGCTACTCCAGTGGTTCGTCGCTCACAACGCGTCGTCGGCGAACCTGTCGACCGCGACGGGCGTGATCCGAGTGCCTCTCCCTGGGTGGATGAACACCGGAGCAGGCGCAGCGGTCGGCGCGTTCTTCCTTGGTCAGTCGATCGCGTGGCAGCCGAACGTGCCGATCGCGTGCGCGCCGGGCACGCATCTCCACATCGGGTACAAGTCGGTCACCGGCGCGGCCACCGCGCTGCTCGTCTACCGCGGTCAGGTGTACGTCGACGGCTACTTCCAGTAGCTGAGGAGGGGCCGCCGTGTCTCTCCTCCTCGCACTCGTAACGCCGCCGACGATCTTCGTCGAGTGGCTGCCCCGGTACCCGGATCGCGTCGACCGGCCGGGCGAGCGTCCGGAGCAGCAGCTTGCCGTCACGGAGATTCCGCCGTTCCCGCCGGCGGTGCCGACGGTCTTCGTCGACTGGTGGCCGAGGTTTGCCGACCGAGTGGTCCGACCCGCGATCCTCGTCGCGGCGATCCCGTTCCTAGCGTTCGCCCCCGCACCAGAGCGCACGTCCCCGCTCGCCGACGTTCGCTTCCCAGACAGGATCGAACGCCGTGGGATCGCGGTCGCCCAGCAGCCAGCGGCGACCGGGCTGCCTCCGTTCCCGGAGAGAACGTCTCCCCTCGCGGACGTCCGCTTCCAGGACCGGATCGACAGACCGGCCCTCGCGGCCTCGCAGCAGTTCGCGGTCACCGAGATCTCGCCCTTCCCGGAGAGGACGTCCCCCCTCGCCGACGTTCGATTTCCAGATCGCATCGACAGACCATCGCTGCGCGCGGAACGCCAGCTTGCGGTCACGAGTCTTCCGCCGTTTCCGGAGCGAACAGACCAACTCGCTGTCGTCGTCTTCCCCGACCTCGTGCCGCGGGCAAAGTTCGGCGCTGCGCTTCAGCCGTTCTTTACCTACGTCACACCCGAGGAGCGAATCCAACTCGATTGGACGCCACGTTACCCGGACGCAATCGACCGAGCGAAATTCAAAGTCTCACTCCAGCCCTTCTTCGCGTTCGACACGGAGCCAGAGAGAACAGCTCCGCTCGCGGACGTTCGATTCCAAGATCGAATCGATCGTCCAAAATTCCTCGCAGCAAACCAGCTAGCGGCAACAAGTCTTTCGCCGTTCCCGGAGCGGACGTTCGCATTCTTCGACGTGGTATTCCAGGATTTCGTCAATCGACGAACATCGGTTGCGTCCCATCTCGCGTTCGCATCGGATTCGAGTCCGCCGGCCGCTGCTATCTTCATCGATTGGTGGGCGAGATATCCAGACTCGGTCGACCGCACAAAACTACGAACATCGCTTCAGCCCTTCTTCGCGTTCGACACAGAGCCGGAGCGAACCGATCCACTCGCTGTCGTCGTCTTCCCCGACCTCGTGCCACGGGCAAAGTTCGGCGCTGCGCTTCAGCCGTTCTTCACCTACGTCACACCCGAGGAGCGAATCCAACTCGATTGGACGCCGCGTTACCCGGACGCAATCGACCGAGCGAAATTCAAAGTCTCGCTCCAGCCCTTCTTCGCGTTCGACACAGAGCCGGAGCGAACCGATCCACTCGCTGTCGTCGTCTTCCCGGACCTCGTGACACGGGCAAAGTTCGGCGCTGCGCTTCAGCCGTTCTTCACCTACGTCACACCCGAGGAGCGAATCCAACTCGATTGGACGCCGCGTTACCCGGACGCAATCGACCGAGCGAAATTCAAAGTCTCGCT
>Ga0315293_10005444_pt1 | contig 11987 bp, 10 predicted proteins | sample YL17G13_20_MG_FD_203071 | JGI IMG/M metagenome (GOLD analysis project Ga0315293, IMG submission 203071) | Sediment microbial communities from Yellowstone Lake, YNP, Wyoming, USA - YL17G13_20 | ecosystem: Environmental > Aquatic > Freshwater > Lake > Sediment | place: USA: Wyoming | collected... | reverse complement strand
GTCGCGTGGACCCCTCCGAAGACGACGCGCGCCTCCGGCCGCTCCTCCTTGACGATCCGCGCGAGCCTCAGCGCCAGGTGCCGGGTCGGCGTCTGGCACTGGATGCCGACGAGTCGGGGCGGCTGGCGCTGGAGCGTCCGCCGCAGGTCCGCCTCCCCGGCGTGATAGCGGTCGAAAAAGGCCGACTCGGGGAAGCCGTTCTCACGCAGGTATGAGAGGATGTACGCCGGTCCGAGCGGCGGCTGGTAAACGAAACTGGCCGGAGAGCCCGGCGAGATGAGCAGGATCCGCATCGGCGTCTTCCACTTCGGGTGGGGCGTTCCGCGGCGCGCGTCGCCCCGACGGTCCGCCTCATTCTAACCGGTGGGAGGCGGAGCGGCTAGCGGTTTACCGAACGGGGGCATCCGCCGGCTGCCGCGAGAAAACGATCCACCAGATCGCCCGCAGTTCCGCCAGGGTGACGGGCGGACGGAGAATCATCAGGACCGCAACGACGCCCAGAGCCGCCGTCACGGGAAGCGTCGGCCCGAGGCCCGGCACGAAATGCGCCGCCACCCACCCGCCGCACAACACCATCGCCCAGACAGTGGGGAGGGCGGCATCGGCCCAACAACGGACCCCCAGGAGCCGACGCACGCACTCCAACTGGAGGACCGTGCTTATCACGCACCCCACGACGAACCCCTCCATCATGCCGAGCGGGCCGAAATGCACCGTCAACGGGACGCCCGCCCCGATGGTCACCACGAGCCGCACCACCTCGATCCACGTTGAGGCGCGGGCCCACTGGGTCCCTTTCAGGAGCGGGTTGGTGACGACCTTGAACGCGTCGAAGAAGAGGCCCACCGCCGCCATGGCCAGGAACAGGCCGGCCTCGCGATACGCCGGACCGTAGAAAAGCGCCAGGAGCGGCCCGGCGGCGAAGGAATAGAACACCAGGCCCGCGAACGCCGTCAGGCCGACGAAGCGCATGGCTGTCCGCGCGAGGGCCTCCAGCGACTCCCGCCGCGCGTGCGCGTGGGCGAACGCTGGCAGGAGCGCCTGTGCGACCGGCAGGAAAATCATCATGGTCAGCGTCGCCAGCGACAGGGCGTTGTGAAACGCCCCGACGCCGCCCGTCGGACTGAACCGGTTGACAAGCAACCGCACAAGTACCGGAAGGAGGCACATGCTGAGGTACGGGAGGTAAAGGTATCGGCTGGAGGCGAGGAGTCCGGGCGGTTCGAGCGGTTCGCCTTCGGCAAGGCGCAGCCCGCGGCGGTGGAGGAACCGCACGAAGATTGCGAACGTCAGCCCGAGCGCCGCGACCGACCAGACGACCCACGCCGCCAGCGCCAGCCGCAGCGTGAACCCGACGGCCGCCAGCACAAGAAACAGGGCGATCTTGATCGGTTCCCGCACCAGCGCCGCCAGGAAGGAGTACTTCATCTCCTGGAGCCCCTGGAAGATGCTGGTCGGCACGCGAATGACCGCCAGGGGGATGATCCAGAGTGCCGAAAGTCCAATCAGCGGCGCCGCCTCCGGGCTCCCCACGATCCGCGCGATGCGCTCCGCGCCGACGAGGACGACGGCCGTTGCCGCGCCGCCCGCAACGAACAGAATCGCCAACGCTCGCCTTGCGACCGTTGGTATGGCGGCCTGCCGCCCGCGCCCGGCCAGCGACGCCACCAGCCACGTCGTCCCTTCCGTCAACCCCAGTTCCGCCAGCGACAGGAAGAACACCCCGACGTTGATCGCCAGGATGTAGGCGTCGTAGGCGCTCGTGTCGTCGCCCCGCGTCAGCAGCCGAGAGGCGATGACGTAGGAGACGAACAGCCCCAGGCTCCCCACCGCCTGCCCCAGGAACAGGTAGGCCGTGTTCCCCGCGATCCGGCGGTAGAACGAAGTGGTGTCCTGTTGGCTCATAGTGAAGCGCCCGACCGGCCCGGCTCACCGGCCCCGCCGGGCCGGACGAACTCTTCCTTGACCTTCCAGAGGGCGACGCCCGGCCAGTCGCCGCGGACCTCCTCCAGGAACGGCAAGGTCGGCAGGCGCCGGACGAACGCCGGCGGATATCCACCCCGCTCGGTCTTGGCGAGTGGGCGGGAGAGGATTCCACTCTCCTCCACGCAGATGTACCCGACGCCGTTGGCGCGCAGCACCGCGAGCATCTTTTCAGGTCCGTATTCCGTAAGGAACGTCGGCAGGCAGGTTTTCCCTGTTTCCGGGTCGGTCAAGTGGTTCCAGACGACCGGCCGCCGGGCCTCGGCCATGATGACTTCGCCGGGATACATGACGCGCGTGCCTTCGGGCGTGTGCGTCCGGAGGTAGGCGAATACCGCCTCCTGGCCGGGCGTCAGACGCCGCGCCAGGTTGACCCGCACCGCTGAAGCCCCCAACTGGACAAAGGCGACCGCCGCCAGCGTGACCAGCACCCACCGCCTGTTCCACCAGCCCCTCAGGCCGCGGGCGATTACGACAGCGAAGAGCAGCACGGCGGGCATGAGGTAGCGGACATCGGTATCCAGCGTGAAGATCAGCAAGAGTGTGACGAGGTAGAGGGCGATGAAGAGCCAGAGCCAACGGTCCGCCTTTTCCCACGCGCGGCGCGCCACGTACGCCGCCGCGAGCAGCGGCAGCACCCCACCAAGGTACATCAGCAGATGAATCGGATTGTTGATATTCGACGGCAGGCGCTGGGGCGAAAAGAACGTGGTCATGCGCGCGAGAATGTGGACCGGATTGGCCGGATCGCTGGCGCCCGGAATCGAGTAGCCCCGCCACGCCAGGTCCGGCAGCACGACGAGCGCCGCCGGGATGAGGAAAAGGCCCATCCGGCGGACCCGCTGCCAGACGGAACCTTCCCGAAGGAAGAGCCACAGCACCATGGGCGGCACGAGGAACGCGGTGTTCCGCTTCGTGATGTACGCCAGGCCGACGAGGACCCCCGCCCAGAAAAAGTGCCGCCTCAGGAGGAGCACGATCGCCGCCAGGATTACCGCCGCCGCCGGCACGTCCACGTAGAGCATGACCGAGAACGCGCCGACCATCGGGACGCTGATGGCCGCGAGCACGGCGACGAGGGCCCCTCGCGGCCCGAGGAAGCGGCCGCCCAGCCGCCACACCAAACCCAGGAACACGGCGTAGATCACCGCCTGGTAGGTCTGGGCGACCCACGCCTCGGGACCGGTCGCCCGCCACACCAGGCCGAGCACCATGGGCCAGACGGGCTCGGTCACGTAATAGTAACCCGGCGGGTCGCCCGTCGGGTAGAGGGGATGGTGCGTCGGCCGGTGCCAGAGGCCCGCCTCGCCCCACGCCCGCGCCAACATGGTGTGATAGACCTCGTCGCCGAGGACGATCCGGCTCGTGGTGCCCGCAACGAAGACGACGGCCGTAGCGAGGAGAATGGCCGCCAGCGCCCATTTCCAGCCGGCCGGCCACGATTCCGCATCCGCCGCTGCGCCCGGCCGCAAGGCCTCCGCTCGTTGCGTCTGCTCGTGCACGCCCGGTTTCCCTTATCTTCCCCACGGGGCAATGAAACGGAAGGCAGGCCGGTATTATAGGTTCAAACGGGGGGAAAGCAACCGGCCTATGGGGCGCGGGAGACGGTCCCGCCCTCGGCCGGCAGACGCGCGTAGAGCACGAGACCCCGGAACCGTTCGGGCGGCAGGCGGAAGGCGCCCGTCGCTTGGATCGCGCGGACCGCGTCTTCGCTCCACGTCCCCTTGTTGGTCGGCAGGACGACGAATCGCCACGATCCCGCCGCGGCCAGTCTTGCGAACTCGGTCGGCGACCACGGCGGACCGTAGCCGAAAAAACGATTCACCTCCGGATACCATATCTCGGAGTCGGTCCGCAGGCCCGAGAGGTAGTGCACGATGGCCGGGGCCGGCGCCAGGACGCGGTCGCCCGGCGCGGCCTTTCCCGTCTCGCGGAGGGACGCCAGATACGCGCCGAGGTCCACTTTGCCCTTCCATTTGCCGCCTTCGTACGTCTCGTAGAAATCCGGCTGGTGCATCCGGAAGACCTCGCGTCCGTCCTTCGGCAGGCTGACGGCCACGCAGAAGGCCGTAACGACCGCGAGCGCCACGCGCCGGCCCCGGCCGACGCGCTCGGGGGACTGAGCGGCGGCACGCCTCCGCAGCCGCGCAACCGCTTCCACCGTGCCCACCACGAGCGCGTAGACGAGCATCGGCATCACCGGCAAGAGGTACCGCGGAGCGACCGCGCTCCCGCCCAGCCCCAGCAGAAAAGCGACGAACGCGATCACGGGGCACACCAAAACCCACTGGCCGCGCCGCGCCGCCGTCCAGAGGCCGAAGAGAATGAGGGACGTCGGAACGACGTTGAACCACTGGAGTTCCTGTCCCGTGATCGCTTCGCACAAGGCGCCGGGAAGGCGGAAGGGTCCTTCGGCCAACTGGACCCATCGCTCCCGGAGGCCGAATTGGAACCGCTCGAAAATCGTCACGAAGTAATCGGGGCCGCCGATGGACCGTCCTCGGACGAGGAACCACCACCCGAGCGCGCCTGCCGCCACGCCGACCATGCCGGCCAGCGTCGCCAGAAGGCGCCGGCGATATCCTTCGCGCCGAAATTCCAGCGCGAGGCCCACAAAGAGGCCGACGAGAATAACGACCGCCGGCAACCGCGCCGCCGTCGCCAGAAGCATCGCCCCCAACCCCGCCCAGCACCACGCCCAATGGCCTTGGCGCGCGCGGACAAAGGCGTATAGCCCCAGCGCGACGAAGAACGTGCACGGAACGTCCGTCAGGATCCGCGTTGAGTCCACCAGGAGCCGGGCGCTCGACCCCGTAATCAGGAGCGCGGCAAGCGCGAGCCGAACGTCGCCCGCGCCGACCTCCGGCGCGAGCCGCCGCACCGTCAGGTACGCCAGAAGCGCCGTCCCGAGCCCGAACAGCGAGATGGCCAGGTTGATCGGCCAATACGCCGGCCCGAAGAGGAGTCGGCTGCCGGCGATGAGTACCGGCAGCAGGGGCGGTATGCCGCCCGCCGGTCCGCCGTTGAACTCCATGCCGCGGCCCTCGGCGATCGAGCGGCCCAGCGTGAGGTATACGGCGCTGTCCGGCTCGATGGCCCACTGGTTGTTGAGGGTCAGAAGGTAGAGGACCGCCAGGGCCGCCAGAACCAGGATCGCCTGGCGCCGCTCCTTCGGATCGTGTCCCGGCCCGGTCGGCATCGTCGTCATGGGCGTTCATCGTGCGTTGCACCGCAAAGCCAGTCAACCAAAAAGGGGGAAGGGTTTACGCCGTTCGAGCCGCGACCGGAAGGTCGCGGTCACGTTCCCCGCCGCGGCACGTGCCACACCGCGCGGCGCTGACCGGGTGCTTCCGCACCCGGTTCGAGAAGCGCCACGCCGTTCGAGCCAGCGGCGCCTCTGTGCGCTGTTCGAGCCGCCCGCGGAAGCGGGCGGTCACGTTCCCTACCGTGGCACGTGCCGTGCCACACGAGCCAGAGAATCCTGGCGCACCCGTATGGACTCAACGCGAGGGGCGAATCGCGGAATCTTCCTTGACCGGCCGCGTCATCGAGGCTAGAATGATTCAAGACATAAGTCGTGCGATTCCGATAGAGAGTCGCGTGATTCAATATCGAAGTCGCTTGGAAAGCGAAGAGGACGGACGAATGCTGCAGCCTATTGTTGCTTCGGCCAGCACGGAGCGGGTTCTGGTGTTTCTTCGCTCGAGGGGCGAAGGATATGCCCGTGAGATGGCACGCTTTTTTGACACGAGCCTCCGGCCGATTCAGAGACAATTGGAGCGCCTGGAAGCGGCCGGCGTCCTCTGGAGCCGCCTCGTGGGCCGAACTCGCCTGTACGCGTTCAACCCGCGATATCCTTTCCTGCGGGAGTTGGAGGCCTTGCTCGACAAGGCCCTGTCCTTCTATCCCGAATCGGATCGCCGGGCGCTTCTGATGAATCGCCGGCGACCCAGGAGGGCCGGAAAACCCCTATGAAGCCGATCAACGAGATGTCGGCGGGCGAGTTGGCGGCTTTCGTGGCCAGTCACCTCATGCAGTGCGACATCGAAGTCGTGCTGTCCGGCGGGGCCTGTGTCTCGATCTGGAGCGAGGGGCTGTACGTTTCGGCCGACCTGGACCTTATCGGCGACGGCACAACGCCCCGGTCGAGCCTGCGGAAGGCCTTGGCCGAGATCGGCTTTGCGGAGAAGGGCAGGCAGTTTTTCCATCCGGAAGCAAAGTTCTTTCTGGATTGTCCGCCGGGGCCGGTCGCCTTGGGACGGGAGCCCCCGAAGGAAATCCGCACGATCGAGTTCGCGACCGGCAGCCTGCGCCTCCTCTCGCCGACCGATTGCGTGAAGGACCGGCTGCTCGCATGGTACCACTGGCACGACCGCCAGTCGCTGGAACAGGCGGCCCTGGTGGCCGAGCGCAACCCCGTGGACCTGAACGTCCTCGCTGCGTGGTCGAAGCGCGAGGGGAAAGCCGACGCCTTCGAGGAGATTAAGGGGCGTCTCTCGCCGTCGCGCTGACAACAGGCGGGCTTTGCGCTTGACTCTCCTGGCGCGCGTTCCTAGCATCACGCGGCGCCTGGCGCCCCGCGCGTCGCCGGCGCGCTAGCCCCGAAGAGGAGCGGCCTCGTGCCCGCGTCGCCGTCCCCATCCCGAAAGCCGGCCGTCACGGCCCTGGTGCTGAATTGGAACGGCGCCCGGGTCGTGGGGGACTGCGTCCGCTCGCTCCAGGCCCAGGACTACCCGGCCCTGGAGGTCCTCGTGGTGGACAACGCCTCGACGGACGGCTCGGCCGAGATGATCGAGCGCGAGTTTCCCCGCGTCCGCATCCACCGCAACGCGGCGAACCTCGGCTTCGGCGGCGGGAACAATAGCGGCATCAACCGCATCGAAACCCCTTACATCCTCATGTGCAATAACGACATCGACCTCCGGCCGGATTGCGTCCGGCGGCTCGTCGAGTGCCTCGAGGCCAACCCGCAGGCGGGGGCCGCGGCGCCGATGATCGTCCTGGCGGCGAGCGGTCTGGTGGACGCCGCGGGCATCGTCGTCTGCCCCGACGGTCTGGCGCTGGGCGGCGGCCGGGCCCAGCCCCCCGACGTCATGCGCCAAGGCGGCGAAGTGTTCTACGTCTCCGACTGCTGCTGCCTCTATCGCCGGGCGATGCTCCAGGACCTCCGCCTGCCGGACGGCGAAATCTACGACGAGGACTTCTTCGCCTATGCCGACGAGACCGACATGGGATGGCGCGCCCAGCGCCGCGGTTGGAAAAGCCTATACGTGCCGGAGGCCCTGGTGTATCATCATCACGCGGCCTCGAGCGGGAGCGTCTCGCCGTTCCTCGCGCGCCTGGTCGAGCGGAACCGCATCTGGGTGGCCGTCAAGAATTTCCCGACCTGGCTGCTCCTCGCGGGTGCCGTGTGGTCGGCCTACCGGTACTTTTGGCAGGTCTGGGGAGCGCTCGCCGGCAAAGGCCGCGCGGGGGCCATGGCTTCGGAGCGCTCGAAAGGCGAGATGGCCCGCCTCTTGTGGCAGGCGTGGCGCGAGGCGTGGGCGGGCCTCGGGAAGATGCTCCGCAAACGCGCCTGGATCCTGCGGAGCGCTCCGATGGGGCCCCGGCGTTTCCGCGAGATATTCCGGCGTTTTGGCATCGGGGCCCGCGACATCGCCCTGCGCGATTGAGCGGCGAGCAGGCCGAAAAGGGGACGGGAGTCTTTTGTGCGAAGCACCCGAAGGGCCGTTCCGGCAAAAGACTCCCGTCCCCTTTTCGGGTTGAGTTGAACGGAATGGAGACGCGGCGCATGACGATACCCGTGTTTCGCCCCAGTTACGGCGAAGAGGAGTTCGAGGCCGTCCGGGCGGTGATGGCGTCCGGATGGGTCGGCCTCGGACCGAAGACCGCCGAGTTCGAGAAAAAGTTTGCCGAGTACCTCGGCGTCAAGCACGCGGTCGCCTTGAACAGCGGGACGGCGGCGCTGCACCTGGCGATGATTGCCGCCGAGGTCGAAGGCCGCGAGGTCATCACGACGCCCCTGACGTTCGTCTCGACGAACCACGCCATTCTCTACGCGGGCGGGACACCCGTCTTCGCCGACGTCGAGGAGGCGAGCGGCAACATGGACCCCGAGTCGGTCCGCAAACTGGTCACGAAGAAGACGCGGGCGATCGTGTGCGTCCACTACGGCGGCCGGCCGTGCAAGATGGAGCCGCTTCTGAAGATCGCGGAGAAACATGACCTTATCTTGATTGAAGATGCCGCCCACGGATGCGGGGGCGAATGGCGCGGCCGCAAACTCGGGTCCATCGGCGACCTCGGGTGCTTCTCCTTCCACGCCGTCAAGAACCTCGCCACCGGCGAAGGCGGTATGCTGGTGACGAACGACTCGCAGGTCGACCGCCGCCTCCGCCGCCTCCGATGGTGCGGCATCACGAAGGACACCTGGAGCCGCGAGGCCAAGGCCGATCACCAGTACTCGTGGTACTACGACGTCGTGGAACTGGGGTATAAGTGCCACATGAACGACATTCCGGCCGCGATCGGCCTGGTGCAACTTAAGCGACTGGACGCGATGAACGCCCGGCGGGCCGCCTGGGCGGGGCGATACGACGAGGCGCTCGCGGACCTGGACTGGATCCGGAGGCCCGTCGCCGAACCGGACACGAAACCGTCCTGGCACAACTACGCCGTCCAGACGGACCACCGCGACGGGCTGAACGCGTATCTGGCGGAGCGCGATATATCTACAGGCGTGCATTACGTTCCGAACAATCACTACGCGATGTATAAGAAGTGCCGCGGCGAGACGCCCGTCTGCGAACGGATCTGGAAACGCCTGCTGACGCTCCCCCTCTATCCGGACCTCACGGAAGAGGATTTCGGCCGGGTGGTCGACGCCATTCGCGCCTTCGGCCGCTCCCAGAAGTTGAACGCGTGACGTTAAGGCGTGTTTTCAACGCAGAGACCGCCGAGAACGCAGAGAACAATCTTGTTAGGTTAAAAGGAAAAAGGGACGAACTGAAATTGTGCTCGGTTAAGAATCGGGACGCTGTGTCAGTTGTTATATAAAGAATGTCTTTTCTCTGCGGTCTCTGCGATCTCTGCGTTGAAATAACGTTGTGGAACGCATTGCTCATGGAAGAAGCCAACTGCATCCTGTGCGGTAAGCCAGGCGAGCCCGCCTTCGAGAAGGCCGACAAGTTCCCCCCGCACGAGCGGTTCCGCGTCGTGCGGTGCGCGGCCTGCGGCCTTCGGTGGGTCAGCCCGCGGCCGTCGCCTGCCGAGATCGGCCGATACTATCCCGACACCTACAGTTGGAAGCCCGAGACGCCAGGCCCCGAGGGACTCGTGCATCGGCTGGAGCGCGCGTACCGGTTTCACCTCCTGCGCTTTGAGACGCGCTCGATGCTTCGTCGGACGGATCTTGCGCCGGGCGACAAGGTGCTGGACGTCGGCTGCGGGAGCGGCGACCGGCTGCTCGTGATGAAAGAGGCGGGCCTGGAGCCGGCGGGCGTCGAGATTACGCCCGCCGCGGACTACGCCCGCGAGCGCCTCGGCCTGGACGTGCGGCGCGGGACGCTCGAAGAGGCGGCCTTCGACTCCGGTGCGTTCCGGGCTGTCACGCTCCACAACGTCCTGGAGCACGTGCACGACCCGCGGTCGCTCCTGGCGGAGGCGCGGCGGGTGCTCGCGCCCGATGGTTGGCTCGTGGTCCAGGTGCCGAACGCGCGGAGCCTTCAGGCGCGCCTCTTCGGCCGGCGCTGGGCGGCGCTGGATGCCCCGCGCGACCTTTACTACTACACGCCGGCGGCGCTCGGTCGTCTCCTTGAGTCGGAGGGCTTCGCCGTCCGGAGCGTGGCCCATCGGACGAGTTTTCCGCATCCGCCGACTGCCGCCATCAGCCTCCTGCCCTGGACGGACCCGCAGCGGTTCTGGGCGGCCGACGCGAGCGGTGGCGGGGCGGGGGCCCTGGCGCGGCGTCTGGCGTGGGCGGCCGCGACGCTGGCCGTCGCCCCGGCTGTCTGGCTCGAATCGCTCCTCGGCGCAAGCGCCATTCCGACCGTGTTCGCGCGGAAGCGGCCCTGAGCACTGCCGCCCCCGGGTGGCGCGCCGTGACGCGGGCGTTACGGCGCCCCCGGTGTATTCACCGGGGGCTAAATAAACGATGCGCGGCGCGCGCCGCTCGCCCGCGCGCTTTTATTTAGCCCCCCGTGATTACACGGGGGGCACCGTCGTGCGCCGGTGAATACACCGGGGGCGCCGTTGCGAACGACGTAGCGGCGCGCGGTAGGGACTGGACACGCGGCCCTCCGGCCGATAGACTCCATCCGGGCGTTTGACGAAAGATTTGTGCGTTTCCGGGCGGATAACGGGTGCTGCGCCGGGCAGGCGAACTATGTCACAAGAGCCGAACAACGGCCGGGCAAGCCGGCAAGTGGACCTCGGCGGACGCCGCGCCCTGACCATCATCCCCGCCTACAACGAGGCCGACTGTATCCAGCGGGTGATCCGGGACCTCCAGGAGCGGGCCCCCTGGACCGACGTGCTGGTCGTCAACGACGGGTCGCGCGACGCGACGAGCCTGCGTGCCCGCGAGGCCGGCGCGAGGGTGATTGACCTGCCGGTCAACCTCGGCATCGGCGGGGCCGTTCAGACGGGGTACCGCTACGCCCGCGAGGAGGGCTACGATGTGGCGTTCCAGTTCGACGGCGACGGTCAGCACCGGGCGAGCCGGCTGGCGGACCTCGTCGGGCCGATCCTCGCGGGCGAGGCGGACCTGGTGATCGGGTCGCGGTTCCTGGTGCCGCGCGGCATGACGGCGAGGGGGATGCGGTGGGTCGGCATCAAGATCCTGTCCGTGGCGATCTCGCTCTTCATTCGCCGCAAGGTCAGCGACCCGACGTCGGGGTTCCGGGCGGCCGGCCGGCGGGCGATTCAACTGTTCGCCGCCGAGTATCCCCAGGATTATCCCGAGCCGGAGTCCCTGGTGCTCCTGCACAAGCAGGGCCTCCGGGTTTGCGAAGTGCCGGCGACGATGCGTCGGCGGCGCGATGGGACGAGTTCCATCCGCCCGCTGCACGGCGCCCATTACATGTCGAAGGTGCTCCTGGCCGTCGTCATGGACCTGGTGAAGGCGCCGGTGCACCTGGAAGAGGAGGTGGTGTGATGTACTTCTTTCGATGGGAACATCGTGTCGCGCTGGTCCTGGCGGGCGGCGTGCTGCTGCTGATGACGTTCGAACTGATTCGCAAGCGCCGCCTGCGCGAGGAATATTCCGTTCTCTGGGTCCTGACGGCCGCGGCCATCCTGGTCTCCGGAATCTATCCGAGGGCCCTGGAATGGGTGGCCATGAGGATCACGCTTCACCCGGCCGTTCTGATGACGTTCCTGTGCGTGCTGTTTCTGATGGCGATTTTGCTGCACTACTCCGTGGTCATCTCGAAACACTCGGAGCGAGAGAAGGGCCTGGCGCAGGAGTTGGCCCTCCTGAAGGACGAGATCGCGCGCCTGCGCGAGGAACTGGAGGAAGCCCGGAAGGCCCCGCCCGAGCCGAAACCCCGCCCGCCGGCCCTCAGGACCTAGTGCTACTTTGTCAACTCCGCCCCCCCCGAAGGAAGGGATAGCGCGGCGGGCATTCTTGCCTGCCGCGCGGTGGCCAAGAATGGCCACCGCGCCCCCGCTTACCTGTCGGGGGCGCGAAGTTGACAAAGTAGCACTAGGCGGGTCGAACGGCATCCCTATTCCGCAGTCCGCACGAGCCGGACGCCGGTCTTGTGCACCTCCGGCTCCCCGGACTTCCAATGGGCCTTGATGCCGGTGGACGTCTGCTCGTAATTGTATTCCAGGTTCACTTTGCCAAGGCCCGGCTCGACGTAGACGTTGCGGCTCGCCTCCGCGCCATCGGGCCACACCGCCCTGAACTCATGGGCTCCGACGGGAAGGGTCACGGAGGCCCTGTCCCCGAGGTATTCGCCGCCGTCGACGAACAAGACGGCGCCGGAGGGGGAAACCGCGAC
>Ga0315293_10005442_pt1 | contig 11988 bp, 10 predicted proteins | sample YL17G13_20_MG_FD_203071 | JGI IMG/M metagenome (GOLD analysis project Ga0315293, IMG submission 203071) | Sediment microbial communities from Yellowstone Lake, YNP, Wyoming, USA - YL17G13_20 | ecosystem: Environmental > Aquatic > Freshwater > Lake > Sediment | place: USA: Wyoming | collected... | reverse complement strand
CTTCATCGTCATTGAACTTTCTCTTTTTTTTCACAGTATATACATGCTCGCATGTGGGTTCCGATGCAACAAAACCAGTCTTGCCTCCCCGTGCTTTATTGGATACCCCCCGTTTAGTGTCTCGAGTCTTGGTATCAATTGTTCTCTGCCTCATTTCCCCTCACCGAATTTCTCCATTGCTTCCGGAGCGCGGAGGAGACCGGAGAGGAGGTCGCGCTCGAGCGAATGGCGTTTTGATTTTTCGATGTCGTCGAAAAGGAGCGAGAGGAGTTTTCGTAATCGTAAGATCTCATAAAGACCGGAGTCGGTTTCCTTCAGTGCACTTCTTCCGGTTATTTTATTTTCATTCATGAAAGATTGGGCGAAATGCAAGAGTTCGTCATTCGTTAAAGATGACCAATTTCTATCTTTTTTTCTGAAACATACATTTTTCAGTAGCTTTCTTTTTCTAAGGTTATCATAAAGACAGTAAAAGGATAGCGACAGTTCGCTTTTGCTGTTTACTCCTTTTTCTTCAATGAAGGACTGTGCGAGCTTGATTATTTTCTCATCTGTCATTGAGTCCCAAAGGATTTTGGCTCTACGGGTTTGCTTGAGTCCGACTTCATGCAGGAGCATTCGCTTACGTAGAACCTCGTGAAGCCCGGAATCGGCTATTATTAATTCATTTCTTGTTGTTACATTGTTTATCTGTATCAATGATTTTGCAAGCTGAATTAGCTGGTCATCAGGCAGCGAAACCCAATCCCTCTTTGGTCTAATTTTAGGTTCCCCAAATATCTTAGTGAGTTTTCTGGCAAGAAGGGCTTCGTAGAGTCCCTTATTGATATTTTTCAATTTGCATATTCTAGCAATATGATTTTTTTTCATGTAGTCTCGAGCGTTCTGAACAAGCTGTCCATCGTCCAAGGTCTTCCAGTCAATGCGCCGTATTGGTCCGATCTTTGCAAGGAGATTTCTCATCCAAAGGATATTGTATAGCCCACGGTCGATTTTATGTATATCAGTTCGCCATTTCAGACTTTTTTCTTTCATGAATGACTGGCCATATTTAACGAGTTGGCCATCGCTTAAAGAATCCCAATCTCTCTGGCCGTTTATCCTAAGTGGTATCACTCCTTCCGCCATCGGCTCCGTAGCAACAGTCTCGCGTTTCGCGTCCAGGGTTTCGGCTCTAGTGCTATTTGCATTTCTTGTTCTCACAGCATACCCCTCATCACAACGTATAGATAGTGCTGTGAAATGCTTATAAATAGTAGCAATTAGTAGCTTTTCGTGAAAATAGCCTATTCTTTTAGTAAGAAAACCCTGCCCACCATCTGCTGCATCGGAACAACGAAATGAGTTTCTTCTTTTTTATAGAAAAGCAGATTGCCTTTGGAACCAGTCACCAAACCGTCAATGGAATACGCGACATCAAATGATTCCGGAACCGGATAAACATTTTCTTTTATTCCGGAGTCACAGAGTTTATCCGCGAGAATTCCGCTCGATTTTATCTCTTTTATTTTCGATTCGAGCGCGAGGCTTGATTTTGGTTGCCCTAGCAGTTTCAGCTTCATATCATTTCGGACGAAATTCCTCAAATCAAACCGGTTCTGCAACTCAATTTCAGCGTCATACGCCTTTTCCCCGTTGTCGAACCGCATGAGCTCGGCCCAGAAATCCGCGCCCTGCTCGTGCGTCCTTATATCAACCCTCTCGCTCCTCGTCACTCCGCACTTGATGATTTCTTTTCCGAACGCTGCAAGGTAAACGCTGAATTCCTGGTGAGTGTACTCCTCCTTCATCTCCTCAAAACCCTCGAAATCGAGCCGCGTGTACACTTTCGCGATATCCCTGTATTTGCAGTAATTGCATTGCTTACTCCCTCTCATCTTATGTAAGCACTTATTGTGTTTTTCTTGCTCCCGGTATCCAGTGCAGAGAACAGAATCAGAAAATTTCATGCTTATATTCTTTCCAAGCAGGGTAAATTCGCTGACCTCGTCCCTTTCCCAAAAGATCAGTCCAGCTTCAGGAACAGGAAGAAACGAAATAAGGTGGCCGAGCATAGGTGTTACCAGTGATGGGTTTCCAGTTTTGGCTTAAAAGGATGAGCCAGGTGGATTTCCGCCGGGAATTCAAGACCCGCAACCCGAACCCGAAAACTGGAAACTGAGAACAAGGAAGAAAAGAAATAGCCCCGACCGGATTGACGGCTTTGCCGGCAAATTTTGGTCGCCAGACCAAAGCTTTCGAACCGATGTCAAGAGGTTTCTCCAAAGGCAAAAAGCCCACCAGAGCCTCCTTTAAGGACTTAGGTAAATGAACCCAAGTTATCCTTGACCACTAGACGACGGGGCTATTAGTGAACTTAACGTTTCGGTGGAAGGAAATAAAAATTTACCTTAGCGTCTGTTTTTTGGTTTACGCTTTCTGTTCTCCATCAGGAGCATCATTACATTTTTCTTTGATTTCGTTTTCCTGTATTCACGGTTTTTTGTTTTCTTCTTCTGCGTTTGGATGGCACTTGTTCTTGCCGTTCCCGGTTTCACGGTTTTTTCTGTTCGCTTCAACTTCCCCGTCCCTTCCTTCCTTTTTGGTCCGTGTTTAAACTCAGTTCGTTTCGTTTTCCGTGATAACAATTCCGGGATTCTTCCTTTTCCGACGCTTTTTGTCCTGACTGATTTTGCTGTTCTGGATTTTTTTGCCTTTTCATGATTGCGGCGCCCTGCTCTTTTTTTCTGATCGTATTGTTTTGTCTTCTGCGGGCGGACGCTGGCTGGTCCGGGTCTTTGCGACCGTCTTCTCGACTCCGTTTCATCTTTTCTTCTGTTTTCTTTGTCGTCGCGCTGATGGCTGGCTTCGGTTTTCTCTTTCCAAATTATTTCCATCTTTTCCTTCGATCCGATCTTCATCTTTTCCATTTCCCCAAAACGATTCAGTCTTCTTGAAGTTTCCCACGCTTCTTTCTTCGCTCTTTTTTTCTTATTTTTTTTCGAAGATATTGCTACCGCTTCTTGAACCAGCGGCGATTCAACATTGAATGTATTTTTCCTGAAGGGCAGTGCCCTATTTTTGAAAGATCCGCATCCTTGGGTAAGCGAATGCATGATCACGGCCCCTGCCCCATCACGCTCCGTTGTGTTTGTTTTTTCTTTTTTCGCTGCGACCAATTTAACCTTGAGAGAAGGACGACCAGCTCCGCTCCCCTTTTCGTCCCCTTCCTTATTACCGTTGTCTTTGACCTGATTTTTTTCATCAATGAAAGGAGTAAAGAACAATTTTACAGGATCGAGAACCGAACTGGAGAATCCATGTACCTTAAAGAAGGTTTCCTGAGTCTGGACAAAGAGACTAAGGTCGGGCTCGGTTTTCATATGTTTTGGAATCAGTGTACCGGACTCTGCTCCTGAAAATTCCGACCGGATCGGCCGATCCAGCCGCACGGGCTGATGACAATTGACATTAACGCACGTCATCTCCCCGGGAATGGCTTGAGGCTCGGGTTGCAGAACCGGATTCGCGGGAGTCGGTTGTACGAAATCCCTTTGATCTGGAATAAATGTTGCAAACCCTTTTGCAGACAGGTCGTGTTTCGCGGTTTCGAGAATCTTTTCCCTATCCCCATTAGACTGTTTCGCAGCTTCTGACTGGATGAATTCTGCAACCCTTTCGATGTTGCTGGCATCTGCAACCTTCGGGGCCTGCCACGCGCCCACAGGATGGGAACATGAGCCGGATGCCTTTATTATGAAATCCAGGGTTGAAGGGTTGTGCGTGTCTGCAACACACTTGATGAGCTCTTTAAGAACGCCTTCGTTTTGGATGTCCGCCAGGGTCTCAATCTTACGAAGCCCATCCCCGGTTTTTAAAAGCTCGGAGAAGTGTTTTGTCAGAACTCCTTTTGCGGCCTGATCACCGTCCCCCGCTTCGATAAACTCGCTAACTGCCTCGCGGTAATCCACAGCGCTTCGAAGTTTTTCAAGCACTACTATTTTCGCAGTTTCCCTCTTCTCTTCACTGTCCCCGTTCCTAAGGGCGTTGATGAGGATTGAGATGTCACCATGCAATTTCGGGTTCGCCTTTGCTTCGGCAAACTCCTTCTGGAGCATCCCTTTGCAGGCATGTCCTCCGCTCGCCTTCGGCCTCGCTGGCGCTGGCTCTTTTTTCATTGCGCTGCCTGGCCTTCCTGCTAATTCTCCATCTCCTCCCATTATCCTGCCTCACTGTTCAGATTGAGACGCTAACCTTAAAAATCAGAGGCCAATGTCCGCAATCCATAGCTCGCCAGTCTTGTTTTTGCCGGCTTTGATTTCTCCGGTTTTTGGGGCGTGAATACAGATCGTTGCATTGGGCTTTACGGCATCCAAGTCACATTCCCCTGTTTCAGCATCCATTCCGGTCGGGACATCGATCGAAACGACAAACGAATCGAGCGAGTTGATGAGTTTGCAGGCCTCCTTTACCGGACCTTGAAGCGCCCCCTTTGCACCGATTCCGAGAAGGGCGTCAATAACAATATCTGCTCGCACTTTTGCGGCCTCGTTCATTCCAATAAATTTTATTCCGCTTTCGAGCACTTTTTTGTAGTTTATTTTAGCTGCACCGGTTTTCGGTTCGATTGGCACGATAACAAGCACGTCATTTTTCGCTGCGAGATAGCGGGCGCATATGAAGCCATCACCGCCATTGTTTCCCGGCCCACAAAAGATAAGTATCGAGTTACCCGTCCCGCGTTCCGTTTCAATAATTCTTGCGCACTCTTTTCCTGCGCGCTCCATCAGCTCGAGCACGGTAACTCCGCCTGCGAATGCTTTTTCTTCAAGCGAACGCATTTCGGAAACAGATATATGTTGCATGTATTCATCTTCTGGGACTGATTAACTACTATTCATGGTTTGAAATGTGTATTTATATATACTGTGGACCATAATATGTGTGGGGGTGGGAGTGTGAGTATCCTAGCAGTCATAGGAGCATTCGTCGGAGCAGTAGTAGTGGTTTGTGGCATCTTCGGAGGATGCGGAGGGGGCGGAGGCGGCGGCGGAGGTGGCGATACGCCCGATCCACCGGACGATTTTTCGAACGTCTTAAACGGTAAGATTATTGTTCTTGATCCAGGACATGGCCTGGGCTACCCAGGTCCCCTGGGGGCGGATGGCGAAGCTGCGGTCGTGCATAATGTGTCAAGCAAATTGAAAATCCTTCTGAGAAACGAAAACGCAACAGTTTATGAGACGCCATCTGACAAAATGCCCAGCGAACGCGCTTATTTCGCTAATGGGAAGAACGCTGACATACTAGTTTCGATACATGCAAACGGAGTCATGAATGTTCATGTCAATGGGGTCGAGTCGTTCTATGGTGAAGAAAATTATGGGAACTGGGATGGTGCAAAAGAGGAAGATATTAAACTATGCAGAAAACTCCATCCTTATGTCGTAAATTTGATACCGAGCAATGACAGAGGAATATTGTCGGATTTGTCCTCAGTAGACCATGAAATTAGCGTTCTGAGATACAGCGATATGCCCGCATGCCTCGCTGAGATAGAATATATAAGCTGCTGGGACAGCGTGACATACAAAAGTGTCCCTTACTTTGGGTACAGGGAACTTCTTGAATCACCCAGATATCAGGACGATGTGGCACAGGCATTATTCACTGGCATAAAGAGTTACTTTATTGAAAAAGAAAACCCCTTTTACACCAATAGTGTGAAGGAAGTCGAAGCCATGCCTGAATTCAATCCGATTGCCTTACTCGTGGTTATCGGTGGGGGCCTGTTCATAATTTTCAGCAGGAGCCGGAAGCCCATGGGAGGATAGCGAGGCATGCATCTTTCCCTGGAAGCCAGAATCGCGCTATTCGTGGTTTCCATCCTGCTCACCGTCCCGCTTCTTCAGGCCCTGATGGGCGAGAACCTCCCATACACCCTAAATGTCGCATTCTACACACAGAAGATATATCTTATTTTCTCTCTTTTCATATTCGTTTCCTTCCTCGTACTGAAAGAGGATTTGAAAAAGATCAGATGCAGTATGCCGGATATCGATGACGCCATCGTCTATGGAATAATATGCATTTTCCTTTTTGTCCTGCTTGCACTTCTTCATGTTAATTTCGATACCCTGATGAAGCTTGGGGTCATGGACGCCCATAAAGGATATGCCACACTTGGTGCAGGATGGATTTTGGCTGACACCATAGAACTTGACGGCATTGAGCTTGACTCGCTTGGGATAAGAAAAATCATGGTCCTGGAGAACGAAACGAACGCTTCCACATCCCTTCGGCTGCATGGGGGCTGGATCGATCCAGATGGACTACGCTCACGGATTTTCATGAAGGTCAATGAAGGACAGGAATTGGAGATAACAGAAAAATTCGTGCCCCTGGAAAACAACGAACCTGGCTGGATGGGCGTCACGATTCCCAAGGATCTGCTAAAAAAAGGCAACAATAATATCACAATCAAGTCCTTTGGAAACTCGTACGCCTTCGTGAGTTCCCAATGGGTTTACCACGATGCCAAAACACTGGGCTTTGACGGGAAATACTATGGCCAAGAGGCGCTTATATATCTGGAAGGAAAGCCCGTAGTGTCGACGTTGTTCAGGGGGCTTTATGGGATCGTACTTCCAATAAGAATGCTGGCAATGGCTTTCCTTCTCCTGGTTTTTTTCAGGGCCGATTTCCTGAAGGCTGTAGCTTCCAGGTACGGTCCGGTACTGCTGATTGCCGGCATTTCTTCCATCGCAGCCATAAACACAATTTATTTCATCCAAAACCAGTGGCTTTATCTTTCTGTCATAATCAGCAAGTTGCTGTCTGGCATTGTAGGACTGTTCTACAATCCCTACCTCAATCTTGGAAATCCCCAGGGACCGATAATCGGATTGAACGGATTCTATATGGCTGTTTACAAGAATTGTTCCGGTATAGAATCCATTTCTGTTTTCTTAATGCTTTTCCTGACCAGTGTCTTCTTTCACTGGAAGGCCATCAATAAAATCGCAATCCCGTTCCTGTTCGCTGCCGGAATAATGGGAACGCTGACTCTTAACATCATCCGGCTCGGCACGCTGCTATTAACAGGGGCGTTTATTTCAAGGGAACTTGCCTCTCACGCATTCCATTCCAATCTCGGGTGGATACTGGCACTGGGGTATTTTGCCGTTTTCAACGAAATTATGACGAGGTTTTTCTGCAAAAGACGGGGTGGTGCCAGTGCCTGACCAGGAGCAGAAAAAAATTGTAATACTGATCGCTGCGAAACTCATAATGCTGCTTCTTCTGCCCTTCTACATCTACTTCAGGATCGACTTCATCCTTTTCGATGATATCGCTCTTTCCGCCCGGATTTTCTCAACGATTGTTTTCCTTGTGGAACTGTACTTCGTTATTCAGATGTATGGCTATCTGCTCAACGTAAGCCGGGCAATAAAAACATATCCCGCGATAGCCCGCTCGCTCCACAAAAAGAATCCGGAGAAACAGCCGAAGGTGGGAGTGTTCATCCCGGTTTATAACGAACCGGTCGACGTCGTGGAGGAAACGATCCTCGCGGCGAAAAGAATGACCTATGAAAACAAGGAGGTCCTTGTGCTTGATGACTCGGATGCTACGGGAACAGAAGAGGAGATAGACGGACTCGCAAAAAGGCATGCAATAGGCGTGATGCGAAGGACGAACCGGATCGGGTTCAAGGCAGGGTGCCTGAACGATACGATCGCAAAAACGGATTGCGACTATGTGGTTGTCCTGGATGCTGACCAGCAGCCGGAATCCGATTTCCTTTCCGAGGTAATCCCCATGATGGAGGGAGACGGGAAACTGGCATATATCCAGACTCCGCAATCCGTGCGGAAAGCTTCCGGAAATGAATCCGGCTTCATCGAAACTGCGGCTTCGGCAGCCCAGCATGTGTTTTACCATTACATCTGCGAAGGCAAGGGAACCGTCAATGCGCAGTTTTCATGCGGTTCGAACGTGGTATACCGCAGAAAGGCGCTCGAGGATCTTGCAAGGATGGAGGGAGCAAGAATCGTGTACTTTGACGAATGGTGCATTACTGAGGATTTCGCGACGAGCATATTGCTGCATGAAAAGGGCTGGAAATCCGCCTATTATACAGGAACGTGCGCGCGGGGATTGGTTCCTGCTGATCTGGATTCCCTGAACAGCCAAAGGAGGAGATGGGCAGTGGGAACTATGACTGCGTTTTGGAGGTATCTGCCTAAGGTGCTTTTCGGAAATTTCTCATTGAGACAAAGATGGGAATACATCGTGTCAGGCACGTACTTTCTACTCGGTATCGCAAATTTTCTTATGCTGTTAAACGTCATGCTGCTCATCCTTTACGAGGTCCCTGCTTACAGTCTGCTCCCTTTCATCCTCTTCCTATCCAATACCTTAGTCTTTTACTACTCCCAGAATTTCCGCGGGAACCGGCCCCTGGACCTTTTTTATGAGCAGATAATTAATTTTTTCATGTTCCCATTGTATATCGAAGCGTTCCTCATCGCGCTGCTGGGCAGGAAGACAACCTTCTGGGTAACGCCCAAAACAAAGGGAAGCCTCCTACAGCCCAAAATGCCCGGCCTCATTATGCAAAAAGTGGCGCTGTCATCGAGTGTACTGGTTTTTTTCATAGGTATCGGCAAGTACCTGACTGGCGGGTCGTCCTACATTTTACTGAATCTGATCTGGATGGCTTATTGCATTGCTCTTCTTGGCGCGGGGCTGTTCCTTATTAATCGCCAATGCGAAGCCGATTTTCAGAAAAAGAAATCCAGGGCCATCCTGCCGCACCTTTTCGGAGAGGGTCCGGTGTGGAATGCCTGAACATCTGGCGATAGATTTTGTGAAACCGATCATTCACCATATTCATCGTCATCAATATAACCAAGAGCTGCATGGTGCATTTTTCCAACCGGACGCAACAGGCTTAACAGGTCCGGCCCAGTTTTTTCCGGTGCAGGTCCCTTTTCGGCCTTCTCGCGCCCTTTCTTGCGTTGCGCCCTGCGCTCGGCTTCCACCATTTTCGTAACACGCTCAAACGGTTCAACATGAATCCGGCCCTGAAAGCTCTTCCTGCGTTGCTTCTTTTCTGAAATCGATTGACTATCAACCCGGTGTGCGCCTTTGGCCGGTTTCGTTCCTCTCAGCTTTCCGGAATGCATAAAATCCCACCTTCAATTGCATTGTGTCATATAGGATTTTAAAAATCGCTTGTAGATATTTTTTCATGAAAAAAATCTTGGCTCTTTTAGTACTGCTTCTCTTTTTTGGATGCACACAGAAGCCCGGGGCGCAGCAACCTGCAGTTGTGCCTCCTGCAAGCAGCGTAACCGAACCGGCGAACAATACCTCTGTCAGTTCCGTTTCCGGCATGGCGGCAATGGTAAAAGGAGTCAGCCTTTCTCCTAAAAGCTTCCAACAAGCAGATTTCACAGATTTCTTCGCAAAGGCGAAACAGGCGGGCAGCATCGTGAGCTGGGCGGGTGACTGGAACGAACTGGGCGGCCAGGGCGACGGCCCGAAAGTTGTTACCGAACTTTCATCTACTTATGGTTATATCCCGCTTGTTGAAGCCCAATTCTTTACCCAAAGCGATGGTAAGCTGGTGAGAACGCTGAACGACAGCGTGAAAAAGGCGTACAAGGAAAGCGCGGCCGCGTTTGCAGGGAAATACAAACCAAAATACCTCGCATTCGGAATCGAGGTGAACATCCTTTATGAAAAATCGCCTGATGATTTCGAGAACTTCGCCCGGTTTTACGATGAAGTTTATGATGCGGTGAAAACAGCATCACCGGGAACTAAGGTGTTCACGACATTCCAGCTGGAGAAGATGAAGGGCATGGGTGGCGGCTTGTTCGGAGGGACGAACGACCCTTCCAAAGCGGAATGGCAGCTTCTGGACCGCTTCCCAAAATCAGACATAATGGCGTTTACGACTTATCCGGACCTCGTATATAAGGCGCCGGACGAGATTCCCGAAGACTATTTTGCCGAAATACGCACGCACACGTCGAAACCAATCGCATTCACGGAAATCGGCTGGCACAGCGCCGCAAGTCCGCAGGGCTGGGAAAGCAGCGAATCAGAGCAGGCTGATTTTGTTGGCGTCTTCTTCAACCGCACCAGCGAGCTGAGTACGGAATTCGGAATCTGGAGTTTCCTCTACGACCAGAATACTGTGGAGCCTTTCAACAGCATGGGGCTCTACCGGGCTGACGGAACTCCTAAGAAGGCGTGGGAAGTCTGGCAGGAAAATACGTGAGGTGAGATTATGCGGCTTATGATTGCGATTATGCTTGCTTTTGTTTTAATCTTTGGGTGCGTTAGTCAACAACCTGGTGAACCCCAGAAAAATATTACTCCCCCTACTGAGAAGTTCTGGCCGAATATTACCCGAGAGGAAAGCATCCCTTCAACTGCAGTGAAAATGACTCCTGAAAATGACAGTTATCCTCCGATACTGCATTCAGATGAATGGAATGAACCAGTTCCGCTCGGCCCTCCGGTCGATACTGCTGGTGCAGAAGACTCGCCTTTCATAACTCCCGATGGAAAAAACCTGTATTTCTTTTTCACACCTGACCCGAACATTCCGGCTGAAAAACAGCTTTTCGATAATGTCACGGGAATCTGGGTATCGAAAAAACTGCCTGATGGAAAATGGGGAAATGCTGAGCGCGTCGTACTCCAGGATTCAGAAAAGCTCGCGCTTGATGGATGCGAGTTCGTGCAGGGGAACACCATATGGTTTTGCTCTGCACGTGAAGGCTACACTGGCATACTTTGGTTCACTGCGGAATTCAGGAACGGAATATGGCAGGACTGGAAAAACGCGGACTTTGACCCGGATTACGAAGTCGGCGAGATGCATATTTCATCCAATTGGAGCGAGCTTTATTTCGGTTCATCAAGACCTGGAGGAAAAGGCGGGCTGGACATCTGGGTCAGCGAGAATGTAAGCGGCAAATGGCAGGAGCCGCAGAACCTGGAAATACTAAACACTGCTGACAACGAAGGCTGGCCATATCTTTCACAGGATGGAAATGAGCTTTGGTTTCTCAGATTCTATCAGGGAAGCCCGGCACTTTTCAGGTCGAAAAGGATTAATGAAACGTGGTCTGAACCCGAACTCATCATTTCACAGTTCGCTGGCGAGCCGACGCTGGATAATGCAGGAAATATTTATTTTGTCCATCACTTCTACAAAGATGCAAAGATGATCGAAGCGGATATTTACGTGGCGTACAGGAAATGATTACTCGTTATTATCGGCAAGAAGAACGTGTACTGTAACAGTAGTCCCTTGGCCTTCCCTGCTTTCGTAGAAAATCGTTCCCCCATGCTTCCGGACGACATATGCGCAGAACTGCGTTCCGATGCCGTGGCCATCTTCTTTTGACGATTGCCCGGAGAAGATGCCCGTGAGCTTATTTTCGTTCATGCCTTCACCATTGTCAGAAATCGATATCACGACATGGTTCTCTTCAACGAATGTCCTTATCCGGATCTTACCTCTTCGCCCTATTGCCTCTGCGCTGTTCTTGATGAGATTCATAAACACATGCGTCATTTCGATCTGGTAAAAAGGGGATCTGGGGATAATGCCGTATTGCTTTTCGATCTCCACAAGGGTTAACTTGGAGGATAATAGGCACAATGCATTTTCAATGGCCTCATGTATGTCGCCAGTCACCTTACTGGCATCGCCAGTTGCAAAGGCGAGCATATGCCCAACGAATGAGGATATCCTTTCGAAAGATTCCCGGCTTTCCTTGCATCGCGCTCTCACTGCCTTAGGATTATTTGCCACAATGGAGACCATACTGATTTGCAAGGATAGTTCAGCAAGATAATTCGAAAGATCATGGAATATGGAGGCCATAACAAGGCCCATTTCAGTAAGATGCGCCGTCCTGCCATCTACCCGTTCAGAGAGCATCTGCTCAAGCGGCCGGAAAGAGCCGGAGATCATCCTGG
>Ga0315293_10005440_pt1 | contig 11990 bp, 11 predicted proteins | sample YL17G13_20_MG_FD_203071 | JGI IMG/M metagenome (GOLD analysis project Ga0315293, IMG submission 203071) | Sediment microbial communities from Yellowstone Lake, YNP, Wyoming, USA - YL17G13_20 | ecosystem: Environmental > Aquatic > Freshwater > Lake > Sediment | place: USA: Wyoming | collected... | reverse complement strand
CAACTGCGAGGGTCCTTGCTATGCAGAGCCGCTGCTGCTGACCGCCTGAGAGCCGAACTGCCGGCTCATTAAGGCGGTCCTTGACCTCATCCCATAGATAGGCCTTTTTCAATGCCTCTTCAACAATTTTGTTGAGAGCGTCTTTGTGGGTAATGCCGTGGACCTTGGGGCCGTATGCAACATTGTTAAAAATACTTACAGGCAGCACCTGAGGAAGGGCAAAGATAATACCGATTTTTTTACGCAAGATGCTGTCGCTTATATTTTTGATGTTCTGGCTTGAGAATAAAATGTCGCCGGTTTGCCAGTATGAAGGATTAAAGAAATTTAGTCTGTTTAACGCCCGCAGAAAGGTGGTTTTGCCGCTGTTAGCCGGCCCAATAATTCCGAGAATCTCGTTTCGGTAGATTTCGAGACTGAGGTTTTTTAGGACCGCAAGCTCGTCGAAGTAGCAATTTAATCCCACAGCTCTTATTATGGTTTGTTTTACCATAGTTTCTTTTTTCTAAAGTGCGCACGCAAAATTATGCTCACCAGGTTCATCAAAAACACTAATGCTATAAGGACAAAAGCCGTTGCAAAATTGAGCTTGGCCGGCATATTCGGCACCTGCGTTGAGATAACATAAAGATGGTAGGGCAGGGCCATAACCTGGTCAAAGACGGTTCGCGGCAGACGAGGCAGATAAAATGCAGCAACGGTAAATAGAATAGGGGCTGTTTCACCCGCCGCCCTGCTTAGACTCAGGACCGTTCCGGTAAGGATGCCGGGTAGAGCGTAAGGCAATACGCAATTTCGCACGGTTTGCCATCTGGTCGCGCCCAAAGAAAAACTAATCTCACGAAAGCTCCAGGGCACCGACTCGAGCGCCTCCTTGGTGGCGGTGATAATTACAGGCAAGCTCATTATCGCCAAAGTCAGCGACCCGGAGAGGATTGAAGTGCCTAACCTCAGAAACAGGACAAACAGTGTGAATCCAAAAAGGCCATATACAATGGATGGAATTCCTGAAAGATTTACTACAGAGAGCTTAATTAACCTGGTGAAGAAATTGTCCTTGGCGTATTCGACAAGATAAATGGCAGCCAATACACCTACCGGCAGCGAGCACAGCATTGTGCCTATTATCAACAGGATTGTGCCGACAATGGCGGGAAAGATGCCGCCCTCTTTCATTCCATTGCGAGGCGACTGCATAATAAATTCCCAGCTTATCGCACTGCTGCCGTTTTTAACTATATAAATGATTGTCATCAAAATCGGCACAACAACAAGTAGCGTGATAAGGCCGAGGACGGAGAAAGCAATTTTTTGTCGAACCTTTGGAGCGTTCATTTTCTTGCCCTCCGCAGAAAAGAGTCGGCAGTGAAATTTATTATGAAAGTTATTATAAACAGGACCAGCCCGACAGCAAAAAGGGCAAAATAGTGTTCTGATCCGCTCACGGTTTCACCCATTTCGCCGGCTATTGTTGCGGTAAGAGTTCTCAGGGGTTCCAGGATAAACTTTGGCACGACGGGTGAGTTGCCGGTAACCATCATCACAACCATTGTCTCACCAATGACCCTTCCAATTCCCAACATTACGCCGGCGATGATACCGGATGAAGCCGCAGGCAGGATAATTCGCCAGAGGGTTTGCCATTTTGTTGCACCAAGACCGAAGGCAGCCTCCTTGTAAGTTCTGGGGACACCTACTATGGCATCTTCGGAAATACTAATAATGGTCGGCAGCGCCATAAACGCCAGTAACAAACTTCCTGTCAGGCCGCACATCCCCGTAGGCAGCTCAAACGTTTTCTTGAGAAATGGGCTAAGCCACACAATCCCAATAAATCCCAGAACAACGCTCGGAATCGAGGCTAAAATCTCAACAAGCGACTTTAAGACATGCTTAAGAGATGGAGGTGCGACCTCCGCAATAAACATAGCCGTCCCAACTCCAACGGGCACACAAAGGACAATTGCTCCAATCGTAACATAAACGGAGCCGAGCAGCAGCGGCACAATACCAAACTTCGGCGGTTCAGAGATGGGCAGCCAATGGGTGCCAAAAAGAAATCCGCCCACTCGATATACCCTGAACAAGGATAAAGAGTCTCTGAGCAGAAATAGAAATATCAGAAATACAAAAATGATGACCAGAAGGCCGCTCAGCCTGATTAACAATTCAATAACGTATTCGCTAATCTTTTTGGGCAACGGTTGCTCCTACTCGTCAGGACGTAGGCCCTGACGTAGTCCCGACAGGCACAAAGCCGGTCTCTATAAATTGCTGCTGGCCCTTAGGGCCCAAGGTAAAATCGATAAATAGTTTTATAACTCCCTGCGGCTGGCCATTTGTATAAAAATAAAGAGGTCTTGAGAGCGGATATGTCTTTTTGATTACATTGTTAACATCCGGAGGATAAAAGTCGCCACCCTTTGCTACCAGTAAAGGTTTGGTCCTGTCGAAGACATAACCCATACCCAGGTAACCAATCGCTGACTCATTGGCCACAACCTCTTCAACAATCGTCTGCGAAGAAGTCAAAAGCAGCGTTTGAGGAGAGAATTCCTCGCGGTTGTCCTTTTTGCCGAGCTGCACGACCTCTTCCTTAAAGTAGATGTGCGTGCCTGAGCTGACCTCTCGCGAGAGAGTCACAATGCCGAGGTCCTTTCCGCCAAATTCCTTCCAGTTGGTTGCTTTGCCGGTAAATATCTTATGCAAATCCTCAATCGCAATTCTTTCGACAGGGTTGTTTTTATTAACTATTACTGCAACACCATCATAAGCAACTACAAATTCCTTAGGGAACACGCCTCGTTTTTCAGCTATTTCCTTTTCCTTGGGCTTCATTTCGCGTGAGGCAGTAGCTACATCGCAGGTTTTGTTTATTAACGAGGCGATTCCGACGCCGCTGCCGCCGCCGGTTACCGCCACGAAGATATGGGGGTAATCTTTCATAAATTCTTCAGCGATTTTCTGCGCGGCATTGACGATGGTATCTGAGCCTTTGATTTGAAGAAAGCCCACCGGCTCATTCGGGTCAACGTCTTCACGGCACCCGATGATAAAAAAGCTCATTGTAGCTATAATAAGTGTAGCTTTCAGTCTCACACCCATAGAAAAATTTTAACAGCTATCAGTCTCCTTTGCAAGGTGTTTTGCTGAATTGTTCTTACTCAACAAAGTTACCCAAGAATTAAAAATAGAATCTCAGACTGGTGCCAAGCACATTGATGTCCTTCCACTCTTTAGAAGACCTGCTCGATTGCCAGAGATAAAAAATATCGGCTTTGATTTTTTTTGACAGATTGAAAGAAGCTCCGGAATAAAATCTGTTTCTGTCAACATTATCATCGTCGAGGGTAATAAACACTTCATCCGCCAAATAAGGTGTTAACTTAAGCTCCGTCAACTCTACTGGCAACTTAACTGTAACCTTGTTTCTGTATCGCCAAACATCCTTTTTATTCTCAAAATCGCGATATTCAAATCTTGACCTGTCACTAATATCAAGGCCAAACAGTCGGCCTTTTAAGGTAACATTAACGTGGGGTCGATTTTCCTGCCTCCACTGGCTGTTACTATCTTTTTCGAATACCTGCCTGTAGTTAAATCCCAGGTCTATCCAATCTGCAAGACTTTTGTAGATAAAGCCCAAATCCGAATGGTGATAATAGAGATGTCCGCCATCATTGGCGAGCCGAAATTCCTCCTCAAATGCGCATTGCCAATCTTTGTTAATATCAAAAGAGGCGCCCGCCGAGCTCCAGTATTGAAATCCTTCATCCTCGAAGGCCAAACAAACCTTACCGAACGACAGGATGATTATTACCGCTACAACAAAACATATCCTATTTCTTACCTTCATACGACATTTTTCCTTCCCATTCTGTAAAATATCAAACGCTTTTTGAATTTCGACGACCCGAACCCAGGCTTCACAAATCCTGCCGCCAATCCGGCTGTAAAAGGTATTCCCGAGTGTGCTTATCTACACTTATACCGTTGAATTGTTAAAGTTTTATCAGTAGTATGCTAAAATTGTGTTAAAATTGCTACGCAGTTAAATGAATCGTGAAGGTGCTTCCTTTTCCGAGTGAGCTTTCGACCGTTACGTATCCACCATGCACCTGAGCAATGTGCTTGACGATTGCCAGGCCAAGACCTGTGCCGCCCAGTTTTCGGCTTCGGCCTTTGTCAATAACATAGAAACGCTCAAAAATGCGAGGAAGATGTTCCGGGGCTATTCCACAGCCGTTGTCCTGGACGGTGATAGCTACTTCTTTATCCTTTTGCACGGCACTTATTCTGACATCGCCCCCCATTGGGCTATATTTAATGGCATTATCAACAAGGTTCAACACTGCTTGCTCTAATAGCGCGGCATTCATCCTGACCTCGATATGCTCGTCGCAGACAAGCTGGATTTTCATCTGCTTGTCTTCAGCCTTGACACTCGATAGTTCTATGGCAGCAGCCAGCACCGGCTTCAGCATCGTTTTTTCGAATAAGGTTTCTCGCCTTTCCTTTCCCTCTTCCAGACGCGAGAGTGTCAGCAGGTCTTCAATAATAGCGTTGAGTCTGTCAGAGTGCCTGGCAATGATTCTCAGGAACCGCTCTGCTTGCTGCGGGTCTTTTATGGCACCCTCCAGCAGCGCTTCAACATAACCCTGAATAGAGGTAACGGGAGTTTTGAGCTCGTGAGACACATTTGCTACAAATTCACGCCGAACATTCTCCAGCCGGCGCATCCGCGTCATATCGTTGAGGACAACAACCGCTCCGATTCTGACACCTGCACCGGTTGGCAGAGGTGCTCCATGCAGTTGAAAGAGACGGTCGCCCTCCGTTGGCAGGGAAATGTCCGCCTCTGTGGGCACTTTGCTATTTAGCGTCCTGTTGATGAACTCCTGCAGAACCACATTGCGGATGATTTCTTCTACCATACGGTTTTGCGCATGCTTTGCATCTATGTTCAATAAAGTTGCGGCTGCGTTGTTCACACTCACAATACGACCCTGTCCATCCACTGCGACAACACCCTCAATCATACTTGAAAGAACCGCTTCCAGCTCATTTCGCTGGTCCGTTATTGTTGCGAATCTTTCCTGCAATTGAGTGGCCATTTTGTTAAGCGCGTTGGCGAGCGAATCCAGCTCCCCGGTACCCAAGACAAGGAGGCGATGGTCGAGGTCGCCAGAGGCGAACTTTTCAGCGATTTTTTTCATATCAACAATCGGCTCGCTGATTCTCCGCGATATCAATAGACTGAGTCCGGCCGCACATAATGCCGTCGCAACGCCGCCCCAGAAAATCTTAATATAAATATTCTTAAGAGCATCATCGATGGCGGTAGCAGGTATCGCTGTGCGCACTACTGCCTTGATTTCTCCATCCTGCTTTATTGGAACAGCAACGTACATCATATTTTTGCCGAGCGTGGGGCTTAGTCGCAGAGACCATCCAAAGCCTTCGTTAAGTGCCTTTTTGATTTCGGACCGGTCAGAATGGTTGGCCATTTGCATTGGGTCCTCGTCTGAATCCCCTATCACTTTGCCCGACGGCAGAATGACCGTAAACCGCGTTTCCTTTCTACCAGCTTGGCCGAGTTGTTTGCATACTCTGTCAATCTCACCGAAATCTTTTGCTCGCAAGGAAGTTGACATCTGCTCAGCTACAGCATTCGCAAGAGTCGTAAGATTTTTTCGCGTTTGGTCTATATCGAAATGTCGAAAAAAGTGTGAGCAATACAAGGTTACTGCTACCAATACTGCCAGCGTGACCACCAGGTATGTTGGGTAAAGCTGCCAGATTAGTTTCTTGCGGGCCATTGCTTAATCCTTAAAGCGGTACCCTACACCTCGCACGGTTTCTATATATTCGCCGTAGCTACCGAGCTTCCTTCGCAGTGACACTATCTGAACATCTACCGTTCTATCTGTGACGACGTAATCACTGCCATGCAACAAATCCACAATCTGATATCGCGTGTGAACCAAACCGGGACGCTTTGCCAATGCATAAAGGATGTTGAACTCCGTAAAAGTAAGCTCAACCGGTTTATTTTTGACCAGCACTTCCCGACGCGCAGGGTCGATAGTTATATCGTGGATTCGTATTGCGGCTTTATCTCCAGCGGGTGCAGTCACCCTCCGCAGGACCCTTCGGACCCGCGCTACCAATACCTTACCACTAAATGGTTTGGTGATATAGTCGTCTGCTCCGAGCTCAAGCCCGGTCACGATGTCCGCCTCTTCCCCCTTGGCGCTGAGGATTACTATGGGGATTTGCTCGGTCTTCGGGTGGCTCTTCAACCGTCTGCATACCTCAAGACCATCTATCCCCGGCAGCATCAAATCGAGAATCACCATGTCCGGCAGCTTCGAGTGTGCTATCTCAAGTGCTTTCTCACCCGTCCCACAGGTCAGGACCTTGTAACCCTCCCGCGCAATATTTAGCTCTACCAGCTCCACAATATCTTCTTCATCATCTACTACAAGTATCGTTGGCTTATCCATCTGGACACTCGATAAAGATATTTGCCTGATTCTCGGATTCAGACCTTCTCACTGCCATTCAAAACCGCGGGCAGTCTCTCAACAAACATCCTGATTTCATCCCTTACCCGGCGGTAAATAGCCAGGATTTCCTGCTCATCTTTCACGCCGGCGGCAAGTCTCGGCGGGTCATCAAAGCTACAATGAAGGACTTTAACCTTAGCTGGAAAATATGGACATTGTTCGCGGGCCTGGTCGCAGACTGTTACTACATAGTCGAATGTCATATCTCTCATTTCATTCAAATGTTTAGAGTAATGACCCGATATATCCACTCCTGCCTCAGCCATAACTTTTATAGCGTATGTATCCAGCTTCTTGGGTTCAATTCCGGCTGAGTAAGGCTCAATCCTATCGCCCAACAATTGCCTCGCCCATCCTTCAGCCATCTGGCTTCGGCAGGAATTGCCGGTGCACAGAAACAAAATCCTCGTTTTCTGCAGCTTTTGCACGGTTCAGGAACCTTTCAGATTATACCTCTTGATTATCGAACCGCCAATTTACCAAGTCTCAGGACACCAGTAAAGCAGCTTTATTAAAATTAGCGCAATTCTAACACAAATCTAATCGTTCTTTAGCATTTCTGGAGTAGATTGTTAATAGAAAGACTCGCGCGCACGTGCGCATTGTAGCAAGGCATATTTAACAGTGGCTGTTTGATTGAAAGGGTAAATAAATGAATGAGTTTCTGAAAGATATGGTATTCTATAAAGTGATTTGTCTCTTTGGGGCAATTTACCTGTTCTACCGTGTTGGCTCGTTTGTGGTGCAAGTAACCAGAAATCTGGCAGGCAATTCTAAAATGCACGCAAAAAGCCCACTATCGGGTCAATAGATTAGGCCGCCGCCGAGCATCAAGGTTTATCACCGACCACGCTAATCGCTGGATGCCACAATAAGGAATCCACACAAACTGTCATTTTACTTCTCATCCACCAAGAGCGACAGCGTACGTTCTTTAGGCGCTATACTGTGGGCTGAGGAACAAACAATTCAAGGTATGAATCAAGAGCAAAGTTGTCGGTCATCCCCGCAATAAAGTCGAGGACGATCAAGCTATTTGGGTCCTGTCTGCTGTACGCTTTCCCCATATCTTCCGTTACGAATTGCTTAAACACCTTAAAAACAACTGTGTCGCTCAGAAGTTTAGTAAGGCTTCCATCTTTTCTGAACCGGTTAGTAGCCTTAAGTATCCCCATGAGGGCATCGAACAAGGAGGTGAGAGTATATTTGGCCTGTTCCTTGTACCTCTTTGCCTGATCGCTGTAATAGATATGCTTATAATTAAAGTCTATGAGTCTATCCAATAGTTTTCCCATCCTTTTGCTGAGCGAGATGTGGTCATTACTACTGTTTTGTATCATGTCTTTGAGAAAGGTCCCCACCATTTCTCCATTATTTTTGCCCAGTACGATCTTGATTTCACGCGGCACCTTTCCATCTTCTACTACTCCTGTCATAATCGCATCTTCCAGGTCCCTCCCCGCATAAACCACTTTATCAACCAACCTAACTATGCACCCCTCCGGAGTTGTCGGTATCCCTGCGTCTTTCCTGTGCTTGATGGACTCAAGAATCTTATTGTCATTACATGGCGTCAACGTATAAATCTTTCGGTCTTCACCGTAGTGCGAAATAATGCCGTCTCTAACCTCCCACGTTAGATTTAGCCCAGGTGGCTCCCTATCGAGCTTGGCAATTTTATCAACAACCCTAAGGCCGTTAATCTCGTGTGAGAACTCGGGGATTATTTGTTTGAGGTCGTTGTGTTTTTCTATGATATCGCGAATGATCTCCTCACCGTCATGACCAAACGGCGGATGGCCGATGTCATGAGCAAGCCCGATTGCTTCTGCAAGGTCCTCATTCAGACGGAAATTTCGTGCAACTGCTCTGGCTGCAGAGGCTACGTGCAAAACGTGCTCCATACGCGTGCAAACATGGTCGTTTCGAGGAAAAAAGAAGACTTGGGTTTTGTGCCGTAACCGACGGAATGCTTGGGAATATATTATTCTGTGCACGTCACGTTGAAAATCCGTGCGGAAATTATCTTTGGGGAGCGGTTTAATTCTGCCCTTTTTGCTTTGCGTAGTTGCATAATGACTATGAAACGATTTGTCGTCTGACCTTTTTCCGTATTTTGACATCACTATTACCGAAAAGTTCTATTATGAGCTCCGTAAGCTCAACAATCGGTTTTTTGCTGGCGAGGTATTCGCTGAGTTGTCTGCCGTTTTTATTTGCTGTCTCGAAACAAGGAACAGATTCACCGAAAGAATTCGGCATACCATTAGCGAATAGCCGGTCAAACTCAGCCGTAATTTCATCGTAGTTGCTAATGTGTTTGAAATCACCGAGTCCCATGACCATAGGATTGCAATTACCCTGAATGAGCGACCTTTTATCCGTATTGAATATGACCAGCGATTTGCCATGAGCCCACGCAATCCCCGCTTCGGCCACCGCCCCCTCATCAGGAACGCGCCCATTCATATTAAGCAGCAATCCGTCGCTGTCCATGATTTGAAACGCGTCCAGTGCAAAGATAGCTTTGTTGCAAATTGCCGACGCCTCTTCGTATGGAATCCCATGCTCCTGAAGAACTGGTAGAATGCGAGCTAATTCCAGTCCGTCTCTCTGTGGCAAAAACACTTTATAACCGGCATTTTCCAACGTAGAGGCAATATCAGACATTGCCTCGCACTCTTTGGGATTAAAGAGGGGTCCTGCACAATAGACTTTGTAGTGCTGCCTGTCCATAAACGCTCCTTGTGTGTACAATTACTTTACTTCTAAGATGTGCTTAATGATAATTTAGTGTTAGTTGCATAGCAAGAAGATTTTTCACCCAATTTCCATACCCGTTTGCTTATAAGTTGACAGCACCGGTTGCGATGGTATAAAGTGGTGTCTGTATTGGTTATGAGCAACACTTATACAGAAAGTCTAAACCGGCTGATAGAAGAACTCGGCAAGCTGCCGGGGGTAGGGCCAAAGACCGCTGAGAGACTTGCTTTTCATATCTTGAAAGCTGAGCCGGCAGAAGCAATGGCGATGGCTGATGCGATTCGGGATGTCAAAACAAAAATCAAACACTGTGAGGTCTGCTACAATCTTTCGGAGCAGCCGATTTGCCGGATTTGCTCGGACGAACGTCGCGATAAGAGTTTAATTTGTGTTGTTGAGCAGCCTAAAGACGTCATAAGTCTGGAGAAGACGGGGGCGTGCAAGTGGGTTTATCACGTGCTCGGCGGGCATATCGCACCATTAGAAGGAATTGAGCCGGGCGATTTGACTATTGACAAGCTCGTTGAGCGTGTCCATCACGGCGGCATAAAAGAAGTCATAATGGCAACTAATCCTAATTTGGCCGGGGATGGCACGGCGCTTTATGTAAGCTCGCTGCTTAAACCCACAGGCGTCAGGATTACGCGCCTGGCGAGGGGAATTCCAACCGGCAGCACCATCGAATACGCCAGCAGTAAAATACTTACCGATGCGATAACCGGCAGACAGGAATTGTAGTAATAAAAGAAGGAGCGGATGTATGGCTAACAAAGGACCGGTCAAAGTTGGAATAATCGGGTCGCAGTTTGAGGCGGATATTCACGCCTATTCATTTGCGGCGGTTCCGGATGTTGCGGAAGTTGTCGCGGTGGCCTCGCCGACGCCGGGCAATGCCGAAAAACTGGCAAAGAAATACAACATTGCCCGCGTCTTTACGGATTATAAAAAGATGCTGAAGGAAGATGACATCGAAATGGTAACGATTGCTGCGCCAAATTATCTGCATGCGCAAATGACTGTCGATATTGCAAATGCCGGTAAGCACGTATTGTGTGAGAAGCCATTGTGTATGACGCTGGAAGAGGCGGATTTGATGATAGAAACCTGCAAGCGTAAAGGTGTGCTGCTTTTGTATGCGGAGGAGCTTTTCTTTACACCCAAATATGTCAAAGCAAAAGAGATGGCTGACCAGGGCGCCTTCGGTAAGGTTTATATGGTCAAGCAGAGCGAAAAACATTTTGGCCCGCACGCATCCTGGTTCTGGGATGTTGAGAAAAGCGGCGGCGGCGTATTTATGGATATGGGCTGTCACGGCATTGCATTTTGCTATTGGTTTCTGGGCAGGCCAAAAATTAAAAATGTCTATTGCCAGATGGGGATTTATGTCCACAGTGATAAGACAAAAGGTGAAGATAACTCTATCTGCATAATAGAATTTGCTAATGGAGCGGTGGGTTTGGTGGAGGATAGCTGGGCGCGTCGCGGCGGGATGGAAGACCGAATTGAGGTCTATGGCGAAGGCGGTATAACATACGCTGACCTGCATATGGGAAATGCCCTGCCTACCTTCAGTGAATATGGGTATGGCTATGCAGTTGAGAAGGCACCCTCGACGAAGGGCTGGAGCTGGCCTGTATTTGAGGAGCTGTGGAACTACGGGTTTCCGCAGGAGATGCGGCATTTTGCTCGCTGTGTCCTCGGCAAAGAAAATCCGCAGGCAACCGGCGAAGACGGGCGGGTTGTGCAGGAAGTTTTGTATGCGGGATACCAATCGGCAGGGACCGGCTGCAAGGTGGAGCTGCCGTTCCGCCCCAAAGGCGTTAAAGTGCCTATTGACCTGTGGCGTTCGCCGAAACGCTAACGCCTGTCCTTATAGATACAGAGAGATTCAGATATGGCGACCATAAAAGTCCAGATTCTTTCTGACCGCGAAATACAAGCCATCCATAAGGCTACTATAATTATCCTTCGCGATACAGGCATTATGGTGCATCACGATAATGTGCTGACGTTGCTGGAGCAAGCCGGCGCCAAGGTGGACCACAATAGTCCGATTGCACGCCTGCCCGAAAAACTCGTTATGGACTGTGTTGCCCGTGCCGGAAAACGATACATCCTGTATGGGCGTGATAAAAAGTATAACGCTCGTTTTGGCTATGGTGATTTTGTGCTGATGTCCAGCCCCGGGCAATTTGGCTGGATAGATTCGCAGACCGGCTGCCTTCGACCGGCTTCTATGCAGGATTTATATGATGCCGTATGTCTGGGTGATGCGCTGGAGAATATCAACATAGTCGGGTCGATGGCCCAGCCGCAGGAATTATCGCAGAATTATCGTGATGTGTTTTTGACAGGTGAGCTGGTTAAGCGGACAACAAAGCCGAGCCGCTGCTGGGTTCGCAACGGCCAGAGTGCTCGCTATATTCTTGAGATATATCGTGCTGTAGCCGGCGGCGACGCCCAATTGAGTGCCAATCCGATGGTTGAGGCGTTTCTGGAACCGATAAGTCCATTGCAGTTACCGAAAGACGGTCTGGATATTGTTAAGGAGTTTGCGCAGGCAGGCCAGCCCGTCAGTATCGGCCCGATGGCGATGACCTCCGGAACTGCCCCTGCAACCCTGGCCGGCACACTGGCGCAGGAAAATGCTGAAATTCT
>Ga0315293_10005438_pt1 | contig 11991 bp, 9 predicted proteins | sample YL17G13_20_MG_FD_203071 | JGI IMG/M metagenome (GOLD analysis project Ga0315293, IMG submission 203071) | Sediment microbial communities from Yellowstone Lake, YNP, Wyoming, USA - YL17G13_20 | ecosystem: Environmental > Aquatic > Freshwater > Lake > Sediment | place: USA: Wyoming | collected... | reverse complement strand
TCCAGGAGAATTGTTTTATAGAAGGCATCAGCACCGGCAGAATCACAAGATATATGTATGACCTTCGCAATCTGTCCAAGTGGCTTGGAAAAGATTTTGAAGACGCAAACAAAGATGACATTAAAACACTCATAGGAAAAATCGAACAAAAAACGTTTACGAAAAGATCCGGAATGGAAGTTCCGTATCAGGAGAGCACAAAACGAGACTTTCGAATAACGATAAGAAAATTCTATAAATGGCTTCGGGGAACAGAAGAACTCCCAGAAGAGGTAAAATGGATAAAATCGAATAGCAAAAAATGCCAAAGAATCAAGCTTCCAGAAGAGATGTTTTCGGAAGAAGACATAAAGAACATGATTAACGTTGCGGATAATCCCCGCGACAAAGCCTTTATTGCCATTCTATACGAAAGCGGATGCAGAATCGGAGAAATGCTTTTCCTGAGATTGAAGCATATTAAATTCGATCAATATGGAGCTCAGCTATTGGTAGATGGCAAGACCGGATATAGAAGAATAAGAATAATCGCCTCTGCCCCCTTTTTGACTGAATGGATTAATAAACATCCAAAGAAAGAAGACCCCGAAGCTTCGTTATGGATCTCTCGAAACCATGAAACTATGACCTATGCGGCTCTGAGAATTACTTTAGAGAGAATTGCCAAAAAAGCGGGGATTCATAAGAAAACGAACTTTCATAATTTCCGGCATAGTAGAGCCACTTACCTCGCCAATCATTTGACAGAGGCACAAATGAAAGAATTCTTCGGCTGGGTTCAGGCTTCAGATATGGCCTCTATTTACGTTCATCTATCCGGAAGAGACGTTGACAAAGCTCTTCTTAAAGTCTATGGAATCCAGAACGAAGAGAAAAAAGAAGAAAGCCAGCTTAATCCCAAGAAGTGTCCGAGATGCCAGGAAATCAACCAATTCACAAATAAACATTGCAGCAGATGCGGGATGATATTAGATGAGTCCTTTATGAATCAATATATCAAGCATTACTTGGAGAGAAATAAAGCCGACTTACTACTGAATGAGATGATGAACGATCCCGAATTCATAGATCTGTTTACAAAAAAAATGAAATTATTAGGTTCGGAGCTTCTTGATAAGTAATTGAGCGATTCTATCAATAGTATATTCTTTGTTATTAAAATATCCTCGCCCCGTTTTTTCAAGCTCCCTTGACATCGCTTTGTGTTACGATTTAGCCTCTTTTATAATAATGAAAGGAAGATAGAAGCCCAATGGAATGCTTTCTGTCAGCTATTAATAATAATCTTATAATTTGCAGAAAAACTCTACGGATAGGCAAGGCATGGAATGAAGCATGACCATCGAAGAACTCAAAAAGCGATATGAAGAAATCCGTCGCTTAGATTTGCCGGGTTTCGAACAACAGCAGGTCTATTTAAAAACAATAGAGGATTTTTGCAGGTTCTGGACAGAACGATGCGTTGAAGAGGAACGATCTAGACTTGAAGCAGGCAAGGAGTGTTTTCCATGGATGACAGCAAAAGAAATAATGAAAATGATTTGCGATCACATTTATTTCCGAGTATTGATGAAGGCTTTCACAAAATCCGATTTTTCAGAACTAAAGACAACTATGGACAAGTGGTTAAAAATCGGCTTAGGTGGAAAATGTCGTTCATGTGGAGAGCGGACTACTTGGTTCAGCAACCGCTGTTTTCGGTGCGGGATGAAAGCGGCTGGGACGTTTCCGAATAGCCAAGAGCTAGAACTACAAAAAGTATTGGACCAACTATTTCCGGGTGAATATGAATATATCGGCGATATGTCCGTCTGTATAGCAGGCAAGTATCCGGATTTCATTTGTAAAGCTAGAAAGAAGCTCATTGAATTCAACGGCGAATATTGGCACCAAGATTTAGATAAGGAACAAAAGCGAATCGAACTTTTCGCTCAACATGGTTATCAGACGTTATTGGTTTGGGGCAGAGAATTAGCAGACTTAGAAACGCTCAAACAAAAGATCATTCATTTCCATGCTTATGAGGAACATAAGTAAATATTTTTAATCGCCTCCTAAGTGCCTTTATTCCTTTATCAGCGTGTCAATAAACAAGGACATTTCATCGATCATTGTCTGTTCACCCAAGAAACCGATTGTTCTTGAGCGGATTAAGCCATGGCGGTCGATTATTATTTGGGTTGGCAGTGCGCTGACATTATATTGTTTATTAACAAAACCATCGTCAAAGAGCACGGGGAATGTGAAGTGATTCTGCGTAAAGTATTTCTTGATCCGCACCGCGAGGTCGGCACTGGTGTCAGCTTCTTGGGTATCAATGGCCAAGATCACCACGGCGGGATTATCTTGGTATTTATTATAAATTTTCTCCAGGGCCGGGAGCGCGGCTTTGCAGTGTGCGCACCAGGTTGCCCAAAAATCAAGCACCACGACCTTGCCTCTCATGTGAGAAAGTTGGACGGTTCGTCCATCGAGCCCCTTGAGTCTGAAGTCGATTGCCTGTAGGCTGGATTTTGCGTCCGACAGTCCTTCTTTCATTCTATTTTTCTTGAAGTCTCTAGCTTCAGCCAATACTTGGTCGAATTTCTTCTCCGATCCCGTCAGTTTCTGATAGGCCGTCCTATAATACTCAACCAGCTTATTGGTGGAAATTCCCCGGCGCAGGCTATTCGCACAGAGTTCTAAAACCTTGTTGTCATTTCCATTTCTCAGATAACATTCGGCCAGGCGTTCGTTGATTTCGGGCCGTTCACCCTTATTCAAAATAAAGGCTTCCTCAAAAAGATTTTCCGCTTCTTGGGTGCGCCCCATGGTTAAAAGGCCAAAAGCCGAGGCGGCTAGTCCCGCTCCCGTGTTGCTTTCAAGGAATATTTTCCATTCATTGTTACTCATATAGGACGGTTTTGATTCATGTTTAACCAATTCGGTTCCTTTTCTGGCCCACTCCATCGCTTTTTCTATATGTTCCTTTTTTTCAATTTGCCGCCATGCGATCTGGATGTAAAACATGCCATCCGGTTTTAATGCCGAATCCAACAAGGTGATCGCTTTATCGTACTGACCGACTTTAAAACAATAAAACACGAGAGTGTTTTGGAACTTCTCCAAATCTCGGCCCTTCTGCGGAAAGTCATTCAAGAAGGCTTCAAGAAGACCGATTTTTTTGGCATAATCCATTTCCGCGTAAACTGCGCGAAGACGAATACTCTCCGCAATCTTTCCTTTCGGATGGAGGGCTATGGCAGATTTAACAATCTCATTCGCCTTCTGCGGTTGACCGATTTTCTCAAACCATTTCAGCAATTCCACCATCACCTCTTCGTCATCCGGCCTGGCTTCACATAGGTCTTTCAACTCGGTGGCGATTTTCGCTTTAGTTTCATCTTCCGGCGATCCGCTCATCCACAGCCCCCAGAGCGCGATAGATGCTCGCCAGTTGTCGGGATAAAGAATTTTTTCTTGGGCCAGTTCGGTTTTGGCTGCGGCCAGATCTTTTTTGCGCTTGAAACCCAAGATATCCATCGACTGCAAAATCGAGGCGCGTTGCAGATGAGAATTTTCCAGAGGCTTACCATCAACTCCATGCAAATGGAAATCCCAGGCATTTTTATCATTGTCATCTGTCTTGCCCTCGGATGTAAACCTCAACAACATCAATCTTGCTTTTTCATCAGCAATCCTAAACGTGCAACTCCAAAACTGGCCCGATTGATTCATCGGAAGTTCGAGGCGAAGCACTTCCTCTGAGACCCTTAAGAGAAGAACCTCAGCAATAATTGTCTTGCATTCCCGCAACAAGGCATTTTTTGCTCCGGAATCGTACATGATGACGATTGGCTCTCCAATCTTAGGCTTTTGGGGAGTGATTGAAAGGATCTGCTCCTCCCCCAATGTGGCTGACGATAGCGGGACAATCAAACTTCCCAGCAACAGGATCAGTATTTTTTTCATGAACCATCTCCTCAAAGATATAAACGCAGTTAATCAAGAATAGTTCCCGGATTCTCGAAATTATAAATTCTTTTTTAAAATATTTCCATAGATAATTGAAGAAAATCATTCTAAAACTGCCATAGACGGTTTACATCTGGAGCCTTCTTTCAAAAGCTACCCAACGAAAGGAGGTTCATTATGTCAGGGGCCGAGATGATGAGGAATCAGCGCTGGCGGTTGGGGATCCTTCTGCACGTAGAAGAAGGGTATAAGGATTTGCTTTTTCGCTCTGCACGACTTACGCTCCCATTAAGCGTGGAATCGACGCTCCCCATCACGAAAGAGGCAGGCTGGCCGGATCATCGTCGCGGTCGACCGTAAAATCGCCCGAAAGACACAAGACCTCTCCCCTCTCATGAAATCGCCTGACTTCAACAATACTCCGCCCGCTCCTCGGCCGCCATCAGGACGACCTCGGTGAAGACATGAGAATGCGGCGGCTTCTCGGCAAAGAAGGTCAGCTGAAGGTGGTCAATAATCCTATAGATCGCCTGATAGTCGGTGATGAAGACGACGACCTTCATCGTCCCGCCGCATTTCGGGCAGAGCATCGGATCGACCTCATCTAAATCATTTCTACCCAACTCTTAGAAGGAATGCGGCGGAGCAAGTCCTTAGCCACCGGTGTGAATAATTTGTGAATATTCATGGGGTACTTTGAGGAACTTATAGGAACCTAGAGGAACCAAAAAGAACTCATAAATAATTGATAAATAAGATAATTATCTGATTTTAAAGAAAATAGCTTAATCCTCATTTTCGGATTTTAAGTCCCTTGCGTCTGCCACTTCCGCCACCCCGGCGGGACTAGACGATCTAAGCCCAAATATTTTTCATTTCGTATTTTATTTTATATTTTTTAAAAATCTTCTCCATCCCGTTCTTTTTTCCGAATGGGATTATGACACATCCGGAAGCGAGCTTTTCGCCGCCCATTTTGTGTAAAAGCCCTTTATATTCGTACTTTGTTTTCGTTCTCGAATAAAACTCCCTATTGAATTTCGCTTTATTCTTCTGGCTCAACGAATTAATCCTAAAAGAATATATAATGAACGGCTTCTGTTTCAGTAGCGTCACCGCGGAGATTTCATAAACGTCACGGAGAAAAAGGATCTTGCCCTCTCTCAAGAGGTTTTGCATCAAACCGGAATCAGTTTTCCGGAATTCCTCTCCGGTTCTTATGGTCGGTTGGATGCTTTTCCCGATTTTTTCTTCTATTCTGATTACGGCGTTATGGATTTTTTCGACGGCATCGCTTTTAGAAATCAAGATGAACAGATCAAGGTCTGATTTCGGTCCGAAATCGCCACGGGCATAACTGCCGTAGAGAATAACAAGCTTAATCTCGCTGATTAACGAAAGCTCTCTTGATATTTGCTTAAATATTCTCTGCAATTTTCTCACCGAATCTTTTATTGAAATAGACTAAGACGATTTGCAAATTCTCCTTAACGATTTTTGCTCTTTTTCCATTGACACCGTCATAGCCTAAATCGCCATAGGCAAACCACAGTTTGCGCATAGCAGCGTTGATTTCTTTAGGATAATTTTCGTTGGAATACGCATGCCGATCGAGATGATTCCCGAAATGCTTTCCTTCCCTGGCGGCATCCGCCTCGACAAGCTGTTCGCATACCTTTGTGGCAAGATCACCGACCACCGTGAATTGTTTCTTGTCAAACGCATCTTTAAGCGCCGACAGCTTTTCTCTGGCTATTTCCAGGTGCTTCTTGAATTCGCCCATTTTTCTTCCTTACAGCATTTCGTTATTATAACGAATTCCCGCCCAATTAACCCCCTTTTCGTTACTGTAACGAACACCTTTTAAGATTATAGCTCATGGAACAGCTCAATTCAACATCTCTTCTCTCTCAAAATAGCAAATCTAACTTTAAGGATTCAGAAACAACTTTTACGCAATTATTCGATTTCATACCCTATGGCGCGATATCCCTGTAATCTTCGTTTATACATCCGCTCCAGCATGGGAACCTTAAGATCGACATAATCATAGATCCGGACTTCTTTTTTATTATAATGAGATCGATGAAGTCGGCCTGCATATTGAGCAAGGGTTCCCTTCCAGGAAATCGGCAGCGTTAAAAAAAGAGTATCCAGTCGAGCGTCATCGAAGCCTTCTCCAAGATATTTTCCTGTCGCTATCAATAGACGTTCATCATCGTCTTTGATGCTATTCAATTGTTCGCGTATCTTCTGCCTTTGTCGATGACCCATACCTCCCTTGAAGACAACAATATTTTTCACATACGGGCGGAAACGTTCGGCGAACATTTCCAGATGTCCCCTTCGTTCCGTAATCAGAATCGGCGATCGTTTATCTTCAGCGATAGACCTTAGAATATCTTCAAATATCAATTCATTCCGTGCTTCGTCAGTCATCAAGGTATCATATATCTCATGAATTGAGAGTTTTTTGTCCTTGCTTGGAACAAATGTGAATTTCGTGGGACGCAAAACAACACGATGTTGAAAGGGATGCGCTTCGGTTCCCTGTTTAGCCCCGATACGAAATCTCACGGGTCCGCATTGCATGAAGATAATCGGATGATGTCCATCTTTTCGTGTCACTGTTGCTGATAAGCCTAAGACATACTTGGACTTGCATTTTCGCGCGACTTGTTCAAAACTTGCAGCTGGAATGTGGTGACACTCGTCAACGATCAAATGGCCATATTCCCCCACGACATCGTCAACGATTCCCTTTCGGTACAGGCTTTGAATGATGGCGATATCAACAAATTTGCAAGGTTTATGTTTTCCTGATCCGATTAACCCTATCTCCCCTGTTTTCAGATCAAGGAATTCAATAACCTGCGCGATCCACTGATCAAGTAATTGTCGGCGATGGACAAGGACGAGAGTATTGACAGCTCTCTCAGCAATCACTTTTGCTGCCACAACGGTTTTGCCAAATGCCGTGGCGGCAGCCAGGACGCCTGTTTCATGCTCCAACAGCGCTTTAACAGCCGCTTCTTGTTCAGGACGCAATATTCCCTGAAATTGACATTTGATGGGAATCCCTGAACATCGTTCATCAATAATCTTCACCTCAATTTTCAGCGATCTGAGCAATTCAACCGCTTCTTCAAGACAGCCGCGAGGAAGACCGATATGATTCACAAAATCCTCGGCGCAAGAAATAATACGAGCCTTTCCATAAGTCGAAAGTCGCATAGCTTGAGCTTTGTAGAATTCGGGATTCTGAAAGGCAGCGAGTCTTATGAGACGGCTCCGCAATACAGACGGGAGACGCTCCTTTTCGATATATATCAAATCTCCCTGAGTAATTGTTATTTTTGGGGGAAGCGGTCCCGAAATGACAATTTCTTTTTTTCTTCGGGACGGCGATGCCTTCCACGGCTCTTCATCACCTTCTTCGGTCATTGGAAGACGGATGCCTATGATCTTTCCTCTTCGGCTTGCATCTTCAACGATTTGTTCGACTTCTTTTCGGCTCATTTTTCGCACAAAAGAGAGAAAACTCCACTGATCAGAAAATGGAACGTAATTTTCATCGATAAAGGCGCTATTCCCCGTTTCTGTTGCTTTGAATTGAAGCGGCAGAGCGATTAGGTTTCCAAATCCTCCATCGGGCAATGTATCTTGATTAGGGAAAAGTCGATCATACGAGTCTAATCCTATCTCTGGTCTTTCATCCAGGGTTTCGGTGAGCAAGAGCGAACCTAGCCTGCGAGCAAAAATAGCCGGAATGGGTTCAGAGAAAAATATCCACCCGTGTGCGCCATTGCCAGAACGCGATCGCTCAACGGCTAACGGAACGTTGAAACGCCGACACGTGGCCCAAAACGCAGAAACATCCGTTTTCCATGATTCTTTATCGAAATCGGCGGCTAAAAACCAACACGTTTCATTTTGAAGCAGCGGATAAACCCCTATGACAAAGTCCTTTCGTGTTCTGCGAACATTACGATCCGCTGCGACGAAGCCAAACAGGTGACGATGGATTACACTATCAGAAATGGGCACGAATTCTCTGGCTGCGCAATTTCCACATTTGATTTCCGGTTTTCGGCATATTCCTCTTATCCAATCGTTCTTGCAGACGGGTTGATATCCAGTCTTGCCGGTTTTGGTGCTTTCCCATCTCTGAGCATATAAATCTTCTCTCCCCCTAAAGAATGAACGAAAAAGCGCGATCTTTTGGCCAACTGACGAAATCTCGGAAACAGGTCGCTCCGCGCTCTGACTGAATGCATTTTCAGCAACCGTAAATGTCTTTTTTAGTTGTTGAAGGTTTTCCAGTTTTTCAAGGATTTCGTTTCGCCTGGAATCCAGGTCTTTTAATTGCTGATTCAATTCATCTATAAGACGATCCATTTCCTCTTTATACAAATCAAGATCCCGGTGTGTTCAATTTGTGTTTATTCATGCGGTAAACAACGGCATCCAGCGGCAAACAACGGAACACAAAAACAAATAGAACTCCCACAAAAATAAGAGGATATATTGATTTTAAAGGGTTTACGTTAATCCTCATTTTCGGTTTTTCAGTCCCTTGCGTCTGCCACTTCCGCCACCCCGGCCGGAGCTTTCTAAACTATAGCCGACTTCGAGGATTTTCTCAATGAGCCGGCGGTCTTCCTCCTCGATCTGCCTCAAACGACGGAGCTCCGGTACTCCGAGCCCCCCCGGACTTGCGCTTCCGTGAACCGACTTTTCTTCATCCTTCGCTCCTTCCCGGATGCCGATTCTAATCCGGGGAGCAGATCCGCTACTTCCAGACGGCTTCCTTTGCGGATATTTTTGCGCCTCTTGACAATGATCCAGAGCCTGAAATATCCTTCTCTCATGAAGGGTGGTATCGGTTCCGAACTGGGGGGAGGTAATACTCGCGCAACGATAAAAGCGAATTCCTATCCCTCAGCGTTGATCGCTTCCGCGGCATCGATCCAGGTCAAAAAGGAGACCTCGAATCATGATGAGACTGTCGCCGATATCTGGACTAATCTTGTTGCTCCTAGCCGGTTTAACGGGGTGCATAGATTCAAAGTACAAGGAGGTAGGACCGCCGGAGTTCAACGTTGAGACCCAGTTCAAACGTGAGCGCACGATCTCCCCAGGAGAAATAGTCGCCACCTATACGGTCACCGCGCTCACGATCAACGGGCACCCGATCGAGCTTGCTCAGCCCGTGATCAGCTCGCAGAGCCGCTTCGAAGTCGAGACCAAGAGATACGGCACGATCCAGTTCAGGGTGAAGGGATCGGGAGCGACTTCTTTCCCTATCCTCCACCTTACAAAGGAACAACAGAAAACGTTCCGAGCCTTGGGCCAAGCCGCGGGGCGGATCGGAACGCAGACCCCACCCGCAGGAGAGATCCGCTCCATTGCCGTTCTACCGCTCGAAAATCTCTCCGGTGGTCCAGAGCAAGAACCGTTCGTGGATGGGATGACCGAGACGCTGATCTCCGGGCTCAACGACATCGGCGCCTTCGACAAGGTCGCCTCGTTTACTTCGGTGATGACGCTCAGGGGATCACACGACTTGTCTAAGATCGCGCGAGATCTGGGCGTCGACGCAGTCCTGGAGGGTAGTGTGCGGCGCACGGAGTCGAGGGTAAGACTCGCAGTACAACTCATCTACGTCCCAACCCATCTCAACGTGTGGTGAACTGCCCCCCGGGGATACCCTAAGTAGGGGCAAGTCATCCCGCGAGGGCGTTTAAGCAGCAATTGCCGCCATTATTTTCCTCAGGCGTTGCGCTATGGACATTCCACGGGTGCGGACCAATACTCTTGAGACGTTTGGCGCCGAATGCCGTATGGCCCAGATGATTAATATTGTTATAGCCGGGCCGATGACAGGCGCCTCCTTAAATTTTAATAAAGAACCCATACCAAAGATAACAAGAATGCCCACTCCACCCAGCACCAAGAGAAAAAAGATGGAACAAAAGAGCCATGCGAACATTCGCTCCCCATCCGAGGGAGTTGAAGGGTCCCTTCGAAGTGGCTCACGCACCTCGGGCTTGGCTGGAGAAGGCGGAGTACCATTCTTCCCGTATTGGCAATTCCAGCAAACATTAAAATCAGCTTCAATCTCCTCCCCACAGTGTTGGCACTTCCACATAAAGCCTCCAGTTCTATTCAAGAGTTCCCATCAAAGAAATAGGGCCGCATGGGATCCCCTCACATTAGGCTTGGGTCCGGCACCCCTTATTACAAGTTAATGATATTGCAGGCTGCGGAGCCTTGTCAAGAAAGTGAACTCGTCTAGTGGTTTGGGGAAAGCTCTAGAAACCATAATTGCGAATGAGGCCGAGGAAGGCCGACCTGCAGCCGGCCGGGCCCTCCTCGATTGACGAGACGGGCTAGGCCCCCCGGCCCCTCACCCATAAACCGGTCCAGCCAAAATGAAGTTTGGATAAGAATAGTTTTTCTCAGCTCCCTTCTCTTATTCTATAAAATTTGGAGCGAATATTTGGCTTAATAGCTAGCGTTGAGACGTTTCAGCCTCACCGTTCTGCCGGGAAGCGGTAGGTCTTCTGCAGACTGGTCGAGATCCGGTTCGGCCTGAGGTCCGACGGCGGCTGCGGCGGCGATGACCGCAACGAAGAACAACGCTCCCCACAGCACCCCCCCGAGCCGGATCTTTCTGCGGGAGAAGCCGACTATCCCGGCCGCAGCGATAAGCGCGACGATCAACCCTGCCAGAACGAGCGCCGCTCGAGTCGAATAATGAACAAACACATCGCCGAAGAGACTGAAATAGACGGCATCCTGGCCGGCCGGCTCCGGAACACTGCCGTTCCCGAATGAACGCGCCAGGGACAAGGCATAAGAACCGTGGTGCTGGAGACTCCGGAGGTCGAGATTCTTCAGGTTGTCATTCGCCGTATGGTAGTCGTAAGGCCGGTCGATGAAGGCGAAGTTAAGACCCTGCATACCGGCCTTCATGAAAACGCTCAGGTCGCTATTGTTCGGCATGTTGCGGTAAACGGTTCCGGCAAATGAATAGGCCCTCGGGTGGGGTGAGGCAGCGAGAGCTGCGATGAGCCTCCGGTTGCCGCGGCTCGTTTCGAACATGAGGGACGGGCCGGCCGTCCCGCGCGCCTCGAAGTTGAGGGCGAGGCGGATCTCTTTGGCCCAGGGATGCTGGTCCAGAAAAACCTGGGTGCCGACGAGCCCGTCTTCTTCGCCGTCGGTGATGAGAAAAATGATGTCCCGGACGAGCCGCGGGCCCGCGAGAAGAGCGCGGGCTGTCTCGAGCAAGGTCACAACCCCGGCGCCGTCATCCGCGGCACCGGGCGCGGGTTCGACGGTGTCATAGTGCGTCGCCAACATGAGCGTCCCGCCGGTCGAGGGATTCGTCCCCGGCAGCCGGACAAGAATGTTCTCGACGCGCGTGGATTCCCCTCGGGCGGGCCGGAAACGAACCGCCGTCTGGACGGTGGGTTCAAGGCCCATCTCCTGCCACGCCTTGAGGATCGCATCACGCACCCGGTCATGGGCCGGAACACCCATGGGGTGAGGCTCGGCGGCAATCATCTTAAGGAGGGCGGCGGCCCGAAGGGCGGAGAACTCGGCGGCCGGGGCGTCGGCCGGCAAGGTCTTTGGCGGCGCGAGAGCGCGGATGGCTAATATCGCCGCGCCCGCTAAAAGGATGAGGACGACGAGACTCGTTATCCAAGATGACTTTGGGGCGGACAAAGATGTACGATTCATAATCTCCCCTTTCTACGCCTCAAAACACGGGAGTTCTTATTGTTTCGGTCGGGCTGTGTAGGCGGCGATCAAAAGGGGGCCAAAAGCGGCAAGGGTGGCGTCGTGTCGAAAACGCTCAGCCCAAGGGTCTCCCCGCTTTTTCGTTTGCCGGACGCGGCTTAGGGTTCTCGTTGGATCTTTCGAATCTCACTTCTTGCTCCGATATGACCTCCCCTCGCAGATGATAAACCGGCCGTTCTGGCTGAGCCGGTCCAGAATCGCCGAAGCCGTGACCGAGTCGAAAATCTTCCC
>Ga0315293_10005431_pt1 | contig 11999 bp, 8 predicted proteins | sample YL17G13_20_MG_FD_203071 | JGI IMG/M metagenome (GOLD analysis project Ga0315293, IMG submission 203071) | Sediment microbial communities from Yellowstone Lake, YNP, Wyoming, USA - YL17G13_20 | ecosystem: Environmental > Aquatic > Freshwater > Lake > Sediment | place: USA: Wyoming | collected... | reverse complement strand
TAGTTTTTCTCTTGTGGTGAGCCTGTCGAATCCACCGAAAGGGCGGTTAGCTCAGTTGGATAGAGCGCCTGCTCGACACGCAGGAGGTCGCTGGTTCAAGTCCAGTACCGCCCAGTATTAAGTGATGAAACTATAAGTATTTGAGATTTTCAAAATCCCGTAAGGGATGCCTTACGGCAAATCAGAATCATCGTCCATACATCTCGTCGAAGAATTTCTGAGCACTAACAACGGCGTCTCTCATCATATCTTCAGCTTTGGCAGTTTTGCGTTTGGCAAGGGTTGGCCATCAGGGCCTTTGTGTCAAGCTCTCTGGCGGCCCGCTCACAGGCCCTCCCAGCTCAACACGCTTCTTACTACCCTATCGATTTCCTGCTCGGCATTGTCGTATGCCCGAGTCTGCATATCATGACCTTTCCACCGGTTGAAACCTGCCTGCTGGATAAGGCCTGCAATAGCGATGTTCATACCGTTTATCCTGGCGCCGTGGTCTATGTCGTACTTGCCTGGTCCGCCGAGAATAATGCCATCGTTATATCCCTGGCTGTTGAGGTGCATGTGAACCATCGCGTTGTTATCCAATTCTTCGACCGTGTCATATACGTGGTCAAGTGTACTGCTCCCCGTTAAACAAGTAAAAAGTTAGGGAATTTTCGCCAAGCATAATTCCTCATATTCACAGGGGGTTTTGTAGTTCAGCGATGAGTGCGGATAGTCAGTGTTGTAATCCATAACCCATCTATCCAACCCGGCCTGCAATTCAAACGGTGTCGCAAAATCATTCGGCCAAATCAAATCCTCCTTAATCGTTCGAATCACCCTCTCGGTATCGGCATTGCCTTTCGGATTATCGTAACTGGCAAAAATTTGTTTTATCTGGAGCACATTACAAGCAGCCATAAACCCAACACTCGTCGGCTGGCTGCCATTGTCACTGACAAGGAATAAGCTATCCTTCTCTCTGGCACCTTCAGGGAATTGTTGACCAACAGATTTTTCAAGGGCATCCAGCCAGTGTCTTGTCTTGCTCTGCCAGCTTAAGTTGTAACCGACAATCTTCTTTGTGTACCAGTCTAAGACAACGTGCAGATACAACCAGCCCCAGCAGCCTACCATAACCCTGGTCATATCAATGCCCCAGATTGTGTTTGGCCGATTTGCCCTCGGCTTGGCCTTTAACGGCGTCCTGCAGGCCTTCAGCTTCACATTTCTGCCGACCAGAAGGTTGTTTTCCTTCATCATCGCCAGATGCGTTTCTTGTTTATGTCCAGTCCTTCGCGATAACGAAGGTATGCCCATATCCTGCGGTAACCCCAGAACGGATGCTGAGCCTTGAGTTGTTCTATCCTGTCGAGGATAGGTTTATTTTGACTGATGTTTTTCATGCTTCGGCTCCTTTTGATTACAGCAGGTCGTACTCGCTTTTTTTTAATTCGACGGTCAGCTCACCAATGATACGTTTGAGCTTCTGGTTTTCATGCTGGAGCCGTTCGGTGGTTCTGTCGATGCCGCATGGTCGAAGACCTTCGGACCGTTGGCAAGCAGCTGGTCACGCCACTTGTAATACATGGACTGGCTGATTTGAAATTTCGTGCAAAGTTCCCCCAGGGGAACTTTGGCTTTGAGTCCTTCCAGGACGATAAGCAGCTTGTCTTTGGAATCCCATTTCCTTCTTTGCATAACTGTACCTCCGTCAAGAAATATTACCATAATTCTGGCTATCTCTTAACGGGGAGCAGTATATATCTTCGGATAACATCATCCCCTAAGTGCTTGTCCCAAAAACCGTTAGGGGCAGCAAGTGGGGTGATTAAGAAAATTGAACAATGAAATCGCATGCACATAATGGCGGTTGTTTTGCATTTTTGGGCGTTTATCCTGGGGGCTAATGTTGATATAAGGGCTGGGCTGTGTGCCTTGTTAAGCTGTTGACTTTGATGATATGCTCCTATATAAGATGCGAAGTGGCAAGGGCTTATAAGATAACATTAATAATAGATTCGTCGGGGACGCCGGGTAGAAATCTGATGCGCGGCATTGCAAGATATGCAAGTCTTTACGGCCCCTGGCAATTGAACGATATCTGGAGGGATTTCTACGAAAGCTCACCCCGAAAGGCGGGTTTTTCAGAGAACCTTAAAAAGAATCTCAGAAACTCGGATGGGGTAATTATGAGAGAGCCCCATGCAGAGGATTTTTTCAAGGATATTGAGATTCCCGCAGTCATAGCTTCAGCCATTAGGGATGCAGAAGTGCCCACAAAGCCAACGATTCTAACTAACTCGCGAACAATTGGTAAGATGGGGGCCGACTACTTCATTCAAAAAGGATTTAAGAATCTGGCATTTTGTGGCTTCAAAAAAATGCTGTGGTCTGAGCACAGGCAAAACTACTTTGAGGATACCGCAAGAAAGGCTGGTATTGAGATATTTAAATATAGCTTTACATATCCGCATAGAGAGAGTTCCAGAGATGCGAAATTGGACCTTATAGCTAAGTGGATTCGACGGCTTCCTAAGCCTGTCGGAATTATGTGCTGTAATGATTTATGTGGTAAATTCATAGTAGACTCCTGCAGAGGAAATTCAATCGCGGTACCGCAAGAGGTCGCGGTACTTGGGGTCGACAATGATGATATTTTATGCGACCTTACTTATCCACCTTTATCAAGTATAGAGCTTAATACTGAAGGGGGGGGATTTGATGCAGCAGCCCTATTAGACAAAATCATGAAGGGTGTTGAAGTAGACACAAAGACGATTGTAATCGAACCTGTAAGAGTACAGGAAAGGCAATCGACTGACATAATAGCGTTTGATGACAGAATTGTATCTGATGTCCTGAGTTTCATAAAGAATAATGCTCAGAGACCACTGCAGGTTGTTGATATACTTAATGAATTCGGCATCTCCAGAAGAAGTCTATATGCAAAATTCAATGATAGTATAGGTACAGGTGTATATGAACAAATTAGAAAAATCAAAGTTGAAAAGATATGTAACATGCTTATTGAAACTAACGAGTCCATTAAGGAGATAGCTTTTGAGCTCGGTTTTCACAGTGTTGACCACATCGCCAGATTCTTCCGCAAGGAAAAAGGAATCACGCCAACTCAGTATAGGAGTAAATACTGCTGATAATGAAGAGGCTGTTTGAAGAGAGGCGGGTCTGCATGGATAAGTTTATTCTCAATGTAATACATCGTCCTGAACTGGTACCTGAGTACATTAATAGTGATGCCCAGGAAGGACAGACGGAACAAGTTGGTAAGGCCGAAGTTGTCAACGAATCCCTCGACATCTTTCGCCTGCAGCAGGAGATTGCTCATAGAAACGGGCTCAGGACCACTATTCAGATGACATATTCCAGCCTTTATAATGATGAGTGCATTGAACTTGTGAAGAAATATCATGATGAATACGGTGATGAAATCGGCCATACGTTCCTTGGTGTGAATTGTAAAGAGTTTCGTGAGAAATACAAGTCCAAGGAACTGGCAATGTGGCTGTTCCCGATGGATATGAAGAAGCGAATTGTAGTAGATTCCTTTGAACGCTTCAAGGAAGTATTTGGCTTTTATCCAACTTCCACAGGCTCGTACTTCATGGATGCGGAACTGTTAAACTATATCAAAGAACGGTATCCGATGGTAAAAGCCGCGGTGGCGACGTGTTTTGAGGAAGGGCCGAAAGTGTTCCGCCACACCAATTCCTCCTGGTATACACTGATGGACGGCTCTCCGTGGACTGCGTGGATTCCTTCAAAGAAAAATACTCACGCAATCGCAGAGGACGAAGATGATGATATCGGTATCGTAGCTGTGCCCCATCTTTCGCGTGACCTGCTTGCGATTATGGATAACGCCGGAGACATGTTTGGCACACATCCACAAAATATAATCCGTGGTTTGATATACGAAGGCGACCGTTTGCCTTATATGTACAATCTGGTTGACCAATACCAGGTGATGAAAAAGTACAACAAGGGCTTCAGTTACAATCTTGTATATGTCGGTCCGGGCTGGATGGGTAAGAGTGGGCGCTGGGAAGCAGACTACAGAATTCTTAAGAAAAGCTACGAGGATTTCCTTGCCTATTATGGTGAACTGAAAAATGAGGGCAAGGTCGAAGATATGACCATGACAGAGTTCGCAGATTGGTTCCGTAAGAATCAACCTCGCAGCGGACCAATCTGTGGCCTCTGGAAAGACATAGTCTACGGCACAAAGAATCAGGTGTTCTGGTATGCCGACTCCAAGTTTCGCGTTCAGATTGACCTGAAGCAGGGTGGAGCCATAACGGACCTGCGTCCTTATGCATCTAAATTGTCACGTCCCTGCGGTGCTGGTACAAAAGCGAATCAGGATGCATCTTATCCCTACATCGTCCACTCTCGTTATCGCGCGGGTGCGTTTACGCACTATGCGGGTGAAGGAGCGATAAAGAGCTGTAAAGTTCGTTACGGTTCAGAAGAAGTTGACCTCAGTTCATGCCGTAGTACCGGTACTTACAGCGAAGGAGAAGGCTGCCGTATTCTGGGAGTTAGGCCGGTTGAAATCGAATTCAAAAACCTGACTATTAAGCTGGCCACGACCTATACTTTCAAGGAAAACACGGGAGAAATCATTATCAGCCGTAAAATCGTTGAATCGAGTGAGCCGGCGGCGCAAGTGGAGGTAGATGAGTTCCTCACTTCCTGTTGGGGCACGAATGAGTATCCGGAGGATTTGACCGGATGTTTGCTTTCCGTTTCAGGTAAAGACGGTTCACGCAATGAACTGAGCTATGAATACAGGTGCAGAGAACACTCCGCGGAAAATGTGGAATGTGCAGAAGCTGTTATTCCTCAGGTCCAGACTAAAGTTGGCCTGACGCCCAGCAGTGAGGGCTGCAAAGGCTATTATGAAGAAGGGTACTCGTTTGCACCGAATCTCAAGATTGGTATCTCAAAAAAGATTGGACTTAATCAGGAGCTGGTGACGTGTCTCAAGGTAGAAAGGGCAAAATAAATTATCGCTGTCCCCACTGTCTATTTCGTGATATTGACTTTGACCTGCTTTATGATAAGGATGTAGAACAATACTATTGCAGGAGATGCAATTGGGAAGGGACTGAGCACGAAATTCTGTTCCTTTACGCCGTCTATAAGCGTAAATACAAGGATATGCTTAAACGCTATACAGTCCAGGACATCCTGGCAAAGGATGAAGACTAAAATATTATAAACCAGAATCAGTAACCTGAGGTGAGATTGAATATGACCACACGTAAGAAGTTGACAGGCCATTTCACTCTTCCTGCCCAGAAAGGAATGGACAAGGAAGTGAAGATGCTGTGTGAGAAATGGGGCGCTGATGCGGTTCGTGACAGCGACGGGACTACGCTTTCGGCGGAAATACTCAGTATGGGACCCGATGTTTACTCTATCATCTGCCTCATAAGGGCCGACCAAGAATGGGCAAAAAAACACCCTGAGCAATGCCAGCAGAAATACCTGATTTCCTATCCCGTTACTTGCGTCAGCGATAAGGAATTGAGGATAAAAATCCAAAAGGGTTACAGCCACGAACAGTATAAGATTGATAGCGAACACGACCCCAAAAAGTACTGGGAGGTAATTGACAGGACGACGGACGAGGTCGTGAGCAAGAAGAACTGGCGATATTTGGAACAAACTCAGGAAGTCCTTATAAACCATCCCGTACAATGGCACATATATACCGTAAATTTTCTTATCTATCAGATTTGGGAAACAACCTCCATGTACAATTATATCACCAATAATTGGACGGGAGAACACCAGATGGGCGTAGACCCGCACCAGCCGGAAACCGGCAGGCACCTATTGGAGTATCTGGACCACTGGCTCCAGACCCATCCCAACACAAATGTCGTTCGTTTTACATCTATGTTTTACCAATTCCCCCTTATTCAAAACGAGAAGAGACAAAATGCGTTCCTTGACTGGTGCGGGTACTTAGACCCAATGAGCGCATTGGCCATAGATGAATTTGAAAAGGAAAAAGGGTATCGCCTGCGCAGCGAAGACATCGTAGATGAGGGATATTTTAACGCTCCCCATAGAGTCCCCCGCAAGGAATTTCTCGACTGGATGGATTTCACACAGAAGTTCGTGCGAGGTTATACAAAAAAATGCGTGGAGAAGGTCCATAAGGCCGGCAAAAAAGCGGTTCTCTTTTTCTGTGACCATTGGATTGGAACGGAGCCCTACCTCGATGGATTCGAAGAGCTTGGCTTCGATGGAATCGCCGGGCCTTGTTTGAGCGGAGTGGAGCTTAGAAGAATTTCCGATGTCCCGGGAAACATGTTTAAGGAGCTCCGGCTATATCCCTATTTCTTCCCCGTGAATCTCCAGGGTGAACCGGTCTTTACGGGTAATGGAGACCCCGTCAGAGAATGTAAAAGATGGTGGAAAGGGATTAGAAGGGCTTTACTGAGACGTTGCGTTGACCGGATTGGTTTTGGCGGATATTTGGACCTGGTCGTCAAGTATCCGGCCTTTTTGGATTATGTCGCAGATTTGGCCAATGAATTACGAACGGTATTGTACAAAACCAAAAAGACATTGCCTTATAGTGTCAGCAAAAAGGTTGCCCTGTTGGACGCATGGGGGAAAGCCCGTTCCTGGATGCATAACGATAATTGGCCACAGGGACACATTCCGGAATGTTTAAGCGGCCTGCCGGCTGAGATAGAATTCATCAGCTTTGATGATGTCCGTAAGAAGGGAATCAGCGACGATATAGGGGTGCTCATAAATTGGGGCACAGCCAATAGCGCCTGGAGCGGGGGCAAAAACTGGTGCGATCCGGAAGTCCTTGTCAGAATCCGCGAGTGGATTTACCGGGGTGGCGGTTTCATTGGCATTGGAGAACCCTCGGCTTATGAATATCAGGGCAGATTCTTCCAGCTCGCAGATGTCCTGGGTGTCCAAAAGGAAGCTGGGAATACACTTTGCTGGTGCAAGAACATCCGGCCTGAAATAACACGAGAACATTTTATTTTCGAAGATTCGACGGGCAGCATAGACCTCGGCGCAAGCAATTCCGCTGTCTATTTGAGCAGTGAACAGACCAAATTACTGGCAGGAACACCGAATAATGTCCTGCTGTCAACAAACACCTTTGGCAAAGGACGCGCTGTTTATATGGCGGATTACAAACACTGCGCAGAGAATATCCGTTTGCTGTATAGAACCATTCTGTGGGCGGCAAACATAGAAAATCAATTAAAGAAATGGTTTTCTTCAAACCCGCACACGGACTGTGCCTATTATCCCAAAGTGAAGAAATTTGTCGTTATGAACAATACCGAGGAAAACCGGAACACGACCGTTTATAACGCAAATGGAAAATCGGCGAGACTTTCTTTAAAACCGCTGGAGATGAAATGGTTTACGCTGAATGAGTTCAATCGGCTTTGTAAATAATAGTTGGAATTACTAAGTGGTTACGAATACAGAACCTAAAATAATATTTGGCGGAGACTATTTTCCGGAGCAATGGCCTGAGGAAACATGGAAAGAAGATATCCGTCTGATGAAGCGGGCGAATGTCAACATGGTGAGTATTGGTATCTTTGCATGGGCCCTGCTGCAACCCGATGAAGATACCTTTACCTTTGGCTGGCTTGACAAGATTATGGACATGCTGGCGGACAATGATATTGATGTTTGTTTAGGTACCGCAACAGCGGCCCAGCCCAACTGGCTGACTCGCAAGTATGACAACATACTGTTTGTCCGGGAATCGGGCGAGCAAGTCCCGTACGGTTCCAGACAAACCTATTGCGTCAACAGCCCAAGTTATAGAAAAGCCATTAGAAGATTGGCCAAAGAAATGGCACTTCATTACAAGGGGCACAGAGCATTAAAGCTGTGGCATATTAATAATGAATATGCCAATAAGAACAGCATGTGCTTCTGTAAAAATTGTGAAAAGGGCTTTCAGGGATGGTTGCAGGCAAAATATAAGACCTTAGATAATCTGAATGAGTGCTGGGGCACTGTTTTCTGGAGCGAAAAATATTTCGACTGGGACCAAATCAATACTCCCCAGGCCAGTGCTGGGGGACGTAATGCCACTAAGCTACTGGATTATAAGCGGTTTTTGAGTGAAAGCTTCTTTAGTCTTTATATGGAAGAATACAATGTGATAAGGGAAATCACGCCTAATATTCCTATTACAACTAATTTTGAAGGAGACTGGAGCAAATTTGACCACTTCCTGTTTAAGGATGACTTGGATGTGGTGTCTTTTAACTGTTACCCGGACCCTCGCGACCCTAATTCCCGAAGATGGGTAGCACTTAGACATTCGATGATGCGTTCTTTGCTGGGTAAGCCATTTATGCTGATGGAACAGGCCCCTTCTCAGGTGGACTGGTATCCCGTGAATATAAACAAACCTCCCGGCCTGATGCGTCTCTGGAGCTACCAGGCCCTGGCGCACGGCTCTGATTCGGTAATGTTTTTCCAGTGGAGGGCCTCCAAAAAGGGAGCTGAAAAATACCATAGCGGGATGGTTCCGCACTATGGCGAGAGCTCCCGTGTATTCAAAGAAATTAGCGCCCTGGGTAATGAGTTGAAGAAGGCCAAGAACATTGTCGGCTCTACCATAGATTCGAAGGTTGCGATTCTTCTGGATAACGATTCCTGGTGGGCGGTGGATAATCCTTATGGCCATGGCACAAAATCACTGGATAATGAAGTTTTCTGGTCTGCCAATGGCCAGCCCTTCCCAACCGTTTTAGTCAGTTATTTTGGCGAACTGGAATACTACTTTAACGCCTTCTACGATTTAAATATTCCCGTCGATGTGATTCCGGTTGATTATGATTTTTCAAAATACAAAGTCATTGTCGCTCCCATTCTGCATATGATTAAACCCGGTTTCAAAAAGGTCGTGGAGGACTTTGTCAAAAAGGGCGGCATCTTTATTACCACTTATTTCTCAGGAATCATTGATGAATTCGTAGGCGTCTTTTTAGGCGGTTATCCTGGGCCTTTAAAAGACGTGCTGGGGGTAAAGGTTGAAGAATATAATCCTCTGCCTCCCGGCGGCAAAAACGCGATGAAGATGACGGGAGCAGTCAAGGGTTTCCGCGAAAAATATGGTTGTTCTACATGGTGCGACGTCGCTCATACGACGACGGCCAAAACACTGGCCACTTTCGTCGATGGTTACTATGCAGGAACGCCATCCTTTACGGAGAATCAATTTGGCGATGGAAAAGCATACTATGTGGCTACCAAGCCGGACAAAAATTTTATGCGGGACTTTTTATCTAAAGTCGTGAGTGAGCAGGGTATCAAAGTGTCACCGTTGTCTGAAGAAGTTGAATTAGTGATCCGCTCGCGAAACGGTGAGGATTATAGTTTTTACTTGAATCATGGAGAGACTGAAAAGCAAGTGAAGCTGCCCGAAGGTAAGTATGAAGACATGCTTACCGGAACTGTTCACCAGGGCGCTCTGGACCTGGCCAGGTATGGTGTTTCCATTTTAAGAAGAACAACGTGAATCACTATGTGGCGCTGATATGAAACTGAAACTTTTTGGCGTTTCTCTGCTAATCTTACTTGCCTGCATAGCGCTGCCCTGCACAGCTAAAGAGTTCTTCATTGGCGCAGATATATCGGCGCTTACATTGTTTGAGGAATCAGGTGCGAAGTATCGTGAAAACGGCGAGCCGAAAGACCTGATTGTCATTCTGAAAGACAACGGGTTTAACACTGTACGCCTGCGTCTTTTTGTGAACCCGAACAAAGAAGGTCTGGTTACAAATGACCTGCCTTACACCCTGAACCTTGCCAAAAGGGTGAAAGCTAACAATATGAAACTGCTGCTTAATTTTCACTACTCAGATACCTGGGCTGACCCCCAGAAGCAGTTTAAGCCGGCTGCCTGGGCTAACATGCCCTTCGAGGAGCTGAGACGAACGGTACAAAGCTACACCGCCTCTGTCATAGAGGCCTTCAAAAAAGAAAATGTCCTTCCTGATATGGTTCAGATTGGCAACGAAATTACCCCCGGCATGCTTTGGCCCGACGGCAAAGTTGGCGCAGAATACGACAATGATCTTCAATGGGATAAGTTCACCTCTTTGCTCAAGGCCGGTATTGCCGGCGTCCGGGAAGCAACCGGCGACCCCAACCTAAAAATCATGCTCCACATCGATCAGGGCGGCAAAAAAAGCGTTACTAAGTGGTTTTTTGACAACATTAATAAACGTCAAGTTCCTTATGATATTATTGGTATAAGCTACTATCCCTGGTGGCACGGAACGATTGAAGACCTGAAGGAAAACCTGCACTACATTGCTACAGAACTTAAGAAAGACGTAATAGTTGTGGAAACGGGCTATCCGTATGCCACGGGCAAATGGCCCAAACCTCCTGAAGAGCCAAAGCTGCCGTTTCCACTAACGCCCCAGGGGCAGTACGATTTACTTTACACAGTTACAAAGGCGGTACTTGAAACCCCTGACAAACACGGCTGCGGCGTATGCTACTGGTTTCCGGAGGCAGTGCCTGTTGCCGGGCGGGGCTGGGCGGGAGGAGGAACTGTCGGTCTGTTCGATCCGAATGGAAACGTTTTGATTGGGGCCCGTGCTTTTTCCGATGCCGTCGCTTCAAGTAAATCCGAGAGAAGCTGTGAGAAAAAGAATGTATCGAAAAAACAAAGCGGAGGATTAGCCACATCGGTATGTTTGGCCGGACAGCCGTCCACATTTGTGGATGAGGAAGGTGTATGGCGCTACTCGGATTCTAAAGAGGAGATATGTGCGTTCGGAGTAAATTACAACGTGCCGTTTGCGCATGCCTATCGACGGATAAAGCAGCTTGGATTGGATCATAAAGAAGTGATGGAAGGTGATATCTATCATATGGTCCGGCTGGGATGCGATGGCTACCGGGTGCATCTATGGGATATTGAAATTACGGACCGTGAGGGAAATTTGCTCGAAAACGAGCATTTGGACGCCTTCGACTATCTGGTCAGTCGTTTGAAAGAGCGTGGTATCCGGATGGTGATTACTCCGATTTCCATGAACGAAAACGGCTATCCGGACAAGCCGACTCCGTGTCCTGGCTTTGCTGAAGGCTATTCCAAACCAATCCAGAGTACAGATGAAAAAATTCTCGCTGTACAGGAGAATTATCTTCGCCAGTTCATGGCGCATATCAATAGATATACACACCTTGCATACAAAGACGAGCCGTTTGTTGCAGCCCTTGAGCTTGTTAACGAGCCTTGGATTGAAGGCCCTGAAGACCAGATTGAGAAATACATTAGCCGTCTTTATGAAGCGATTCGCGGTACGGGTTGTAAAAAGCCGCTCTTTTATTGCATGTCACAAAATCCTTATCTTCGCCAGGTATACTATAAAATCCCGATTCAGGGTTTTGGGTTCCAGTGGTATCCGTCCGGTCTTGGCGGAACGCAACCGTTTAAGGGCAACCTGCTCCCGCATGCAAACCACTATCCCCTGTTTTTCAAGGATGATACTGAGTTTAAGAAGCGTGCTAAAATGGCCTATGAGTTTGACGGGGCACGCGTTGACGATACCTACCTTTACCCTGCAATAGCTCGTACATTCCGCCAGGCAGGGTTCCAGGTTGCTGCCATGTTCTCCTATGACTCGCTGCCGCTTGCAGAGCAGAATTCGGAATACCCCGTGCACTTCCTGAACTTGGCTTATTCGCCTCGCAAGGCACTGAGTTTTAAAATTGCCGCAGAGGTTTTCCACACTACCAAACGAAATGCGGACGCCGGAAATTACCCGCAGAATACACAGTCAGGACATCTGCGTCTGAGTTATGACCCTGATTACGCAATATGGGCTAGTGACACAAAATTCATCTATACCGCATCCACGTCCACTAAACCACCTGATATTAAAAAATTAGAGCAGATTGCCGGCTATGGCAGCTCAGCAGTGGTCGAATATCAGGGCCGTGGCGCATACTTCCTTGATAAG
>Ga0315293_10005429_pt1 | contig 12000 bp, 9 predicted proteins | sample YL17G13_20_MG_FD_203071 | JGI IMG/M metagenome (GOLD analysis project Ga0315293, IMG submission 203071) | Sediment microbial communities from Yellowstone Lake, YNP, Wyoming, USA - YL17G13_20 | ecosystem: Environmental > Aquatic > Freshwater > Lake > Sediment | place: USA: Wyoming | collected... | reverse complement strand
GTGCTCCGGGCAATACCCCTGCTCGCCAAAAGTATGACAATGAATAAAGTGCAATATCTTTTCATGGTGTCACTCCATTTCTTCGTCCTCGAGTGTTTACTGATCTTGGTGCCCGGCCTTAAGACTTCGGATATGAAGCCGGTTATTCATGGCGCAGCGCTTCGACCGGATTCGACCGCGCCGCCCGCAGGGACTGAACGCTGACGGCGGACAAGGCAACCAACAGGGTGGCGGACACGGCCGCCAGGAAAATTCCCGGACCCGGATGGATATGGTAGGCGAATCCGCGCAGCCATTCTCCGGCCGCGTAATTGGCCGCCGGTGCGGCGATGAGGCCGGACAACAGGACCCATTTGGTGAATTCCCGGTTCTGCAGCCATAGCAATCCCGAAAGCGGGGCCCCGAAGACCTTGCGGATGCCTATTTCCTTGGTCCGTTTTTCAGCCAGGAACGAGGCCAGGCCGAACAGGCCGAGGCAGGCCGTGAACAGGGCGATGGCGGTGAACAGGCCGAGGACGGCTTCCACTTTGCGTTCCGCGCCGTAGAAGCCGTCGATGCGGTCGTCCAGGAACTCATATTTGAAAGGCATTTCAGCCAATCTGGGCTCAATTTTCTTTGCGGTTGCCTCGATGAAGGCAACGGTTTCCCTGATGTTTGTCGGATTGATCCGGGCACACATGAAGTAATGGAACTTGGGCGCCCGGATAATCATCGGTTCGATCGGCCGGTGCAGGGAACTCAGGTGGAAATCCTTGACCAGGCCGATCACGGTGTACGCATCTTCTGCGATCGTGACCCGCTTCCCGATCGGCGCGGTCAACCCCATCCTGTGAACCGCCGTTTCGTTGAGGACCAGGGACTGGGTCGTGTCGGAGGGGAATTGGCGGGAAAAGAATCTCCCTTCCACCAGGCCGATGCGGAAGGTCTGCAGATAATTGGCGTCGACGGTGACTGGAAAGAACTGGGTTTCGTCCCCGGGGTTCTTTCCCTCCCAGGCAACATCGGAGGTTCCTCTCTGTTCCATCTGGGGAGGATCGGACCGGGTGACGCTCAACACGTTGGGATTGGCCAGGAAGGCGTTTATGGCGCTCGGGTCGTCTTCTAAAGGCATGAAAAAGGTGACGACGTTGCGGGTGTCCATCCCCAGGTTTTTCTCCCGGATAAACTTCAACTGCCGGCCGACGACTGCCGAGCCCATCACCAGGAAGAGGGTCAGGGCGAATTGGAAAACGACAAGGCACTTGCGCATGGCGGCCTGGCGCCGGCCGCCGGAAACGGTCCCGCCCTTGAGCACCTGGGCCGGCTGGAACGCCGACAGGAAGAACGATGGGTAGCTGCCGGACAAAAGACCCGTCAGCAGAGTGATGCCGAGGAGGCCAAGGATGAGCGGGGGATCGAGCAGGGAGGCGAAAGCGATCTTTTTCCCCGCCAGTTCATTGAAGAACGGCAAGCCGGCAAAAACCAGTACCAGTGCCAGGAGCAGGCCGATAAAAGCCAGCACCACGGATTCGCCGAGAAACTGCCCCATGATCTCGGTCCGCCGGGCGCCGCTGACCTTGCGCAGGCCGACCTCCTTGGCCCGATTGGCCGAGCGCGCGGTCGACAGGTTCATGAAATTGATCACGGCCAGCAAGAGGACTCCCAGGGCGGCCAGGGTGAAAATTGTGAGGGTCGATTGGCTCCCCTGGGCGTAGTTGTCCAGGTCCCATTCGAAATTCGACTTCAAATGGACGTCCCGCAAGGGCTGGAGGCGGATGTCGGCTTTTAAATTCGCTATGTTTTCATTCAGAACGGCGGCGATTTTCGGCGCGGCCGAGGCGGCCGTGCTGTTGGGAGCGAGTTGCACATAAGAATAGAAAAACAACGGTTTCCAATCGTTTTCAGCAATTTCTTTACCAGGGGCGATGTCTTTGATCGGAACGATGCTATCGAACTGGATGTGGGAGTTCTCCGGAATGTCCTGTATCACTCCCGTAACCTTGAAATCGCCCCAGCCACCAATATAAGTCAGAATCTTCCCCATCGGTGCTTCTTTTCCGAAAAACTTGCGGGCCGCGCTCTCGGTGAGGACGATCGAATGGGACTCGATCAGGGCGGTTTTCGGGTCACCCTGGACGAAAGGGAACGAGAACATCTCGAAAAAGGATGGATCGGCCGTGCCAAAATTGTTGGTGAGGGTAATGAGCTTTTCTCCGTACTTAAGACTTTGGTTCTCAAAACCCTGGTAACGGCAGAAGTTTAAGACCTCGGGCACCTTTTCGTGAATCGCCGGACCGAGAGGATAAGGAGTCCGGGCGTCGAGCATCGTCTTGCCGTTGCTTGGAGTTTCTTTGATGACGCGATAGATCGAGTCGCGGTTGGCGTGGAAGCGGTCGAAACTCTTCTCATGGCTGACCCAGAGCAGCATCAGGGCGCAGCAGGCCAGGCCCACGGCCAGCCCGGCGATGTTGATGACGGAATAGCCTTTTTGCCGCCGGATCTTGCGCAGGGCGATCTTGACGTAATTCCAGAACAATGCCGGCATGAAGCGGGCCGGGCGCCATGGGGCATGGCGGTCCAGGGCCAGTTCGCGGTTTTTGCGGTATTCACCGGCGATGTTTTCGGCAGTTCCGATCTGCTCCACGGCTTTGCGAAACGCTTCTTCGTCGCCAAGGCCCTCGGTTTTCAGTACCTCGTTGGTCTCGCGCAGATGGAGCTCCATATCGGCGATGAGGCCGTCCTCGAACGATTCATATTTGCCGAATCCTTTTTTCCATTCCTTGATTTCTTTTTCCAGGTCAAACATGCGGCCTCCGCCTTATTCTTCAGCCAGCTGCGGTTGGCTGAAATGAACCATGGCCTGCAATATTTTCTGCCAGCTGGTCAACTCGGCGGCCAGCGCCTGGCGGCCGTTTTCCGTGATCCGATAATAGTGGCGCGGGCGGCCGCCGTCGGCGGCGATCCATTCTGAGGTGATCAAACGGTCCATCTCCATCCGCTGCAAAACAGGGTAGAGCATGCCGTCGCTCCACTCGATGCCCCCGCCCGAGATGTTTTTTACTTTAAGGATGATGTTGTAGCCGTAATCCTTTCCCCGGGAAAGGATAGCCAGGATGATCGGCCTGGTCGACGCTGCCATCAAAGTTTTTGAAATCATGCATACCTCACAAGCGAAGTTACATTCGCAATCTATGTATGCATAATGAATGCCAAATCGCTTGCATTGAAATACCTATATTTTGTGCGGATCGGCATGGAGAGGCTGTCCGAATTTGTACATGGATTGTCCGTAAACGGACATAAGAAGTCAGATGCCATTTCACTTTTACTATACTCATTCCTTCGGCCTCTGCTCTTCGATGATTTTTGCATCGACCCAATAGGGGTTGAAGCCGAGCTCTCCCTCGCGGCAAAAAAAGAAGTATTTCCCGTCGGGGGTGATCATGGGAAAACTTTCTTCAGCGGCCGAATTGAATCGCGGCCCCAGGTTCACGGCCTGGGTCCATGTCCCGTCGGCGTTCCTGAAGCTCACGTACATATCCGTTTTCCCGAACCCTCCCGGCCGCTGCGAACTGAAAATGAGGATTTTTTCTTCGGAATCTATAAACGGGTTGAAATCGTACGCGGTGCTATTGACGTTACCGCTCATCTTCTCGCAAACCGCATATTTCCCATCCGCCGGTTTGCAGCAATATATATCGGCGTCGGAATCGTCGTTGTTCCAAAGCTCGACATAGATGCTGCCGCCTTTTGTCACCGAGAATTGCTTTCCCAGAATCTTTCCAGCAGGGACAGGGAGGGCCAGGGCGAAGGGCTGGGATCCCGGATCGTCGATTTTCTCGATGCGGCAGATGGAGCTGCCGAAGCGGTTCGAATAGAAAAGCAAGGTCTGCGGGCCAAGGAAGAACGGATTGTTGTCACGGTATTCGGCTTTTGAGAAAAAAGCTTTTTCCGGCGCCGCCCAGATCTGGCCCTCCTTTTTCATCCTGTATATTTCCGTCAAGTTTTTGTCCTTGATGTATTTCACGAAATAGATTTCGTTCCCATCAGGTGAGAAAGATGGCGAACCATGCCAGAACCATGTTTTGTCGGCTTGGAGAGAAATAGGGGGAAAGATTTCCGGTGTCTTCCCCGGCGGTTTCTGGCCGAGATAAGAGCCCTCTAAAACCGGGAAATCTTTTTGATCGGGCTGACCGTTCATCAAGCAACCCGACAACAGGGTGGCAACAAAAATCAAAAATGTTTTTTTAATCATATTGTCCTTAATGAAAAATGAAAATCCCTATCGGCGTTAGTCTTTTACGCAGCGGACGGAAACGGAATCCCCGGGATGATATCCATTGATGGCCAATTCCGTCCGGTCATTCCAAAGAGTGGCGATCATCTGGGCATTGGCATCTTGTTGCGAAGAGGCGAAGACGCTCCTCGTTTCCAGCCACTGGAATAGCATGTCGACGCGGTGCATCCCCGCCGGTAAAGCTTTAAAAAGACTTTCATTGGTCGCTCCGGTGTTGGGGCTCAGCCAATGGCTGGTTCCGGACTCTTTCATTTTGCCTCCGGCGACCGGCAATCCTCCCAGGGCGTTGGCCAGCTGGCGCCATTCGGCCGGGCTCGGTATATGCCAGCCCGCTGGGGCGGCTCCCTGCACGCCGCTGGGGTTGGCGCTGCTGCTGGCCGCGCCTTTCATGAACGCGGACGGATCATACAACCTGCCGTAGATTGCGGCATTGGATTCGTCGTTATTGTAGACGATGCTCACGATGGGCGATCCGTCGCTGTAGTGCGTGCTGCGCAGGTTCTCGGCCATCCAGACCTGGTTGCCTATCTGCACCGCCTGATACACGTTGCCGTCATAATCGGTCACGGTCCCGGCCGGTTCGATCACCAGCGGCTGATCCCCATCGTCGGTTTTGTCCTTCTTGACCGTTAATAAATAGATCAAAACGCCGACGGCGACCGCGGCGCCAAGAACAATGAGCAAGGGAAAACGCCGGCCAGTGGTTTTTTGGACTGTGGCTGTCGTCTCTTTTTCGACAAACTCAGGGCAGGCCGCGGCCGCCTTGGCAGCACGGCTTTGGTTTGGCAGCGGTTTTTTTTGATCCGCAGTCGGCCAGGCATGGAGACTCACCAGGCTGATAAAGCAGAATAAAACCATCCAGGCAATCTGATTCTTACAAAGTAATTTCGTGAACATTTCCTACCTCCTTATAATTTTGTTCAAACGGTCAATAGCTTCAATATCCTTGCCGCTTGCAATTCGTTTTTGCCCCAGGCATTGACCTACTTGGCGGCGAAGGAGAAATGCATCTGAACGATGAGCCATTTGCCGGCACGTTTCTCGAGGACGCCGGTCCAGCGCGTATCTTTCCAGCCGATGGCCCGGCCATCCCAACTGGCAAGCTCGTCCAGAATGCAGGACCACCAGGCTACCGTGCCCGAGAGGGACAGATCGAGGCGCAGGTTGCGGATCTCATAGTGTTCCATCTTGAAGCGCCGATCCATCCAAAAATCGAACCCTTTTTTAAACTGGCTCCAACCCACCGTGCTGTTCGCATCGGGATTGAAAATAAACAGGTTGTCGTCGTGGACCAACAGGTTCTCCAGCAGCGGCCGGTCCTTGGTTATGGCCCAGGCGATGGAGGCGCGGATGGCCTTCTCGATCACAGCCTTTTCGTTTGCTCGATCCTCTCCGAAAGAGGGCGGCGGACTTGGACAAATGTTCAGCATAAGCCATGTGGCCATGACGACCAGCGTCGACCGTTTCATTTTAAACTCGCAGATCGCAGTTTTTCCAGAAAAGACGCCTCACACCAATAGACATCGGAATTGCCGTTCTGCGGTCCGCTGGAATATTCCAGGAGCATTTTTATGGTGACGACTTTGCCCGGGAAAGTCATGGGCTTGGCAGTGGCAGAGCCGAAGAAAAAATATTTCCCGTCCCGGGTGACATAGGGCGCGTTGGCTGTGCCGCCGGCGAGATTGACTTCGGCGCCGAGGTTGACACCCGCGCTCCAGTGATCGTCCGCGCTGCGGAAGAAAACATAGTAATTCGCCGCTCCCGGGGTTAAACTGTCCTCTCGGCCGTTCACGCAGGCGATGAGGTAGCTTTCATCGCGGGCGATGAAGGCGTTATAAGGCTTGCCTTTGCCGTTTATCGCCTCGGGCAGCATCTCGGGCGGCTGGTATCTGCCACCCAGCCAACGGGAGCGCCATATGGCTGGCTTTTCGCCGGCCGGCGTCGAACGGGTGAAATACAATGTGCCGTTGTCGGTAAGCGACGGGAAAAACTCGGCGGCGCTATTGATCGGCGCGCCTATGTCATACGGTTCGCCCCATTGCCCATCCGCTCCTCGGTCCGCGGCCCAGATATGCTGATAGACCCAGCCCGGCTTGGGTTCGTCGCCGGGGCGCGGGCGGTTGGAAAGGAAGAGGATTTTTTTGTCATCGGCCGCCAGGCAGGGTTCGAGACAAAAATAGTCCATGTCAGCGGCGAAGGATGCGACGACCGGCTCGCTCCAGTGGCCGTCTTTCATTTTCGTCATCAGTATCGTGGCCATGCGCCCGAATATCAGTTCGAAATAAATCTCCCGGCCGTCGGCAGTGATCGCCAGCGCGCGTTCGGTCATGCCGGTCGAGACGATCCCCGGTGCGAAGAGTTCCGGCGTAGTTCCCGGCATTCTCTGACCAAGGTATTTGCCGCTCGGCCCGTTACAATCGGTCGCTTGGGAAAATTCACTGATCGTTAACCAGAGTAAAAAGAGTAACAGAAAAATGATTTTTTTCATCATTGAACTCCTTTTTAGTAGTGATCTTCGGCCAGAAAATTGTCCAGCAGGAGACTGGCCAGGTTGGCCATCATGACTGCATGGCTGCGGCATTCGCGTGTCAACCCGAGGGCGTTCTTGCCCATTGAGCCCAGTTCGTCCTTGTAGGCGCAAGCCCAGCGTTTGGCCTCGGCCGGGGTGATTTCCAAGTGGAACTGCAGTCCCACGGCGCGCCCCAAACGGAAAGCCTGATTGGGGCAATCCCGGTCCACGGCCAGCCGAAGGCCTCCAGCCGGGATGGCAAAGGTGTCGCCGTGCCAATGGAATACGGGGAACGTCTGCGGAAATCCCTTGAACAAGGGATCGTTTTTTCCCGCGCTCGTCAGCCGGACAGGATAAGTCCCTATTTCCATTACCGGATTTTTTGTTACCTCCGTCCCGAGAAGCCGGGCCAGCAGTTGGGCGCCGAAGCAGATGCCCAGAACGTACTTGCCGCGCTCCAGTGCCCTCTTCAGAAAGCGCCCTTCCTTCAGCAAAAAGCTGTGGCTGCCGATATCATTCACCGACACGGGCGTGCCGCCGACGATGATCGCGTCATAGCGCTCGAGCGGCGGGAAGCTTTCTCCGGCATATGGATGGAAGACGTGATGCGGGATGTGGAGCTCCTTGAGCCGGGTTTCATAAAGCCCGATCCCTTCGGTCGAACAGTTCTGCAGGATGAGCATGCGGGTGCCGTTGAAGCGCCGCTTTCCGGCCATCGACCCTGAGGATAGGCTGCCGCCGTTGCCCGCTGGATTCGTTGCCAAATATGTAGCCATGACTGTACCTGCCGCGATAGTATGATAGAGTATCAATGGATCCTATAGGACTTAAGTTTGATTTTTAAAATTGAATCCCGGGGTTTACTCGCTTGCCGAATAGGATTAAAGTCATATTGCCCTAGCTGCGCCGTTGAATCATTGCCGAATAATGGCTATAATAAAAACTTTCTTTAACTATCATGCGTACTCATTCAATAGTTTGTGGGAACCAATGAAATTCATGAGGTTCGGAGCATTTCTGACTTCCCTGTACGCTGGAGTTTTTTGTCTGAGCGCCCAGGTGGCGTACCTGGAGGTCGATCATATCCTGGCCAACCCCGCGCCAATGCAGATGGAAATTCATGCGGTGCTGCTCGACAGCCGCGGTTGGCTGTGGATCGGGTCCGGGAACGGTCTGGCGCGCTATGATGGTTATCGCGCCATTCCCTGCCTTCTAAACGAGATGTTGCGGCCGGCGGTTTTCGATCCCTCGGTACGCGGCATTTGCGAAGACCAAAGCGGGAAGTTGTGGCTGGCCACAGCCCAGGGGTTGATCCGTTTCGATCCCCTGAACGGAACGATGGTCCGCTACGGCCACTCCCGGGAGCGGTCCGATACCATCAGTGACGACAACCTCACCTGTCTTTATATCTCACCGGTGCATCCCGGTCGCTTATGGATAGCCACGGCCAACGGCGACCTGGACGAATTCGATCTGGCGAGCGACCGGATCATCCGCCACCCCCCGGCCGCGGCCAGCGCTCCCCGGCCCGGAGCGATCCATGTCATCAGCGGCGATCCAGCGGGCGTTCTCTGGATCGGTGCGGCCAGCGGTCTCTACCGTTTTCAACCGCTCGACGGCAGCCTGCAGTTCTGTCCTCCTCCGGTCGCCGCTGCCGGATCGAAAAAAACTGTCGGCGTCAAAGCCATTTTCTGCGACGAAGGATTTTCCAATAGTCTCTGGATCGGCAGCGATGGCGCCGGCCTGCTCCGCTACCAACCGGACACCGGTCTCTGGCAGCGCGACTCACAAGCAACACCCTTCGACGACATGCCCACCGACAGCACGATCAATACAGTCGCCTCTTTTCCCGGCGAACCGCAGAACCTGATTCTCGGTACGGAGGACGGACTCTATCACTTTGATCTGCACTCGGGGCGCTTCACCCGAATTGCCTTGCTTTTCAATAATTCCGACTATCAAACCAGCCAGTGCACCCAGGTCATCTATTGCGACCGGCTGGGCAGTTTTTGGATCGGTTCCTGCCGCAACGGCCTCGACAAGTGGAGCCCGGTGCGAAAAAAATTCTCCAGATTCCGCCCGAACGGCAACATTTTGCCAAGTTCCCTGGCCAATTGGGTCACCTCCCTGAAGGAATTTGCTGACCATGAGATCCTGCTCACCACCTATGGCGGCGGCGCCTTCATTTTCGACCGCCGCACCTCCGTTTTTCAGCGCCTGCTGCTTGATCCAGACCGGGCAAACCGCGGGCTCAATTCCTTCATCACCGATTCCGTCATCGGCCGCGACGGCAGCCTGTGGTTCACGACCGCAGAAGGATTGGCCCGCTGTTCCGCCGGCGGACGGTTGCAGCGCCTCTATAGCTTGAACCCCGCTATAGCCGAAGCGGCCGAAATCCTGGCGTTTTCTTTTATCCAGGATGCCAACGGCTGCAACTGGATCGGTACCGACCGCGGCCTGATCCGCCTGGACTCCGAAAAAGGAGATTTGCACTATTACCGGCAAAACCGGGAGGATGCCCGCAGCCTTAGCAACGATCGCGTCAACTTCATCATGGCCGAAGCCAGCGAAGCTCTCTGGATCGGTACCGATGACGGTTTGAACTTTTTCCAGCCGGGGAGCGGCGGATTTTCCATTTTCAAGAACGACCCGTCCGATCCGGAAAGCTTGAGCAGCAGCCTGATCACTTTTCTGGAACGGGACAGCCAGGGCCGGATCTGGATTTGCACCGCCAACGGGCTCAACCTGCTGCGCCGGGCGGGAGGAAAAATATCGTTCCAGCGCTTCCTCGCCCCCGGCGACGACGCCAGGCAGAATTCATTTCTTTCCATGATAGAGGAAAACGACCGTTATTTTTGGCTTGGCTCCAAAGCCGGTCTGGCGCGCTTCGATGCCCGGCTGGGCACCTTCACCTTCTATGATCGTCGGGATGGCGTATTGGCCGACGGGCTGAACGAGGCTTTCTTTTTCTATCGCTGTCGCGACAATGAGATGTTTTTCGGCGGCCGCTACGGGTTCACCGGTTTCCGCCCGGCGGAATTCATGCTCAACAACCATCCCCCGCCGGTGGTTGTCACCGGCTACGGCACCGGCCGCGACGGCATGGCTGCCGACGTTCCTTCCCCAAGTCAGCCATTGTGGCAACCGATTGTCTTTACTGCCGCCGGCGACCTGAATCCGCTAAACATCGAATTTTCCGCTCTTGATTTTATTAGACCTGAAAAAAACCAATACGCCTTCCGCCTTGAAGGCCGTGATCATGACTGGATCTATCAAGGCACCGACAGGGTGGTTCGCCTAACCGGGCTCAGGCCGGGCCATTATCTGCTCCGGGTCAAGGCGGCCAACAATGACGGGATCTGGAATGAAAACGGACTGGCGGTGAACGTCGTCGTCCGGCGGCCGTTCTGGCCTACCTGGGGGTTGATCCTACTGGCCGGGATGGCCGCGGCGATAATGGCCGCGGCCGTCGTCTGGATGCGGCGGCGCGCACGCCGGTTGCGGGCTGCCGCCATCCCGGATAATCTGGACCTCATCATGGAAAAATTCTCCATATCCAAGCGGGAAGCCGAAATCGTTCGTTTGCTGCTGGCGGGCAAAAGCAACAAGGAGATCGAAGACGCTTTGTTCATCGCCTTGGCCACGGTCAAGATCCACGTTCACAACATTTTTCAAAAGGTCAAGGTCCACAACCGCTTGCAGCTTCTGTTGCGCATCCAGCGGGAAGCGAAAAAACTCGAATAAGACCCGGGACCGCGCTTTTCAGGCGCCGGCCTGCGCTTGCATAAATAATTTAAGATTCCGGGCGATATAGGGAAGATTATCGCTGCCGCCGATGCGTTGCAACTTGGCGCGCAGCGAGCGTTCCGTTTCGGCATCGGTCCGACCCTCAAGGAGCAGCGCGGTCTCGGCTTCATTGACTTCGCCCAGGTCCCAGAGGTTGTTTTTCAGATCCTCGTTGCCCGGACAAGTGAACTGGCATTTCAGGCAGCCGACCAGGGCATTGTGGGCTTTAAGCGGTATCCAGTCTGGCAGCGGATCGGGCAGTTCATTGTACAGCGTGATGCATCGTTCAGGATTGATGACGAAATCACTATTTCGGATGGCCCGGGTTGGGCATTTCTCCATGCAGATGGAGCAACCTTTGCACAGCTGCAGCATTTTCAGTCGGCCCCAGTGGTCTTCCAATTGTTGCCCGCTGTAAAAAGCGAGCAATTGCTGGTAGCTTCCGTAGCCGTCGACATAGGTGATGTTGTTTCTGCCGTATTCGGCCAGGCCGCTGCGCACCGCCAGCTGTTTCAGCGGCAACCTGGCCCTCTCCAGCTTGCTGCCCTTGCTTACAATGCCGTTTTGGTAAAGCATGTCTTGGTAATCCGCCAGTTTCAGGCCGTCATCGACGTAACCGCTGGGTATGCGCACCGTGTGTTTTTGGCCGGCAACGTTGAAGACGATCTTGGCGATCTGTAGCGGCGTGGCCATGACGATGAGCGAGCGGGCGTTGGCCAGCGCTGGCGGCGGCGCGTATTGAAAGGAGTTTATATAACGGCGCCAGGTCTTGTTGGTGGTCAGCTTTCCGGCTTTGTCCAACTTGTCCATCCAGGCTTTGAGCTCCGGGACATGCCCGGCCGCTACGGTGCGGAATTGGAAAGCGGGACCCGTTCCCGGCTGCGCGGCCGGGCCTTTTTGGCTGGATGAAAAAAGCCTGCTGGCAGCCAGACACATCATCGCGCCCATGCACCCGGTCTGCTTGAGGAATTCTCTCCGGGATTGTGTTTTTATTTTTTTGGCGACTTTCATATTCGCCTCCTTGAATTTAAAGCTGGATTGACTGCTTGCCTCCGGGTTTGTGGCAGGGCTTAGCGGGCGGCCAGTTTTAGGGCGCGGTCCACCGCCTTGAGCATGGGTTTGACCGAAATCTCATTGCCCACGGCTTTCTTCATCCACTGCTGGGGCATGATGTCGCCGGCCAGGCACATGCGCTCCATTTCGGGCCCCAGCACCTTGCCTTTCAGGTAGTCCTCAAGCTGGAACTGGATGACATTGCCTATAGCGTAGTCCGGCAGGTAGAGGGTGTTGTCGATCATGTGCGAGTAGACGGCTAGGATGACCTGGTCGCGGACGCCGAAAACCGGGGCGAAATATTGGTTCCAGATGTTCTTGGCGACGGTAATGACGGCTTCCTTCAGCTGCGCGGGCGTCGCCTGCGGGTGATCGT
>Ga0315293_10005428_pt1 | contig 12002 bp, 11 predicted proteins | sample YL17G13_20_MG_FD_203071 | JGI IMG/M metagenome (GOLD analysis project Ga0315293, IMG submission 203071) | Sediment microbial communities from Yellowstone Lake, YNP, Wyoming, USA - YL17G13_20 | ecosystem: Environmental > Aquatic > Freshwater > Lake > Sediment | place: USA: Wyoming | collected... | reverse complement strand
AGGTCGACAGCATGGGTGAGCAGGCGCGCCTCCGGAAGCGCGAGGCGAGTGCGCAACGCCGTGAGTTTGGCCGGGTCGCGTTCAAGCAGCGCGAGGTTGGCGCCGCGCTCGGCCAGAGCGCGGGCCACGATGTGCCCCAGCCCACCGCTGGCGCCGGTAATCACGGCAATTCGGTTCTCGAGCGTCATTGCGCCTTCCAACCCCCCGGTCGTGGCGAGCCGGAGGTGCCCCCCGCTATTGCTGTGACGCGAGCAGCACCTCGAGCACCGCTTCATCCATCCCTTCCACCATGGGGTAGTCGGCCTGTTCGGCCAGGCGCTGTTTGCCGTGCAGGTCGATCAGATGGCCGGACTTGACGGCTTTGGTCTGGAGGTAGAAGCGGTTGTATTCATTGACCGGCATCACATGGGGGATGCGCCCGCTGACCTTGATCCCCAGGTGGGTCAGGTCCTCGATCTTGCGCGGGTTGTTGGTGATGAGGTGGATGGAGCGCACGTGGAGGGATTCGAGCATGTGCGCCGCCACGCTGTAATCGCGCTCGTCGTCGCGGAAGCCAAGCGCGATATTCGCCTCCACCGTGTCGTAACCGTGCTCCTGCAGTCCGTAGGCGCGGATTTTGTTGACCAGCCCGATACCGCGGCCCTCCTGACGCATGTAGAGCAGCACGCCGCCTTCCATCTGGCCGATCATGCGCAGCGCGGTCTCGAGCTGGTCGCGGCAGTCGCAGCGCAGCGAGCCGAGCACGTCGCCCGTCAGGCACTCGGAATGGACGCGCACGGGCACGTCCTCCTTCCCGGAGACGTCGCCGTGGACAACAGCCACGTGTTCCTTGCCGTCTTTGTTGTTGTAGAAGGCCACGATGTGAAAGTCTCCGAAGCGCGAGGGCAGCTCGGCGATGGCCGCGATGCGCACGCATACCTTGCCCGGCCCGACACCCTCGCACTCGTGGGCCCGGTTTTCGTCGAGCAGCTCTCTGATCTGCATATGGGTTAGACCCATCGTCTACTCCTTGTGTTCGATGCGGTAGTGCAAGACGAGGCCGCCCTGTGGATCGAGGACCTCATGCGAGTCGAGAACGAGACGCGGGGCGCTGTCCGGCGCAAAGCCCGGGCCGTCGGCGAGGGTGGGCGCGGAGGCGCCGCCAAAGATGTGCGGCGCGACGTAGACGGTCAACTCATCGGCCAGGTCCAGGCGCAGCACCTCGGCGATGAGCGTGCCGCCGCCCTCGACCAACACCTGGCGCAGGCCCAGGTCGAAGAGCGAGACCATCACGCCCGCCAGGTCGACCTGCTCGGCGCCCAGGATGTAGACTTCAGCCCCCGCGGCGGTGAGGCGGGCGATATGCTCAGGCGCCGTGCGGGCGGTGGTGTAGAGCAGCCGGCGCGCAGGTCCGCTCCCGAGAAAGCGGCCGTCGGGGCGGACGTCGGCAATCGTGGCCAGGCCCACCTTGGCCGGGTTCACCGGCAGGCCGCGAGCCTGGCGCGCCGCGCGCAGTTCGGACGACTTCACCGTGAGGCGCGGATCGTTCTCGAGCAGAGTCCGTCCGCCGACCATGACCGCGTCGGAGTCCGCCCGCAGCTCATCGACGCGCGCCCGGTCGGCGTCGGAGGAGATACTTGCGCCAAGGCGCGCGACGCTGTCGATCTTGCCGTCGGCGGTCATGGCCACATTGATGCGTACGTACGGACGATTCATCGGCAGGCTCCGATAAGGCTAACCCACGCTGGAGCACAGCATCGGGTGCCTCGAGCCAGGGGGCATGAACCGTGGGGTTCGAGCGCCCGGCCGGAGGCACGGATATTCTAAAGCCAACCTGGGCCTAGCCGAGCGTGCGTTGTACAACGCCTCCAAGATGCGCCGCGCCGAAATGCGCAGCGACGGGCCGCGCTTAGCGTTGCTTCAGGCGGTAGTGTCTCTGCACCGAAGGGACAAGCGCGAGCACGATGATGAGCAACCCGTTCATGCCGGTGAGGGACTGGATCGGCCAGCGGAACCCGATGAGCGCAGCCTGCACGGCCAACCACAGCACGAGCACAAGCCCCAGGCCGAGGCTCGTGGTCCATGCCCAGTGATGCCGGCTCCAGACGAAGAGGCGGTCGAGCCACGGCCAAACAGGCCGCGCCAGAAGGGCAAAGACGAGAACGAGCGGCAGCGCACCCCTCACGGTCACCAGGAACAGGCCGGGCAAACGGTGAGTCGGCACGCGCACAAGAGGCAGGACCTCTGCCATCTGCAGCGAGTGACCGCTCGGGTCGGTGAGCATCGACAAGCCGCCGTAGAACCCGCCCAGCGCCAGAAAGACGAGGAAGAAGGGCAGCAGCCACAAGGCCAACGGTCGGACGACGGGAGAACTCCCTATAACAATCGGCGTGCACACACAACCCCGCTCGATGATGAGGGCGGGCGACGAGGAGCCGAGGTTGATTGTACTGTGGGTCCGACCTGCAGGAACTGAAGGGGAGATCAGCTTGACGGAGGCGATGATCCTCCCCGGGCGAGTCCGTCTCGACGAGGACGTTCACCGGTTCTGAGAGGATGTCGAATTGGCTAGCGATCTGGCTCTCCCTGGTTTGGACGAGTTGCAGGAACGAAGAGGTCCCCGCAGCGATAGGTTGGTAGAGCCGTTATGCGCCCAAGTGCAAAACGGGTCGGAGCGATAAGGGGCATCTCACATCGCGGGACGACTGTCGAGCCAAGCTCCGCCCTGTTGCCGGTTGGCCTGCGCAAGTTGATCGGCCGATGCCAAGATGACGAGGTGCCCCTCACGTGCGACGGCCTGCAGGGCCTCCGCAAAGGCCGCGAAATCCTGGGTGGTAGTTCCGAGCAGTTCCTCGCGAAGCGCTTGGCGAAACGTGTCGGTCTCCCCGCTCAGCAGGCGGGTCAGCGACGTGAAGCCCTTCGCTTCGGGCAGCTGGTACGGGTCGTAGACCCGCAGGGCGCCGATGACACTCTTGGTTAACTCGCTTTCGGTTAGCTCGAGCCGGCGCAGGAAGTCCGCGCTCCCATCGTAGGCTTGGATCGTGCGGAGCAGGTTCGGGTCCCGGTAGGAAGCGAAGGCAAGCACGCCCGAAAGCGGATCGAAAGTGGCATGTCCGCCGTAGGCTCCGCCTTGCACCCGGAGTTGTTCCCATATCCATGTGAACGACAAGTAGTGAGCAGCCGCGAGCGCCGAACCGTGGCGGCGATATCCCAGCCGGTACAGGTCAGCTCCTTTGCCGACGAAGTTTACCTGCGTCGGAGCCGAGAATCCTTCGTGCGGGACAGCGGGGGGAAGAGTCCACTGCTCTCGGGAGGCGGTCGAAATCGGCACATGCGCCAAGAGCCCTGCGAGGTGCGGCGCGACCTTCGGCCAGGCGGTCGGCTCGACGGTGATATTGGCCAGCATTGCCTCGCGGTTCACCAGCCGTGTCCGAATGGCTTCGAGCCGCTCGAGCACCACGGGCCAGTTGTCGGCGGTCTCTGTCGCCAATTGCTGGAGGGTGGCCAGATGCCCGAACCACATCAGTTGGTCCGCTGCCCAATCGGCCTCGCCGAAATGCGCACGCAGCCTCGCCGGCACTGCCTCGTGCGCGCGCTGGAGCAGGTCCACTTCGCAGCGCGCCTTCTCCTGCAAGACAATTTCTCGGAAGCGCGCCCGATTGTCGAGCCGCGTGCTCAGCAGCACCTCGCGCAGGATCATCATCAGTTCGGGCGCATGGTCCACGGTCGCCTTGCCTCGCAGAAAGAGCCACACCGGGCCGTCGCCTGAGTCGCGTGAATGAGAGGCGAAGGTGGCGGCGCGAATGCCTCCTGTCGTTCGTTCAATTCGCTGCAGGAGCTGGACGTCGTTAAGCGTCTGCGTTCCCAATTCGAGGAGGGCCGTACCGAAGAGTCCGGCGTAAGGGAGCAATTCCTGCGGCAGGTGGCGCAGATCGAACCCGATGTCGAGGTAGAGGATGCCCTGGGTGGGAAGCGGGTGGTACACGATGCGTGTGCGTTCCACTTCGGCACGTTCTGCCGGGATGAGCCGATTGGCACGCTCGAGCTGGGACCGCTTGAGCATCGGCAGCGTGGCGAGCTTCTCCGGCGGGTCGGGCGTTGCCTGCAAGCGTTTCAGGGATTGGGTATTGCGAATGAGAGCCTGCACCCGATCCGCACTCATGGCCGATTGTGCGCTCACCAGACGCTCCCGCTCCTCCGCCTCCTGCCTGGCCTGCAACCCGGGGTCGGGCTTCATCCGCACGGTTACGCGGTGCGGGTTGTCAAGCAGGTAGGTGTGGATCAGCTTCTCAAAGTACTGAGGATCGCGTGCCACGCTTTCCTTCAAGCGGCTCAGCGGGGTTTCAAAAGCGAGCGAATCGAGAGGCTCGCGGTCGTGCAGCCAGGTGGTCAAAGCGCGGATCATCAGCTCAATCCCGCGCTGCCCTTGCTCCGCGTTGTTCTCGCGCAATCTAAACTCGACCGTGTTGAGTGCGGCTTCGACCGCCGCCGCACCCAGCCCATCGCGCGCGATAGAGGCCAGCGTTTCGAGCACGAGCGGCTCGACCCTATCTGCCTCTCCGACTTCGACTCCCTTCAGGCCAGCGAAGAACAGTATTTGGCGGGGATTGATCCAATCCGGGGTGCTGAGCAGCCCTTCACCCAGCCCCGACGAAATGAGCGCCTTGTGCAGCGCGGAGGCTGGGGAGCCGACGAGGGCATGACTGAGGACGCGCAAGGCTAAGGTCAACAGGGGGTCGTCGTTCTCGGCGAGCGCCCAACCGACGACGGCATAGGCTTGGCCGCCTGCGCCGGGCTCGCCGGCCGGGTAGGGGATCTCCAGCCTGCGCGGCGAAGGGAAGCGCGACTGCAACGCCGCCGTGGGGCTGGTCGGCGCGGGCTCGAATTCGCGCAGAACTTCGTCGATGCGACGCAGGCAGTCCTCGAGCGGCAAGGCGCCGCTGAGCAGCAAGCGTGCATTGGAGGGATGGTAGTGAACGGCATAGAACGTTCTCAGCGCGTCGTAGGTGAGATCGGGGATGTGGCGCGGGTCGCCGCCGGAATCCACCCCGTAGGCCGTCTCCGGCAGCAACGCCATCTGCACGTGGGTGTAGACGAGCTCATCGGCGTTGGAATAGGCCCCCTTCATCTCATTGAAGACGATGCCTCGGAAGAGGAAGGGTGCTGCGGGGTCCTGCGCCTCGAAGTGCCAGCCCTCCTGTTCGAAGGTGTGCCGCGCGATCGTCGGATGGAAAACCGCATCCAGGTATACCTCCATCAAATTGCAGAAATCCTCGAGGTGCGTGCTGGCCACTGGATAGATGGTGAAGTCCGGATAGGTCATGGCGTTGATGAAAGTGGCCATGGAGCCCTTGATCAACTCAAGGAAGGGCGCTTTGACCGGGTACTTGCGCGACCCGCCGAGAACACAGTGCTCCAGGATGTGAGCGACGCCCGTGCTGTCGTGTGGGAGTGTGCGAAAGGCGGCGGCAAAGGTTTTGTTCTCGTCCTGGTTGAGCAGGGCCAGCAGTTGGGCGCCGGTCCGCACATGGCGATAGAGGCGCGCCTCCAAGGAGAGCTCGGGAAGGAGTGATGTTCGAACAAGTTCGAAGCCGTGGATGTTCGACATGGGAGGTCTCCTCCTCCTGCGGCCAATGTCAGGCGGTCAGGCCGGTTGGTCTGCCATTGGCTGAAGAGGCGCGCGCCGCACCGGGTTGTGCAACTGGGTTTGAGCGCCAACTTCCATGGGGCCTTGCCCAACTTTCACTCTAGCACAAGTCATGCGCCAAGGCTCGCCTCGATTTCGTTTGCCGGAGTGCGAACTCCGGCTCTCGGCCGCTGAGCTCGGACCGGCGAGGGCGGAAGCGCGTGAACGCGAGGGCGTTCCTCGGCGGGAGGAGGAAAACCAGAGGCAAGGTCCGTGCAGGTCGCCACGCCATTCCGCGCGCGCCAAGGCCTGGCCTCACTCACGATACAATCCGCCCCCATGAGCTTCTTGCGCGCTCTGCGAATTCGTTCGTTTGCCCTCTTATGGGCCGGCCAGACCATCTCGCGCCTCGGCGACAGCCTGTACCGCATCGCCCTCTCGTGGTGGATTCTCGAGAAGACGGGCTCCGCGGCCGCCCTGGGCCTGCTGGCGGTCTTCTCGCTCGTGCCGATGCTGCTCTTCCTGCTCGTGGGCGGCGTGGTCGTCGACCGGCTGCCGCGCTTCCGCATCATGCTGACCTCCGACCTGGTTAACACGGTCGTGGTCGGGCTGGTGACTGCGCTGGCGGTCACCGACCGGCTCGAGCTGTGGCACATTTACGCGGCGAGCGTCGTCTTCGGGTTGGCGGAGGCGTTCTTCGCGCCAGCCTACAATGCTTCGATCCCGCAAGTAGTGCCTCTTGAAGACCGGCCGAGCGCCAACTCACTCTCGAGCCTCTCGTGGCAGCTCTCGGGCGTATTCGGGCCCGCGCTGGGCGCGATCATCATCGCCGCGGGCGGCACCTCGCTCGCCTTCGGGCTCGACAGCCTGTCGTTCCTGATCTCCGCCGCCTGTCTTATTCCCCTGCGGTTCATTCGCCTCACCACCGCGCCCGCCGAGAAGCGGAGCTCGCCAGTTTCAGATATGCGCGATGGGCTGCGCACCGTGGTCGCCGCTCCCTGGCTGTGGGTATCGATCCTGGTATTCGCCTTCATCAACGTAACAGAAGCCGGGCCGCGCAACATCGCGCTGCCGTTCCTCATTCACGATCATCTCGGGCTGAACGTTGAAGCGCTGGGGCTGGTGGCCTCGGTCTTCTCGATTGGCTCGATCACGGGTGCCGTTGTGCTGGGCCGCGTGAAACGGCTGCGCCGGCGCGGCCGTTTGATGTACGGCGCGGCGGCACTGGGCGGGCTGACGGTCGTGCTCTATGGGCTGGCGCCGAATCTCGGGGTGTTGCTGGGCGTGGCACTCATCTATGGGGTGTCGTTCTCGGCGATCTCGCTGGTCTGGGCTAACACGCTGCAGGAGATCGTGCCTCAGGAGAAGCTCGGGCGTGTCTCCTCGATCGACGCGCTGGGGTCGTTCGTGCTGATGCCGGTCGGGTTTGCCCTGGCCGGCGTGCTCACCGACCGCATCGGCCCGGCAATGGTGTTCGTGATCGGCGGCAGCGCGACGGTGGCGCTGGCGCTGCTCGGCTACTTGCACCCGGGCGTGCGCGGCTTGGATTGAGCCGCGCCAGTCTGCACGTCTTCACTCCGCGATCACCTCCATCTCCCTCCAACCGATCCACGATGGGCCGAACCCGATCTATCCGTACGCGTACGAGACCTGGATGCAGCTGTGGCCCGTGCCCGGGTTGAAAAGGAGCAGCATGTACTCGAATTGCCCGCCGCCAGAAATCTGCAACTGCTCCGGCCGGCCGGCGACCCAGTAGGCCGGCAGGCCGCGCACCTCGCCAAACACCTCGGGCGATAGGCAGCCCAAGTTTCCTTCGCCGACAATCGGCGGAAGAGTGTGGGGGTCATCGGGGTTCGCCACCCGGTAATCCAGCGCGAGCGATGTGGCCATGGTCATGACCATTTCCGGGGTGGTCTCGAGCAGGCAATAACCCGAGCGCGTGCTGCCGATCATCTGGCAATCAAGATCCTCGGAGGCGACGCTGATCGGGCTTAGCACCTCGACCATGCCGCTGCGGAGCAGATCCCTGTTGGCCACATTCCACAACGAGCTGCAGGAGGCCAGGAAGGCGGCAAGGAGGAGGATAGACTTGGGGATCATGAGGAACCTCGCTTGGATGCGGCCGGTGGCGATGTATTAGGCGCCAGCTTCGCGAATGCTTGAAGGCAGGGCCGCGGAGTCGTCGGTCTTTGAGAGCCGCCGCATGGATTCTAGCAGAGCATCCGGCGGGAGGACGAGCTTGCGGCGCGCTCGGTCGAGCCAGCCGCCGAGGCTGGTTACTTTCGCGGCCAGCCGGCCGTCGCTGGTGTGGAATTCATTGCGCAGGAGGAAGCGGCTGCCATCCTCGGAGAGGCCAGCCAGGGCCAGGCTGACCTCGACCTTCTCGAGCAGCCGCACCTCGCGCAGGCATTCAATTTCGTCCTTCATGATGACCGGGCCGAGCCCACGGCGGACGAATTCCTCCATGGGGAACCCATTCTCGGCGAAGAACATCATGCGCACATCTGCCGCCTTATCCAGGACGGCGGTGTTGCGCATGTGGGAGTTGAAGTCCATATCTCCCCAACCGGCGAAGAGGGGTTTTGAGAACAGGGGGGATCCTCGTGGAACGCGTGCTGGGCTGCGGCCTCAACCTATCCTGCCCGGCGGAAGCGGGCGAGGCCTCTTGCATTCTAGGGCAAGCCGGCGGGCGGAGTTCACATCACCCGACGCCCAGCCCGTCAGGTCAGCTTCCCTGGGCTCCCCCCGGGAGGACAGCGGCAGGATCCACCTCTCGCGAGCGACAAGCGAGATGACCGCAAGGAGTGCTGCACCCGTGCCGAGTGCGATTGCATTGGTCACGACCGGGTCGGTTCCCGGGCTGCGCTTGAGGAGAACCGAGGCTTCGCCAATCGCGGCGGCCCCCGCCGCGATGGCCAGGACCGGCACGAGCGGGGCGCGGGTGGAGGCGCCGCCCACTCCGATCACAATACCAAGCAAGGCAATGACTGCACCCATCAGCCCGGGCCAGCGAAATCGCTCGAGCCCATGGCCGAAGGCAAAGAAGAAAGTCATCAGCGGGCCGACGGCGCCAGGACGATCATGGCCAATCCGGGCGGCACGCTGAGGATCGCCCAGTACAAGAGCGCGGCACTGACGCCGATGCTCAGCGCGCCGAAGAGCAGTGTGACCGCCAGTGTGCGGCCGCACCGTAGAAGGGCGGGAGCCCGAAGCTGCCGAATCGCACGGCCACGGCGTTGCTTCCGCCGAGCAGCACGAACAGAAGAAACGCGACGAGAGTCTTACGATCCGGGCGCGCGGCCTGGAGGAGGGATGAGGCACTGCCCTTTGCTTGCATGGCGCATCCAAGAATCTCGGCTCATGAGTTCGTAGATCGTGTTCTTACTTCAGTCCTCTTGCCGTTCTCTCCGTCCTGCGTCCGGGGCAGGCGGCGGTGAAAGATCTTCTCTCGCTAGAACAACATATACCGCGCGGCGGCCATGAAGATCACGGTGAGCGCGAGCAGAACGGCGGTGAGACGGCCGCCGAAGCGCAAGCGCCGTTGGCAGGCGGTAATCTCGGCGAGCTGGGCTCGTGTCGGCGGGCCGCCCGTCCTGGCTACCGCCTGCGAGACTCGTCCGAGGCGGGCCGCGGTGGGCGCTTGGACAAGGAAGCCGACGAACGCGCCGGCGATGCCGGTGATCGCGCCAAGCGTGAGGCTCAAGCCAAAGCCGGTCGCGAACCACGACGGCGAGAACCCCGCCGACCTCAGCCAGAGCAGCCATACGCCGGCCAGCGTGTTGACGGCCGCGGCTACCCCCATCCACTTGGAATAGCCGCTCGAGCCGGCCAGGCGCTGCATGAACGGTATGCCCGCCGGGCCGAGGGCCGAAGCATTGGGCTCAACGAAACCGGCGAAGACGATTGCCCCGCCGGCCCAGAACACGCCGGCTCCGATATGCAACACAGGCAGCAACAGGTTGAGGTAGATCATGGATGGCCTCCGCGAGAAAGTAAGTGATTCGGCGGCGAGGAGGGGGTGTGCCTGCAGGGGTGCATCCACGCGAGAAGCGGCGGGGGCGAGGCCATGGCCTCGCCCCGTGTTCTGTGCCAGGGCGGGAGCGCATTCACGCTCCCTACATCTTGTTGCTGTTACCCTTAAACGCTTTGCCGGGTTGCCACGGCGTGCCGAGCAGCGGCAGCAGCCACCGGTCGAGGCCCCACCAGCCGGCCGTCTTCCAGGCCAGGATCAGCAGGATGGCGAGGGTGAACAGCACCGGGTTGACCGAGGCCGACCCGGCCATCATGAAGTTCCAGTTCATGAAACCGCCGAAAAACGCGGCGATGCCGACGAATGCGCCCAGAATGAGGGCCACGCCCACCAGAATCTCGCCGAAGGAGATGAGCTTGGCGAACCAGGTGTAGTGGCCGCCATCGAGTAAAGCCTGGAGAAAGACGCGGTACCAGCCAAAGGTGATGGCCGGCCGCGCCGGCGCCTCGGGGATGGCGACCGCGCGCTCCCAGAACCCTTTGAGCGCTGCGCCGGTCTGCGCCCAGGCGGGGTTGTTGATTTTCCCCCAGCCCGAAGTGAGCCAGGTGTAGCCCATGTACAACCGGATAATGAGCCATAACCACGACCAGCGCGTGTTGCCGAAGAGGGAGAGCATGAAGGGCGGATCGCTGATCTGGATTCCGCCGCGACTGGATTGCTTTTGCACGACAAGCCTCCTAAGGTGAATGGTGTAAGCACGATCTGATGCGCGCCGTACAATGGCAGCTACTGGGAAAGCGGCAAGCCGCATCAGCGCCACGCACACAATGCTATAATTCTCACATATAATACCAAATAAGGCAAATGACGGGATGATGCAAACACCTGAGGAAATCAGCGCGGCGCTGGCGCGCATTCTGCCGCGGGTCGAGAAACCCGGACGCTACACCGGGGGCGAGCTCAACCAGGTGGTGAAGGACTGGGCGCGCACGCCGGTGCGAGCAGCGTTCGTCTTTCCCGATTTGTACGACCTGGGCATGTCGAACCTGGGCCTGGCGGTGCTATATGAGATCGTCAACCGCCGGCCGGAGGCGTTGGCCGAGCGCGCCTATTCACCCTGGGCAGATATGGAACGCGAGATGCGCCAGGCAGGCGTGCCGATCTACTCACTCGAAACGCATCACGCGCTCAGCGATTTCGACCTGATCGGCTTCTCGATCCCCTACGAGCAGCTCTACACCAACCTGCTCAACGTTCTAGACCTGGCCGGGCTGCCGCTGCGTTCGGCGGAGCGCGATGAGCGTCACCCGCTGGTAATTGCCGGCGGGCATGCGGCGATGAACCCGGAGCCGATGGCCGATTTTGTGGACGCCTTCGTAATCGGTGAGGGCGAAGAGGTCATCGAGGAGATCGTTGAGGCAGTGGGCGCGGCCAAGCGCGAGGAGCTTTCGCGCCTGGCGCTCTTGGAACGGCTGGTGCGCCTGCCAGGCGTGTACGTGCCGCGCTTCTACGCCACAGGCTACAACCAGGACGGCACCGTGCGCGAGGTCGAGCGCACGCACGAGGCGGCGCCGGCCCACATCCTCAAACGAATCGTGGGCGCGCTGCCCACGCCGCCGACCAAGCTCATCGTGCCTTACATCGACACGGTGCACAACCGCTTCCCGGTGGAGATCATGCGCGGCTGCACGCGCGGCTGCCGCTTCTGCCAGGCGGGCATGATCACCCGCCCGGTGCGCGAGCGCAGCGTGGCGGAGATCCTGGCGGCGATCGACGAGGGCCTGCGCCAGACCGGCTACGACGAGGTGGCGCTGCTCTCGCTGTCCTCGTCTGACTACCGGCACATCCGCGAACTGGTGACGGCGGTAGCCGAGCGCTTCGCGGGGCGGCACTTGCGCATCTCGCTGCCCTCGCTGCGCATTGAAAGCGTCTCGGTGGACCTGATGGAAGCGCTGCGCGGCAACCGCTCATCCGGCTTCACCCTGGCGCCGGAGGCGGCAACCGAGCGCATGCGCACGATCATCAACAAGGCCATCTCGGATGAGCAGCTCTTGGAGGTGACGCGCGAGATTTTCAGCCGCGGCTGGCCGACGGTGAAGCTGTACTTCATGATCGGCCATCCGCAGGAAGGCTTGGAGGACGTGCGCGCCATCGCCGACCTCTGCAAACGCGTGCTGCGCGAGGGGCGCCAGATGCTGGGCGGGCGGGCGGAGGTGCACGCCGGGGTGAGCACGTTTGTGCCCAAGCCGCACACGCCCTTCCAATGGGTGCCGCTGGATTCGGTGGAGAGCATCCGCGCCAAGCAGCGCCTGCTGATGGACGAGATGCGCGGGCGCGGGCTGAAGCTCAACTGGAACCCGCCCGAGGCGACGCAGATGGAAGCCTGGCTGTCGCGCGGCGACCGGCGCATGGGCGGCGTGATCGAGG
>Ga0315293_10005426_pt1 | contig 12003 bp, 12 predicted proteins | sample YL17G13_20_MG_FD_203071 | JGI IMG/M metagenome (GOLD analysis project Ga0315293, IMG submission 203071) | Sediment microbial communities from Yellowstone Lake, YNP, Wyoming, USA - YL17G13_20 | ecosystem: Environmental > Aquatic > Freshwater > Lake > Sediment | place: USA: Wyoming | collected... | reverse complement strand
AGCGGCTCCGCTTCTGCCCCTGACCAGCGAACCAATCTGAGTGCCCCGCTCCATGATGGGTGTGGCTTCAATCGGACCTGTTGCCTGTTCTTCAGCGGATGCAGGGGGAAAGGCGAATCGGTTTGGTCCCAGTTGGAATAGTCTCTGGCCCCCAACATTCGCCATTGAAGGTTGAAACTGAGGCTTGGTCATTTCCGCAACCTTCAACTGGGCGGCTGGGTTCTGCCAGTACATCTTAGGGCCGTACTGCTTCAGGGCTTCCATAACTGGAACTCCCGATCTCACTGCTGCCGCGTATGCCAGTTGCCCTTCCAGGCGCATGGCGCGTTCGATGGTGTCATTCTCTTTCCCAATCGGAGCGCGAGCCATCAGTTCCCGCAATTGATCCCGCTGGCGGGCTTCCTCAAGTCCACGCTCGTATTCCGGCTGCCAGGAAACCATCGGCTGCGGAATTGATGGAGCACCACCGCGCATGGTCATGCCACCGCCATTCAACGGCACCGGGCCAGCCGGTCCTTCCCGCCATTGGTCGGCACCAATCGTCGTCATGTCCATTGTCGGATCGTATTCTGGCATAGCTATTCTCCAAAGTAGAAGTCCATCATTTCAGGCTCGTTTGCCCATTGCGTGTTTCCCCACTGATAGTCATAACCCTGTCCCGCATAGGGGTTATACGGCAAATCGCCCTCGGTGTAAGTGGCCCCCACCGGAAGCTGGTTCTGGCTCATAAAAATTCCCGGCGTCGCTGCGTTTGCCTTCGGCTGGCCCACTCCACCGAATTGATTTATGATTCCGGTCAGCATGTCCATTGTGCTTGGTCCGCCTCCGGTTGCCGATCCAGTTCCATACGGGCTGACGGCTCGCGTTGGTGTAAATGGTCCGGTCGGCATTCGTTGAGCAGCGGGAGCGCCTCCAGATTGAACAATCGGAGGGGTGCCACCACCCTTTGAAGCCACCCACGCAGCAGAAGCAGCAGCGTTCCTGGCATTTTGCTCGGCAATCTGGCGGTCGCGCTCGGCGATGTTGTACTGGAGCAGATATTGACCAGTATTCCTTGCGGCTTGCTGGTTGGTTTGCAAGGAGGGGGCCATCTGGGCGGCTGCCCATCGCTGCTGGTTCAGCCTGTCTTTGGCCATGGAATAATCCAGACGGTTGAACATGTACGGAGAACCGGCCAGACCGGAGCCAACTCCCAGAGCAGCATTCTCGCTGGCACGATAGCCCATCAGGTCTGACGGAAGTTGTCCGGCCAATGCCGATTCGACATTGCCCATGTACTGGGGAAGCATTGTTTGGAAGTTTGCCATATTAGATCATTCCTATTCCAGCGCGTTCGAGTGTTGCATTGCCAAATGGTTTGAACTGCATTGCGGGCATTTCTTTTCCCTCGAAATGGATCAACTCTTGGTTGAGCAATTGGATGGCCCGCTTGTGGTGGAACATCGCCTGTTGCTTGGCATCGCCGCTGTCCATTTCCTCCAGGCGAACAGCCTGACATTCTTCCTTCAACGCCGGGATGTTGAGGATCGTCAGGTAGTCCGTATCACTACGGACAGGCACGTAATCCAGCTTGGCCATCGCTGTCACTTGCACCACGCCGGCAGGGGCATCGCAGGTCTGGCACTGGCAGGGAAGCCCCTGGAGAAAGTATCGGCGATACGCCGGGTTGGCTTCATTCGGTCCCAGCGTTGCCAACAGCGTTTCGGCCCCCGTCGTAGCGTTCACCTGATAGATGGACACGGGGCCAAGCGTGGTGTCCTTCTGGATGCCGTTGATCGCGTTGAGCGCCATCGGAGAATCCACGAATGGACTAGCCAGCATGATGAAAAAACCGTTGACCTGAATTCCATTGTCCAGCGTGTAAATCTGAAGATTGTTCGCGTCGATGGCATTGAAGAAAATCCGCTTGTCTTCGTCGGCGGCGTTCGACAGATAGACGCGCAGCGTGTTTCCGGCAGTCAAATCAGCCATCGTGGGGAACATGCCACGGTCATAGACGGTGACGTTCCCACAACAGCCAGGATTGCAGGAGGCGGGCGGTTTCTGTAGGCCACTGCCAAACTCCAGGAACTCGAAGAACTCGTTTTGGATGCGCACGGCCTTGTCGCACACGGTCACATTGATGAGCCGCGCTACGTCGATGGGAGCCGTGATGTAGGGGTTGGCCCGCGTGGTGTTGAACACCATCTTTGCCCATGAACCGTACCAGCCAGTGTCCCCGCCCTGCTTGATGAGCCGCTCCTGAGCTTCGTTGACGTAACTGCACAGGCCGGGCGTGTCGGATGGACATGTTCCAAGAACCGCTGGAATTCTGGAAGCTCGAATGTCTCGAAAAGTGAGTCGTTTCATGGCTTATGGTTTTCCGATTCGGCGTATATCGTATCTTGCAATTCCGCTTCCATCATCTCCTGATGAGTCGTATCCGCAAACTTTGTTAGACCACGTAGGCCATGAAAGGACGTGTGTTGCTGTGCTAGAAAGTTCAAACTCCATCAGTGGATTCAGCGCAAGCATGGCATTCTTGCACGCCGTTTGAACGTCTCCTTTTGCGGTGCCTCTGGCAATGTATCCTGGAACAACTCCAATTCCGGTGATGCTTGTCGGTGGCATGGATGGACAATATCCCTGCCCGGCTCCAATAGCACAAATCCAGTCATCGCTTCCGGGAGCATCAATTGAGACTGTGAATCCATTCCCTGCGAAAAAGTATTCAAGCCGGAACATTCCTGGACCGATTGCTGCCGTTGTGTAAGAAGTTGTTCCCGGATACGCCATTGCAGGTGAATCCACTACGGTATTGTCATTCGCCCAAATCTTGATCGTGAATTCCTTCTCGCACTTCAAGTCTCCGATCTTTGCTTCAACGGTAAACGTGTGCGTTGCGGCAGTCAGGCTGATGTCGGGCGTTCCTGAAATGACGCCTGCTGTTGAAAGCGTCAGGCCGGTTGGAAGGCTTCCAGCAACGACAGACCACGTTGCGACTGGCACTGCCGGAGAACATGCAAGCGTTGCGCCTTTGTAAACCCATCCGCCTGCTCCACTGGCCAGAGTTGCGGCGGTGGTGATTTCTGCAACCAGAATTGTAAACTCCCTGCTTTGCTGGCTGCCGTTTCCATCGGTGATTTGAACGGTGAACGTGTACGATCCTCCGGCGCTGGGATACCCGGTTAACCCGCCATTCGTTGAATTGAGAGTCAACCCCGGAGGCAATGTTCCGCTGCTGATCTCCCAGAAATAGGCATTCCCGTAAATCGTCGGGATTCCCCCAGACGCCTGAATCTCTTCGTCATAATACGAATCGACGCAGGTTGACGGGAGATTTATTGTCAGAAAGCACAGCTTTAACAACTCAGCTTCGTTTGCGCAGTAACTCAGAGCCATCGCGTTGGCTTCCTTCTGGCTCAATGCCTGAAATCGGCCAGCCTCAATCGTGTGCTGGAAAGTGCTGCCATCATCGCAATACGCAATGCACGTCTGTTCTTCGTTGCCAAAAACTGGACCGTTATGATTCTCCCAGGCATTGTCCTGGGCATTCCGCAACGCTTCTTCCGCAGCCCACTTTGGAGTTATTCCATTTCCGAATCCAACTCCCGTAGTCGGATTCCATGATTGCTCGCTGGAATTGATCGGCGGGTTGTTCGGGAAAAACCACATCGCCAGATAATCCACTGGGTCCGGGGCCTCGCTGCTCAGGTTGGCAAATGGAGAATCCGGGTCAGGAAAGTAACCACTCCCAGCCGGTCCAGTGATTACTGGGCAGATGATTCTATCCGGGCATGGACGTTGTATTGCCATATCAACAATTCAATCCGCCGTATGGTTGGTCTTCCCGTTTCAAAGCGTAAAGCAGAATCCCGCGCACCCTGGCCCAGCCTTTCACGGTGATTCGCACCTGGAACTGGTAGCCGATGTTCGTCGGCCTTGCGTTGGCCAAATCGCAGGACACCGGAGGATGCGGCAGCGTGATGGGCAGGCGATAGCCTTCCCGATACTGTTCTTCCGGGTAACAGACCGGATTGGCCACGTCTTCGCAACTGGTACGGCTGGAGCAAATCTGGAACTGATGCCAGTTGATCCAGCACGGGGATTGGTCCTGACGGTAATCGACCAGCACATTGACCGTGCCGTAAATCTTGTCCATCCAGATTTCAGCCGAATCAAGCTGCTTCAGTTGGAACAGGTTCCCCCAGGTGTAAGCCGGGGTCTCGAAATACCACGTCACCCGCTTGTCGCCTGATTCCATCTTGGCGTAGTTGGTGAGTTCCCAAAGCTGAATCTTTCCGGTATCCCGGCTGTGAACGATGGCAAATGCCCTTTGCAGTCCGCCCGCAGTTGCCTCAAGCAATTGCAGGATGTCCAACCCTTCGTACATCCCTTCCCAGGCAGGCGGCTCCCGGCTGGTCAGGCTGGAAATCAGGTCAAAATCCAGGGGAATGATGCCCTTGTGACCCACGCCAACTTGGGTTTGGAACGGAAGTGCCGTCATCAGCAATCGGTTGTCGAATTCAATTCCACTGGCGAATCGCAGAAGTTCCCGGTCATCGAACTGCAACAGCCGATTCTCGTTCCGGCTGATCGGGATTTGGCCCCACTGGTTGTAATAGCGGATGGCCATTTGCAGACTGCGGGCACCGTCGAACGCCCGGTAAAACAGGTCGCCGTTGATCTTCACCACGCAGCGTTCAGCAACCGTGCCGTATTTGGTCTGAATCACTCGCTGGATAGGCGTATTGTTGGCGGCGGTTGCTGTGGTAGAATCATTCGTAAGCGTCCAATCCAATCGGCTGACAGGAGCAGTCAGCGAGTAAATGGCATCCCGCGTTCCGATCAGCAGCAGTCCTTGGCCCAGCGCCGTGTCCAGCGCCGCCGTGTGGGAAATAGCCCGGATGGCTCCTGCATTGCTTGGAACATTGAAATTTCCTCCACCAGCCATCCAGGTATTTTCTCTCCAATTGATGATTGAATGACGCCCGCCATTTCCGTAAACGATGTCCCCGGCACCGTACAGGCGATTTCCTGTCTGAACCCAAACACGCCCCATGAAATAGTCCATCGCCTTTCCAGGAGGAATTTGGCTGTTGGCTGCTGGAGTCTGGTATCCCAATGAGCGGCTCATGGTCTGGGCGGTTCCATCCCAGATCAATGGTGGAGTAAAGAAATTGTCTCCCGGTTGGATTATCAGCAGGTCTTCCGCCTGACAAAAGAAGCTCTGAAGCTCGCCCGCAGGATTGGCACTGGCCCCGGTGATGTCCTGAACGCTGTTGTCCGTCCAGACGTTGAACCGCAGGATTCTCCCGCTGATTGACGCCACGATGTACGGCACGTCAGCATCGGGAACGAAGAAGGATGCCCCTTGGAACAACCCAACATCGCCAGTAAAGTCTTGAATGACCTGATTCCAGCCCGTTCGCTGAAGCACCCCGCCCCCTCGGCAGGTGCAGTTGGTCATCCAGGAGAGTTGATTTCGCTTCAGGCCTGTGGGCAATTGCGGACTTTCGATGGTTGGAACTTTTCCACTGTCAATTCCACCGTCGAATGACGTGCTGCCGTCCACCATCCGTAATGCACCATTGCCACTGGCCATATATTGGGTTACTGTGCTCTTGATGTTCGTTTTCGTCAATAAGTTATATGCCGGCCACTCCCAGATCGCTGCCCCAGAAACGAGAGAAATACGGCCTCCGATGGAATGCCGCCATCCCAGACATCAGCATCGAAATGCAGATGGTCAAAAAAGGCGGCGTCCACGTCAACAAAGACGGCAGCACTTCCGGTAACGGCCTGTTCTTCCACTTCAAGGAATACCTGCGTCTGCTATGGCTAGAAATCCACTGGAATCATTGGAGCGAATTGCAGGTCAAATGTTACCTGCAATATCGCATCATGGGACAGATTGGGTGCGCTTCATGCGTTTCAGGAGACACGAAAATCTTGGACCCGATTACCGGACTTGAGCCAACCATCCGTGAACTTTGCGAGAACGGGGTTTTCCCAACAGTGCTTACGCTTCATGGGCCTGCCAAAGCCGGGATTCCATTTGTAAAAGGAATTGCTGATCTATACGAATTGCAGGCCGGGGATTCGAGATTTACGGCTACGGCGCAACATCGTGTATTAACTGAGCGCGGGTTTTGCCACGTCTCCGATTTGCAGATCGGAGAATACCTTGTCGGATACGCTCCATGCCATCCTTTGTCCACGCAGGACACTTCCCCTTCAACTCTTTGCTCAAATGGTCAGCGTTGGACTCGAACAACTCCAGATTTTCAATTCGATTATCCGTCTTCACCTTGTTTTTGTGATGCACAACTTCGTGAGGCATCAAATATCTTCCCAGGTGCATCTCCATTATCAACCTGTGTTCTCGAACATAAATCTTTGATTCAGAAGACCCACGCGCAAAAGGATGTTCCGGGCAATAGACAAGCACGTAACCGTCACGATCAATGTGCCTTCCTCCGTGCCACTGAGAACATCTTGGCCCCTTCCATGATGTCGGGAATTTGCGAGTTTCTCCGTTCTCTCGAAGGAATTGATGAACTCGAATACCCGTTGTTCCAACAGCCCTTGCAATTTCCGCGAGAGAGGCTTGTTTCTGATTCATTTGAAAAACAAGGTCTTTGTTCTTCCAGCATTTACCCCAACGCATTCCGCGATTTGACATGCACAAACTATACGGTTCAGCTTAATAAGGTGCAACATATTAAGTACGTTGGAAGGGATTTTTATTATGACTTGACAGTTCCTAATTACCATCATTATTTCGCTCAAGGATCAATCCACCATAACAGCGGCAAAACATTCGTGCCCGCTGCCTGCGTTCTGGCGGACTATTACATGTATCCCGATTGCACGACCATTCTGGTTTCTTCAACCACGCGGGAGAGCCTTGAAATGCGCGTGTTGGGTGAAGTCAAGAAACTGCACAAACTGGCCAAGGGCCGATATTCCTGGATACCTGGACACCTGATCGAAGGTCGCCAGCGCATCGTCACCGATCCGCGTTCCGCTGAACAGGAAGGCCGTGATTTTAGAAACGGTTTGCTTGGGGTCGCTTGCAAACGCGGGCAGGCTTTCCAGGGAATTGAAGAATATTGCTTCCCAACAGGCACTCTAGTTGACACTCCAACTGGATCAAGTCCCATTGAACTTATCAAGCCTGGAGAAATGGTTGTGTCCGCCATTGGTCCTGCGCGGGTCACAAAAACAATGACTCGCGTGGCCCCCTATCTTGTCCGAGTTCATTTGGGAGACGGCAGGAAAATTGAATGTACTCCACTGCATCGGTTTTTAACTTCTGTGGGATGGAAGAATGCAGTTGACGTAAAGCAAGGAGACAGTTTAGTGTCTCCCCATGAAACAATGCAAATTCTGCGGCAAGCAGTTCACTCCAAAGGATCGACGGGGGATTTTCTGCAATCGCTTCTGCTCAGCGAGATGGACGGCAGCACAGCCTGGAACGGTAAAGAAGCGATTGGCCAATTTTCCAAAAGACCTTGGCCAGCGTATCAGCACGGCAATCATGGGGAATGCTCAAGAACGAGAGCGCAGACAGAAACTCATGGTAAAACTTCTTGTGTCCATTATGGCCAATCGAAAGAAGAATCGGATTTTGCCATACGGAGGCAGGGGAATTGGTCACAAGAAGTCTCCCGGAGAAAAGATCATAGCAGCAATGTTCCCAGAAGCTTTTCACAACTTTTGCGTTCCAACTGGACGGAGTTCAAAGGTTTCAAAGAAGGCGCATCTATATTACCTGGACTTTGCGTGGCCGGACATAAAGTTGGATGTCGAAGTGGATGGCCCATATCACAAGAAGCCAATTCAGTTTGGGAAAGATCGGGAGAGAAACCGATGGCTGACAGAACATGGGTGGATCGTGTTGAGATTGTCAGAGTTGGGAGTAACGCAAGACCCAACAGACGCAAAACAACTTATACAGTCCATAATCTTGAAGTTGAAGGGCATCCCAGTTATTCCGTCCACAACTGCGTAGTTCACAACTGCGGCATCAAGAACAAACGGCTGCGGCTGTTGGCGGATGAATTGCAGTTTCTCCCCCGCGTGTTTGTCGATTCGATTGCCAACATGAACAAGAATCCCGATTTCAAGTGCATTGGCAGCGGCAACCCAAAGGACACCACCGATGCGCTGGGCGTTCTGTGCGAGCCTTCCGCAACACTTGGGGGATGGGACGGAGGCGTTGACCAGACGCCCGTTACGAAGACATGGCCAATTCGGATGCCCGATGGTATTTGCATTCAGTTTCCTGGAACAGAGTCCCCAAATCTGGATGGCAAGTTGGGCATTCCGCTCATCACCCAGGAACAGATTGACGCTGACATCGCCTTTTATGGCCGGGACAGCCTTCAATTCAACATGATGGACATGGGGCGGATGCCCCGTGGCCTGGGGATGCGCCGGATCATCACCCGGCAGATGTGCCTGAAGTTCCATGCGATGGAAGACCCGGTTTGGAAGGATGACCGACACTGGAAAATAGGCTTCCTGGACGCCGCGTATCGCGGGGTTGGCGGGGATCGCTGCATTTTCGGTGAACTGGACTTTGGGGTTGGCATCGACGATGAAGGCAAGGAATTCAACATGGTCGCTCTGATTGACACGATGCTGGTTCCCATCGTGGGTGGATTGGACGACATGCCGGAAGATCAGATCGTCAATTTCGTGAAGCCAATCTGCGAAGATCGCAAGATTGCCCCGGAGAACTTTTACTTCGATTCCACCGGCAGGGGATCGCTCATGGGTGCCTTTGCCCGTATCTGGTCTCCGCACGTCCAGGGGGTTGAGTTTGGGGGGAAAGCCACCGAACGCCCGGTGTCCAATGAAATCAATGCGTCGTGTCGGGACTACTACTTCAACTTCGTCAGCGAGCTTTGGTATGCAACCCGGCTCACAATCGAAGCCGGTCAGTTCCGGGGCATGACAGAGGAAGTCATGGCGGAAGGTTGCATGAGGGAATGGACCAAGGTTGGCGGCAATAAAATCCAGGTTGAACCCAAGGAGAAATGCAAGATTCGCATGGGACGTAGCCCAGATTTGTTCGATGGGTTATGTTGCGGTTTAGAAGGCGCACGTCGTCAGGGATTCACCATCGCCAAGCTGTCAAAGAATCTGGCAACCAACGCTGAAGATTACCGCTGGAAACAAGAATTGCGCGAGCGGGCGGCGAAACTCCACAGCATTGGTGAACTGGCCAGAGTTTAGGCCGTGGCCAGCGCCGGAGCAATGTTGCTCAGTTGCAGTTCGCCAACGATCCGATCTTCTTCCAGAAGCGGACTCATTACGATGTGAGCCGGGACAATTTTGTAACTGGGAATACGCTGAAGCAATGGCCTTTTAATGTGCGCCATTGCCTCGAAGACCAACTTCGAGCAAACCCAGCATTCCTTGTCTTTGGGGGACTTCTTCCTGAGCAGGAATCGAATCAGGGCATTCTCGGAATAATCATCGCCAACGTGCGAGTCCAGCCATTTCACCAGCTTTTCATCATCTTCAGGGTAAACGTATTGAATCGGCCTCAGCACAAGGGCGGCTTCGTCCTTGTACGCATTCCAGAAATCCTGCTCGCTCAACCGTCTTACTTTTGGGCTGGTGGCTTCCCAGACATTCATTCCAACCTGAATGGCCACATGACTGAACGGACTCCAGGTGTAGCATTCGATGATCTTTGAGATGATCCCCCGGCCTTCGATGGCGATAATTCGGATCATGGTTTCGCTGCCGCTTTGATCGCGGTTTCGGTGATGGCTTGCAGCAGGCTGGCCCAGGCTTGGATTTCCATGACCCGCGCCGCGCCGGCCTTGTCAATCACCATCGCGTCATTGGTCGAACACCAATTGCTGAACGTGATGCTCAGGACTCCGTTGGTTTCAATCCTGGCCTGAAAGCCAGTGATGGAGACGTTTTTGGGAGTCTCAATCTGGTAGTTCCCAGATGGCCCGGTGATTTTGATGCTGTTCTTGGGCACCGGCCCTTGGAGCATGGAACAACCAGTCAACAGGAGGCCAATGAGGATGGCTGGCAGGCAAATGCGCTTGTTCATGGTGCTTCAGGCTGGCGGCGGGGTGGGTTCGTCGGGCACCAGATTGTCAACGATTTCAACCTGGACGGCCAGGGCGTCGGCTGCCGCCTGGAGTTCAGGAGTGACATTTCCCTGGTTCTCCAGCGCATCCTGGAGAGCTTCGATCTTGGTCAGCAGGGTGCGGGTTTCCACGCCGACTTTTTCAACCTTGACGGCGATTTCAGTCAGTTGGGCCGTGAGTTCAGTTTGTGTTTCCATAATTTGTCGTACTAACTTTTTCAAGTCATGTTTCGTTGCGAGTCTGGAACGGGACTTGAACCATTTCAACTCGAAAAATCTCATAAATGAAACACTGTTGGCAGATCATTTCTTTTCCAAAAGGTGCTGCTCCAACAAAAACATCAGTTTCAATTGGCCCTCTCGAAGTTCGGTAAGCCTTTTGTGTACTTCGGAGGTAGTTATGAGGTCTTGATTTTCTTTTGCTATATTTTTGGCTTCAAGCGCCGCTGCTTCTTTGACGGTAAATCCTGGAATCGTCTTGGCTCGAAATTCACGGTTCAGGAAAATCTCGTTCGTCACCCACACTCCCCAGGCAACCATGAACCCAAGGACAAGCGTGTTGGCCGCCATCAGCCAGTTTTCAAGAGTTTGTCTGATCGATTCTTTCATTTATGGATTTCAATTTTACCCCTCCAGAATCCGTTGGCAAGTGAAGTCCATTGCAAACTGGTCAGGTTCGACCACGGGCCTTGCAGGTAGCGGCTGCCCTCAATCCAAAGCGTGACGACTACGGGAAGAATTCCGGGCATGTCGTAAACCACTTCCGTTGACGCCAAACTGCTGGCGATGGTGTTGTTGGCCAGCACCATGAAGTACCACCTTCCAGGGTCAAGTGAGATGGTCAGGTTGGTTTCGATGGTTGTGGCACAATCAGAATACGTTCCGCTGCTTCTGCCGTAGTAAACGGTGTAGTTGGTGACGTTTTCGCCGAGTGGATTCGGATTCCACGCCAACGTCACCGTGTCTCCCATCACTGTGTAAAGGCTCAGTGCCAGCGCCAGCGCATAGAGCGCGATGTCTTTCCAGGTCGCGTTCACTTCATCACCTCCCTCATCACCGGCCTGCCCGTGCGCCCGAGGCGCGCGCTATACACTCCATGCCACTGTGGAAGCGTCCCGCCGTGCTGTTGGTCCACGAGCTTCACTAATTGCCGCAGCCAGTGAACCAGACCCAGCCCATACACTCGCGCCTGCGGGTCGGCGTGCTGCTCAAAGTAACTTTGCGCTTCGTCGATCATATCACGGAGCAGTCATCGCGTGAATGCTGAACGGTTCGCCATAGCGCCAGATGGTGTCGATGGCACTCATCGTAATGATGTAGGTAGTTCCGGGAAACGGCAGGCGGCTCACGAGAATCATCGGTGTTACCGTGCTCTCCAGGTCAAACGCGAAGTAACCGAACTCACGCAGCATAACGTTGTTCGTGTCATACGCTCGCACGCGATACCCGAAACAGTTTGTCCCGGTCAGACAGTCCCGGACTCCGGGGAAGGTGACGAACACGGCTGTTTTGCTGTGTGGAGTTGCGGTGATGCTTGTGGCCGCAGGTGGATTCGAGGGACAAGCAACGACGTAGAATTGTCCAACAGGGCCGCTGATAGGTGCCGTGGCCGCGTTCGTGTCCGTCACCACTTTCCACGGTTGCCAAGCGCCGCCAGTAGAAAGCAGGACCGAGTAAGGCCCCGGAACAGTGGTCTCCCATTGCACCGTTGCCTGGAAACTGATGTTGGTGATTATTAAGTCTGCACTGCTGGCCAGAAGACTGGAAAGCGCAAAAATGCTGAATAGAGTTTTCATGTCAGTTGCTGCCGAAAATCTGCCAGTTCGCGCCGTCGTTCATGAGCGTCACATATTTGTAAGCCGTCGAAAGACTCACGGAAGTTGCCCCGTTGAAAAGCTGTG
>Ga0315293_10005423_pt1 | contig 12005 bp, 15 predicted proteins | sample YL17G13_20_MG_FD_203071 | JGI IMG/M metagenome (GOLD analysis project Ga0315293, IMG submission 203071) | Sediment microbial communities from Yellowstone Lake, YNP, Wyoming, USA - YL17G13_20 | ecosystem: Environmental > Aquatic > Freshwater > Lake > Sediment | place: USA: Wyoming | collected... | reverse complement strand
CCTGCGAGAAGGGGGCGGACTGCGTCATAGGGACGACAGGATGGTATAAAGAGTTGGAAGTAGTCAGGGATGCAGCGAAATCGAATGGAAGAAGGATTGTTTACGCATCAAACTTCTCCCCCGGCGTCAACGCCATGTATGCAGCTACAGAGCTTCTGGCTAAAACATTGGGGAAAATCGGCTGGGACGGCGCCGTGTTTGAGGCCCACCATGTCCAAAAGAAGGATGCCCCGTCAGGCACGGCAGCGCAACTTGGGAAAATCCTTGTTGATAATATTCCAGGAAAAGAAAGGGTGTCAGGCACTAGGACCGAAGGGAGAAGTCCTGAGGTCGTTGACATTGCGCCCGCAAGGGTCGGGTCTGTGGTAGGTCATCATCAGGTTCATCTCGCCCCCGGTATGGAGACCGGCTACACAGAAAGGCTGATAGTTATGCACGACGCCTACAACAGAGACGTATTCGGAAGCGGTGCACTCATCGCGGTAAGATGGGTCTATGGCAGCAAAGACAAAGAACCCGGCCTTTACGCTTTCGGGCATGACGTCCTTGGGTTTTAAGACGTAGCCATTTACCATCTTTAATTCAGATTCGAATTCTTGCTAACGGCTGTCCAATTCTTACATATTCAAGCCAAATACATTCATGAGCCACCCTATGCTGTACAAGCCGGCAAAGGCGAGCATGAGGTTCATCACAAGCTTTCCCAGGAAGGATGCCAGCAGGAACTTCTTCCAGTCGTAGTTGAACAGCCCTGCGACTATGCCAGTCACGTCATCCGGTAGGGGGGTGGCGGCGAATATGAAAATGAAAAGGAATCCCCGGCCTTCGGTGAACCACTCCTCGCCCCTTTTCAGCCATTTCTTCTCCCATTTATTCAGCTTCTTGAGCGTCTTGTGGCTTCCCTTGCCAATAACGTATCCTGTCAGCTCGCCTACGGCTGAACCGGCTCCCGCTACAATTCCGAGAAGCCAGGGGTTCAGGAAAGGGCTTGCAGCGAGTATGAACAGGAAGCCGGGGACGGGAAAGATAATTGAGGCCGAGCTTACGAGGCTGACTATGAAAACGCCCAGATAGCCGAAATTCAAAATCAGCCCCTGCGACCAGGCCATGAAACCCGCAATCAGTGATGCAACATCCATACAAATAAATTAATTAGCGAAATTATAATAAAGTCGCTCGCGAAATAAACACATAAAAGAATGGGCCGGTAGATCAGCGGTAGATCGCCACCTTGGCAATAAGCTTTTTAAAAAAGCTTAAGCAGAAACGCGTAAAAGCGTGAAAAAGCAACCAGCATGGTGGAGGCCTGGGGTTCAAAGTAACCCTTTTGGACATGTAGATGTCCAAAAGCGTTAGCGGAAAAGAGCTTTCAGGAAAAGCTCAGGAAAAACGAAAGGATGTATGGAAATCCCCACCGGTCCATGAAGGGGTGATATGATGGAAATGAATCAGACGAAGCTCATGGGATACGGCATAGTGGCGCTCATGGTATTCTCCCTCGCAGCCATGCTCATCTGGGGCATAGGCGCGAATGAGAGGCTGATCCCGGTGGCGCTGTTTTCGGTATCCATGAGCATTGCCGTGATATTCTTCGACGAGTGGTTCAAGAAAGAGGGGTAGGTTCTTATCAAGGAAATTGCGGTCTATGCCACAGACCTCCACGGCGAGATTCGCGAGTACGAGAAGCTGCTGGAATTGGGGAGCGGGAAGAACGTCGCGGCGGTCATCATAGGCGGCGACATCGCGCCGTTCCTCACGGCCCTTGGCGACATCGCCCTCTACCAGCGCGAATTTCTGGAATATTACCTGCTTCCAAGGCTGAAGGATTTCAAGAAGAAGACAGGCAAGGAGGTCTTCCTTATGATGGGCAACGACGACCTGAAGATCAACGAGGAAATCCTGGAGAAGGGCGCCGGGAATGGCGACTTCAAGCTAATCAGCGAAAAGGTCCACAAGCTCGGGAGCAAATTCATCGCCGGATATACCTATGTCAACCAGACGCCATTCCTGCTCAAGGACTGGGAGAAGTCGGAGAAGAAGATAAAGAAGGACCTTGCTAGGCTTGCCAAGTACAGCGACCCGAAGAAGACCATTTACGTCATGCATGCGCCCCCGCTCAACACGTCGCTGGACGTGATCTTCAGTGGCTCCCACGTCGGCAGTTCGGCCATCCTGGAGTTCATACTCGAGAAGCAGCCCTACCTCACCCTGCACGGGCACATCCACGAGTCCTGGCAGATGTCGGGGAACTGGAGAGAAGTTCTGGGCAGGACCATAGCGGTGAACCCGGGCAAGGGGAACATCATGGTCTTCGACATCAACGACCTGAAGACCATGGAAATACTGGCCGTATAGGGATCGTGATGGCCTTCGAAACACTCAACAGGCTGAAATGGACAGGGAAGCTCGGAAGGTGCGAAGTGATAATCCTGCACAGGGGCGCTCCTGGCAATAAAAAGGTGATAGATGGGGCTCAGATAACCGGGCTCAAGAGGGACCACTTCTGCTGCGGCCAGGGCGGGAGGGAGTCGCTGATCCCGCTGCACAGGGTCCTGGAGATAAGGCTTGATGGTGAAGTCATATGGAAGAGGAACACCGCAAAAGGATGATCCAGTGCTTCGGCTATGCATCCGAGGACAAATCCCTCAAAAGATGGAGGGAGATCGGCAGCCCGGGGAAGGCCCTCAGGAACTACCTCGTCATGGTGCTCTGCAGGTTCCTGCCTGACGTAGAGTTCAAGAACCGTCTCTACAGGAGGATTGGCATGAAGATAGGCAAGAATGTCAGCATCTTCGGTACCAACTTCGACATATTCTTCCCCGAGCTGATAGAGATAGGGGACAACACGATCATAGGCAACAGCACGATGATAGTGACCCACGAGTTCCTGGTGAAGGAGTGGCGCAGGGGCCCGGTGAAGATAGGGAAGAACGTCACCGTGGGCGCCATGACGCTTGTGCTGCCAGGCGTCGAGATAGGCGACGGGGCGACAGTGGCCGCATATTCCCTTGTCAACAGCAGCGTCAGGTCCGGCAGCACCGTTGGCGGCGTCCCGATAAGGGAAATCAAATGAATAAAAAACTTTTTGCACTATTCAATTAATGCACCATACTCCGGAAAGGTATGTAACGGTTGGAATCCCCACTTCTAACGGCGCCTCGACCATCAGAAACACACTGCAGCAGGTCCTGGGGCAGGAGCTACCTCCATCTATAGATAAAATGGAGGTTATAGTTTACGCGAACGGCTGCACGGACGGCACCGAAAGGGTGGTCGAATCTGTCGCGACGGACAGCGACGGTATTGAACTGGTTTCTACCCGCCTCAGAGGAAGGCCAAATGCATGGCGTTGTGTAAAAGGTCTTGCACGCTCAGACGTGGTGGTTTTTGTCGATGATGATATAACCCTCGGGGATGGCCTGGTTGTGAGAAGGCTTTATGAGGACCTTCTTGCGAAACCGGATATACAGATAGCCGGCGGAAAAATTATCAGCACATATAGACCTTCATGGTTCCTCATCGACGGAATGAACCGGATTCATACAAGGCCTGCCAGAAGGAAGACCATCAGCGGAGGGCTTTATGCAATGAGGAGGGACATACCTCTGGAGATGCCTCTTGACATCATACACGATGATGTCTGGCTGTCGCTAAGCCTCGGGCCAGACCGTATTTTGTTAGATCAGGATGCGATAGCCTACCACGAAATGCCATTCACCATTCGCGACTATATGAAATACAGGGCCAGAGTAGAGGCCGGGCTTTTGCAGCTGAGGGATGAGTACGGCATGGACACACGCCCTGTAAGGCAGGTGAGGAGCCGTCTGCACCTTTTGAGGGAGTTGCCCTTAAGAGACATGGTTTACTTGCCTGCCGTGGCCGCATTTTATCTCTGGGGGAAACTGGATGGGTGGGCCGGTTATCATAGCGGCAGGCTTAATCACCAGTATGAACGCTATGCGAAGGCCGGTAGCGATTGATACGAACCTGAACGTTTAAAAATGGTAACCATATTCTTATCATGCTCTACGACATCCTGAACAGGCTGAAGAAATCCGGCAGGCTTTATTCCTGTTCAATAACCATTTACCATCCCGGAGCCGTCGGCAACAGGAGGTTCTTATTCGGCCGGGAGATAGTCGATTTCAGCGCCTCCGGCATAAGGTTTAGGGGAGGGGAGACTGGCTACGAGGAGTTCACGGTACCCTTGGAGGACGTTCTCACGGTAGAAAGCGGGGGGGCAGTGGTCTTCAGGAAGAAGCCGAGGATCGAGAAGGTCTATCCGAGGTGAATCCCGGCTAAAATGATTTTCATTCCCGAATTACACGCTTTGTATTTGAGGCAGACAAGATATCTTTATGCACGAACCTGTTCTTTCCGTATCGAATTCCACGGGCAGGAACTGCTTTATGATGAACATGTTCGTCTTGGCGTGCATGGTCAGGTTCGGGGCGATTATTGCCGATTTCTCCCTGCACAGCGCCATGTAAGGCAGCAGCTGGTCGCTGATGTGCTCGTCGACCGTGGCCCCGGATTCTATGGCATGGAGCATCTTTGCAGCCGCCTCCTGGCCGACGACCTCGGCCATCTTCCCCCTTTCCCCCAGCCCGTCGGAGCCCAGGATGCATCCCTTATCGGTCCTCGCCAATATGACAATGCCTGAGCCGGCGCTCCTGGCTTCCGAGTACCTGTTCCTGAACGTGCAGCCATGTCCGGCCCCCTTTAGGACTGTCTCGGCGGCCCTTTGCTGCCTCTCCGCGACTTTGGGCATTTTAAGGCTGGAGCTGGCGGTGGAAACGATATCAATGGACTCTATCTCCCCCCTTTCCAGGAGGCACAGCGGCTTCAGCTCCCTGCAGGGGCTTATCATGACCTTGACCTGGGCGCCCCCCACAGGGTAGAAGCCGTGCCTGATGATGTTTATTTCGGCATGGTAGCCCATCCTCCTGAGTAGCGGCAGCAGCACGAACTGGACATGCTCCAGCGGCGGGGCGAACGCGCCGAAGGTGGCGCCGCCTTCGATATCCACGGTCACCTTGTCCTTGGCGCCGATGGCTGCCACAAGCAGGGAGTGCATCACAAGCCCGACGGAACCAGCCGTCTCGATGCTGATTTTGAGCCCCTTTTGCGATATCTTGCCTGGGTATAAGAATACCTGCTGGGAGCCAATCTTGGCCCCCTCGAGCCTGCCGCCGCACAGGTCCGCGACGGCCTCCAGCCCCCTCAGATGCTGCGCCCTCAGGCCTGGCTGGGGCCTGTTGGCCCTGATATTGTACATCCTTATGGGATTACCGGTCAGGATTGAGAGGGCTGACGCCGTCCTCAGTATCTGCCCGCCCCCCTCCATCACGGAGCCGTCTATGTGGATAAGCTCCCCGCTTTTGGCCATAGGTTTTTATATGCGGGTGCGCATTATAAATCGTGATTCCACATGCCGAACGACATAGATGCCGGGGGATACAGGGTTTTGGGGATAGTCGAGGTCACGCTGCGTTCTGATGTAAACGGAGAAGGTGCTCCACAGGGAAGACCTCAGTATCATAGAGGACAGCCGGGGTACGGAAATCCTGAGCAAATCCGCGGAGGGACGATGCTGATAGCCCCCTCAGGAGCCCTTGTGCACGTGGACCTTTTGGCCTGATGCCTCTAGACCTTCATCGTGTCCCCGTTCTTGGGGGCGTGGGCATCGTAGCCCATCTCGCTAAGCTCCTCGGCGAACTCCAGCGCCATGTCGCCGTGGACCAGCACGATCTTCTTCGGGCTGGTCTTCCTGAAGAACTCGAAGAGGTGGTCCCTGTCGGTATGTGCGCTGAAGTCCATGAAATGTATGGGGAACTTGGGCCTGACCTCTATCTCCCCGTTGGAGTATATCCCTGTCTCAAGCAGCGTGCGTCCCGGGGTCCCATCGACCTGGTATCCTGTGAGGATCAGCGAGCAGTCCTTCCTGTCTGCCAGCCTTCCTATGTAGTGGCTCACTGGGCCGCCCTGCAGCATCCCGGCCGTGGTGATGATGATGCATGGCTTATCCAGTATGCCCCTCCTGTCCGATCCCCTCTTTATCATCCGGCAGCTGTCGAAGGCATCATAGAGCCTCCCGTGGTTCAGGAAGGATTCTGGGTGCGACAGTATGTGGTTCGTGGCCCTTATGCCCATGCCGTCAAGATATATGGGGAACGGCATGTCCCTGAGCATCATCAGTATCTCCTGGGTCCTGCCGACCGCGAAGGCAGGCAAAATGGCGACGCCGCCATTGTGGCATGTCTCCTCGATCAGCGCCAGTAGCTGCGCCTTCAGCTTCTTCCTGTCCGGATGGTTCTTGTAGGAGTAGGTCGACTCGGATATCAGCACGTCGATGTCCTTCACGCCTATGTCGGCGCCGGACATGAAGTCGGTCTGCATGAACTTGATGTCCCCGGTGTAGAGGATGCTCTTCCCGTGGCTCTCGATGAAGACGGCCGCCGCCCCCGGTATGTGGCCTGCGGAGAACAGCTCCACCGTCGACGAGCCGAACTCATGGGGCTGCCTGAAGTCCATTATGGCTTCCCTCTTCCCCATCCTGGAGACGTCCTGGGGGGAGAATCCCGGCTCAAGGCCCCGCTTCTCCTGCACCTTCAGCGAATCCTCCAGAAGCAGCCTGGTGAGGTCGAAGGTGGCGGGCGTCGCATAGACCCTGCCCTGGTACCCCCTGCTGTAGAGGGCCGGCGTATAGCCGCAGTGGTCAAGGTGCGCATGGGTTATGAAGACGCCGTCAAGGTTGTGGGGGGGCTCGATGGGCTTCCTGCCTTCCTGGACCTCTATGCCGTAGTCCATCAGGAACTTCTCTTTTCCGGTGTCCGCAAGCACAGCGGACCTGCCTACCTCCCTGGCGCCTCCGAGAAACTTTATTTCCATAACATGGCCCTTGCCAATTATTATCAATCAATCCTAAGGTTTTTCCTGCTTTTTAAATCAGATCCTTTACACGAATGCGGGATTGCCAGCCGCTATTTGCGGGATTTGCCAGGGAAGACCCTGTCTTTGACCTGAAAAATGTAGACATATCCGACATCATAGCAGATGACCGCCAGCAGGTATATCCAGAGGCCTGTGAGCGCTGAGACCAGGACAGCGGCAACGTCGGTCGTCCTCCTGTAGTGGAAGAACGAGTGGATCATGCCCCTGAATTTCCCCTTGTCCGCATAGTAGTTGCCTATCTCATCGATAAGCCCTGCGCAGAAGAACGCGGCGAATATCGGAAGGTTTATTGCAGGAAGGCCGAACAGATAGATGAAAAAGAAGAAGGTCCCGATTCCCACATAATGGACCTTGCTGTCAATCTTGCCTGCGATTATACATGACAGCATTATGGCCATTCCGAGCGGGGCAAAGACCGGATAGGTGGTGATTATGTAGGCAATCAGGAAGCCGTATATCGGCCCGATGGGGTAGAAAATGCACTTCTTCAGCTTCAGCCCGTCGTCCGCGACCAGGTCGGCAAGCTTGTTAAGCAGGCCCGTCAGGAAAACAAGAAGGTATTCAATCATCAAATCACTTATTCTTCATCTATCAGAAGTTTCTTTTCCGTATTTATTAAATCACTTTATTGGCCCGCCTTTTATTCAGGATTTTCCTGCCGAACCTGCGGCCCGCGAAGATGTAGGTGAAGCCAAGGTCATAGAAGACAATCGCCAGGAAGAATATCCATTCCCCGGTGATGAGCGAGATCAGGAATGCCGAGACCTCCATCGTCAGCCTGAGGCCGAAGAACCACCCAAGCGCACCCCGGAACCTCTTCTCGTCCGCGAAACGGTTGCCTGTCTCGTCCAGAATCCCTGCGGCTAGGAATCCGATGAAGATGAGCAGCTGGACCGGCGGCAGCCCGAATATGTAGATGAAGAACAGGAACGTCCCTATGCCCAGATAATGGACCTCGCTGTCTATCTTCCCGGTGAACACGCAGGAAAGCAGGACGGCTATAGCCAATGGCGCGAGGACCGGGTAGATGGAAATCGTGTAGGCTATCAGCAGCCCGTAGACGGCCCCGATCGGATAAGAATAGTTATTGCTCAGCTTCAGGCCGTCATCCGCTACCATGTCCGCTATCCTGTTGAGGATGCCGGTGATGAAGACAAGCAGAAAGGCAGTCCACATTTCAGTCCCTCCAAGCTCCCGTCATCCCATCACCCTGGCCATTATTAATGGCAATATGATTGATGCATCCCCATATATCGTGGCCGTGCTCCCCTTTTCCTTTATCTTGCTCCAGGACTTGGCCTCGTTGGAGGTCGCCCCGGACAGCGAGCCGTCCCATGGGGAAGAGGTCGTGACGTAGACGGCGTAATCCAGGCCTTCCCTGAGTATGTTGACGCCTATGGCATGGTGCTTAGAGATGCCGCCGCCGAGGATGATGCCGCCGGTCTTCTCAGCATTGATGACGATATCGGCCAGCTTCATGTCGCCTGCAACGTCTATTTGGAAATCATTGTGCTCCTGCCTGAAGAAGTAGAGCTGCAGCCCGATTGCCGAGTCGGTTATGCCCGGGCAGAAGACCGGCACATTGTTTTTGGCCGCCCAGTAAAGGAAGGAATCTTCATTTTTTATGGTCTTCCCTATTTCAAGGATCAGTTCGCTCGGGGTCCATGATTTCTTTATTTTATGCAGTTCTGAAAACATTGCCTGCATCCTTTTTTCAAGGAAGACGTACCTGTCATTCGGGATAAGGATGTTTCCAAGCCTGTTTACCCCCCTTTTATGCAGCTCTGAATCATCCAGACTGAAATCCCCTTTCAGGTATGATTTCCCCGTCCTTATCAGGTCATGGTCTATGGAGCCGCCCGTCGTTATTATGACGTCCACGAACCTGTCCCTGATCATCTGCGCTATTATGCCCCTCATTCCCGACGCCACCATGTTCGCCGTGAAGCTCAGGAAAACAGTGGCCTTCTCCTTCTTCATCTGCTTTATTATCCTTACGGCTTCGCCTATCTCCGACGCCTGGAAGCCGGCGTCCGCCATCTGGCCCGCAAGGTCGCAGGCCTTCATGCCCTTCTTTATAGCGTAGTCGCGTATTTCGTCCATGGAGAATCACTCGATTGATATACAAAATGTTTCAGGAGGTTAAATTGGACAGGGCTTTTCCCGGAAGCCGGAGAATGCGGATTCGATGACGCAGGAGAGGCTGCTGGCCATACTATTAGTAATCCGGATTTCCGGGTATGGAAGGCTTAAAAAATTTACTGGCGAATAGCTTGATATCTGCAGTCTAGTGATGAAATGGACATCGGAATCCTGGGCCTCGGGCCAGTGGGGAAGAGCTTCGTATACGCTGGGACAAAATACGGCGGTCACAGGCTGCATATCTATGACAGCGACCCAGTTAAAATGGCGGCGTTCGCAGAATTCGGCAATATACACAGGTGCGGTGACGAAGGGGAGGTGGGCGCGAACGCAGATTTCCTTCTTTGCTGCACCGACATGCTGAATGCCGATGCGCTCACGAAGGCGGCAAAGGCCATGAAAGACGGCCGTGTCGTATCGGACGATTTCTCCGCGAAGACGCCGGCGTACAAAGCCTACACGGCCGCGGGAAGGCAGCTGCCCTACTGGAGCATCCATACCATGTTCACGCCCAGCGGAAAGGGGTTCAATAACCAGCTGGTGGTCGAGATCCCTGTCCGGTATTGTTCAGAGGGCGGGAAGGAGAACCCATACATAGGCGAGTTCAGGGGGATGATGGAAAGGGCAGGCGCCCGGTTCAAGAGGATATGGTCAGTCAGGGACCACGACAAGCGCATGGGGCGTATACAGGGAGCCACGTCCGCTGAGAACATCTGCACGGCCGCGACGCTTGCGAGGCTTGGGATCAGCCCGATAAGGTCTGGCGGCACCGTCTATTCGAACGCACTGGACGAGGCCAAGTTCCTGATGGCCCTGAGGGCAATCGGCGAAAAGGGGAGCTCGAACCCGAGGGTCTACGGCCCGATCGCCATGATGAACCCCTATTCGCGCGAGAATATCGCCGCATATCTGGGCGTCCTCCAGGAGCTCATCGCAGCCGCCGGAAGGAGCGAAAGTGAGGCCAATGCCATGCTCATGGAAGCCATGGAGTCCCTTGGCTGGGAAAGGGTGAAGGAGGCGGGCGAACTCTGGGACAGTAGCTTCGGCCCCATTTCCAACCCCACGAACTCGTACTCGAGCCACCTCGCCGAAGCAGTTCTCTGGTCCAGGTCCGAGTATCCCCTGGAAATCTTTGCCGAGACCCCGTCGCCGCCTTACAGGATGAGGGAGGTCATGGCGCTGAAGACGCTGCTCATGCACAAGGAATGCGTCAGGAACATGCGCAACGGCGGGGCGAACGATTCGGACTTCCTGGAGACAGTCAGGCAATACCGGGACTGGGCAGACATGGCCGCAGAAGCGGTGGGCGCCGACGTGGGCAGGGGCTGGGAGCATCTGACAGAGTTCGAACGCACTTTCTTCGAGCCGGTGCGGGAAGCATTCCCAGAAGAACTGGCTGGCATACTTGAGAGAACGAACACGCTCATTGGAAAATTGAACTGATTCTGCCATACCGGGGCCGTTTTAATAATATTCAAAGATATCAATATTATAGGGTCATTCTTATGGACATCGAAGAAAGGCTGCGGCTGATAAAGGAAGTCGGCGAGGAGATAGTAACCGAACAGGAACTCAGGGAGATTCTTCAAACTAAAACGCATCCCGTCGCCTATGACGGCTTCGAGCCTTCGGGCAACATGCACATAGCGCAGGGCATATTCAGGGCAATAAACGTCAACAAGATGACAAAGGCAGGCGTCAGGTTCAAGATGCTGGTGGCAGACTGGCATGCCTGGGCCAACAACAAGCTTGGCGGCAACCTTGAAAACATACAGGCCGCAGGCGATTACTTCATAGAGGTATGGAGGGCCAGCGGCATGGACCTCAAGAACATACAGTTCATTCGCTCCTCCGACATGGTTGACGACCAGGAATACTGGAAGAAGGTAATAAGGATAGCGAGAGAGAACACTGTCGCCAGGGCGACAAGGTGTGCGCAGATAATGGGCAGGACAGAAAAGGACAGCCTCAGCGCGGCCCAGATAATCTATCCATGCATGCAGGCCGCGGACGTCTTCCACCTGGGCGCTGACATAACCCAACTCGGCATGGACCAGAGGAAGGTCAACATGCTCGCCAGGGAGATAGGCCCGCAGCTTGGGTTCTGGAAGCCTGTTGTCATAAGCCATCACATGATGCCTGGCCTTGCAAAGCCTCCTGAAAATGTATCTTCAGCGGAGGAGAGGGTGATGGCATTCAAGATGAGCAAGAGCAAGCCTGATTCTGCGATATTCATGACCGATTCTGCTGAAGAGGTGAAGAAGAAGATAGCAAAGGCATACTGTCCCGAGAAGGTTGCTGAGGACAACCCGATAATGGAATACTGCAGGTACATGGTCTTCGAGAGGTTCAAGGTCATGGAGATAGAAAGGCCGGCTAAGTTCGGCGGCAGCTTGGCCATAAGCTCCTACGGCGAGCTGGAAAAGCTATACCGTTCCGGCCAGCTCCATCCCATGGACCTGAAGAACGCCACGGCTTTCTACCTGAACGAAATGCTGAAGCCGGTGAGGGAGCACTTCAGGACGGATGCGAAGGCGAGGAAGCTCCTGGAGCAGGTGAAATGCTTCGAAGTAACCAGATGAAAGCACGAAATAATGGCAATCCCATTCCAAACGATTTCATCGAATTATTAACCATAACGGGAAACTCTTTTTTGTCTTATGTAGGACCGGAACGAATTGACGGCTTCCTGGACCGCTGGGATGTCAGCTTTCATCAACTCGCATAACTCGGCCGGCTCGTGACCCCCAAGGCCATATAAATTTCCCTTAAAACCATACGTCCACTCATCCAGTCTATTCTGCGGCTGCGACGCCCTTATTGGCAGCTTTCCCAATTTTTTAAGAACCCAGTTGGCAGCAACTATGGCCGCCCCACCCAGCTCAGGTGGAACATAAACACTTCTCTGG
>Ga0315293_10005418_pt1 | contig 12010 bp, 10 predicted proteins | sample YL17G13_20_MG_FD_203071 | JGI IMG/M metagenome (GOLD analysis project Ga0315293, IMG submission 203071) | Sediment microbial communities from Yellowstone Lake, YNP, Wyoming, USA - YL17G13_20 | ecosystem: Environmental > Aquatic > Freshwater > Lake > Sediment | place: USA: Wyoming | collected... | reverse complement strand
GTGGAGTACCGCATCGGCCCCAAGCGAATCAAACCCCTTCACACCACTCCCGAAGCCGTGGACCTCCAGGCCCTGCTGGCCGAAATGCTGCAGGCAGGCGCCACCCATGCCGCCATGGAGGTTTCCTCCCACGCGTTGGCGCTCCATCGAACCGACGGTTGCCAGTTCGACGTTGCGGTCTTCACCAATCTCACCCCCGAGCACCTCGACTTCCACGCCGACATGGAAGACTACCTCGCGGCGAAGCTCCGCCTCTTCACGGACCCGCAGTTCCTCCCCCGCTCCGGCGACCGCGTGAACGCTGTCAACATCGACGATCCCTCCGGCCCGGAGATCGTGCGCCGTGCCCAGGGCAAGACTCTCACCTATGCCCTCGAACGGGACGCAGACTGCCGAGCCGAGCAGATCGAGCTCACCTCGGAGGGCTCTCGCTTTTCAGTCCATTCCCCCGACGGCCGGTACGAGATCGACATGAAGCTGGTCGGGAGATTCAACGTCTACAACGCGCTGGCCGCGCTGACCGCATGCGCCGGTCTCGGCATCGCCCCGGAGGCCGTGCAGACTGGCCTTCTCCAGATGCCCCCCGTGCCAGGCCGATTCCAGCGCCTACCATCACAGTCCCGGACAGTCCTGGTGGACTACGCGCACACCCCGGACAGCTTGGCGCGAGCGTTGCAGACCGCGCGGCAGATCGCCGGAGGCCGCCTCATCGTGGTGTTCGGGTGTGGTGGCGACAGAGACCGCACCAAGCGGCCCGTCATGGGCGAGATCGCGGCCCGCCTGGCCGATCGGTGCGTGGTAACCTCCGACAATCCCCGCCGCGAGCCTCCCCAGTCGATCATCGACCAGATACTGCAAGGCATTCCCGAGCCGAACCGCGACCGATGCCTCGTCGAGCCGGACCGGGCGACTGCCATTCGAATCGCCATCCAGCAGGCCGGTCCGGACGATGTTGTCTTAATAGCCGGCAAGGGGCACGAGGACTACCAGATCTTCGCCGACCGCACCATTCACTTCGACGACCGCGAAGTCGCCGCGGCCGTGCTCGGCGAGATTGAGGGCGAGCCTCATGGCTGAGCTATCCCTCGACGTGATTCTGAAGGCGACAAAGGGACGTCTCTCTGGCGGGCCCGCGCCGGGCGTTCTTCACGGCGTCTCCACGGACTCACGCAACCTGCCGCGGGGAGCGCTCTTCGTCGCTTTGCTTGGCGAGCGCTACGACGGACACGCTTTCGTCGATGAAGCCTTCGATCGTGCCGCCGGCGCCGCGCTCGTTTCGAGAAGGCTGGCCGCTCCCGGCCCCCTGATCCTGGTCAAAGACACGCTCGAGGCCCTGGGCGCGCTAGCCGCAGCCCATCGCGAGTCCCTTTCCGCGCGCGTCATCGCCATCACCGGCAGCACCGGCAAGACCACCACCAAGGAAATGCTGGCGTCCATCCTGGCGCGCGGCTGGCACACCGGCAGGACGCCGGGGAACTACAACAACGAGATCGGCGTGCCGCTGGCCCTGCTGGAACTCGACGCCTCCTATCGCTGGGCCGTGGTCGAGATGGCCATGCGCGGCGTCGGACAGATAGCCTATCTGTCCCGCATGGCGCAGCCGCACATCGGCGTCGTAACCAATATCGGAGTCTCGCATCTCGAGCTCCTCGGCAGTCGCGAATCCATCGCCGAAGCGAAGGCCGAGATGCTGCTCTCCCTCCCACCGGACGGGGCGGCCGTGCTGAACGCCGACGATGAGTTCTTCGGTTTTCTCAAGCAGCAGTCCCCGGCGCGCGTGGTCTCCTTCGCCCAGCGCAGCGACGCCGATGTGCGAGTCGAGAGCATTCGGGTCGATGCCGACGGCCGAGTCGCGCTTGAGCTACATGGCTGGTGGGGCACGCAAGAGATTTCGCTGCGGATGGCCGGCCGCCATCACGCGCTCAACGCGGCCGCGGCGGCGGCCGCGGCCATGGCTGCCGGCGCCGATCCGGACTGGGTAGCCTCCGGCCTGTCCGAGTTCGAGGGGGCTGAGATGCGGGGGCGCATTGCTCGCGCCCCGGCCGGCTACACCGTGATTGATGACTGTTACAACGCGGCTCCCGACTCCATGCGCGTGGCGCTGGAGCTCCTGGCTGACCTGCCTGGAGAGCGGAAATGGGCCGTGCTCGGAGACATGAAGGAGCTGGGCCCGATGGGGGCGGACTGGCATCGGGAAATAGGCGATCTCGCAGCCGAGCTGAGAATCGACAAGATCGTTACCGTCGGCGATCTGGGGCGCTACATCGCTGAGGGTGCGCTCTCCCAGATGTCGCCAGCCGATGTGGCGCAAGCAACCGACAACGAGTCGGCGGCGGCCGCCGTAGCTGAGGCCGTCCAGCCCGGCGACGTCGTGCTGGTGAAGGGCTCCCGCGCGATGCAGATGGAGGAAATCGTGAGACGCCTGCTCGGAGAGCCGGCCCCTGAGCAGTCCGGAGAGACCGGCGATGCATAGCCCTCTCACCGCGACGCAGATAACCGTCACAGTCATCAGCGCGTTCGCCCTGGTGGCGTTGCTTGGCCTGCCAGCCATCCGACTTCTCAGGAAGCTTGGCGCGCGCCAGCGCGTAAGAGACGACGGCCCGCAGCGGCACCTCGGCAAGGCCGGCACGCCCACCATGGGCGGCGTCCTCATAATCGGGGTTGCCCTCCTGGTGGCCGCCGGCGGCGAGTGGTGGGTGGGCGGTCGCCTGGGTCTGCCGATGATCACTCTGCTCGCCGTGACCGCCGCCTTCTCCTCCATCGGCCTGGTCGATGACTGGAGAATGATAAGCCTTGGTCGATCCCTTGGTCTGAGGGCCCGGTACAAGCTGCTGCTGCAGCTAATAGTATCAGTTTCCTTCGTCTACGCGCTCACCGGGGAGCGGGCCCTCGCGGCAATCGTCTCCGACCAACCGGACCTGACTCTGCCCGGCCCCGCATGGACCATCTTCTGGGTGATAGCAATCGCGGCCACCTCCAACGCAGTGAACCTGGCCGACGGACTGGACGGGCTGGCGACTGGACTTTGCGCCATTGCCGCCGCTGGGTTTGCCGTGCTCGGGCTTCTCCTCGGCGACCAACAGACCGCGGTGCTCGCGCTGGCGCTTTGCGGCGCCTGCGTCGCCTTCCTGGCCTTCAACCTCCACCCCGCCAAAGTATTCATGGGCGATGTCGGATCGCTCGCGCTGGGAGGGGCGCTGGGAGCGATGGCCGCTCGTCTCGGCCAGCCGGTGGCCCTCCTCGGCCTCTGTCTGATCCCGTTCATCGAAGAGCTATCGGTCATCGCCCAGGTCATCTCCTTCAAGACCACCGGCAAGCGAGTGCTCAAGATGAGCCCCTTGCATCACCACTTCGAGCTATCCGGATGGTCGGAGCAGCGAGTGGTAACCACTTTTTGGGCCGTTGGCGCTGTCGCCGCGGCCGTTGTGGTGGCGGTAGCGATAACAAAGATATGACTTCAGAAGGTACTCCGCGAGATCGGTTTGCCGGGCAACACGTACACGTGATCGGCCTCGGAAGCTGGGGCACGGGAGTCGCGGTCGCGCGAGTGTTGGCTGCGCGCGGGGCCACCGTCACTGTCTCCGACATCAAGTCGGCCGATGCGCTGGCCGGTGAGATCGCGGCGCTGGCCGACACCGGCGTGACGATCCACACCGGCGAGGCCGCCTATCGCGGACTCGAGCAGGCGGATCTCGTCGTGCTCAGTCCCGGAGTGCCGCCCGACATTCCTCCCCTACTCCGCGCGCGCGCCCGAGCTGTCGAAGTCGTTGGCGAGATCGAGGTGGCCTACTGGATCGCCCGCTCCCCCATCTTGGCGGTAACCGGGACAAAGGGAAAGACGACGACCGCGACGCTCATCGGCGAGCTACTCAAAGACGCGGGCCGGGAGGCGATGGTCGTGGGCAACATCGGCCGTCCCATGATCTCCGCTGCGGCCTCCGCGGACCCTGACGCAGTCCTGGTGAGCGAGGTCAGCAGCTTCCAGTTGGAGACCACAGAGAGCTTTCGGCCCCGAGTCGCCGTACTCCTGAACCTTTTCCCAGACCACCTGGACCGACATGTAAGCCTGGATTCGTACCGAGAAGCGAAGGCGCGCATCTTTGCCAATCAGCATTCGGACGACTGTGCCGTCATCAACCGCGACGATCCCGAAGCCTGGCCTTTGAGAGAGCGGACACAAGCCAGACTCATTCCCTACAGCCTGGAGCAAGTGCAACCCGATGGGGCTGACCTGGACAGCGGGTGGCTGCGGGTGCGAGGACAGCGTGTCTGTCGCGCCGACGCGGTGAAGCTGCGGGGACGGCATAACCTCAGCAATGCTCTCGCCGCCCTCGCCGCCGCGCAGGCCATCGGCGCACCCCTCAACGCCGCGCAAGACACGCTTCAGCGATTCGAGGGCCTCGAGCACCGGTTGGAGGCGGCCGGGACCATCGGCGGTGTGCTCTTCATAAACGACTCCCAGGCGACCACACCCCAGGCGGCCATTGCCGGCCTGCAATCCTTCGTGCAGCCCGTCGTGCTCATTGCGGGAGGCCGCCCCAAGGTCCACGATTTCGACTCGCTCGTGGAGGTCATCGCACACCGGGGTGCCTCCCTGGTCGCCATTGGTGAAGCGGCGGCCGAAATCGCGGCCGCCGCTCAGAAGGCCGGAGTGGACAACGTGCTGAAGGCGCAAGACCTGCCCGAGGCGGTACGGCTGGCCTATGAACGGGCCCAGCCGGAAGGGGTGGTGCTGCTGTCACCGGCCTGCGCCAGCTTCGACATGTTCGAGAACATGGCCGAACGGGGCCGGGCCTTCAAGCAAGCTGTGTGGGAATTGGCGCAGAGAGAAAGGACCGACCACTAGTGTCAGCGATCAGCCCTGTACAGCTGCCGCAGGCAGAAGCTGTCACCGATGAACCGGGCGGAGTGAGCCTGAAGCTATTGATCCCGGCGATGGTGCTAGTGGGGGTGGGGGTGGCGATGGTGTTCAGCGCCAGCATTCCCCTCGCCGCTGCCGGCAGTGACAAAAGCATCTTCCACTACCTCTGGCGTGAGCTCGCCTTTGTGGCGGTGGGTCTCGTCGCTATGGTGGGCGCCAGTCGACTGCCGATGGACTGGGTGCGCCGCACCGCGGGGTGGCTGCTGCTGTTCCTGGGCTTCGTCCCGTTGGTACTGGTTCTCTTCGTGGGAATCGAAGTCAACGGGTCCCGAGCCTGGCTGCCGGTTCCCGGAACCAACCTCCGTTTTCAGCCCAGCGAGCTGGCCAAGATCGTTCTCGTTCTGGCGGCCGCGCGCCACTTCGCGCGCTTTCCGAAAGGCATCCCCGACTGGCGCCGGGTCGCCAGGCCGTTCCTGCTGCTGGCCCTCTTGGCCGGTCTGGTGGCGATCGAACCGGACCTGGGAACCGCCACTGTATTGGTGGTGGCGATGATGGTCTTCTTTCACATCGCGGGGGCAAAGCTGCGACACCTGGCGGCGGCCGGATCAGTGGGGGGCGTCTTCGCCGCCATTATGCTCTGGCAACACCCCTATCAGTGGGATAGGATACGCGACTACCTCATCGGTGGCGGCAACGACCTGGGTTCCGGATGGCAGAAGCTGCGATCGCTCATCGCACTCGGCTCGGGCGGTGTCACGGGCTGCGGCTACTGCGGAAGTGTCGAGAAGTACTTCTACCTGCCAGCGGCCACGACAGACTCGATCCTCGCCGTCATCGGCGAAGAACTCGGGCTAATCGCCACCTGGGCGGTGGTGGCCTTGTTCGCCTATCTCGTATGGCAGGGCCTGTCCACCGCCGCCTGCGCTCGCGACCGCTTCTCCGGTCTGGTGGCGGCCGGAGTCGTCTGCCTGATCGGCATTCAGGCCATCGTCAATATCGCCGTCGTAACCGGCTCCATACCAGCCACCGGTGTTCCACTGCCCCTGGTCAGCTACGGAGGCTCCTCTCTCGTCTGCTCCCTGATCGCCGTCGGCCTGCTGCTCAACGTGTCCCGCAACCACCTTGGTCGCAGACCCAGCGCGGAGGCGCAATGACCGAACGCTTTCACCTGATAGGCATAGGCGGAATCGGCATGAGCGCGCTGGCGTCGATCCTGCTTGCGCGGGGCGCCACCGTCTCTGGCTCCGATGCGCAGGAGTCGGCCATTACGGCCCGACTGCTGTCACAGGGTGCGAGCGTTTCCATCGGGCATCAGGCGAAGCTGGTGGAGGGCGCCCAGCGGCTTGTGGTCTCGGACGCAATCCGGCCTGACAATCCCGAGCTCTTGCGAGCGAAACAGCTCGGTCTTCCCATCCAGCGCCGCTCGCAGTTGCTGGCCGAGCTGATGGAGGGCTCCCGCGGCATCGCGGTTTCCGGGACCCACGGCAAGACTACCGTAACGGCGATGCTGTCCGCCATGCTGGTGGAAGCGGGGATGGACCCCACGGTAGCCTTGGGTGGGATGTATGAGCCATTGGGAGGCAACGCCCGCGTCGGCCGCGGACCCTGGTTCGTAGTGGAAGCGTGCGAGGCCTACGAGTCTTTCCTCGATCTCCGACCGGAGATTGCACTCATCACCAACATGGAGGCCGAGCACCTCGACCACCACGGGACAGAGGCCCACCTGCGTGCCAGCTTCCGGGCCTTCCTGCAACGCATCCTCCCGGGGGGCTGTGCCGTGCTCTGCGCCGACTGCCCCGAACTGCGCGCGATGGGCGCAGACCTGGATTGCGATGTCATCACCTACGGCACCCCGGCCGAGGCCAGCGTGAGAGGAACCGCCGTGGCGGCCGAAGGCTACGGCATGACCTTCAATCTTTGGTTGGACGGCGAGCCCGCGGGAGCACTCCGCCTCGGCGTGCCCGGCGCACACAACCTCCTTAACGCCCTCGGCGCGTTGGCCGCCGCACGCCGCGCGGGCGCGCCGCTGGCTGCCTGTCAGAACGCCATGGCAGCCTTCCGCGGCGTCGACCGAAGATTCCAGATCGTGGGCGAAACCGGCGGCGTCCTCGTGATCGACGACTACGCCCATCATCCCACGGAAATTGCCGCCACCATCAACACCGCGCGCGCAGCCTTCCCCGGCCGACGGCTGATCGCAGTCTTTCAGCCACATCTCTACTCGCGTACGCGCGACTTCGCCGAGCGATTTGCCCAGGCTCTTGAGGAGGCCGACCTGACCGTGCTCACCGACATCTATCCCGCGCGCGAGGCGCCTCTGCCTGGCGTAACGGTCAGTCTCATAAGCGAACCTCTGCGCGCCCGCCGCGGAGAGGACGTCGTCCTGGAGATGGCGAAGGGGGAGATAGCGACCAAGCTGGCCTCGCTGGCGCAGACCGGCGACGTAATCCTAGCGATGGGGGCGGGCGATATCGGACAGGCGGCGCGGGAGTTGGCTCTCCGCCTAGGCGGAGAGCCGACGGGCCGGCCGGAGGTCGCCGCCAAAGAATGAGCACTGGACAGCAGACCTCAATCGCAGCAACGGTGACTGCAAACGACCGTCGCCATATCGAAGCCGCCGCCGCAGAGCTCGGCGCCCGCCTCCGGGGGAGGGTGCTTCTGTGGGAGCCTATGGCGCGGCACACCACCTTCCGCATCGGCGGCCCCGCCGACATCTTCGTCCAGCCTCTCGACGTTGAGGATCTCCGCGCCGTAACGACGTTTGCGCGTCAGAAGGGCCTCCCAACGAAGATCATCGGGAATGGCAGCAACCTGCTCGTCGGCGACCGAGGCGTCAGGGGGATAGTCATTCGGCTCGCCCCCGCCTTCAAAGAGATCGAGTGGCTTGATGACGGTGTCCTCGCCGGCGCCGGCGCAAGACTGGCGCAACTCGTGAAGCAGAGCGCCGAAGTGGGCCTCAGCGGTTTGGAGTCAACTGTCGGCATACCCGGCACCTTGGGAGGCGCTCTCGCCACCAACGCGGGCACCGATACCGGGTCCATCGGCGATCTCGTGGTGGGAGCCACGGTTCTCGACGAACAGGGCGAGGTGCGCGAGTGGACCGCCTCGCAGTTCGCCTATCGCTACCGTTACAGCAGCCTCGATCCCTCCAAGGCGACCGTCATCTCGGCCCGCCTTCGCCTCCGGCCGGCACCCCAGGAGGAGATCCGAGCAAAGATTGACCGCCTCCGCCAGAAGCGCGCCACCCGCCAGCCGCTCCGCGCCTGGTCCGCGGGCAGCGCTTTCAAGAATCCTCTCGGCGCGGCGGCGGGCAAGGTGTTGCACCGCGCCGGTGCGAAAGGCCTGCGCGTGGGGGCTGCTCAGGTCTCTCGAAAGCACGCCAACTTCATGATCAATCGAGGCGGCGCAACCGCCTCTGATATGCAGTGCCTCATCGCGCGCGTTCACGCCCTGGTCGTGCGGCGCTACGACATAGACCTGGAGCTCGAGATCGAAACGGTGGACGAATGATGGCAGACCCGAAGCGCCTGCGAGTCGTCGTCCTGACCGGTGGAACCTCCGCCGAACGCGAAGTCTGCCTCATGAGCGGAGGCAAGGTGCTTGCCGCCCTCGACCCCGCCAGGTATCAGGCCGTCTCAGTTGACCTTGCCGATGTTGTCCACTCAGGCGATGTGTCCGCCATTCTCTGCGCTTTCGGGGAAGGCACCCGCCCCGATGTTGTCTTCATCGCCCTCCATGGTGGCGCTGGCGAGAACGGCACGGTCCAGGGCCTGCTCGACCTGCTCGGAGTCCCGTACACCGGCTCGGGGGTGCTCGCCAGCGCGCTCGCGCTCAATAAGATCATCTCCAAGAAGCTCTTCGAGCGCGCAGGCATCCCAACTCCAGAGTGGCTGTCGCTGTCAAGCTCAGAGCGCGGCCGCGCGGCCGACCGAGTCACCTCCGCCTTCGACCTCCCCTGTGTCGTCAAGCCCGCCCACGAAGGATCCTCCATCGGCGTCACCATCGTGAAGCAGCGCGCGGACATCGAGCCTGCGCTCGACCTCGCGCTCCAATACGGGCCGGAGGTGCTGGTGGAGCAGTACATCGAGGGCATCGAGATCACGGGCGCGGTGCTCGGCAACGACGACCCTCGCGTGCTGCCTCTCATCGAGATCGTCCCCGGCAACGAGTTCTACGACTACGACGCCAAGTACACCCCAGGGGCGACCGACGAGATCATCCCCGCGCGCATCAGCGATGCCCAGGTCGAACGTGCGCGGGAGCTCACGCTCGCGGCGCACCGGCTGATTGGGTGCCGCGGGATGTCTCGGGTTGATATGATCGTGGCGCCCAGCGAAATATACGTCCTGGAGCTTCAAACGATTCCAGGGCTTACCGAAACCAGCCTGGTGCCCCGCGCCGCAGAGGCGGCCGGCATCTCGTTCCCGGAGTTCGTGGACACCCTCATCAGGTTTGCCCTGGAGGATCGAGGCAGCGGTGGCGCTGGACGCAGCACATAGGCCGCGTTTGGGCACGCTCGACTGCCAGCGAGAACGAGGCGATCTGCTCGTCCGCCTGCGCTACGTCGTTGCAGCGGCCGTCCTCGCTCTCGCGCTTGAGGTCGTTCACATCGCTTTCACCTCCCCGCGCTTGGCGGTCCGGGAAATCGAACTGCGCGGAGATCCCGGTGTCACCGAGGCAGCCGCTTCCCGCCTACACCTCCCGGCCAACTCCAATATCCTCCGCGTGCGCCCCGAATTGCTCGCCCAACGTGTGGAGGCCGTCCCCTCAGTTCGGGATGCTCGCGTGACGCGCGATTTCCCCAGTCGGCTAATTGTGGCGGTCCAACGCAGGGAGGCGGTTGCGGTAATCCGAAACTCAGAACGAGCCTTGTTGATAGACCCGGAGGGTGTAGTGTTCACCGTGCGAGATGACTGGGGTTGGGGGCTGCCCGAGCTCGCCGCGCCGCACCTCGCAGCCAGCGAATCCGTCAGCGGCGAGGCCGAAGCCGAGCTGGCCACCCTCATGAAGGTGCTGTGGGCACTCGGTCCTGACCCGCGGCTGCGGGCGACACGTCTCGAACTCCGGCCGGAAGAGGGCGTCGAGGTACTCCTGGACTCCGGCGCGACCGTTCGTCTCGGAGACCCGGTTCAGTTGACCACCAAGACGCGGCTGCTTGCAGCCGTGCTCGACGAGCTTGGCGATGATAGGATAGGATACCTGGATCTCAGCGATCCGCCGACAACCTACTGGCGCGAGCGCGGAGACGCGGTCTCCTCCTTAATGAGGTGATATGGGCGTGGCTATCCTTTGGCACGGCAAGCGGCATTGGACACTCTCCATGGTGGCGATCTGCCTGGTGCTGGGCGCTCTGCTGGGCGTCCAAGTGCACAGCCAGAGGCTGCGTGGAGACACCGAAGTGGGTCGGCAGACGGGCGCCCTCGTCAGCATGCTGACGACATCACAGGCGCAGCTCGACCAGCATCAGAAGGAGATCGAACGGCTGCGTGCCCGCGTCGCTGAGTACGAGCTCGAAGTCGCCAACGAAAGGGGTATGGCCCGGCTGAGAAACGAGGAGCTTCAGCACAGACAGATCGCTCTCGGCCTCCTCCCCGTCGGCGGGCCCGGCATCCAGCTCGTCCTCGGCGACAGCACCATGCGCGCCGGAGACGCAACCGAGGCCCAGGACCTGTACGTCATCCACGACTTCGACTTGGTGCAGATTACCAACGAACTGTGGGCCGCCGGCGCCGAGGCCGTCGCCCTCAACGGTCAGCGCCTGATTCCCGGAAGCGCCATCACCTGTTCGACCCGCTTGATAAGGGTCAACGATGTCACCATCTCAGTCCCCTTCACCTTCCTGGTGATAGGCAACAAAGAGAACCTGATGTCCGCGCTCAACATCCGAGACGGCATGCTGGACCGGCTACGTGTGCTGCAGTTTAAAGTGGAGCTGACGCCAATGGATGAAATCGTGATTCCGCCGGTCGCCGTGCCGCCGCAGTACCAATACGCGCAACCGGTGACCGAGGAGTAGTTGCCATGAACGTCGTGCTGCCTCTGATTGCGTTAGTGGTCGGGTTCCTGGCCGTCTATCGGTACGCTCCGGCGATGCCCCCCGGATGGGCAGACTTCGTGGCGATAGCCATCCTCGCCGGATTCGACGCCTTGGTAGGCGGCGTTCGTGCCTGGCTGGAGCAGCGGTTTGACGAAGGCGTCTTCGTCAGTGGCTTCTTTGCCAATATGCTGGTGGCCGCGTTCCTGGCCTACTTCGGCGACAAGCTCGGAGTGGACCTCTACCTCGCCGTGGTCGTGGCGTTGGGCATTCGTGTCTTCAATAACATCGGGCGCATCCGCGGCCTTATCATGACCAGGCGCATAGCGGATCGTCACGCCAAGGCCGCCCAGCCTTCGCCCTAGTGTCAAGACGGGAGGCGGATTACCAGTTGCCGGAGCGAGAAACTCTGCTCGGGCTCGATATCGGAACCACCAAGGTAGCCGCGGTCATCGCCATCCGACGGCCTAACGTCGCGATACTGGGGGCCGCCTCTGTTCCCTGCGCCGGGCTGAAGAAGGGCGCCGTCGTAGATATGGCAGAGACAACCCGCGCCATCCGAGAGGCCGTCAGCAAAGCCCAGCGCATGGCCGGCGTCGAGCTCGCACCGGCCTGGTTGGGCATCACCGGTCAGCATGTCACCTGCCATAACGCCCACGGCGAGTTGTCCATCGCCCGCGTCAACCGGGAGATCACCTGGGCCGATGTCGAGCGCGTAATGGGGGTCGCCGTCCGCGCCGCCTCCATACCTTCTGACCGCCAGGTAATCCACGCCATCTCCCGGGGCTTCACCGTGGACGACCAGACCAATGTGCGCAATCCCGCAGGCCTGTCCGCCAATCGCCTGGCCGTCGAAACGCACATCGTCACCGCCTCCCGTAACCTGGTGACCAACGTCGCCAGGTGCGCGGAGCAGGCCGGGCTGGAGGTGGCTGAACTGGTGGCCGAGCCCCTTGCCACCGCCGACGCCGTCCTCACCGAAGAAGACGAGGATCTTGGTGTGCTCCTCATCGACGTCGGAGGCGGCACCACCGACCTTGCCTTGTTTCTCGATGGAGCCGTTCTCTTCACCGGCGCCATCCCCGCGGCCGGCAAGAATGTCACCCACGACTTGG
>Ga0315293_10005414_pt1 | contig 12017 bp, 7 predicted proteins | sample YL17G13_20_MG_FD_203071 | JGI IMG/M metagenome (GOLD analysis project Ga0315293, IMG submission 203071) | Sediment microbial communities from Yellowstone Lake, YNP, Wyoming, USA - YL17G13_20 | ecosystem: Environmental > Aquatic > Freshwater > Lake > Sediment | place: USA: Wyoming | collected... | reverse complement strand
AGTCCGAGGCCGGCGCCCGGACGGCGGCCGCCAGCAGGGCGATGGCCACAGCCAACCGCAAGATCCAAATCCGGAGACTCATTTCACCCTCCGATAGCCGCACGCGAAGAAGACTTTTTTTCGTTCGGCCCGACCGCCGGCACGGCGTAGACGCCCCAGTGGGTGTAGATGCCGAACTTCCCGTCGCGCAGCCACTGCGGCGTGGGATTCCTGCTGAGGGATTCCCACGTCGGCGCGAACGGCTGGCGGGCCGCCGCGCCCGCCTGGCCGTCCGGGGCCACGGGCCGGCCGACGAGGACGGCGCCGACGCCGCAGAGCAGGATCAGGGCGAAGGCCGGGATCGATCGGTGATTATTAATGTCGATTCTCCTTTCTCTCGGTCACGGCTGTTGGTCAACCCTTTTTTATCCGGAATCCTTGAAACGATTCCACCCGCATTGGTATACATTTTGTTTCTTTCATAAATAAAGTATCGAAAACCATTTTACGAATCAATGTATTCTTTTAATGTATGGCAATGTTTGCAATTTGGCATAGGAGGTGGGCCATCGTAGTAAAACTTCTCCTCTCTTCTGGGTTGACGTCCAAAGAGAGTTTACGATGGCCCACCTCCTATGCCAAATTGCGAACATCACTGTACACTACCTAACGGCGTTGTGTTCATTTCTAATATCCTTCGCTGATTGATGTGAATCCAGAACTCACCAAATGTCCCCGACCTTGAAGCCGTTGGGAAACGGATCGGAGGGATCCACGCCGTAGTGACCCGTGCCGGTGATCCATGCCGTGCCGCTGATGGTGGGGACAACGGCCTTGTAAGGGCCGACCTTGGTTTCCTCCACCAGCCGCCCGGTGAACACCGTTCCCAAAATGCCTTCGTGGTGGAAGTCCTCGTTCAGGCCAAGTTGGCCCTTGGCATACAGTGCCGCCATCTTCGCCGATGTGCCGGTGCCGCAAGGCGAGCGGTCAATCACGCCCGTCCACGTGGAGGGATTGTTCCAGTCGAGCGTGCCGGTAGCCACAACGACCGCGTTTTTCATATGCGTTCCCGGCGTGGTGGACGGCGCGGAAATCTGACTGATCGTGGGGCCGGTCATCTCGGGGTTCTCAGGATGCACAACGGGATATTGCTCGACGGTCGCGACCCGGATCATCTCGCTAATGCGGGTGATGTCGCGGCCTTCGTCGGGCGTGATTTTCAGGCCAAACTGCACCGCGTTCGAGATGACGTAGAACATGCCGCCCCAGGCAACGTCCACCATGACCGTGCCGAGTTTCGGCACTTCCACATTGATATCAAGGTGCACGGCAAAGGAGGGAACGTTCTTGAACGTCACCGTGGTAACCTTGCCCTCCTTGCACTCGGCACGGATACCCACCAGCCCCGCCGGCGCTTCCAGCATGAACTCAGTGACCGGCTCGGTCATGGCGAGCATGCCCGTTTCGAGCAGGGCCGTCGCGACGCATATGGTGTTCGTCCCGGACATCGGCGCGTATTCCGTCTGCTCCAGAATGATGAAGCCGGCGGCGGCGCGCGGATCGGTCGGCGGCAGGATTATATTGCAATTGGCAGCCGGATAGCCACGCGGTTCCCGCAACATGCGCAATCGCACGTCGTCGAGGTTCTTCTCGAAATACTTCATCTTTTCGAACATCGTCTTGCCGGGGACATCCAGGATGCCGCCGACGATGACCCGGCCGGGTTCGCCCGCCGCGTGAAGATCAATGGCGTGGACCAGTTTGGTTAATCTCATTGGTATCCTCTTTGGTATTCTGTTATTCTGTGATGCGGTATTGTAGCATATTCAATACCCGCGCTTCGTCGCTCGTTTGCATCATAAGATCTTCCCTCACCCTCCACATTTAACCACAAAGGGGGGCCGGTGGCCGGCGCTGGAAGGATGATGGACGGATCCTTGCGCAGCCGCGCGACCAGCCAAAGAGCCACTCTGTCAAATCTGATGCCATAGATTATAGGGAGCTTTCCACGACACCGGACACGGGCTTCTGTCTGGAGGCGCTGCGGAAAGCACTCCGGATCTCGAAGCCGGAGATTTTCAACACGGACCAGGGGCCGCAGTTCACGAGCGTGGATTTCACGGGCCTTCTGGAAAACGAAGGGATTAAGGTGAGCATGGATGGACGAGGCCGGGTCTACGACAACATTTTCGTCGAACGGCTTTGGCGCTCGGTCAAGTACGAGGAGGTTTATCTTCACGACTACCAGACGGTCCCGGCGGCGAGGATTCATCTTTTCGACTATTTCGAGTTTTACAACAACGAGCGACCGCACGAGACGCTGGGTTACCGGACACCGCACGAAGTCTATTGTGGAACGCGGGCGGCGTTGGCACCGGCTTCCGAGGCTGTGGTTTGACATGGCCGGGTTCGATATCGCGGCTCCTAAGGCTTCCGGCGAAGCCATTTTTCGGGGTTCACGTTAAAATGGCTTTCAGACGCCAAAATGGATAAAATGGTCACGAGAGGCAGGCTTTCGATCCACCTTCAGGAAGCCCTTAAACTGCCCAAAGAATGGGGAGAGGGTCAGAGCTCTTCCCCTCGCTCAAAGAGTTCCACTGGATGAAGGAAAAGCTCCGGCAGTTCTACGCTCTCAGGTCCAAGAAGACGGCTCAAACAAGGCTTAAAGACATGATCGAGATTGCCATTCTCTCCGATGATGCCGCGATGGTCCATCCAGTGGGGCCGGACCCAACGGGCAAACCTCACCATAACCGTGAAGTCCAACATCGGTCGTAATACGAATGATCGTACTCACAAGCGAGCTTACCGACTGCCCCCGAGACCAAGCATATTCTCGATCCATGAGGCTATAATCGATCTGAAATGCCTCGATTTTCGAGATCTTCATTACTCAGCCTCCTATCGCTTCCTGTGAAAATAGACGCTTCGCTTCATCAAAGAGCCTCCCCAGGCCGCCCTGGGAGGGCAACCTCCGTTTGAGCGATCTCCAGAGAAGGCGGGCTTCGTGTATCGACCAACATCTGCAGTCCCACACGCTTTTTCAGCTCTCCTTCAGTGTCAGCGAGACGGCCGTTCAGGGCCTTCGATTAAAACGCCTTCTTGAGTTTTTTAAGCCATATTGGATCAACCTCGGCACCGATGCCAGCTTGCTCGGGCAGTGTGACCATGCCGTTGTTGATTGTTATCCCTCCGATCACAGGGTCAACTTTTAGGAAAAAGGAAGTGTCCAGGTCGGCAAAAACAATGTTCGATTGAGAAGCGTGCAAATGAGCTCCGGCTGAAATCGATAGGTTGCTTTCATTCATGCAACCGACCATGCATCGCAGGCCAGCGGCCTCGCCCAGATGAGCGATTTTAAGGGAGGGTAAAATGCCGCCGGCTTTCATGAGCTTGATATTCAGATAATCAGCGGCTTCGGATTTTATGATCTGCAGGGCGTCGGCCGGGGAGAACAGGGCTTCATCGGCCATGACCGGGATCTTCACGCTGTTTCTAACCTGTTTCAATCCGGCCAGATCCGAGGCGGAGACCGGCTGTTCGATAAGCTGGATATCGTATTCCGTCAAACGATCCAGGGTTTTAATAGCTTCAGGCACCGACCAGCCTTGATTCGCGTCGATTCGGATGCTTATCTCGGGTCCTACGGCCTCTCGCAAAGCTTTAATTCGGGCGACATCGCTTTCCATGGAGACCCCGACTTTGGCCTTGATCGTTTTAAAGCCCTTCTTTACGGCTTCCAAGCCTCTTATGGCCGTCTCTTCAGGAGTATGCAAAGAGATGGTCAAATCCGTTTCAAAGGAATTCTTAGCGCCGCCTAAAAGTTTATAGAGAGGAAGATCTGCGACTTTTCCCAAAATATCAAACAAGGCCATATCAAAGGCGGCTTTGATGCAAGTGTTGTGAGGAATAAAAGAATGGATCGCATTGATTATTTTGACATAATTCAAGGCGTCCTGCCCCTTGACCAGCTCGGCCATGTCTTTAGCGGCGGCAATGCTCGTCGCTTGAGTATCGCCCGAGAGAGCCGGAAAGGGGGCGGCTTCTCCCCAGCCTACGATCCCTTGATTCGTATGTAGACGGACCAAGACATTCAAGGCGTCTTTCATTTCGGCGATCGAGATTTTGAATGGTTCAAGCAAGGGCAGATCAAAATAATAAACGTCAACATCGGTGATCTTGACATTGGATATTTTAGGCAATTTCAAGGGAGTGAGACGGGGGCTTTTCTCTTGGCCCCTGACAAAGAGATCCCTTGAAGAAATGGCGCCCAATCCCATGACCCTGAAAAAATCTCTCCTGGTATGATTCATGATCCTTCTCCGTTTTTATTTAAAAACATGGACGGTACCACCGATAATAACGATCTCGGGTTGGCCGAGAACATCGAGGGATTTGAGAGGGTTGCCATTGACAACTTGGATATCCGCCAGTTTGCCTTCCTTAATGGTCCCCAGGACATCCTCCTTACCAAGGATCAGCGCCCCATTCCTCGTAGCGGCGACGATAGCTTCCATCGGATTCCCACCAAGCTCGACAAAATATTTCATCTCCATAAAATAGATTCTTGGATAAAATTTCATAAATCTTCCGACGGCATCTGTTCCAATCCCCATGATGATCTTTCTGGCCATGGCTTTTTTGAAGAGCGTCTCATGCAGAGATACCGTCCAAGCGCGTTTTTCGATCAATATTCTGGGAATGTCATTGTCTTTGTACTGTTCTCGGTAAATCGATAGGGTCGGGACGATGTAAACGCCCTTTTCGGCGATAAGGTCCAAGACATCGTCCTCCATTTCGTTGAGATGTTCGATGCACTGGACTCCGGCCTGAACCGCGACCCGAGTCATCGTGGTCGGCGTGGTATCCGACAGACCTCCTCCATGACTCGTAATTCTCATTCCAAGAGTTTTCGCCTCATCCACGGCCGCTTTGGCCTCTTCCATCGTGAACGTGGGAGAAATCTTGATGTGGTCGAAGCCGGCTTTGAACATCTCTCGTACGGCTTTTCGCCATTCCCATGGTCCATCAACGGCACGGGCTTGCTTCAGACCGTCGCCATGCCCCCCTGTCACCGTTAAAAGCTGTCCACAGCCAAAAAGATGAATTGTATCAACATATCCCAATTGCGCCGCTTCATTTAAGGCTCTCATGGGCTCAACAGGAGCTCCCACATCCCGGACTGATGTGATGCCGCATCTCAGGAACATATTCATGAAATGGAGCGCTCTGAGAGTGGCCAAGCTGTCTGTTTGCGTTAAATGCTGAAGATCATCGCCGGGATAGGTGAGGTGCATATGGGCATCAATGAACCCCGGCAGGATCCATTTCCCTGAAACGTTAATTTTCTTAGCTCCTGCGGGAATCGTCACTTTGTCCATGGGACCGACGGCCTTAATCTTCTTTCCCTCGATAAGAACGGTTGTGTTCTGGACTGGCGAAGCGCCGGTTCCATCGATCAGAGTTCCCCCGATGAGCGCGACGACATTCGGCTCTTCCTTTATTTCTTGCGCTGAAAAGATCCAAAGCGTGGCTAGCACCGTCATGCACAACAAAAGACGGATTTTTCTCATATCATTTCTCCTTGTCGGATTTCGCCACCGGGATCTCGAGATAGCTCGGGTGGTCGGCGTCATGATACAGGGTAATATGCGCGGTCTTGGCGTCTTTTCCGGATTCTCCAGCAACCGTCCCGCCGCTGTTGTAATTCTTCTCAAAATATATAGAGTTCGGAGACCAGAAGACGAGACGTAATCGGCTTCCTTTGGCGATGCGTCGCGAGAAGAACCAAAATTGGCTGAATTCGTATCGGGTTATTTCCCCTGGTGTGACCAGCTTTTCCTTCCGAGGGGATTCCCGGTATCTCGCCCGCAGGGCGTCATCCGTGAGCTGAATGCTGGTTCCGTCCGGCGCGATTTCATGGAGAGTCACCATGAAGTCTGTATCCGGAACATCCATTGAGATCCAGGCAACGAGTTTGATCCATCCCGTGAGTTCCGTGTCCTCCGGGAAGGTTTCGCTGTGGTAAATAAGGCCGTTGCCGAAACGTGTCGCGGAAATCGCATATCGCTGGCTTCTGGCGTTCGTCCCCATGATATTGTAGGAGTCCGGCTCACTCCCTTGTTCCATTTCAAACTCCCCCGGGCGGATGTCAAGCGGATCGTAGATGTACTTGTCGGAGGTCGACCGACGCGGCTGTGTCCTTCCCAGTGTGCCCGAGGAAAAGACGTCGTTGGCGCCCGTCCCCGGGGCGTCGAGATACAGCTTGACGGGCGTCGACGGGATGTCCTCAAGACTATCGGCGTATTTCCATTCCTCCGCCCCCATGACGTAATAGGCGACCCGCTTTTTCAGAAACTCCGGCTTTGGGCCGTTTTTCATCGTCCAATCGTACCACTGTTTGTGCAACTCGTTATTGTCAATGAGACTGGCCGGGCCAAACGTCAAACCTGCGTTCTCTCTCTTGGATTGTTGTGAACCTCCGTGATCCCAGGGGCCGACGATGAGATAATGCTTCTTCCGGGCCTCCGGAGAAGCATACTGCACATGTCGCCGATAGTGTATCATGGCCCCCGTCTGGTCGGCATCAAAGTGTCCGGTGATCGTCAGGATGGGCCTATTGATTTTGGCATAATCCTCGGTCGAAGGACTCATCGCGTCCCAATAGCCGTCAACAGCGGGGTGCTTGAGCATTGTCTGGAACTCCGTCGATGTGTTTCCATAGATCTTATCGAGCGCATTGAATGAAAGATGCTGTCGGTACATCTCATACTTCTTTTCCCGCGGGAAGTCTCCATCAAAAGTCGGGCCGGCGGCGACACCGCTGACCGTATTGAGCCAGTCCATGATATAGGAAAGGACGATATTGCGATTCTTGGGTATCCCTTCTGTTCCCGGAAAAGTGGAGACTGCAGGAACGATCGTTTCCAGATGTGGCGGGAACTCTTTGATGGCGCTCCACTGGTCCCAGCCTGTATAGGACCCTCCGATCATGGACACCTTTCCGTTCGCCCAAGGCTGGCGGGCCAGCCATTCCACAACGTCATATCCGTCACGCCCCTCATTGACGAACGGTTTGAATGTTCCTTCGGAGTCACCGCGCCCACGGGTGTCCACCGCCGCGACGACATACCCTCTCCTCGCGAACCACATGGCCCGTGTGGCAAAGCGGTTAGCGATATACGGAGTGAAGTGGAGGATGACCGGCAAAGGCTTCTGCATCGCTTTCGGCCTGATGATCGTCGCGGCCAGATTGACACCATCTCGCATCGGGATCTTCACACCCATCTGGACGGAAACCGCCTGTTCGTCGTTCGCCTGGGCCTGGGAACATCCTCCCGAAGCGAGGAGACAGATCGCCCAGGACAGCAAAAGGAAAACCATCGGCACTGTCGATTGTCTTCTTTTCATGCTCAACTCCATAATTTCTATTTTGTTTCCACCCCTATATTTCATCGGCGAAGCTCCTAAAGGCAAGAAGTATCCTATATTTACCGGGGGCCCGGGGGCAAATGCTCGATCAGGTATCGGGCCATGAGAATGCGCAGGTGCACCGGCGTGCCGATGCCTTGCCGGAGGTTGTGGTCCCGATTAGGGTAGGCCATATAGTCGAACGACTTCCCCAGCTCGATGAGGCGATCTACCAAACGCTCGGTGATTTGGATGTGGGTGTTGGTCTCCCCCGTGCCGTGCACGATCAACAGGCGTCCCTTCAATCCTTCGGCATAGTTGATCGGCGAGGATTTCGCATATCCGTCTGGATTTTCCTCAGGCGTCCGCATAAAGACCTCCTGGAACCACGAGATGTAGAGTTCCGGCAAAGGCTTGGGAGCCACGGCGATCCCGACGTGATAGAGATCCGGCTTGCGGAAGAGCGCATTCAAGGTGTTCGTACCGCCGGCGCTCCATCCCCAGATACCGACGCGCGAGAGGTCGACATAGGGCCGGGTGCGACCCATCTCCAGCAGCCCCGCCGCCTGCTCTTCCGTCGAGAGAGGACCGAGATTGGGATAGCCGGCCCTCCGCCAGGCGGCTCCCTTGGGCGCGGGAGTGCCGCGGTTGTCCATCGAGACCACGAGATAGCCGGCATCGGCGATCGTCCGATGGAAAAGGCTATGGCGCTGACCGCCGGACCAATCGTCCAGCACCGTCTGTCCGGCCGGCTCGCCGTACACGAACACGAACACGGGATACTTCTTGGCCGGGTCGAAGTCATGGGGCTTGATCATCCAGGCGTCCATGACCACGCCGCCACCGATGTCGAGCTTGAAGAACTCGGTCGGTCGCGCGATCAGTGACGCCACCTTGGCGCGAAGGGCCCGGTTATCTTCGAGGACGCGCACGACCCGATGCTCCGGCAAACGCACGAGTTCGATCACCGGGGGCGTGTCGAAAGTCGAATAGGTGTGGAACGCCCAACGGGCGTCGGGAGAGAAGTCGTAGCTGTGCGTACCCGGCTGGTCCGCGGGGCTGACTCGCTCCGGTTTTCCGGTCCCGTCCAACCTGACGCGGAACAGATAACACTGCGTCGCGTTCTCGGGCGAGGCGAGGTAGTAGAACCAACCGCCCTTTTCGTCAACACTCACCTCCGAGATGATGTCGTAAGCACCGGGCGTCACGAGGACCTGCTTTGCACTGTCGCGTGAGACGATATAGGCGTGACGCCAGCCATCCTTCTCGCTCACCAGCACGAATCCGCGGCCTTTGCAAATCCACTTCAATGCGCCTCCCGCCCAGGGATCGATCCAGGCAGGATCTGTTTCAAAGTAAGCGCGGGCGATGGTGCTCGCCTGAACGTTGGCGATCAAGAATTCGCGGCTGTCCCGGGACCGAGACTGCTTTTCCAGGATCAGCTCATCCGAGTTCTCCGCCCAGTTCAGCCTGTTGATGTAATACGTGCCCGGCTCGCCGGGGATCGAGATCCAGCGAGTCGCTCCTCCCTCGGCGCCGACGACGCCCACCCGGAATGCCGGAAGGGGCGTCCCCACCCTGATGAAGCGGGCATAGAAGACTTTGGGATAGGTCGGCTCGGCGGGGTCGATCATCGGTCTCAATCCGACGGCCCGAGAATCGACTTGCATGTAGGCGATCTGCCGTCCGTCCGGACTCCAGCTCGTCCCGCCTTCGGGGTAAGCCGGCCCCACTTCGCCGACGCCGTTCCCGACCGACCCAACGACTCCGTCCGTGGTCAGGGGAATGGTGCGGCCGCTGTGCAGATCGTGTACGAAAAGATCGTGCTGGCGGACATACAGGATGCGCCGGCCATCAGGAGAGAAACTGGACCCCGCGCGCCCAGGCTCTAGGCCCGTGACAAGCTCGCGTAAGTCCCCTGACTTGCGCTCCAGGACCCAATAGTCGGCGATTCGTCTCTGGCTGTCGCCGTCCACACGACCGGACGTCTCCAGCAAGATCAGGCCGCCATCAGGCGACAACGCGTAGTCATCGATCGCCAGCGGCTTTGCAGCGCCCGGTGGAACAACCTGCGACCGCGAGAGGAGGACGGTGCGTTTGCCGCGGCCGGCGTCGTACTGGACCAGTTCCTGCTCACCGGCCCCGGTCGAGGTTTCCAAAACCGTGTATCCTGAGCCGTCCGGGAGCCATGCCGCCCGAAACGACCTGGCAGCGAACTCATTCCTGTCATAGATCGCTCGCAGCCGTGATTCGGCTTTCGCCAGGGCCTGTGCGGTGGAATCCTCGCCCCGAAGGGCAGGGACGGCAGCGATGCCGGCAACACAGAGAAAACAGAGACACGAAATAGCCTCGCCCCTCTTCATGTCATGCTCCTTTTATGCAGTTTAAGATCGTGCTCAAATCGATCACACCGTGAGTAAACCAGAAAGGTTCTTTTCGAGTCACCTCTTTGATATCATGGCCGGACCGTAATAAAGCGCATTGAAAAAGAGCTTGAAAGTGCCATGGGTTTGGGCCCTGTTCTGAGGCCGGAAGCCAAAGATGATGATTTTTCCTTTGCCGGTGTCGACCTCGACCAGCGCTGGCTTCTTAAAGAGAACCTTTTCTCCTATCAGGCGGCCGCTCAGGAATGGATTGCCATCGGGATAGCGGACTATCACTTGACAAGCAGGCCGGGAGGGTTCTTGTGCTCCGGATCCTCCTCTTTCCGAATCCAAATTGAACACGGGGCTGTCGAAGAAGAGAACAGCGGCCGTTTCTTCCATCCCATAGGCAATGGGGTGCGTGTTGTCCACGTCCGCTTTCAGTATAGCGCTCTGGCAGAAAAATTCCGCTGACGGGAAACTGTTAGCCACGTTTTCCAGCGGGACCTTGAAATATTTAATGGCCAGTTCAGCGGATTCGTTCAAGGCCACCAAGGTTCCCCCGTCATTGACAAAATCAAGAAGAGCGGCAAGCCCCTGGCTGCCGATGCCTCCGGCATAGGGAGAAGGAATCGTACCTTCCTTGTGCCCGTCAATGATCTGTTGAGACGGAATACTCGGCAGAATGATGACATCGTAATGTTCCCTCAAATGACCGTTGCGCATGTCGTCATTGTGAATAACGGTATAAGGAAATTCCCAGGTATCGAAGATCCAGCGGATCCAACCCCCGTCCATATCAGCTGTCCAAGGCTGATAAAGGCCCAGCTTGAGGGGTTTGAGCTTCATCAGATCCCTCGGAGGGACCCCGGCTTGGACCTGAAGGCTGAATTCCCGGGCTAACGATCGAACTTTCCCGGTTATGCCAGACCCTGAAATGACGATAGACCCCACCGGATAGTTCTTTCCCTCAACGGAAAATGACCGTGTCGCCCAGCTGACATTGAATCCTTCCTTCAAGAGCCGGTTAACGGCCCTGAAACTATCAAGGACGGAATGATCGAGGATATAGGCATTTCCTTCTCCCGTGACTTTTCCGGCCGGGGGATCCGCCCGTGTGATCGGCTTGAGCTGCGCTTCGAACGGGGAAGTTACCGCGATGGTCTGGACTCCCATCTGGTAAGGCAGCGTCCAGCCCGTTAAGTCAAAGGTGCCTTCCGGAGGACCGCCCGGATATTGTCTGCGGTCAGGGTAGAATTGAGGTCCCAGGATATCGATCAGAAAAGGGCGATAGGCTTGGGACGCCAAAATGACATACGTTCCGACGGGATACTCCCTGTTCCCCGCTTTAAAAGACCTTTCGGCTCGATGGATCTCGGCCCCACCCTCGATGAGAATGTTGATCATCTTGGCCGCTGTGTTGGGATCCTTCTGATCGTGGGGAATAAGGAAAGCATACGGGGCCTCGCTGTTTCCTTTCTCGACGGAATTCCTGGCCATGAGGTACATGTTCATGAGATATTTATCCTTGAATTTGGCCCCCGCTTCGAGAAATCCCATGGCCGACCAATAGGCGTATTTGACAATATCCCCCAGCCGCCACCACCCCCCGGGCCAGGGACTGGGGTAATTCATCGCTTGAGTGTTGTCCCGATTGCCAAGTCCCCAAGTGTCGGAACGGTTGACGTCTTCCATGGTCTGATGGATGGGGGTTGCCAGTTGAGCGCTTGCGGCTTCGAAAAGGATGGTCGTCACATTGTGCCATAAGGCGCAGGTATGAATGGCGGACATACGCCAGGCGTTCCATATCGCATAATGAATGACCCCGATCAGGCCTTTCTCTTCCAACAACGTTCGCATATAAGCCCCGGTGAGTTCCTCCTCGCGGGTGAGCAAAGGGTCCCAGGACTGATGGCGGGGCTCATAGAGAGGTGAGAGAAAGAGGCGAGCCCCAGGTTCGCCGATCATCTGGTGCATATCCATGAAGACCTGGGGGAACCATTCGCGATAGAGGATATGATTCACATAGCGCGTTTCGATCTGGGTATTCATGAAGGCGTCGCGATTGATATTGTGTCCGACATAATAATGGTAAAGCCATGGCAGGGGCGCGTTTTCATAGGGAGAGCCAAGGGTCTTCCGATACCAGTCCACAACCATGATATTGCCGTCCGGGTTCCAGCTGGGGATGAGCAGCAAGATCACATTGCTCAAGATCTCTTTCATGGAAGGAGAGTTATCGGTCGCCATCGCATAAGCCAAGAG